>Ga0163150_10002307_pt1 | contig 29624 bp, 29 predicted proteins | sample OliLakLV19P2IB_FD_148628 | JGI IMG/M metagenome (GOLD analysis project Ga0163150, IMG submission 148628) | Freshwater microbial mat bacterial communities from Lake Vanda, McMurdo Dry Valleys, Antarctica - Oligotrophic Lake LV.19.P2.IB | ecosystem: Environmental > Aquatic > Freshwater > Lake >...
AAGCCTTGGGCATCGACGGTCTCGCTCGCTTGGCAGTGTGCTGCTACTCCACACTACCCAAGCAACCGCCTCTTGTCCAGCTAAATCTTCAGCTTCCCCCCGTAACTAACGCATTACGTTCGCTACTACTTTGGTGTTGCATTGTGGAATTCCCGGCACCTAAGACCAATCCAGACTAAAGGGCTCTGACTCTGGTCCTGATTGTAGCGACTGCGATCAGCTTCTATATCTGTTATCGATTGGCTTCTCCGTTCTTCCCTGATTGATTGATCAGGATTAATCGGTGTCCTTTTTGGGACAGACAGCTGGAATCGCAACCTGTTAGATATCAGGGGTCGAAGATGGAAATCCCCATTAACGATTTTGGTTCAGACACAGCGAGCCGACGCCTAAGAGTGCGTGCCCCGAGCGTTAACCATCTGATAAAAGAGCATTATTAGGTTCCAAGGGCTCGTCACGCCAAACGTAAAAGGAGAAAGTCATGAAAATGATTGTCGGTATTTTTACCTCTCCCGTCGATGCGGACCGCGCTCTGCAGAATCTCCAATGGATCGGCCTTAAGAAGGAAGACGTGAATCTATTCGTGCCAGGTGGCTCCGAACGTGAGCTGAATGCTTTGGTCACCGCTGAGGCCGAGCAACCAGGCATTGGCAAGGCGTTTGGAGGCTTGCTGGGTGGTGCGCTGGGAGCTGCAGGAGGCATGAGTTTGGGAGCCGCTGCTGCCAGCATACTGGTGCCAGGGGTTGGCCCCGTCCTGGCCATTGGAGTTGCGGCTGCTGCTCTGATTGGAACAGGCGGCGCTTTGGGTGGTGCCGCACTCGGAGACAGCTTGGAAGAGTCGCTCACCGGCGGGCGACTGCCAACCGACGAATTGTTTGTCTATGAAGACGCCCTTAGAAAAGGACGAACAGTTCTGATTCTAGGAGTTGAGGATGATCTTCAGGAGGAAAAAGTGCGCCAAGCCCTGTTGGAAGCAGGTGTCGAGAGTGTGGATGCGGCACGTGAACAATGGTGGATTGGGCTCCGCGATGCTGAAGAAGAGCAATACACGACTCAAGGAGGTGACTTCCGGGCTGAGGAAAAACTTTATCGAAATGGTTTTGAAGCTGCTCAGCATTTGGATAGACGCGGGAGAACTTACGAAGACGCCCTGGACTCGCTGCGCGAATCGTATGCCACAGTTTGCAGCACACCCGCGTTTCGTGCTGGCTATGAGCGCGGGCAGAAGCATTGGAAGCAATTGAACGGGAAATACAGGCTGGCAGGAAAGTAGGGAAGGACAAACCGCACTCAACCCCCGACAGTGATCAAGAATGGCCCACACCCGCCGGATCATTGAGTTCGCCGTCCAGCCGGATGGTCATTCGAGGCCTCCTTTCCCTTATGGAGTGGGCGTTCACTCAGCGAGCGTACCGCAATCACTCAGATCGACGGCAGCCACCCAAACAGGCCATCGCAATCAGAGTCGGAACCGCGGCTCCGGCGGCCAGTCCGGTTGGGCTGATCCCCTCGGGGCCAAAAGTCTCGCGCAGAATGGAGAATTCCGCCGGATTTGGTGCGTTATCAGTGAACGCCGTCAACACAGTGGCGCCCAAAAACAGTGGCACGGTGTCGAGGTTGCGAATGAGCGGTTCGAGCCATCAGCGCTGCAGTCCTCCAAGGACGACCAACCCGCCCAGGAAAAAAGCGACCAGCAGACTTTCACGCAGTTTGAGCTGTTCCTGAAATTTGGGTGTGATGGCATCAGACGAGTCTTTGGGCCAGCGTGTCTTTATGGCCGGGTGATCAAGACTCGCCGAAACGATTGCGTCGTGAAGGTGGAGCGAAGAGCAGTGCTTGACGATAGGTGGCGATTGGAACAGGCGCTGCAAGACTCGGAGGACACAGTGAAACTCACACTCGTTCGTAGAACGATTGAATCTCACGATCCGACGGGGCTCAGCGTATCTTGGCAGGCGGACGATCTGTCAAACTCGGCAGATACAATGTCTCAACGTATCACCTTGAGTTACTTCGCTGCCATTACCAATCCTGCTTCCTACTGCCTCACCTCGCTATGTCTGTGATAAGTCGAGCGACAGTTGGCTACGATCCCGTCCCGCAAGGATAGATTAATCTAGACTGCGTGCCTTGATGCGCTCACGAACCCTGGGGAGGTCCAGGTCCGTGCGCTTGAAGACCCAGGCACGTCTCCTCGTTGTGCGGCGAGCTGGAGTGTCTTGGGCACCACATTCAGATGGAGAGCCGCTTCCGACCTTCGCCTCTCCTGGGAATAGACCGGGATCCCGTGATAGTTGCGCAGCGACACCCCACGCTCTCGTGTCCATCAACTGCCAGGCCCAGTGCCGAGGCCATTCCGATTGAGGAATGCGCCAATCCAGTTATCGGCACATATCGAAGCCACAATCCTTACCACTTGGATGGTCTCCATGGAGTTGTCGTTACTTTCTGGCCACGCCGGCGCCGGCGGATCCTGAGCTCGATGTGCGTGCCTCCTTTCCAATGGGGGAGCAGGACAATTTCGCCTGCCTGGGAATCGACATCGGCGATGATTTCCTCTAGCAGTGTTCGTACGATGCGTTTCCTCAGCCGGGCGTCAGTTTTTGGCTCATTCCATACCGCCTGCAAATCCGCGTGCAAGGTCTGAAAGAGCTGAGGCCCGGGTAGGGTCGTCTGGTGGCCATGGTGCCGCGCCTCCTCGAGGCGGATCTCGATCTCACGGACTTTGGCCAACGCCGCATTCCAACGCCGCACGAGTTCCTCACCTCCCCGCCGACACTGATACCTCACCTTGTCATACTGGTGTCCCGTGTAAGTCACCATCAGCTTACGGCCGCACTTGCGGCATCGCAGCAGGCCGGCCAACAGCGCCAGCCCCGTCTTGGGAGCCCCGGGAGAGGAGGCAAAGCACTTCTGAGAGTTGTTCGCCATCATGTGACTGACCTTTTCGAATTGATCCCAGCTAATGTAACTCTCATGGCGGTTCGGGATCAACACAGACCAGTCCTTCCAGGGTTTCTGCACGACTAGCTTCCTAAGCCGGCCCTCCCGAATCACCGACCTGACAGCGGATTTCCCGTACCTATAGGCCCCGGCATAGATCGGATCTCTGAGAATGTTCAGCACGGTGCTGTAGCCGGACCGCTTCCAGGCTATCTCTCGTCCCGACGCGGTGTGCCGGGCAACCGGCAGGTCGAGTCCTTGCCCGACCAACCACAGTATGGTTTGTCGAACGGTCCCCAGCTCGAAGAATTTCCTGTAGGTCAATTGAATGGTTTTCTGGATCCGCAAATCGGGGTCCTTCTCCAGGCGTTGATCGGGCCGTCTTGATGTATCCGACCGGCGCAGCCACGACCAGTTCACCACGCGCGCCCTTTTGGCGGCGGGCTTCCTGAGACCTTTGTCTCAGCAGGTCGAGCTCGTATTCATTGAGACTCCCCTTGAGCCCAAGCAGCAAGCGATCGTTGCTGTTTCTCGAATCGTACACCACCTCTTGATCCAACAGCAGCGTGTCCACCATCCGGCACACCTCAATCAGCTGTTGCCAATTCTTACTGTTGCGGGCAAAGCGGGATACCTCTCGCGCTGCCACCACTCCCACTTGACCCAGGCATACTTCGGCCACCATTCTCTGAAAGCCGATCCGCTCGACATTGCCGGAGGCCGATCGCCCCAGGTCCTCATCAATGACACTGACCTCCTGCTACCCTAGATTTCGAATCCGTTGCTCCATGGCATATTGCAGACGTCGGTCTCCTCGTCGTGGGTCACTTGAAACTTGGATGACTGACGGACGTACAACACCGCATTCCGATTCAAATGATGCGCTTTGATCTTGTCACTCATTCCTCGACCCTCCCGCTTCCTGATCCGTAGCCATTCGCTTCCATCGATCCCGAACATCCGAGTCAGATTGCGCAACACCTCTTCTCGGACGGTCTCGGGGAGCGCCTTCCAGTCAGGAATCCTCTCGGGCTGGTGATACAACTCCAGTTGTTCGAGTGGGCGTGGTAACTTGGGCATACGTACCTCCTTGACCTACATCAAGTCGATACCCGCCTTCTACCATACGGGGTTCTTCCTTGCCCAGGGCCCAATCCAGCAGGCGTCGCAGCTCGGTCAACGCCTCGATATCAACAATGGGAGTCGGGCTCAGTTTCATGGTCGAGCAGACTGCGCGGTCCAGCATCCACGCCGGGGTGTCGAAACCCCTCCGACCCAGGGCGCTATCAAGATCACAAGCGAGCCACACATCCGTTTTTCCAGCGCCGCTCAAGACGGACCGGGATCGGTCAGGCCCAGAGGACGACCCTACCGTATCGGAGGGCCAGTTCGTCTTGATGACGCAACAGAGAGTGACTTCGAACACTCCAGAGACCCTAGCCTAGCGCTAGCGGCCGCGGTCGCTAGAAACTCAAACACCAATCGCGCCCAGAGTTGTTCCTAAAAAGAAATCCGGACTGAATGAAGTATCCCCAGACTGAGCGGGAGTATTCTCGGCTCACCTGTCCGTCTTCCAAGGCCTCAACGTAGGGTTGATTGGCGTTCCTAGAAATCACCTCACCGAGAATTTACCAACTGATTCGGCGCCGCCGGTCTTGTTGCGGTGGCTTGATCAGCGTTGAGTGCTCTTCTGGATCTGCCGGTTCGCATGGGTGAACCCCTCCCTTGCGGATTGTGCCAGTCGCTGTTGTTTGTCTTGGTGCTGTTTTGCTCAGTGCGAGGGTGAAATAACGGTTAAAGCTGTGTTGCGGTGCGCGGGAGTGGTCTGAACGCTTTCTATCAAGAACCCGTTCACTAGAAAACTGCTTTTGCGGTGCTTCCGCAATCTACTGTTGGTGACTCGTCTTCAACTCATTTTTCCAAAAACACTTATTATGGGCTAACTAGAATGGGCGGAGTTAAATTGAATTCAACCCATTGTTATTTATATGTTTACGGGAATTCGACCAAGACGTAAGCACCATCAGGACTCTTCCCGGTGTAGGCAAACGTCTCGTGCCTGAATTGGTGGCTCTCCTTGGACCTGGCAGTCTCATCGGCGTTTTGATTCAGCTCGAGCTCTTCCAATTTGGCGGGCTGTAGTCCAATTACCCAAGCGAGTGGTAAGTGGAAACGGTTCGTGTGCGAACAGCTTGTGCAAGCCACTAAGACGCACGTTCCGGCACTGGAGTGTTGAAGTCTGCTCTTGACATGCCCTTTCATAGAACCAAGGTTGTGATGATCGCATCGCTTAGCCAAGCCCGTGACTTCGTTGCTCTTTGCGATCCGCTGGCTCGGCGCCGGGCTGATAACGCTAGACGGCTTCGCACTGTTCGATATCCGGCTTGGTTGATTGTGTTGACGACCGCATTACTCGTGCCCGGTTGTGGCGGCGTCCAGTCGGCGCTCTCACCGGCAGGACGCGAGGCCGGGCGCATCGCTGATCTCTTTTGGTGGATGACTGGCGGCGCCATCATCGTGTGGCTCGCCGTGATCGGCCTCACCATCTACGCCGCTCGCGTCCAGTCCGAAGCACGTAATCATCGCCGAGACCGCTTTCTGATCATTGGAGGCGGAGTCCTCGTGCCAACGGTCGTACTCACTGTCTTGCTTCTTTACGGCCTGGCCCCAATTCCGGCTCTGCTGGCTCCCGCGCCGGAAGGGAGTTTGAAGATCGTTGTCTCGGGCGAGCAATGGTGGTGGCGTGTGCGTTATCTCCCGCCAGGAGGCCAGCCATTGGAAATGGCAAACGAGATTCGTTTGCCGGTCGGAGAACCGGTGCAGTTTCAACTGGAAAGCCCCGACGTTATCCATTCCTTCTGGATTCCTTCGCTCGCCGGCAAGATGGACATGATTCCGGGCCGGGTGACTTACCTCGCGCTCCAGCCGGCGAAAACTGGGGTTTATCGCGGCGCCTGTGCCGAATACTGCGGTACGTCACACGCGATGATGAATTTCTATGTCGAGGTGATGGAGAAGGAAGACTTCTCGCGTTGGCTAGCGCAGCAGGCGCAGCCCTCACAGCCGCCTGCAGAAACAATCGCCGCTCGCGGTCAGGAATTGTTCCTCACCAATGGCTGCAACGCGTGTCATACGGTGCGCGGAACCCCAGCTCGTGGCGTCATCGGCCCCGACCTCACACACGTCGGTAGCCGCCTGAGCATCGCAGCGGGCACACTGCCCAACGAGCCGGACGACTTTCAACGCTGGATTGCCCACACCACGGAAGTGAAACCAGCAGTTTTGATGCCTGCCTTTTACATGTTGCCGCCGGAAGACCTGCGAGCGCTGGCGACTTACCTGGAAGGGTTGAAATGACCACAGATCCGCATCCGCTCGGACCGGCGAAAGATGTGGAGCCTCTCACAGAAGCTCCGCCCGCAGAAGTTCAGCGCGCCCAAGAGGAGCGTCTACTGCGAGCATGGAAAATGCCGACCGGGTGGCGCTACTGGTCGGCGGTTAACAACACGGAAGTCGGTCTCTGGTACACGGTGATGACCCTCTTCTTTCTGCTCTTCGGTGGGGTGCTGGCGCTGCTGATGCGGATCCAACTTGCCAAACCCAATAACGACTTTCTCTCTGCCGAACTCTACAATCAGGTCTTCACGGTGCATGGCTCCGTGATGATGTTTCTCTTCGCCATTCCGATTTTCGAGGCCATCGCGGTCATCTTCTTGCCGCAGATGTTGGGCGCGCGCGATCTGCCCTTCCCGCGGTTGTCGGCCTTTGGCTTCTGGTGTTTCCTGCTCGGTGGCGTTTTCCTCTGCGGGTCGATTTTCTTCGATGCCGCGCCGAGGGGAGGCTGGTTTATGTACCCGCCGCTGACTTCCACCTATCAGCCGGGGATCGGTGCGGACATCTGGCTGCTAGGGTTTTCCTTCATTGAGGTGGCAGCGATTGCAGCCGCTGTGGAGATGATCGTCGGCGCGCTTAAATGCCGTCCGCCGGGGATGCGGATCAACCTCATCCCGCTTTATGCCTGGTACGTGCTCGTGGCGGCGGCGATGATTCTCTTTGCCTTCCCTCCGCTCATCGCCGGCAGCATGCTGTTGGAGATTGAGCGTGCGTTTGGCTGGCCTTTCTTTGACGCGACGCGCGGAGGCGATCCGCTTTTGTGGCAACACTTGTTCTGGCTCTTCGGTCATCCGGAGGTTTATATCATTTTTTTGCCGTCCGTCGCTTTGATCGCGATGATTGTGCCGACGTTCGCGCGCAGGCCCATCGCCGGCTATAGCTGGATCGTACTCGCCGCAGTCGGCACCGGCTTCTTGAGCTTCGGGCTATGGGTGCATCACATGTTCACGACCGGGCTGCCGGGCATCTCGTTGGGACTGTTCTCGGCGGCCTCGCAGGCTGTGGCCATTCCAACCGGCGTGCAGATTTTCTGTTTCATCGCCACGCTCGCGGCGGGCCGCGTCGTGCGCTCAGTGCCGATGCTCTTCGCCTTTGGTAGTTTGGTCATCTTCGTACTGGGCGGGCTGACCGGCGTGATGGTGGCGGTGGCGCCATTCAACTTTCAGGCCCACGACAGTTTCTTCATTGTGGGCCACTTTCATTACGTGTTGATCGGCGGCGCGCTCTTTCCGATTTTCGCTGGCTGCTATTACTACTTTCCGCTCATCAATGGCAAGAAGCTCTCCGACAGGTTGGGGAAGATCGCTTTTTGGCTCACCTTCATCGGCTTCAACATCGCCTTTCTGCCGATGCACCTGACAGGACTGCGCGGGATGCCGCGACGGGTCTTCACGTATCCCTCGGGACTGGGCTTCGACACACTCAATCTCATTTCGACAATCGGTGCTTTCATCTTAGCGGCGGGCGTTGCCGTGATCTTCTGGGACCTGCTTCGCCCGAAGGGAAAACAGCCTTACTCGGAACGCAATCCGTGGGGCGCCGGAACGCTGGAATGGCTTCAGGAGATGCCTGGCAAACCGTGGGGTGTTCGCTCCATACCGGAGATTGACAGCCGCTATCCGCTGTGGGACCAGTCGAACTTCATGCGTGACTATGACGAAGGCCGCTTCTATCTGCCCGACGCCGAAGAGGGAGAGCGGGAAACGATCGTTACCTCGGTTGTTGATGCGCAGCCGGAGCAGTGCCAGCGGCTTCCGGGCCCGACCTTCATCACGCTCTTCGCTGCTTTGGCTACTGGAGGCTTCTTCATCTTCGGAACGTATCATTTGTGGTGGCTGGCCTTCATCAGCCTCGCGCTGGCGATCTGCGTCATCCTGTACTGGCTGTGGACGGGCACGGCCATCATCCCGGAGAAGGATGAGAAGGAGGCAGGCCTTGGATTGAAGTTGCCGCTCTATGTGTCAGGATCTTCGTCGGTCGGTTGGTGGGCAATGTTCATCACGATGCTTGCCGACTTAACTGCCTTCGTCTCGCTCGTGTTCGGCTACTTCTTCTTCTGGACGATTCACACGGACTTTCCACCTGACCCTTCGCCGGGGCCGGGTATCTTCTGGCCTGCGGCGGCTCTCGTCCTTTTGCTGGGTGCTTGGGCCCTAACGATCTTCGCGCGGCGTTGGAACAAGCGGGATTGGGCGGCTAGCACCTACGCCGGGTTGCTATTTGCCGCCGCGCTGGCCATCGGCGGTGGGACTGCTTTGTTGGCTGGACCTTGGGTGACAGGTCTTGATCCTGCGAGCGACGTCTATCCGGCGACGGTTTGGATATTGGTGCTATGGACAGCGGCGCATGTCGCTGTCGGGCTGATCATGCAACTGTACTGCGTCGCGCGCAGGCTTGCTGGGCGCATGAGCGCGCGTTACGACATTGACATCTCGAACGTTGCGCTCTACTGGCACTTCGTTGCCATCACAGTAGTTATCACAGTCGCTGTGATCGCCGGATTTCCGCTGGTCGCTTGAGAGGAAGTTGAACCGCCTGCGGTACTGACTTGTTGTGCTATGGGCCAACTTGCAGAAAAGAACCAAAGCTTGTGGCTGCTGACCGGCTCACCGGTGATCTGGGCAGGGCATTTCATGTTGAGCTATATCACCGCTTCGATTTGGTGCGCGAAGCTAGCCGGCCCCGACAAGTCTCTGTGGGAAGTGCGCGTTGCGATCCTAGTCTACACAGCGCTCGCGCTCGCCGGGATCGGATTCATCGGCTCGATAGCCTATCGCAAGCATAGCCACGGCCATGCCGCCTTGCCTCACGATGCCGACACGCCGGAGGATCGTCATCGCTTCCTGGGCTTCGCGACGCTGCTGCTGTCGGGCTTGAGCGGCGTGGCAGTCATTTACTCAGCGCTGGTCGTGGTCTTCATTGGGAGTTGTCACTGATGCGCCGTGTTCTGCTGATCACGGGTTTGGTCACCCTGGCGGCCGCGTGGTTGGGGCCGCTTCCGCACCTAGCCGAACGGGCTTTCTTCGCGCACATGACGATGCACATGGGAGTCGTGGCGGTGGCGTCCCCGTTCATTGCGCTGGGCGTCGCCGGAACGCAGTTCGATCCGGTACGTCATGTTCCCGCGTTGTTCTCGCCCGTGCCAGCTTCCCTGTTGGAGTTGGTGGTAGTGTGGGCCTGGCATGCACCAGCGCTCCATCAAGCGGCGCGACATCAAACAGCAGCACTGGTCATTGAGCAGGGGATGTTTCTGCTCTGCGGTCTTCTGGTATGGCTCTCCGCTTTCGGTGGGGACGAACCCCAGGTTGGTTTACGTTCACGGCGCGCCGCGGGAGTTGTCGGACTACTGCTCACCTCGATCCACATGACACTGCTGGGGGCGCTGCTCGCGCTCGCGCCGCGCCCGCTCTACGCTCACGCCGAGGCTTTTTCGAGCCTCACACCCCTTGAAGATCAACACCTGGGTGGAGCGATCATGCTCATTGCCGGCGGGATCTCATATCTCGGGGGTGGTCTCTGGCTGACCGCCGGATTGGTGCGTGGAGCAACGGTCAAGCTGGGGAAGGAAGCATGATGATGCGCCAGTGGCTCAAGATTGCCGTGCTGACTGTGGCGGGAGCACTGGCGGCTGTGCGGAGATTCCAGTCCGACAAACGATCTCTCGCTGAGATTTCCGTGTCTGATGATGCTCGTGAAACAAGCCTGATGAATATTTTCTGGACAACCGCCAAGTACTTCGCCGTATTCTTGGTCGTAATGACACTGGGCGCATTTCTCGGCGCCGCGTCGGGCATCATTCCAATCACAGCCAGCTCCGGCCATTGGGCGATTACCCGCTGGTTCCTCCAATTTTCCAAGCAGCGATCGGTCGCAACTCACACTTTGGGAATGGAGTCGCCATTACTCGATGACCCAGCGCTCGTAGTAAAAGGCGCCGGCACCTACGAGACCAACTGTCGTGTCTGTCATGGGACTCCCTCAGACCGACACCCGAGGATCGCGCAGCAAATGACCCCGCGGCCGCCCTTCCTCCCGACGACGATCCCCAAATGGGACGCCGATGAGCTTTTCTACATCGTGAAGCATGGCATCAAGTTCACTGGCATGCCAGCCTGGCCGGCGCACCAGCGCGACGATGAAGTGTGGGCAATGGTGGCGTTCCTGCGCCAGTTTCCGAGCCTCCAGGTTGAAGAATATGTCCGGCTTGTGAACGGTGAGTCAGCCGTGAACGAAGAGGCGCCGACAATCGGTGAATTGCGGGGGTCGGAGCCTGTGCCTCGCGCAGTCATCACAGGCTGCGCGCGTTGTCACGGCGTGAACGGCCTCGGACGGGGTTTAGGCGCATTCCCAAAACTCGCTGGACAGCAGGCTGCTTATCTGGACCTCTCACTTCAGGCTTTTACGCGAGGCGAGCGGCACAGCGGGATTATGGAGCCGATTGCCGCTGGCCTGAGCCGCGACGAGATTGGCGAAGTCGGACGCTATTACTCAAGTCTGCCGAAGCCCTTGCCGTCGCAGACTACACAGAACGCCACGTCTACGATTGAGCGCGGCAGCGCGATTGCACTGAAAGGCATCCCAGCTCAGCGCGTCCCAGGCTGCGTAGCCTGTCATGGCCCGAGCGACATTCCCCGAAACCCAATCTATCCCATGCTCGCCGGCCAGTACGCTGACTATCTCGTCTTGCAACTCGAAGTTTTCCAAAAGGAACATCGCGGCGGCACGGCCTATGCGCACCTTATGCGCACGGTTGCCGCGCGCTTGACCCGGGAGCAGATGCGCGACGCGGCGCTTTACTACTCGTCGCTGACGCCAACCCACGACCGCCCAGCCCAGTAGTATCTGGCGCGGGGGATGCGATCGAAAGCGGCGTACAGGCATTGGCTACCTGGCGGCGCCCTAGGTGGAGCGGGCGCTCCTGCGATGGGGATCGAATCGAATGGCAGCGGTCGTCATAAACACCGGCAATGCGCAGGCTCGCCGTCGAGCATCGCAGGAAATTACCGCAGGTGACGACGCTGCTTTGGCGAAGCCAAGGCCCAGCTGGAAGCGGCACGCTTGCTTTCGAAACGCACGGGATCGCTCGTTCCACCATTCTGTTGCACCAACTTCAGTTGCACCCAGTGCTCACACGATTCGTGATTGCGCCGCTGAAATGAACTGGGTCTTTACCGAGCAAGAAAGGAGTAACCATGGATGACTTTCTGAAAGAACTGACCGATGGCCTGCCGGCCGCAGCGCAGATAGCGCGTATAGTGATCCGGCTGATAGCTGCGGCGCTCTTGGGCGCAGTCGTGGGAATCCAGCGTGAGCGCGCGGGCAAACCGGCGGGGCTGCGAACGCACATGCTGGTCGCTCTGGGCGCAGCCCTCTTCGTGATTGCTTCCTTGGAGTCTGGGATGTCTTCGAGCGATTTGTCGCGCGTGATTCAAGGGCTTGCCACCGGCATCGGTTTTATCGGGGGTGGAGCGATTCTCAAGCTAACTGAGGAACGTGAAATTACCGGGCTAACGACAGCGGCTGGCATCTGGCTGACGGCGGCTGTCGGCGTGGCTGTGGGGTTGGGTCGCTGGGGGTTGGCGGCGTTGAGCGTCATTCTCACCTGGATCATTCTCGCGATCGTCGGCCAAATTGAATATCGGAACGAGAAAAGAGAAGCGGCCAGAGCCAAAGATACGAGTAAATGACTGGTCGCGGCTGCGCAGCTTCAGGGGACAACGCTTCTTGCTTATCGGGTTGGAATTCGAACGCAAACTTTATAACAACGGCCAACTCTCGAACCTCAGCAATGATTCCCCGGCGGAGTTTGGCAGGTCAGCTGGGGGTTGGTCAACGCAGTCACCAAGTCGGGATCAAATGGTATCGTTCGCAATCCACCTGACAGGCGGACGGCTGCGAGCCGCGCATGGTTGTTTTGCCAACCAGTTTCAGAAACCAACTCACCAACTGCCGTTTTTGGGTTGATAAATGTCGCGAATTACGGACGTATGCATCAGCAAGCCGGGCCTCTGGCGGGTACAACAAGTCGGTCGGCTTGAATGAGAGCCGAGACTGGGCTAACGAAGCCCCGACAACCTGCAGTCGAAGGGGCTTCGTGTCATCGTGCGTCCTTCACGATCAATTCATGCAACCACCTCCTTTCAAAACAATGAGAGGGTGATTAAGCACAATCACCCTCGAAAACTGGCAGCTCATCAGTGTCTAGGGCTGCTTCACTGTTCTTGGACACCGTCGAGTGTCCATTCTTTGCGGAGTCCAGCATTTTCACGACATTCGCAACTATCTCCAGAGTTTTCTGCTTGCCGTTTTCTGTCTCGTAACTACGGCTCTGGAGCCGACCCTCTAGATAGACGCGGCTGCCTTTCCCGAGGTAGGTCTTGCAGACCTCGGCCAGCCGGTTCCAGACGACCACGTTGAACCACTCGGTGCGCTGCTCTCGTTCGCCGTCGTCAACCTTCCACCTCTCGCTTGTAGCCAGAGTGAAGCTGGTGACAGGTCGGCCACTTTGGGTGAATCGTTGCTCGGGGTCCTTACCGAGATAGCCCACAAGGATGATTTTATTAACGCATGCAGTCATGGGTCGAATCTCCTTTCTCTTCTGGTCTGCTCCAATCCGTCATTGGGCGGAGGCGAGGAGGATTGGAGAAAAGTTGATGGCACCGCCCGTGACAACGGTTCTTTTGGCGACCTTCAATCCGGGGGGCTGGAAACCTGAACCGCCAAAAACGCGATAGGACGAGCAGAATGCGTCTGCGCCCGGCAGGTGTCCAGCTGCTCATAGTCTGGGGTTTGGTGCCAGCGTCGCGGATTGATCTTTCTCCTGGCGGTCTTTGTGCTCCTGACGGTTCGTACATGGTCGGGAGCAATGCCGGGAAGCCTCAAATCCAGGCCGTTGCCAGAAGAAGAAGCTGAATTCGAGCCTATGCCGAAACCGTGAACCTGACAAATGGGCTGGCTCACGGCGGGCAAACGAATGTAACGACAAACAAAACGGGATCTGTTCGGTGGAGCGGGCGCTAGGCGCACGCTTCGCTCGGGTTGGTTACGAAGCACACTACGGAGCGCACCTCCACCTGAGTGCACAGTTTTAGGATCTGCACCGGAGATCGAAGGCCAAACCGTTTGGCTCGACCTCGTCGTCTTTCTTGCTTAGGCCCAACAGCGGCGGTTACCAGTAGCGCGGATATCAAAGGCCGCCACTTGTCAGCTAAACCGATGACGAGCCGAAGTGCCTTTGAACGATCTGGAGGACGGCTTCGCGGGTTTCGGGTTGGGCGCGAAAAGTGAGGGCCCGGTCCATGGAGTAACTCAATGGGGCGCCTTTGAACGCCAAAGCCAGGTGAGCCCAGCGCACCAGCGAGCGGGTGCTCATGGTGATCTCAATGGCAGCTGCATCGTTCGATTCGCCCATGAACAGCCTCCGAATCTCATTGGCAACGGCGATCATCTTTTCGCGAATACCGTTGTCGATTACTGAGGCCGTCCTGGACAAAATGCTCTGTTCAATGGCTGGCTCGGGATAAGAGACCTGCACCAGCCGAAAGCGATCCATGAACGCCAGGTTCTGCCGCAATGTGCCCTGATAAAGTCCGGTGGTATCTCCGGCGCCGGCGGTGTTGCCGGTGGCTGCGATGCGAAAGTCGTCGTGAGGCACAATCAGCTCGCCAGTCTGCGGAATCAACAGGGGCCGCCCTTCGACGATGGAATTCAGCCCTACGGCTGTGGCTGGTTCGAGCAGGTCCAGTTCGTCAATCAACAAGAGATGGCCGTGCCGCATCGCCGTCGTGAGCGGGCCGTCGGCAAACGACATGCCGCCATTGACGAGAGTCAGATGACCGATCAGCTCCACGATCTCCAGCCGCGCATGTGCGGAGACTGGTTGAACCGGAATGTTCAACCTGGCGGCGACCTGGCAAATCAAGCTCGACTTTCCGCAGCCGGTCGGGCCCGACAGGTAAAGCCCGTCACCATGCGGCTCTTCCAGCCAGCACAGCACATCCCGGAGAACTTCCTTTTGGAAAACGTAGTCGGGATCGATTTTGGGGACAAACGGGCTGCGCTCGGCGTAGCCTTTCACGGTGAGTCCGCGCGGAGCCGCAATGTTGAACGTGGCTGCGATTTCAAAATTCTGGGTAAACATGTGGTGAGTGGACCTCCTTAAGTCTGCAAAAAGTACGTGCGGCCCGCGATTTGTCGTTTCGGTGTACCAAGGGAAAAACCGCACAGGACTCCAATGGTGCCGAAGCGGGCGGTGCCCGGTGTCTCTACGGAACACGTTACGGAACACGCTCACGCAGTACGGCGTGCATTGTGGCGGGTCAATGCTTGTTCGAGGAGCCGGAACAGGGCTGTGGGTAGTTGTTGAACGTTGCGGATGATCTGCGAGGTGGGGAACAGGTCTTCGACCAGCGACAATTCGATTCCGAGACCAATGGCTTCAATGCCAGAGTTCAAATATCTCTGGATGACATCCCTAGCGGTATTGCGGTCGTTCGGTTCGCCGTCGGTGATGACAAGCAGGACCTTCCGTTCCTCCTGCCGGAAGAGAAGCGCGGTCGCGCACCACCATAACGCCTCTGCCAGTGGAGTGCTCCCTTCGGCTTCAATTGCGGCCTAACGAGGGGCTGTCCGCTCCACCCGTTCGCCAAAGCAAGTCAACACGGTCACGTGATGCTTCTTCCCTAAAGCCACACAGTTGACCGTTGTTCCGGGGATGGACTGCAACGCCAGCGCTGCTGCCAGGGCGCTCCGGCGGGCTACCTCAATGCGGAAGTCCTTCATGGAAGAGGATGCGTCGAGGACAATCTGAACCGCTGTGTTGACCGTCTGACGGTGCCGAAGAGTGCTAAAGACCTGGAGATCGGATACCGCCAGACGATGTAGCTCTCTAGTGTCAATCTGCTTGCCACACAGCGAGAGACGCGAGCGCTCCTGACGAAACGCTTGTACCAGGGCCTCCAACCGGGTCAGCAGCGCGCGGGTCTGAATCTTGACTTCGGCAACCAGTGCCTGGCCCTGGGCCGGTGTTCCCTCCGGTGGCGGCTCAACAAGCGCGACACGAACATTTTTGGAGTGGTAGTCATTGCTTATTGCACAACTTTTCTGCAACTGCTGGGCCAGCACACTGCCGAAGTCTGGAGCAAAGTTGGATGGGTCCGTGGTGAGAATCTGTCGGAGCGCGCCTTGGTCCGTCGCGATGCGACTGACCAACCCACCTGCACCGGTTACTTCATCCCGAACAGCACAGGGATGGTTGGCGTCTTGATTTGGGCCGCCAAAGTTCTTATTGACGCTACTACCTGTTTCCAGTTCGTCGTTCTCAGTCGTCTCTTCGGGTGAGCCGCTTGGCGGCGTGTCGTTCGGTGATTCCTCCTGGTCGGCCTGAGATCCTTTCGGTTGATTCGCTAGACCCTGGGCGCCTGAAGATTCACGACCAGATGACGAATTCTTCTCATGACCCCTGCCAGTATCCCGTGGCCCCAATTCTGCTGCTGATGAACCAGAGCAGGGGGCTCTTTCTTCGTTGTTGCTACTGTCTTGGCCTTGGTCACTGATGCCGGAGGGTTCAGGAGCTTGTGACTCTTGCTCCAGCAGTTCGATCACTTCGTCGGCCAATCTCAGAGCATCCCGTGTCGAGCGAAGACCGTGGACCTTTCCGAGAATCATTGAAAGTCTAACGCGCAACTCCAAGGAGAAAAGCCGAGACAGCAAGTCCTCACAAACAAGAGCCATCGGCGTCAGCGCTTGCTGCCCAAGAACGCTGGAGCGCAGGGTGTAGAGAAGATACGACTGCAGCACCTTGACTGGTTCCCCCTCGATGGGAACTTCGAAGACTCCATCAGCTACAAGCTGGCGGGTGAGCCGTTCCAGATTGATCCGGCAACCGGGAAACATTTGCCCCATGGCCTGTTCAATGCGGATGTCCTCGAAGATATTCCACAACTGGTGCTTCAAGGGTGATACCGCTGTCAGGTCTGGCTGGACAGCGGTGAAATCAGTCAGCCGCACATGTCCGGCCTCGTGATCCAGGTAGCCATAGGCCAGCAAGGCCGCCTTCTGGTCATCCAGTGGCAACGCGGGCAGAATGATTCTCTGCCCGTTGGTCAAGGCGTCGCGGCCACCGATCTCAACCGCGACCCCATACTTTCTGCCGAGCGCTGATGCGACAATGGGAAGGGCATTCAACAGAGTGGTCCTGCGCATGGTAAGGTTCCTTTCCTGGAGCGAAGGCGAATTGGAGAACTCAGAAATGAAGGTGCGAGTGGAGTGTTATTCCGGCTACAAAGCGGACGAGCGTCCAGTGAGGTTCTTTTTGGGGGAAAGATGCTACCACGTGCTGGAAATTGAGGACCAGTGGTACGGTCCTGGAAACAGCTACTTCAAAGTCAGGGCCGATGACGAGAACTTCTACATTCTCCGCAATGCGTGGGGCGAAGAGCCTTCCGGGTGGTTCTTGGATGCCTATCGCCAGGCTTGAGTGTTCGGTGTCCAACTGGCACCACTAAGCAAGGATGACAGCTCCGAGCCTCGTCTGCGGCTCTATGCATGGGCGCTACCAACCAAACCAGCCCGTCGTGGGAGACACGGTAGCTAATTCCGGCTCCTCCTCTGGTTCCGCTTCATTCGGCGGCAGCTCGGTTTCAACCGCAGCCGCCTCTACCACTGGCTGTGGGTTCTGGCTTCTCAAGAACGCTGCCTCATCGAGTGGCAATCCATTCTGCAGAAGACCGGCATACGTCTTCAGCCGTTCCACATCACTCAGTGCATAGACAATCCCGTCTTTGGCAGCGAGGCCAGCCGCTGCCGGATCCGCTGGGCGATAGGCTCGATGGCCTGAGGCGCCAGGAACATCATTAGCTCCAGTTTGGTGAGCAGCGTTTTCAACGGCCTCAGGGCTTTCCGAGTAACAAAGGTCTTGCCCTCAAAGGAGCGCCGCCAGCTCTCGCGCGCATCTTGAGAAATCTCTGCAAAAAGAGTGGCGGGCAGTTCGTGGGTGGCCCTGAGCAATCCGTTGATGCTTGGAGCCGAGGCCACGTGGGCATCCGAGCCCTCTTCAGCGTCCTCATTCCGAAAGATCGGCTCGCTGACCGTGAAGGCCTGGAAATCAAAACCGATCTTCGACTCCACCACGTCTTTGGGGACCACCGTGCGAAGGATGTGCTCCCAATTGGGATAAGCTGCCGCCCAGCCTTGAATGGTCTCGTCGTAGAGGTCTAGGAAGCCCTCTTTTTCCCGCTGAAAGTCTTTCTGAAGTTCAGCAAGTTGGCTGAGCAGTTCCGGCGCTTTGGATTTCGGGACAGCGAAGCCATTCAGAAACTTCACGCCGGCTTTGGAGCAGCAATCGCGCGCACGGCTTTCGATGCGATGCAATACCGAAAGAGCATTCGGATCGCACAACCGCTTGCTGCCGAGGGTGGCGATCTCCTGCGGCGGCAAGTCCGACTCGGATAGCCGCAGATCCGAGGGCGACAGCTTTTTCTGTCCAGACCAGATGCGGATGTCCAGGCAAACACACGACGGCAGGCAGGACTGCGGACATAGTTCTCCTCCTTGAACAAAAGCGGATTCACAAATGCCAAAAACGTAGAGAGCCCGATTGGCAGGGGTTCAACGGCCGACAGCAGACCGATGAGAACAGTCGGCCGGTTGAATCAGCTACCAACTTCTCTTTCGGGCTTCGATGAACATGCTGAGGCCGATGGAGCGGAGGTCGAGATGGGAAAAGCGGAAGGGGTCGCCGTTGCGGTCCTGGAAGCCAATGGTGTCGGCGTAGCTTTCGATGGCTTTCGTGGCTTCCAGAGCTCCCTGGAAGGCCTTCTTCATGGAGAGAGTAATGGCATCATAACCGCTGCCATTGGGCTTGGGCGTTTCTCCGTTGGGAGACTCCCCATTCTGGGGTGCTTTTCCGCTGCTCGACAACAAGTCTGCAGCGCTATCCAGAGTTGCAACAGCACGGGACGACTGCTGTGGGGGCTGATTGGCTTGACGTGGGCCAGCGCCAGTTGGCTGAGCGGCTGGAGCACGGCCGTTACTCCCTTGCCCATTACCTCCCTTCGCACTGCCAGAGGTCCGACTGTCATGGCTTTCACACAACAGGACTTCCCAGTCGATCCTGGACTTTCCTTCCGAGGATGGAACTTCTCGTTTGCAGATGCTGAACCACTGGCCCGCTTGGGGCTGTAACTCCTGAATCCGCTCCCGCACCAATGGCGGGACGAACATTACGCGGTCGCCTCGCAGCGTGTACATGAACGAGTCACCATACTGGCTATTGACCCTCTTCCCATCCGCATATGCCAGTTGCACCTCCACCGGGATGTTGGTTTGAAAAGTGATTTTATCTTTGGGCATGTGCCTTACCTCCTCGATAAGTGGACCAAAATGAAAACAGACTGGCCTCACTTGAATGTGAGGCCAGCCGGGTGAACGAAACGCAAGGATGCCTTGCAGGTGTCGGCTTAGGTGAGCGACCTGGGCCATTGTTCAGCGAGAGTCCAGAAGAAGATCAAACAGACTGAGCTGAACTGGATTGGAACTAGAGACCAAAGGCATGGCGGTGCTTTCGGCTGCCTCGGATGCTGGGAGAACCTGTGGAGAAGGCTTGGGAATCACGGTTCGAGTCTGAGAAAGCAGGTTGCTCTGCTGTTGAGCGAGGTTGCGCCAGACTTGCTCGGCGGATTCGCCCACGCCCTTTTCTGAAACCAGCTCTCGCACCAGCGAAACTAGCAGATCGCCGTCCTCATCCAGTCCCTGCAAACCTTCCGAGCCGAACTTTCCCTCCAGGGCGAGCGCCGCCAGAAGCTTTTTGCCCATGAGCGCAATGCATTTAGACTGCAGCGTCCGCTCGTAATGAAGGTAATAGACCTGGACGTCGGTCGTCTGGCCAATACGCCAGGACCTTCTGCTCGCCTGTCTCAGGGTGTAAGTGGAATATCCGGTCTGGTAGAACATCAAGCTGGGGACGAAGAGCAGATCCATTCCAGTTGCTACGAGCTTCGGATGGGCAATGAAAACTTCGACACCTTGCCGTAGCTGTTGCTCGTACCAGGCTTCTCGCCTTTCTGGAGGAGTTCGGGCCGTCAACACGGCAGTGCGAATGCCTTCGCGGGCAAAGATCGAAGCAAGCCTGGCAGTAACATCATGCTTCCCGGTATAGACCGCAAAGATCTGGCACCTCCTGCTCTCCTGAAGCTCTTCCTTCACAAGCTCAACCAGCTTGCGTTCCTTGGCCTGAAGTATTTCGGGATCGAGGTCACGCGTCCGGGCGATCAGGAACTCCTCCCTGGCCCGAGTCACCGGATGGATGTTGAATCCTTACAGCTCTCCCAACTCGTAAGGATAATCGGGATAGAGCAGTAGAGCGTTCAGCATGGTGCTCATCACCGACCGGTTGCCGCGATTCTCTCGCAAGGCCTGCCTCACATCCCTTTCGAGCTGGGAGTAGGCGTCCTCAAGTTGGGAGTCCATCGAGACCCCGACAATCGTTTCTGCAAAAGGCGGCAGGCTCTCAGCTACATCTTCCAGGCTGAGAAAACAGCCCAGGTTCATCAGAAAGTGTCCGAACAGCAGCGGGCTGGCCCCGGGCCGGCGCCGCACGGTTGTCGTGGTGCGGGATTTCGAGCAGGAGTTCTCCTCCGGCTCCGTCACCGTCACCTTTTCTATGACCCCGTAAAGCTCAGTGAAGGCTCTCAAACCTGAGGCGCCCCATTCCAATCCGTGTGATTTCATCCGGGCTGGATCGAGCCGGTAAAGAGCGTTGAAGAGCGAATCCGCGTAGCCGTCATTGGCCGTGCCCGTCAATACCAGGATGTTACCCACTGAGGCTGCCAGCGTGCCCAGAGCGTTCCCCTGCGCGCTGGTCGTATAGCCTTCATGAACCTCATCGAAGATGCCGTGCGAAAAGAATCCCTCACCCAGATAACGGCCGATGAAGTCGATGGGAGCATAGCGCCGAATCCTGCGGCCATCGGCCTGCCAGAGCGGACTATAAAGTATTCGTCGCGCCTTCTCCTTGCCGTCCAAGTTGTGAGCCGCGATCCTTTCAGAATGACGCAGCTTTTTCTGGAAGTCTGGCTCCAGAAGGAACCCTTCTCCGCAGGAAACCGGAGCGCCAGTGTCTGGGTTCACGGGCATACCGGCGTATTGCCCTGATGCACGAACCTGAAAGGCGGACCGCCAGAAATAACCGAGCTTGGCTCTGTCCCTGCCAACCACGAACAAAGCCGATCCAGGACAAGTCGCCTTCCAGCGAGCGAGGGCCGTCGGGAAGCTCTGACGTAGTCGCAGATCGACCAATGAAGTGTGAAGTCCCTCCCGCACAATCCTTCCTCTGCGGAGTTTCACTTCATTGACGCCGTTAGGCGCCGAGGAATCTCCAACGGAGCGCAATCCGTCGATGATGAAGACGCGAACTTTCGGAACGGTCAGAATGGCTTCCCGGCACCACTTCTCCACCAGCTGAGGCGGAACAATGGCGAGCGCATTGAACGGCTTCCTTTCTGCATGAACGTGTAACGCCGCCAGGGCAATCAGGGTCTTGCCAGTTCCCATCTCCGCAAAAACGGCTGCAGCCCGTGCCTGGTGCCAGCGCTTGACGATCCCCATCACGCATAGAGCCTGGCCCGGGAACGGTCGCCGCAGCAGGGTTTCCACCCGTGGCGACAAGGGATCATTCGCAGCGTCAAGCGGCGGATAACTGTTCACAATCCGCGCCCCAAGCTCGGTGGAGTATTGACGGAGGTAGTCACTTATTGAGTGCGGTCTCATAATCAAGAGGGTCCTTTCCCGTGAGGGACCGAAGGAAGTGTTCGTCGCCAAGCGCGATGCCCAGCACAAGCAGAGCCACGCACGACAGCAAGATGCGAGACTCAATCTGAGAGATTTGAATACCGCGGGGAGGTTAGGGGCGAGGCTTGTGAATCAGAGAGTCAGTCGGTTCTGGTGGAAGTTGCGACCAAGTCAAGAAATAGCCGGGTGGGCCTGGAAGCGGAGAAGCATTCGGAAGGGCTCACCCTATCATCGAGCGCCACGCCAGGACTCTTCCTGCAGGTGCCCTCTCTGCCAACGAGAGTCTTAGCCAGACTCTCGCTATTGGTCGGAGGCCGGGCTACGAACGAATCAATTGGGCCAAGGGCTGTATTCGACAGTTATCTCGGAGGCTTGTCAGTGTCCGATAACGCCGTTTTACGTGCACTGGTCGTGCAACGAAGTCGCCGAGCCTACGCTGGACTTGCCAGCGGCTGCAAGAAGTCCCCCTGCGAGCGGGCTCAACGCGAATCGCACAAAAACGTCTTAGTGGCATCGAGGAGCCACCCCAGAATCGGTACTGTGTAGTCTCGGTCATACCAACCGTTGCGTAAGCCTTTCCGGGGCTTCTCTTCACTTCCCCACTCATACAGACTCAATCCCAGATAACGTGCCATCTGGGCTTCCGAGTCCTCTTCCAACAGCATAGGGTGTAAGTCTCCTTTCGAGGATTTAGCGCTTACTGGCAGCGTTGCCATGGGCATCCGATTCTGCTGGGCGAGACCTTTGTGGATCTGGCACGTTTCCGGAGCAGCGGCTACCGGACGGCGGGATGAGTTGCATTGGGGTCCACTGTTCGTGCTCTTTCCAGCGCCGCTACGGCAAAAATCAAAGGATACAGTTGCTCAAAATACCAGAGCTTGGCGAAGTAAAGGCCGATGGGGGATGGCTTCAGATTGGGGTCTTGTCGTGTCTGCTGAATCAACCAGGCCACACCTTTTGACAATGCCGGCTCCACGGCTCGATATGATGACAGCTCTGTTGTCCCTGCCAACGCTTCAACAGCCATCGAGGTCTCCTCGATGGAAGAACCCACGCCAGGCGCGCCGCCCCAGCCACCGTCGGAGTTCTGAGCTGAAAGCAGCCAGCCGAGCCCCTTTTCCAGCGCGGAAGAAACCTGAGAGAAAGACCGTCTGGCAAGAGCTTGCAGGGCTTTCAGCACCCGCGAGGTCCCATAGGTAGGGTTGACATCTTCGGGAGCAAACTGGTTCCCGAACCACAAGGGAACCCAGCTGCCGTCTCTTTGTTGAATCCGCGCCAGATAAGCGATTCCCCGATCAATGCAGCGCCTGGCCCGTGCTGACACCTCAGGCGGCAGCTCGTCCAGCCAGGCTGTAAGCGCCCGCAAAGCATGCGCCGTGATGTCAGGGCTGCTGCGGTCAAACGGAAGCGTTCCCCATCCTTTGCAGAAGGTAGGCACGCCGCCGTCGTGATTCTGCAAGTGCACGAGCCAGCGAACTCCTGCCTTGACCGCCTCCATGACCCGCTTATCTTTGAAACCCAGATTTCGCAGTGCCAGCAGAGCTCCTGAGGTGTCGTCCGCGTCAGGAACGCCTCCGCTGAGATCGGTCCAGGCCCAACCGCCGGGCGCAGCCAGTGTATAAGGATGTTCCTGTCGAAATTGCTGCCCGAGCAGCCACCCAGAAATGCGGAGGCGCTCCGATTCGGACAGAAGCTGGCTGAAGCACGGATTCGCCGCCAGAGCATTGACCGAAAGGGTGGTGACCCAGGTGCTTAAATTGGTGTCGATGGGCCAACTCCCATCCCGGCGGGCTGCGCCCACTAAGAAGCCAACACCTCGCGAGACCACGGGATGATTGCGGTAGCCGGCCGCTGCCAGACTCATCACCACGAAGCTTGTCAACGGAATCGCTTCCAGGAAGCCGCCATTGGCAGGTTGAATGCGCCGGAGGATTTCAAGGGTCCGTGGCTGTGCCCACTTTCGAAGCCACCGTAGCAGCGGGTTGGACGAAGGAAGATAATGATGCCGGACCTGACCCATAGCGATCAGAGCCGGCAAAGCGTAGCTCACAACCGGCAAACGCAGCCACTGGTAGCAGCGCTGCGGCAGGGTAGCCAGTTCGAAAGGCAGAGGACTGACCAGACGCCAGGCCTCCCTTCCCTGGCCCAGCCGGCCCGCCAGAGCACAATTAGTCAGAATGGGCACAGAAAAAGTCCGGTCTGCCCCATAGCAACGGATGATGGCCCCGGCGATAGATTCCGGCTCCAGCCCGCCGGCACTCCGATTCAGCCAGCGTTCGGCTTTTTCCAGAGCTTCCTTAAAGATCGCGCCAGAATCTCCCGCCAAACCAAAGGCCGCCCAACAGAGAGCCGTTGTACTGATGTTGCTGAGGCTGAAAACGGTATCGCCCCACCCGCCATCCGCGTTGCAATAGCGAGCAAGCCAAGCCAGACCTTTGCGAATCTCAGACTCGTAAGCGTGGCTGTCGACCACTGCGAGAGCCGAAATGGCGGTGGCCGTTGAGAGAGCGCTGCTGGAGAGCTCGCCGACCCAGTGACCCGCCGGGACGCGCGCCGACAGCAGCCGCTCTCTCAACGGGACAAGACTTTGGTCCAAAGTGGCTCTGTCGAAGGGCATCAGCTGGGCCATAGGAGGCTACCAAAGACTCAAATGACCCAGCGCCAGCAGTCCGTAATAGGTATATTCACAGTCCAGCGTGTCGTCCGCCCAGGTGCCATAAAATCCGCCCTGGCTGGTCCAGAGCGTGTCTACAAAGTCGAGGCAAGGTTCCTTGATTTTCTCCAGCGACGCTTGCAGTCCAGCCAGGGCGTGCAGCGCCGTGGCTGTGGAAAGAAGATCCGGGATAGGTGCCGAGGGAACCGCAAAGAACCCGCCTTCGCTATGACAGCGCGCCAGCAGCCAATTCCCCACCGCGGGATTGACAGGCTCTCCCAGGCACCGCAGCAGTGTCACCGCTGCGGCCGTGGCCGGTGTGGTTCCGGTTTCGAGACCGGGCTGGTTGGCGAAGGCACCGTCGCTGCTCCCGAGCGAGCGCAGACACTGGATCAGCCTTGCGGAATTCGGCAGGCTCGCCTCGAGGTCCTGGTAGGCCCCGAGGGCTAGAAAGCAACCATAAGTGGTGCCCCGTGTCGACTGAGGGACGGCGTCGTATCCGCCATCTAAAGAGCGGAACGATTCGATCCGATTCAGCAGGGCCTGGCGCAGATCTGGTTGTGGAGGTGGAATTGACAGGCTGGCCCAGCATCGGACCAGACAGGTGAGGTGGACAAAATCGAGAGACTCCCCGGTTCCGAAGGAACACACGTAGTTCTCCACCGAACCCGTTGGAACACCAGCCTGCAAGGCCAGCAGAGCTTCGAGGCCAAAGACCGTGTAATAGAGATCGCTTTGTCCAGCGCGGTCCTTAAAACCGTTATCGGCGTTAATCTGACGGTGAAGGAAGTCCAGCACCAGGCCAGAGGAGTCACCCAGCAGCTTGGGCGCCAGCCGCGCGACCTGAAGCATTTCGAGCCTCAAACTCACCGCACCAACCTTTGATCTCGATGTCGTTAAAGATTTTCCCGATGACCCGGCGCAGCAAACCTTTGAGGTTGGCATTCTCCAGCAGACGCAGCGAGCGAACGGCTTCTTCCTTGTATGACTCCAGCAGCTGGCGCGCCCTCTCTTCGGCCTTCAGATCCACGAACAAGCTCTGCAGCTCCTCGGGACTCAAATGCACCTGAGGATCGCGACGCCAAACCGACTCCAATGTCTTCCGGCTCTCATCCGTGGCCCGTTCATAGGCAATGGCCAGCAGCAGCGAAGGACGCGAGGCCACTACGTCGCTGCTCTCAGCTTCCACAGAGAAATCGAGAAGATCGTCGCGAATCTGGTAAGCGATGCCCAGAGCCTCGCTGTAGCGAGTCAGGACCTCCCAAACCTCGCCGTCAGCACCCGCGTAAATCGCTCCCAGCCGCAAAGCCACTTCGAAGGCCGGAGCGGTCTTTTGACGGAAGATATCCAGGACCTGACTAGATTTCAGCGGCACTGGATTCCTTGTCCAGCAGAGTTCGGCGCCCTGCCCGCGGCAGAGCGAGCGATGTCCGCTGGCTGCCACCTGCAGCATGGCGGCCTTGTGCTCGGCCGGAGCGTTAGAGGCAGCAATCATCCGGTAACCTTCGCCCACCAGCAGGTCTCCCACATTCAAGGCCACTGGAACTCCATATTCCTCGTGCAGAGTTGTTTCGCCATAGCGAAGCGCATCCTGGTCTTCGATGTCGTCATGGATCAGCGAGGCCTTGTGGAAACACTCCACGGCCAGAGCAACCTTGCGCAGATCCTCGGGCAGCGCGGACTCCGGGTCTTCTTGCAGGGCTTGAAAAGCGCAGACCGTGAGAAAGGGCCGCCAGCGCTTGCCCGACTTAGCCAGCCAGTCAAGGCCAATCGCCTCGGTTTCATTGTTCTCCGGCTGCAAGAGGGCGTGAACGGACTCTCGAGAGAACCAGGAATCTACTTCGGTCCGCAAGCCGTCCAGGTTCAGACGCCGGGTTCTGTCAGCATCCGTCAAGTGGATCACGTCCCAGACCCAGTCGATGTCAACGGTCGTATCTTTGCAGTCGTCCTGAAGTAGGGGAATGGCAACGCCGGGGATTGCTGCAGCTTCCATGTAAGGGAAAGCCCGCTCCAATACCGAAAGGCAGCTCACACCCACAATAGCATCGATCTTGCCGGTCTGGATAATCGACATAACAATGGGCGAGCCTTCGGCCACCAGCACCGCATAGCCGAGTCTTTCAGCTTCCATCTGCAGATCTTGAATCGTACACAGTCCGCACTGTTTGCAAAGCAGGCCAAACTCATCGAAAGGCGCCGGACACTGGTCTTCCACTCGGAGACACTTGGGCAAGAGCAGCAGGCGGCGCTGGTAGGGAACGGTAGCCAGCGTTTCGCGCCAGACTTCGTTGTTGAGGAGAACGCCGACATAATCCCTGTACTTCTCATTCACCTGAGTCGTTTCAACGATCCCATCGGCGTGGCTGCGCAACTCATCGAGCGAGAGCGGCGGCACGGGGTTTTTCAGCTGGACGTAGTCGCGAATGATGCGCCACAGCCGGTCGCGCTCCTGTTTCGTGGGGGGAATGTTGTCCTGCGGAGCTCGATTCCTCTGAATGGAGACTGGCTTGGGTAAAATCAGAACGGGAAACTGCATCTCTCCTCCTCAGTGATTGGCGATGGGAGCGTTAGCCTGCGTTGAGACGAGAGGTCCGGAATTGCAGCGCGCAGCAATCTGTTTTCTTGTCTTGGCGAAATTCCTGCGCCAGGAGACAACCTCCGATTTGCCCAGCAGTTGAATCATCATACGTTTCAGCCAGGAGACCCCTCCGGCCCTCTGGTTGTCCCAGTAGAGTCTGGGGACCCACTTGAAGTTGATTTCGTAGCAGGCCGTGTAGAGTTCCAGATGATCCGCCCTCATCTCGCGGAGCGTGAAGCGCTCGCCGCGCTGCGGATGTTCCACCAGCACCGGTTCGTGAAAGATGGGAAACACCACCGCGCGCTGGGTTGACAGGTACTTCACAAGTTTCAACGTTCGAGCCACATCGTCGGGAGTCTCTCCCGGCAGGCCCAGAATGATGCTGAAGACGGAGAAAAATCCATTGCGGGTCATACGCTGGGCCGCTTCGCGAACCATCTCTTCCCAGTCCTCTGGCCGGAACGGAGCCATTTTGCCCCGGCCGTTGAGATGAACCAGATGACCGTTGGCACTTTCCACACCCATGTTCACCCACAGGTAGTCGGTGTGCTTTTGCCAAGTCAATAAGCGCCGGACTTCCTTTAGCTGTTCATCACTGAGCTGAAGGACCGAAGAAATGTTGGCGTGATCAATCTGCATGAAGGAAAGATCACGTACTCTGCGCATCTCCAGCAGCAGCGCATGGAGCCGCTCGAAGCGGACTTTGGCGCCGTAGCCGCCGTAGCGGAAAAAGTCTTCACTCCCGCTGACCACCGAGGTTACACCGGCGCGGACATTGGTTTCCAGATCAGCCACGATCTGGTCTGGAGTCAAATGTCCCATCTTCTTGAAAGCCAACGTGCAAAACTGGCAAGCTTTCCCACAGCCGCGGGAGAGTTCCACCACGCCCAGCATCGAAGCTCCGCGCAGCGGCTGAACGCGCTGGAAAGCCGTGTCGCGCTCACACACGTGTGTGGAAGCCGGCTTACCATCCAACATGTCCATGAACAACTTCGGGCCGATGTTTTCGAAGTAACCTTCAAACACCGTGTCGATGCCCTGCCGTGCGGCCTCCTCTGGATGCTGCACCCACTGCCAGGCGCCGGCGCCACCGCCAACCACGGTGAAATGGTATTTCTGCTTGGCCGCCTGGATCCGCTCCATCATGCGGTTCATCCAGGTGCGCGTATAGAGATCGCCCTTCCAGAAGTGGGTAGTCGTCGTGTTGGTCATGCCCCGGCCCAGAGGGTCGCTGGAGCTGACTGCCACGACCTTGACCCACGGCCCGAGCAGTCCTGGCAAAGCCTCGGGTGTGGTGCAGACCACGTCCTGAGCAGTGAGCGGCGTATAGGCCAGCAATGCCGACTCGATCCGACGGATTCCCAGAGGTGCGGTTCTGGCGCGGCCGTCGGCGCCGGCTGCGATCGGCGGCGAGACAAAGTGGCGCATGGCCCACTCCGGCACTTGAGTGGTCTGCATCGTGGCAAAGATCCCCTCAAAGAGCACTCGGTAGTCGGCGCTCAGAGTGCGGTCGGCCACCAGAATAACGGCGGGTTTCAGAGTGGCTTGGGGCATTCAATTCCTCGTGTCAAAAGAGAGCGTCCACCGGGGGCAACCAGAAGTAACGAACAACGAAAACGGCTTTGCCGCCCTATGTGCTGAAAAGCTACGCCTTTCCCTAGAGCTTCTGCAATTTCCACAGATGACAGAGGACCTGCGAGTGCGGCCCTCTTGGGCCACTGGCCCGCCGCCCCGCCGCCATGCTATCGCCCTGCCGCTCAGCCGCGAGCGGCGCAATTCAGGGACCTCGAGCTACACGGAACTTCCGCGCCGCTCGTCGGCTGCAGCGGCTTATGCTTATGGCCGATGCATTCGAGGTTAGCCAGCCATCTTGCCCAGCATGTGGTCTATGACCTTGCTGTGCTCGTCTTGCGGACTGAACAGAATGACCTCGGCGTTTTCGCCGACTCTCACTGTGTGTCCGGGCGGCCAGTAGAATAGGTCGCCGCTATTGATCACTTCCTCTGTGTCGTCTGCGTAGGTGACGGTAAGTTCTCCCTGCAATAGGTAGCCCCAGTGCGGAGATTGGCATAGGTCGCCCTCCAGCCCCTTGAGCAGCGGCGAGATATCCGCACCAGCGCCTAGAGAAAAATACTCGCCGCTGATCTTGCCGTATCCGGAGGCGTCACCAAAATTCGTCTTTTGTCGAGCTACTGCACCTGGCGCGTCGATTCTAACGGGAATGTCGTTCTTGGCTATTCGCATTTCGTGCTCCTCATATTGGTTGTGGCAACGAGACAAAAGCATAACGGCCAGCTTCAGTCGCCGAGCGGAGCGAGGTCGGCTGCAAGCTGCGGGTTAGAAGGCGCAGAAGCGATGAGAGTTCGAGACGCATTACGGATAGCGCCGTGGCGCAGGACCCTCCGAAACGAACCGACCAAGGCGCTTGCGATACCGGGCCAGCAACCTGTCGAGCGCGTCGATGACCGGAGACAAGCGCAACGCCCAGAACGCGGCCGAGCGGTTGGGTGAGCTGGACCTCAGCAAAGAGCATGACGCCTCCACCCCCGTCGCCCGCGCCTGGCGTGCCATCGCGGAGTACGAGCCACCAACATTCGCCGCGTCTTTCCTTTGGTACCGAGGCGAGCAGGCTCCCTGCCTCCTCATCCGCCAGCGGAAGCAATGCGAGTTCCTCGCGTCGGTCAAGCGTGGCGACGACCCTCGCCGCCCAACGGCAGAACCTTCAGCCGCCCGAATAGAGTAGAACCGGGCGCGGGAGGTGATAGGTGGCTACTACGCCGGAATCCAAATGCTCGCCCATTTTCAGAAAACCATGCCACGCACCCGTTCATGCCTTATTAGGTATGACGAACCCCTCTCAGACACCAGATTTGGTACGAACCGGGACGTACTGGGATCCAAAAATGTGAGCGGTCTCGGCCAAGAGCTCGCGAGCATAACGCGGGAATCTTCCGTACTCGTCTCTCGCCCGGCGCCTTCTAACAACCCAATCGACTGGTCACTGCTGTCTTGTGGCTCCCTGCCCACCTTCCGCTTGCCGGCTCAATGCTTCCTGTGCCGCTGCCTTGGCTCTCTCCGCTCTAAAGCGAATCTCATCCGGGCTGGGCAAGGACATCAACACCTCGGGAGGAATGTCCACTTCCGTGCCCGTTGAGAAATAACCTACGGTGAAATATTTTTTCATGGGGAGGGTTTTCTGGGTGAAATCATATAGTTCCACTCTCCATGAAAGTCGGCCGGTTGAATCTGAAGTTGTGCCATTTGCTGATC
>Ga0163150_10002308_pt1 | contig 29622 bp, 25 predicted proteins | sample OliLakLV19P2IB_FD_148628 | JGI IMG/M metagenome (GOLD analysis project Ga0163150, IMG submission 148628) | Freshwater microbial mat bacterial communities from Lake Vanda, McMurdo Dry Valleys, Antarctica - Oligotrophic Lake LV.19.P2.IB | ecosystem: Environmental > Aquatic > Freshwater > Lake >...
CTCTATAACATTGGCTATAACTACTTTTTAGCCACGGTTATTAAGCGCGTATTCGGTCTGTTCACCGTGAACCTACCAGGTGGCTTCCCTACTAAAGGGTAATTAAGTTTCACTCGCCCCCAGTTAAAGGGGGCGAGTGTCACTTGAACCACGAAAAGATTAATGACAGGTCGCGGACTACAGAAAGATTTAAACTAGATAGGAGATAAAAATATGCCTGCAGTATCTGAAACCAACCGGACGGCAGAGACGGGGTCCACTTCCCCCTACGCCGCACGGACTGTAGCCCTCGATTACTCGGGGGAAAATGGTGTGGGTTCAATCACAACCCGCGTTTATCATGGTGTGTCCATTATCGCAGGTAGCAACGCGCTACCGAAACAAGACATCGTAGGTCGCATTCAGTCTTGGCAGCCCGATGCTTACACCAGAGATGGTGTGCATATTTACGAACTTTCCGACGCAGGCTGGGGTCGCCCGCAAGATTACGTGCCTGGTAGGTCAACCGGCTTTACGATTGCTATTACCCGCGCCGAAGTTTGGAACTCGGAGATGGAAATTGCATTCGGCCTACCGAACGTATTGCGTGACCTTTCCGATCAAGATCGCCCGTTTGGTGTCAGGGAATTTTGGTTCAGGGGTACCGACCACTACGAAACCTGGGAATACAATGGTTGCTGGTTCCAAGGTAAAAACTACGACGCCCTTTCCTCCGATGGTGATGGGGTAACGAAGGTGACGGGGACGATTGCCTACGTAAGTAGAAGCAGACAAAAAGTTACAGCAAAGAACCCTAGCCCTTAAATTTAATAATCTTCCGTGAGGTGTAAAGGTGTTATTGTTGCGCGAAGTACATGCATGGCTTAGGTATCGCCTAAATCAATGCCCTATAGCAATGGCCAACGGCATAGTGACGGAAGAACTCCCTGAGACTAGTCTCGACGAGGAAGGTAGCAAGCGCCTGTTTGCTATCTACGGCCTCAACGGGATGAGTAAGCGAATCGAGGTTCGCTTCAGTGAACTCCGCCCACAAGTCTGGTTATTCAACGGGGCAAACGATGATAAGGAGTACCTCCTAACTCCGGTCCCTAGGTCAGGTGTACCAGGCGACAACCGTGCTATGGACTGCTCCGACTTTGTCGAAGCGCTCTACCAGCTAACCTTGCTCAAGCTTTGCAACTCTGTTCAGGCTCTTTACGAACAAGTGTCGGCAAAACTTAACGAGGTTAACGCCTTTACCCCTCTCAAGTGGGAACTCATGGACCGCGTTATCCAAGCGGTCCACAGATCTGTTAAAACCAGTAAGCCCTTGATGCAGAAAACTGTAATCAAGTTCTTGAAGGAGCAAGGCGTAGGTGGTTCAGACCCGCTTATGACCTTCGCCCACTCGGTTGTGTACTTCTTCAAGCAGGGTAAAGTTAAGTGGGAAGATATAGATGTTCTTGAGTCAGAATTTCCCCCCGGTAAAGACATTGTGCCATGGGATTTCTTTAAAGCTCAGCTCAACGACCCCGCCTTACGTGGCAAACTTACCCCCGAGGCCTTAGAGCGTATTGCGGCGAACGCCTCACCTTTCCCTCGGTTGCAGCAACGCTTGGACCGTATGATCGAAACAGGCGAACCGCTGAATCAAATGGTGCCAAAAGTTAGATTCGGAGAAGAGATCATTGCCCAACTTTCCGACGGCAGGCTACCTCTTCCTTACATCCAACTTATGGAAGCTCACGACCCTAAAGAAAAAATTCTACCCTGGAGTTTTATCCGCAGGCGCGTGATTGCTGAGAAGCTCGTTATCGTGCCCCAAAATGAGGGTTCGCTGGTCGATGCGATTATGGACTGGCTCAAAGGCTCAAGTTTACTTCTCCCTCTCTACAACGGGGAAGAAGCGGAACGCTCGTCTTTAGAACTTGTGGTTAAGCACCAGCTCGCTGCTGCCATCAAACAAACCTTGGAGAACGCCGTTTGGGTTCGCAACATGGCGGATTCTGTTGGCGGAGCTTCTGACAAAGATCAAGATAAGAACCTACAAGTAGAATTTGACCTGTGGTTGCTCGACGCCCTGAGCCCACAAACGGGCAACGACAAGCTGCCTTTATCCCCGCACTCCTTCTCGAAGGAAAACCGAGGGCAAAAGGATTACGCTAAAATGTTTGCCCTGTGGCGGCTTGAGATCAAGAAGCAGTACTTAGGTATGAAGGAAGCATCGGTCGTGGCCTTAAGAGGAGCGATTGACCACTTCTACAAAGAAGTAGCTAGCAAATGGAAAGGCCAACATCTCCTGGGTTATCGCCCTAGAGTTCCGCCAGCAGGAAAAATTGCTTTGGCCGCTAGAGAAGGAAACCGCGCAGGTTTGCTTGCCTTACTTCTAGAAGATATTGAGGGAGAAATGGGACACGCAGTTCCCGCCGACGTTCGTCAAGAACTGCTGGACAGCCCGTACTTCAATTCAATTTACAAAGAAACTCGCTTCCAGGGGGCACAAATTTAATGGCAACCGCAGCCGAGGAAACCCAACTAAAGTATCTTGAAAACCTAGCTAAAGGGTATCAAGGTAGAATCCAAAAAGGTGAAACTCGGCTTGAAGCCAGACTGCGGCATACCCTGGGCGAAATTGATAAGTTGAAGATCAAGATGGCCGTTGCTAAGCCTAAAACCCTTCAGCAAGCTCTGGCTGACACTCCTCGCGTATATCGTCGGAAGGGCTGCTGCGGTTAAAGCTAGTCCCCCATAAAGTAAACCCGAGGACCCCTGATGCAATTCGTAGATAAAGAGAAAATTGAAGCTGATATCTCGGCGCGAAGCTACAAAAAGCTCATGGAAAAAATCCGGGGCTACAACAAAAAAGAACTCCTACACATTCTTGACCATTACCTCGTGCATGTTATCGACGACACTCATGTCGATGAGCTTCTCTCCATTCTAAATGACCGCGAAGACCACGGTGGAATTACCGCCAAGATTTCGCAAAACCGGCAGGATTTTTACGAATCAGAAATACCCGTCTCACACCAGCCGAAAGAAGCAACCGTCGAAACCGACATTGTGTTTACCTTGCCGGAAGAATTGGTTGTGGACAGCTTTGAGGACGAAGAGCGGCAGGAGTTTTTGAACCCCAGCAAGTTCCGCAGAAAAGGTCCGCAGGTCGATGCGGAGATCTCCGACGAGACCCTGGACCAAAACAAAGATCGTTTAGAACTTCTTTTCGACCGTACCTTCTTTGAGAGTTACCTGAGCCCTCGGTTCAGGTCCCTTTTTGCTGAGACGTTGATCGACTATGCGCAGGATAGCCAAATACCTGTCCAACCTTTCTGGGTAGAGTTTGCTGAACGAAACGAGGTTGCATAATGAGGCTGATTGTAGCGAAAACCAAACCCGAAAAACCAGTTGCCGCAGCTTTGTGGCTTTCCGCTCGTGACGGCAACGACATCAATAAGATCAAAGTAGGTTCAGTTCTCTACCCGTTTACGAGCGCCAACGGGCAGTTTGCCTCCGACGGCACCGTAGGTCTCTACAGTGAGACAACGGCCCCGATAGACCCCACTGACCCCTCTCAGGCCGATGCTAGCGAAGTCTTCAACGTAGAGGCTAACCCCGCGTTTGACTCCGTAGGCGATAAGTACAAGGAGTTGGTTTCGGAAACACGCCAACTCAAAGGCAGCCGTTTAGCTCCTGTCAAAATCCAAGTTAAAAAAGTCACGAAGGTTAAAGACAGCGAGGCTGTCATTGTTGAAGGCCAGTTCTTCAACGCTTACGACCCACGCTTGCCGTTCTTATCTCCTGAAGAAGGCACGATGTTCGGTACGGGTACGTTCTCTTTAGACAAAGTGAAGGGCACCTACGACGGTGGCTATTGGTACGACAACCAATCCCATCTTGCCGAGCTGATCGAAGCTAAGGTGAACGAGCAAGTTGACCTGTTCCACCAGCTAGCCGACACCCCGCAGGAAGACACCAAAAAACAAGCCAAGATCAAAGACCAACTTAACGACACCGTGCGCTACCTAAAGAGCCACGCAGGCGAAGTATACAAACAAGACAATGACCTAATTTACTACATCGACAAGCAAGGCCGTTGGCGCACGGAAGACTTGCCTGGAATGCGGGCTATCGATCTATTCGACCGTGTGCGTATGCAGCGCTGGATGGAAACTAACGGGCTCACAGGGGAAAACACCGACGATACGCTCGACGCTCGTAAGAACTTCCACCAAGTCGATTTTCTAAACAAGTTTTACTTAGAGAGCTTGGCACCTATCCTTCATCGTCCGATCATGAACACCAAAAAGGAAGACTTAGCCGCGCTTACGAAAAAGCAGGAAAACTTCCTTAAGCTGAAACCTAAGGACGGCCCGTTAAAGGCAGGCGATCTACCAGGAATGCGCAAGGAGGTCAACGGCAAGCCTTTAGAGGTCTTCCCACACCAATCTTATATCCTGGCAGCCCTTAAAGACGAACCGCGCATGGTGGTCGATGCCGACCCCAGCGCAGGTAAAACCTTTATCATCATCGCTGACATTCTTCAGCAAATGAAAGCGGATAGGGTTAAGCGTCCTCTCGTGGTCATGCCTGAGTCGTTACTTCATCAGTTTGCCTCGGAGATAAAGCATTTCTCCGAACTGAACCCTTGGATCATTACGACCTCGGCTATCAACGACTGGAAAGAAGGCGAACTGCCTGAGTTTATTAAAGACGCCCAGCAAGCCCCGCCTAATACTATGTTCCTGACAAGCTACAACTGGATCTCCCGAGACCCGGAAGGCGTCATGAACGGCAACGCTAAGAAGTTAAAGTCGGAAAAGACCGGCGAAGAAAAAATGTACTACGAGCAGACGAAGGTCTTCCCACGGTCGTCCAAAACGCTACTTAAAGAACTTCAGATCGATGCAGTCTATTTGGACGAGTGCCATCAGCTTAAAAACGAATCGAATCATTCCTGGGCGGCTATTACCTTGGCCCGCGTACCTATTGTAAGAGGCCTAACAGGCACGCTCATGCCAGGTAACCCGGTTGACGTTCTTGGCTCGGTGGGGGCGGTTCACTCGGGCGTGTTCGGCACAGAAGACGATTTTATCGAAAACTTCACCAAAGGTTCCATTAAAGAATACAACGACGACGGCCCCAAATCTATTCGGGACAAATTGTTGAGCTACGGTGTTCCTCAAGTAAGGAACACGGCCTGGGCACATCTTTTGCCTAAAAAAGAAGAGTTCTACCACTTCGTAAACTTTACTGATAAGCAGCAAAAAGCTTACGACCTGCTGCTCACTAACATTGTGGACGAAATAAAGAACGACCCCAAAATGCTTCAAGCTTTCGAGAAATTTGAAAGCAGCCTGGAGGACGGGGAAGAGGTTATTTCGTCTAACCTTCTAGCCCGGTTTACCCCGCTGGAAGTCTTTTTAAACGCACCCGGTAAAGCTCACAAGCTTACCGAAGCAGCCCTAACGGGAGATGACAGGAAATCCCCAAAAATCCCCGTTATTGCAGAGATCATCCAAAAGCATTTGGCAAAGAATGAAGGAAAGGTTCTGGTTTTCGTTCAGTACAAGGAAGCCGCTAAGGAACTTCTGGAAGGTATGCCCACGGACATCCGAGCGGTCTCCAAGTATTACGAAGGCGGCATGACCGACGTGTTTTCGTCGTTTAAAGACCCTGCCTCCGATATCAAAGTGCTTTTCGGCGTCGATAACACGCTTAAAACCGGCCACAACATTCAAGCTGCTAACGCCATCATCCACGCGGATCTTCCCTGGTTACCTGGCGACGTAACGCAGAGAAACGCTCGCAGCGCTCGCATAGGCCAGGCGCACGACGTGGCTATCCACTACGTCTTGGTCGAGAATTCAGCCGAGATGCTGAAGAAGGCTAGAATCATTGCTATGGAACACATAGTAGCCAAGGCCAACTCGAACTTCGACGAGAAGGTTTATCTAAACCCAATTACGATGACTCTTAACAACATGAAGAGTTTCCGTAAGCAGGATCAACTTCAGCCTTTCTTAGAACGTCAGAAAGCTATCAGAGCGCAGTCCACGCAAATAAGTGAACGCGAAAGAGAGTTCTACGGCGAGACGATGCTCACACGCAAAGGTTCGGTATCTATTACCGAGGTCTTTGCCGACGCCAAGATCCTTACGGTGGTTCCCGCTTCGCGTAAATCAAAAGTATTTACTGGCATGATGATCGACGAAGAGGCTCAAAAAGAACGGGAGCTGGGCGAGCTGCCTTCGCTTGACAGTGTGAAGCCGGTTAAGCTTCTAGACCTCAGCATTCAAGAGTGGGACGACACCTGGTATCTGACCTGCTGGAAGACGTCAGACCCCAACGGGTTCCTACGGGTGTTCGGCTTTGACCTTATCCGCGACTACTACGGCTACGAAATTGCGTCTAAGTCAGGTGCCGACCCTATCATAGATAAAATCGAACGCAGGAAGATCGACGTTTTGAATAAAACCGATCTGAAAGTCTACCTGCAAAAAGCTCGTATGCTGAAGCCAGGCCGCCACGGTTTGATCAAGCAGATGCAGCTTGACTCCAAGAAGACTGTGCAAGGCTATTTTCTTAAAGACGGCATGTCTAAGTGGAGCGACCCTGCTTACCAAGGTTGGGTACCTAAGGAAGTCCGTGCAGGCGTTAACGGGGAGGTCGTGCTGCACTTTGCGATGATCGACGGCTACCCTTACCTCTACGTCAGCGCTCTAGATGAAAACGAAGAAGAAATCAAAATTCTGAAATCGCTTGGTTTTACGCACTTCCCCGCCATGTGGGCTATGGAAGTGACCCGTACAGGCATCCTGCAATTCTTCAGAAAGCTGCGACAAAGGCACAAGGACATCGAGATAACTAACTGGCTTGCATTCAAAGAAAACGTGCAGACCCAGTTCCGTGGTCTCAGTCTTGACGAGTTTGACGATATGGGAGCGGAAGCACTTGAGGAGCCTGAAGCGAAGTCTAACCGCAAGAAGAAAGTAGCTAAGGGAAAGTGACGCAATTAACTTTTTTACAAACCCAAAGGAAACTAGGGGATAAAAAAGCATGGCGATTATTCAGCTCCATCAGGAAACCAAGTTGATCCGGGAGTTGGCCAGCGACACAGTGAAAATAATCCACGCGACTGAAGAAGTTCTAGCGATAAAGAAACTGGTTATAGCTCATGAGATTCTGGCACTGAACCTACATATAGAAGCGAACTACGCGGAGTTTGAAGGACGGCCACCTTGGGATCGCGCAGCGTTCCAGGATTTAAACAAAATTAGGATCGAACTTGTTACCGATCACAGAAACGCCTTTAGGCCAGAGCAGCTCATCATCGGTTACTACAGAAAAATGGGAACGCTGTTTGGGGTTCTCAATTTAACTTTCCTGGGGCAACACACTTTTCTGAGGACTTGACCATGTTTCTAAAGAAGGTAGCGGCGAAGTACAAAGTGATGGCTGCTAAAGCTGACCGTAAGAGCACTTGGATGGCTGCGTTTGAAGACGCGGTCAATGCTATCGATTCCAAGCACGCTGGTAAAATAGAGTGGTCTTCAGCAGAATATATGTTCAACCAAGGTATGGCCCCTAAGGAAGCAGCTCAAAAATACACCGACAACATAGGATAACTAACATGTTTTTAAAAAAAGTAGCGGCAAAATACAGAGTAGTCTCTGACACTGATGAACACGACGAGCAAGAAGAACACGACAAGCCGGACGAATATGATGCGTTCTTAGCACCGTCTGGCCCTTTAGGATCAAGAACCTCTCTTAGCGTTGATCACAAATTTATTGGTGAATTTAAGTCCGACGAAGAGGCGGAAGAAGCGCTCGTAGCTTGGATGAAAAAGAACGAACTTTACCCCGGCGTTTGGCAGGTTTCGGATCACGGTAATGTGCATCCTTACGAACTGTCTGAAAAATCTAAAAAGGCCCTTAACTTTAAATGAGCTACCTAGAAAAAATCCTAGCGAAGTACCCGAAGGTTAAAAAGACGAAACATTCGGGTGATTCCTACGTCATCTACGAATCGGGCAAGCGTGACCTCGAAGATCCGTTCGGTACGAAGCAGTTTGAAGAAACTGTAGAGGAGGACGAGGGCAAGCAGGCGAAGGCCGCTAACCCTTACTTCGACGGCAGGGAAACTTACCCTTCTTCCGAAGACGCTAAACATAAATACGACCTGCAAATGGGTGGGATGTCGGAATCGGTAGAGAAAGGTGTTCAGTTTAAAACCTACGACGATGAAGCAGACGGCTACTCATCGTTTGAAACCTCTATAAGTTTGCTGACAGATTTTACAACAGACCTAGCCCCTTTGGATGATTCAGGCGGCTACCCAGACCAACGCACGTTTACAAAAAAAGTCTTTTCCGAGACGGAGCTTGACCTAAGTCTTATTCGCCCTACGGCTGACGAGATCTTAGCGGTAGCTCGGCTTTTCTCCAAAGATGACCCCAGACGAGAGCAACTGGAGCGGTTGGCCAGCAATTAGCATTAAACGAAAAGATATGGACGGTGACCTCCAGAAACTCAAGCGCCTGCAATAGATTATCTACGAACGTCAGGGTGCTCAGCGAAGGAACCAAAGCATGGCTAAAATTTTAGACGGTGGCGCTCTGGTTGAGAAAATCGTCTCGACGGTGACCTCGGGAACACCTATTACCCTAACGGTAAGCTCCGCCACGATTCAGCACTTAACCGGCTCTACAGCTCAAACGATTGTTCTTCCCGACGCGACCACCATGAAAAAAGGTGTGCGCTATGTGTTTAAGAACCGTTCCTCGGCCCTCCTGACTGTAGAATACGACGATAACACTACTGCTGTTACCGGCGTGGGGGGAGCGGAGGTTACTGCCTATTTGCTTGACGCGACCACTTCTAACGGCACCTGGGATTTTTCTACTTTGGTTGTAGGTGGGGCTTCGTTAGTTTACAGCTCCGGCCTTCTCTCCAGCGCACCGAGCTTTCCTATTGCCCATGGCCTAGGAGTGGTGCCTGCAATCCTAATTATTCAGTACGAAGACGTGGCATCGTCGTCGGTGTTTGAGAACTTAGACTCTCAAACCTACTTGTCAGCCAACTCGACCAACATTACTGGCAGCGTTGCCTCGTTGTCGATCAGTGCTACCAACCGCTTGCGCATAACAGCGGTGGCCTTCTCTTAATAAACGGAAGGAATAAAAGCTGTGAGTAGCTTTAACGAAAATGGTGCCTTAGTTGAGGCGGTTACGCGGACGGTAACTAGCGGCACCCCTTTGGTCCTCACGCACAAGTCGGCCCCTATTCAGGAGTTTAGTGGTGCAACGGCACAAATAGTTCGTTTGCCTAACGCTACTCTGCTTTCCGTCGGTCAAAGGTTCTTTTTTGCCAATCGCTCGTCGGCCCTTCTTACCATTCAATATCAAGACACCTCGACGCTTACGACTATAAAAACACTAAACCAAAGCGACGTCTTTGTCCTGGACGTTTCGACTGCCAACGGCATTTGGGACGTAGCTACCTCCGTAGAAGTTTCCGTAGGCGGCCTCCTGGGGGATGCTGAGGACGGGGACTACAACGATGGTCTTTACTTAGACATGCACACATTAATGCCTATCGGTACACCCGTAGACCGCTTCAACGAGGTTCTAAAACAACTAGCCCCTCAACCTGCACCCGTCCTATCAGCTATCAGCATGGACCAAACAGGGGTCGAAGCTAGGTTATCATTTGGGGTTTCCAACCCTATAGCAGGGTATGCTGACGTTGACGTGACGGCGGGCAACGGTGCGCGAGATATAAACACCCTTTACGAAAACTCCGTAGGATCGCGGCACGGGGCCTTTGACGGCACCGTTGTCATGACAGGTACTTTGGCATCAGGTGTTTCTGCGCTGGGCTTAAACTACCCCGCTGAGGCGTTTGGTAAGGGCAACATTGGACTTCTATCTCTGGAAGTGAACGGTGTGGTTGTTCATGTTGTGGACCTCACGACGGCAGGAGCGGGGTCTGACTTCAACGGCAATGGTAGCGGGTTTACTTTATCGGCTGCTACCGACGTTCAGTTTGAGACCGGAGCGTCCTTAAACCTATATAAATACCGCACAGGAAGCTGGACCGTAGCACTCCTGAACCAGCGCCTAGGCATGAACTACGTGCGCGTCAACCACTTCTACGACGCCGCAAGTCACTTTACGGGTTACGTCGAGTGGGTTAACGACACCAACGCCACCGCTCTGAGTATCAGCGCCTTCTCCTTGAGCAACTTTGTAGGGGCAGGCTCTTTATTTCTGTCCGGCGTTGATTACTTCACTTCTGCTACCGCAGACTACGCAGCAACTATATCCAACGCGTATAGAAATGTTTACTCGAATGGGGATGCCATTACCTACACCGAAGTAGGTGGTACGCTCGTCGATGAACCTATTCCTGCCATGGCTGCCGAAGCTGATAATATCGTACTTTCTGGTAAAACCTTCACTCTAGACGCAGCGCGGTTTTTAAACGGCACCATCTCAACTACGGTTTCCGTGGCCCATCCCTTGAAGGCTGACCTCGTAGCGGCAGGGTCGAGTTCACTAACCCAGGTTCTTCTTGATCCTACGGTTAATCCCTCCACGGGAGATCACGAGTTCTTCGATGCCGAGAACATCCGGCTTCAATCGGTCGCCGCTGCGGTGTCCAACTACAACGTCCAGGCTAACCTTGCCCTTGGAGTTTGGGATTCTACCGAGAGCTTGGCTTCAGGGCCTGCTGGTTACCTAGACGGGCTGCTTTATACAGGTGGCGGGGTGCGCTACCCCACAACGGGTGCTAACGCAGGCGATTTTTCAACGCTTGCTGCTGGCCCTGCTGGTAATCCTGATTACTCAGGGCTTACCGGCCTGCGCTACGTTTACGTCAAATTTACAAACAACTCAGGCGTCACCCGCAGCAACCTAAAGCTAAACGTCACAGGCACAGGGACCTGGACCGTGGTGCCGGGAGCTTCCGGGGAAAGTTTGACAATGGAAATTAAGTTCCCTACGGGCAGTTTAACGGGGGGAACAGGCTGGCTGGACGCTTACGCGGATTTTGCTACCAATACGTTTACCGATGGAGCCGGGGCGCGGAACGGGGCTGATGGCCTGGGCCGAGCGATGGGGGTTGATTGGGGTTTAACCGTCGGCACACGAAGCATAGCGGTTGGAGAGTCTGTGGTTATTAGAATCACGGCAGCAGCGACCTGGACTGGGTCCATATCTGACATTTTAATGACCTGGCTATAAGGGGAAGCTCGATGCCTCTTAGTGACGACTCGAAACTAAATATATCCTTTAAGCGCCTTTTAGGTCGCGCTCATACTGATAATGCCAAACGCTTATCGAATGAGGTGGAGCGTTCATCGTCTGACATGGTAGTGGGCGCTCTGCTGGCGTTAAGCCCACCGCCTGCGCCTTCCCGCGTTGCTCTGTATGACATAACTCCAGATCCTGCAACGAACCGTCAAGCGGTAGAATTTGTACGGCTAGTGCTAACCCCAGACCCGACTTCTAACGGACATGCTTTCTTTGCTGCGTTGCCTGGAAGCTATAGCGTCTCGACTTCCAATGCGTTAGGCGGCACATCCCCATTTACCAATGGCGCTGTAATAAAAGACTTCCTTGACCTTCAGCTAGCCTCTCCGTTTTACGGCCCTGCTTACGAGGCTATCCCTTTTGTTGGTGGTTCTGACGTTCAAGGTAGCGGGGATTTGATCCCACCGGGGGATGCTCGGAATTGGCTGTTTGATTACTTCTCGGGGATTTTTTACCAGGAAGATGCCAGCGCTCCTGCACCGTCTTATATAGAATGTATTCTGAACATTGCACCTCAACTTGTGAGCGATATTCAGCGCACAACTTCTACCCCGTTCTACTTATCTCAGAGTTTTGGTGGACCTACTGCCAACTTATTGATCGGACCATCACGGGTAATAGATTTTATAGGAGCAGAGAAAGTAGCTAGCCCCGTCGGTGGTGCAACTCCTGACACGGTTTTGTCTACGGCTGACTTTCAAACGGGAACTACCGCAGGGGAAGCGTTTTCATTCACCTTGCCTGTGACTACTCTGGGTGAGTTCAGAAGAGCAGCTCTAGGCTGGGATGGAACCTCATTAAACGTCTACTTTACCCCACCCGTTGTTCTAGAAGGATCGTTAGCCGATCCGCAGTCAGTGGTCCCAGGTGGGGAAAAATTCTTAGGTTGGGTTGATTTAGAGGGGACTGGGGGCATAGCCCACAAGACAATTGGCAGTGTGGGGAATGTGATTGAGGCCAATGTCGTGGGCGTAGCCCGGATTCATAACGTCGAAGGTAAAGCCACTCTCGTTAAAAAGTTTGACGTTACCTATACGGCGCTACCGATCTTCCCCGTCGCGCACTTGCTCTTAGGGGTGCCTCACTTGGTGACGTTGCAACACGAAGAGGTTGCGTCTTCTGGGGAGTTTACGTCGTTGGACCCGCAATCTTTCCTAACCTGGGACTCTGTAAGTTTTTATGATGCGGTTAATGCTTTGGGAGCCCTCACCGTAGGGGCAACAAACAGGTTAAGACTGATGGCTTTTATATTTTAGGAGATAGCAGTGTATAAAAATCTATTAATGCAAATAGCCATCGCCCTACCCTTAGGATTTCTTGCGTGCGACGTTGCTCCTCCTAACCCTTCGGCTACAAAAGACGCGAGCCAAGGCGAAGAGTTCCCTAGCGATGAGGCCGAAGTATCTGCCCAAGCCGCAGGGGACAGGTTCTTTATTAACCGAGTGCAAGATGCCGACATGTCGTTTCAAGTCAACGACGGCGGCTCGGTTACGGAAGCAGCCCGTATCACTGGCGCTACGTCGCGTTTCGGTGCGGATGCAATCACCAATATCATAGGGTCTGGTAAACCTAACTTCCCTAACTCTGCAACGGGCATCTTTATTGATGACCTGTTTGACGTTTCGGCTACGACGCCTGCTAAGAACAACGTGTTGGTCTGGGACGGTTCGAACTGGACAAAGGGTACAACGCCAGATCCAGTTCAACCTTTACGCCTCGAACAATCTGACCCTATTGATCAGATCCTCAATATCAAATCAAACATTAGGCAACAAACCGACGGCGGGTCTTTGGTTACGCCTCCTGCCGACGACGTGATCAACACATACGCCAATACTACAATTAACTACAGCAGCGGTGCTACCACTGGCGGCACGGTCCTTGTAGACGACGGGGCCTTCGCTTTACCTAGTTGTACGGCGGGGCAATTTCGTCGCCAAGTTTTCGTTTATAGATCTTTGACCAACGACGTCAATACCACCTTCTCAGGAACAGCAGGATCAGTTGGTGCCTTGACCAACCCCGGTGTTTTGTTTGCAACCCTAGACGGCATCAACTTTGGGTACATCAACCTTGAGTGCGTGTCTGGTGGTAACGCCTACAAGACCGCTGGCTCTGCTACGGACGTTATCGAGAACAATCCTGGCTCAGGCTCCACTATCTTCAGGATTGGTACGGGCTCTGGCTCAGGTACAGGCGGTGGAGGCAGCACAGTTCTATGGAACGCGCCAGACGGCTCGGCCCCTATAAAGAGCATAGAAAATGGTGAAGTGGTTTACCTCTACGAGCGAGCTGGATCTAACCAGCTTATTGCTTGGATCAAGGTGCCCGAAAGCCACAAGGCGAACAAGCCCATTACGGCAAAAATTGCTTACTACAGCGCTAGCACGGTCAACACGGTCCTTCTTAAATCGACAACGTACCTGGTTCGAAAAGACACGGATGCGGTAACGAGCGTAGCTAACAGCTACGTAAGCACCAACGTGGCCGTAACAAACTCAGCAACGACCAACCAGTACCGCGAAATCACCTTAGACCTAACGAACTCCGTAGGCGAAATAAACTCTCTTCAAGCGGTAGCAGGTAGCATCCTGCGCGTCGTGTTAACGAGAGGCACGGATACGGATACGGCGGAAGTACGATTTCTTCCGTCTGCTGGCGAACTGACCTTTAACTAAGAATGCCTAGGACCAATAGGGGAGAGAAGATGAGAGTATTTTTGAATTCTTTGCTGACGGTTCTAGTCTGCCTTGGGATTTCGTCCACGGTCGGTTGGGCGGCTTTGACTGAAATCGATAAACAAGAAGACCCCTCGGTAAACCTGGTGGATAACCCAGGCTACGAGAACGGGCTTGCGCGGTGGACCAACACGGGCGGTGGTACTCTTGCTGCCGTCACGGCTGGCGCTAACCTTGGTATAGGCACAACCAGCGCAAGCTGGGACGCTAGTGCCGTTTCCGATTCTTTAACCAGCAAGCAGATCACGCTACCGAGTGGTTTGTACGGCCAAGCCTGCAAGCTTCAGTATCTTCAAAAAGGCGGCGATACCAACCTTATCGTTCAGGTTTGGGATGGCTCCACGGTCATCGCCTCTCAGCCTTTGGTTGCCCAAACCGCTTGGACGGAAGTTAGCCAGGTTTTCACTTGCCCAAGTAGCGGTACTATCGGATTGCGTTTCCTAGCTGTATCAAACGCAGCGATTATGTATGTGGACCGCGTGTTTGTCGGTCTACCCTCGTCAGGAACTTCCGTCGCTGCCTTGAGTCCAGTTGCCTATGAGCTTGCTAAGCAACAAATCGGGGCAGTAGGGTCAGCAGGTCAAGTTAAACAAGGTCATATTTTAACTGACGCCTCCTTTCCTACTTTCACAACGGAAGTGTCTTACTATAACTTAAGCAGCGTCTCGGACGGCTCCGCTAACGCTCGCAGCTTAACCAACAACGGTACGACGGTCTTTACTGGCACCGACATACTAGGCACAGCAAGCTCTGTTTCTGTCTATAACGGTACCACCCAATACCTGTCGTCAACCGATGCTTTCTTCGATCCAGGCGACGTCAACTTTACGATGGGCGGCTGGTTTGCTGCCGACGACTGGACCCCAGCTACTAACGACAGGCCCCTTCTTTGCCAAGGTGACCGTACTTCGGACTTTGGATTTTGTTTAACCTTAAAAACAACCGGCGACATAGAAATCTACGGTAGCAACACAGGAACCGCCGCAACGTCAGCCTCCTACATACCGTCAGAGGCTTTAGTAGATACCTCTTGGCATCATTTGGCCGTAACCTACGTTGCAGCCACCAACACCTTTTCGCTTTACGTAGACGGCCTAAGCACTCCTACCAGCGTGACTCTAGCGGGTAACCAGCGGCTCGTGACTGCCAACACCTTCAGGGTGGGCGCGGGCAGTGGTGCCACTGGTTTCTATGCAGGTAAAGCGCAGGGTATGTTCATGGTTAATGGGCTTGCTCTGGGTAACGACAACGTAAGAAAGCTTGCCGCTTATAAGAAAAGCCACAACCTTGCTGTCTCAACCGGCAATCAGGAATGGTGGGCTTACTGGACTAAGTCGGATAATGCAGTTCAAAACGTACTCGATAACGGCTGGATTATAGATTTAACCGTCAACGACATTTGGTGGGACTTAAGTGGTTATTCGACCACCGATTCGATCTCTCTCAAAATGAAGAACGTCGAAGTTCACGGCAAGTTGGTTTCGCCTAAAACCTACCAGACCGGGCTTTTGATTGCCGCACCCTCGTTCCCCCTTCTTCACGGTTTGGGGGCAAGACCAGCAGTTGTGCAAGTCGTTACAAGAGGTCAGTCGATCTCAGGTAAAGACGACTACAGGCAAGATCTTTGCTCGGCGGATGATACGGAAATCACATGTGATCTTTCATCGCTCACGATTGACGGCTCGCACCCAGTGAATATCGTAGCGGGTGTGACGCCCCTCGTAAGTGCGGTCGTCAACGCAACGGCCACAACCGCTGGTATCGTGACGACCACCCAGCTTGGTTACACTAAGTTCGTTGGTAACGGTGCTTATGCCACGCTCGCCGCAGCCCTTGCAGATTCCGTGGCTGGCGATTCGATCCTAGTCTACACAGGCTACTCGATTTCCAGTCCCGAAACAGTTTCCGTAAGTGACGTCTCCATTACCTTTATGCCGAACGTCCAAGTAACCGTAACAGGCGGTACTGGGGGGTTAAACATAACGAGCGACCGAGTTAAACTGCTTCGCGCCAACTACAAAAGTACCTTCGCAGGTTCGCTAACCTACGGGGTTCAAGTCACTGGTGATAACTGCTGGGTCAAAGAATCTCAAGTCAGAGCAACTGGTGCGAGCGTTGTGATCACAACAGGCTTCAACATCACCGCTGCTGCGGACAGAGCCCACCTTGAGGGCACGACGCTGGTAGAAACATCAGGCACTATAACGAACTCCTACGTCAATGCTGGGACCGGAACGGTGGCCGCAATTAACTAAAGAAACCCAATAGAGGGAGAGGACTTCATACATGTCATCCATTCACAGTGCAGACATTGGACGATTCGACACCCTAACGAATCAGGCCGGAACCGCCTCTCCTGTAGGAGTTAACTCATCTGAGGTTGCCGTAACATATCTTACGCCTACCAACGGTGCTCCGGGGGCAGGTCAATACCGCTCGGAGATCTCGGGCCGTGCTCCTATCGTTGATCCAACGAACGACTTGGGGGTTCGCCTGGGGGTAGATCGTTACGAAACGAAAACTCTCATTCCGGTTCCTGAAGAGTTTGTAAGTGGCAAGCGGGTACAGAAGCCTATCAACGACCGCTTCAACATGTGCCGCTTCGTAGGCAACTGGACTCAGACTGTCTTTGCCACTGCTAACCAGAACAATGGTTGGGGTGTCTATAACACATCCGCCACAGGCAATCCCTACATTGAGATCGTGTTCCTGGGGACTGGTCTTAATATGCTCGTCGTGGCTAACGATTCGACCCAGGTGGTCAAGGCTGTAGTAGATGGTGGCGCAGACTCAGCGGATCTCGTCACGGCAGGCCAGGGTGGTTCTATTTTTTTGAGGTACTACAACGCCAACTGCGTCCTTCCGGTTACCTCCGGCTTGTCCTACGGCCTGCACACAGTCAAGATACGTATGGACACAGGTAACACGGTGTTCTTCGGTTACGAAGTCTTGAATGAAACCGTAGTCTCTACCGTGCCGCAATTAAAAACAAGCGCAGGTATCGGTTACTTCGGTATTAAAGGTACTCTCGCAGCGGTGGATACCCAGCCGTATAATGCCACCTTCGAGACAGGCACGCTTGGCACTAAAGGTGGTGCGGTCCTAGTCTATATGAAGGCCGACGGCACGATCAAGAAAGCTGTCACGCCCACCAACGCCACGTCCAGGCTTGTTACCTCGGTGGGCCACTCGGACGAAGAAGTGCTCCGTGTGTACCACTGGCGGGAATTCTCGTGGGACATTACAAACGACTTTTCTACGCTCATCCCCAGCGTTACGACGAATAAAGCCTTCATCTTGGACGACGGCTCGACGGCCCTGGTTGGTAGCAATGTCCGTCGAGATGCCGTTACAACGACATACGACAACCCGAACATTAATGCTGCGAACGGTTATTTTTACATAACCTTCACGGGTACGGGACTCGACATTGTAGTTATCGATAATTCCACCGGAGGAGGCGATGTTGTCCAGGCGTCGGTCAACAATGGTACCCTCACGACCTATCAATCGACCGGCTCTACATCCATTCGCACGGTGCAAATAGCGTCTGGCTATCCCTACGGCACCCACGTTGTACAATTAAAACAATCAACCATTGCATCCTATTCGCACGGCATCTCCCACTACATTGTCTACGGCCCGAAGACCCCCGCACTACCTGCTGGGGCAATGGCCCTGGCATCCTATAACATCATGGCGAATTTCGTAGCGGATAATCCATCCACCGTACAAACCAATTCAATGTCAACCGGGGTCTTGAGGAAATATAATTCCCGCGAGATGATCTACTCCGGCGGTTGGACCCTCAACGCCGACGTCTCCGACCCAGGCTATTGGTTGGCGCAATCGTCGAACACCAACGACTATATCGAGTACAGCTTCGTGGGCGTTGGGGTAGTGACCAGATTGTACATATCCAGTCAAGTCACAAACATTACTTGGTCGATTGATGGCTCGACAAACCTCTCTGGGTTTACAACTTCTCTTGGCACTCAGAACACTGGCCTGACGTTCACCGCCTCGACGGGGATTCTCTCGGGTACGTCGGTCCAAGGGGCTAACGGGCGTGCCGTTATTAATATCACAGGCCTTACCTACGGCAAGCACACTGTTCGCCTAACGAGGAACGCTGGCCACTCGGGTGTTGTGACCTTCACGTCGTTTGACATCCTCCCGGGCCTCCATTCCCACAAGAACGCTGGCCCCTATATCGAACAATGCGCTGGGTCGATTGGCAGCCAGGGGGTGAAGGACCTCCGAACATTCGGCTCTAATGCTCCGATGAAGGGGGTAAAGGCGAGCGTAGCTAAAGGTCAATACAGTAACACCTCGACCGGATCTTCGGTACCAGGCGTGGTTCTTACAGACCTTATGACCCCCTATTACGCCGAATGGGATCAAACCATCGAGATTTCGTCCTGGATTTCCCTCTACTGCTCAGGATCGGACGCCGCGTTGCAATACAACATCGTCGTCGATGGGGTCCACTTGGCCCGCGATATGACCTCAGCGGAATCGATTCTTTGTGACTTTCCAGCTCAGGGTCAAGTGATGCCCTGTACTGCGGTGAAAACCCATGAGGTCGCCAAAGGGTGGCACATAATTTACGTCACTTGGTACGCCCAAGGTAACACTGCGAACGCCCTCGGTAACGCTCGACAGATCCTCGTCCGCCCCGTTGGTAGCAACTACAACTCGTTCTAAGGAGACATACGATATGGCTAACTGGTGGGCAGTGAATGAAGCAGGGGAAATGCTGGTACTTAGGGACGACGACACAAAGGCCAGGCACTCCCTTGGCGACGGGCAGATGTGGTGCGAAGTTCCTGGTGGCGTGGCAGTTGGTAACGTAAAAGTTTCAGGTTCGTGGCCTGACTACACTTTAATAGATGGAGCTGCGGATAAAGCAGGCCCTTTATGGGATGCTTTACGGGCTGAACGAAACATTAAGCTTAGTGCAACCGACTGGACCCAAGCAGCGGACGTGCAAACCTCCGTGGCAATCTTATCTGCGCAAGCGAAAACTGACTGGGCTGATTACCGTCAAGCTTTACGCGATTTGCCTCAAAATACCTCGGACCCCGAAGACGCAACGTGGCCAGTAGCACCATAAACAGGAGACCTAGTATGAGTAAGTTCCTTTTATCTCTTCTCGTTCTGGCCTCCACCTCTGCATGGGGCGGTAACGTCCAGGACTTGTCTATTGACCAACAGGGTCGATTACGGGTTAGCACACGTGGTAGATCCACACCTACCCCTGCTATTTCAGTGGACACCGCAACTCCAACAACGCCGGGCTCTGTTAAAACGTATGTACCCGCCCCGTCGTCAGCTATTAAGACTCTTTCGAGCGCAGGCTACACTGTACTCGACACCGACGGTTACGACACCATTGAAGCAACCACAGGGGGTTCGAACCAAACCGTTACTCTTCCAACTTTAGCTAACAACCTAGGCAGGAAGATAACCCTTAAGAAGATCGACGGTGGTGCGGGCTTCCTCTATCTCGACGGTGCTGGGTCTGAGACCATCGACGGGTCCACCTCTGCAACAACTTATGGAGCCCCCAAACAAAACAACACTGTTACTGTAGTAGCCGCGTCAGCGGGTTGGGTGGTAGTCTCTAGCTCTAGCCCGACGCCAGCAACAAGCATGACGGATGCTGAGGCGACCATGCTTGGTCGTAAGACTTACTCTCACGGTACTACCTACAATGGCGGTAACGCACCGACTTTGACCGTGTCGGGGCTAACCCTAGCTTTCGTCCAGTTAACAAAATTTATTCCCTACCAAACCCAAAGCGGTGTGTGGCGGCTGCGAGGTAACTACAGATTTAGCACAACAGGTGGAGGGACTAGCTGTACCATGCTGATTAATAGCGTCACAGGTTCGGCAATAGAAGCTCAAACCTTTTTCAACTCTGGCGTTGGTACACTACCTTACAGTGGTACTGGTTTTTTTGATGCTCCTGGAAATTTTTCGCTATACGCATCTTCATCTACTTTATGGTCGGGCCATTTTGATGTTGAGTTAGGAGCCAAACCCAACTGGGCTTACTAAGATCGGTGAGAAACCTCAGCCAACACGCTTGGGAAGATTTTAAAGACGACTCGAAGGTACGAGAAGCTAACCGTTTCCCTTAATTTTTAACCTAGCGAGACCAAAATATGACTTATCCTGCGCAATACAAAAACGTGTACGAGGTAGTAGGTTTTGTTATCGCTCTTGGCAACGCTTTTGGCGAAGCCTTAGAGGATGGTAAGCTCTCTATTGCGGATGCTTTGGTCTTTTGGGAGCCTTTGAGCGAGCTGGGCGAGGCCGTTAACGACTTCAACCGTGTTGGTGACGAATATCGCACTATGCTGAAATCCCCAGATGAGCTGCAAGCGCTCGTAGACTGGACTAAGGAAGAGTTCGACGTCCCGGAAGACAATGTCGAAGCCATTATCGAAGAGGCTATCACAGCCGGTTTAGCGATCCTTAAGTTCGTAGCTAAGGTCAAAAAGTAGCCGTGGCCTAAACACGAAGTCCTTACTGATGCTCCCCCTCTATCTAAATTAGACGGGGGCATTTTTTCTATCAGCCGCAAAAGATTAAACAGTACCTAGAACCTACAGGATAAAAAAGATGGGCAGTCGCATATCCGAATCTCAAATAGCCGACCGCGCTACTATCACCCATGCCGAGCTTACTGCACGTGGGGTTTCGGGTGCTGCGTTTTATGCTCCTGGTGCTCAGATTGCTAGTACAGCGGCTGTGGGCCAGATCGTAACCTTTACCTCGGTTATCTACTTACAAGCGTTCCAGATCGATGCCGGGGATCTTCTGGTGATCACAGGAGGGGTTGCGGCAGGAACTTACACCGTCGCCTCCGTCACGACAGAAACCACGCTCACAACCGTTGAGGCCATAGTCAACTCTACTGCGGTAGGGTCAGCCGCGTTTTACCGCCCCACGGGTGCCCAGGGTGTAGGGTTTGTTGGGGTAGGGACGCTTGATGGCAAAGTAAACGTATCCGATGCCGTCCAGCATTTTGACTACTCGCGCAAAATAGAAAACGATACCGGGAGCGCTTTTACCGTAAGGCAGGTTGTTCAGATTGAGGACAACACCAAAGCGGTTTTGGCTTCTGCCTCCAGTACAGACAATACCAAAAACATTGGGGTGGTCATTGACGCTTCAATCGCTGCCGCTGCTCAAGGCTACATCGTAGTCAAGCCTGGTGCGATTATAGGTGGGTTCTCTGGCCTTATCCCTGGAGACCCTTATTACGTATCCTACGCGACCCCAGGTCTCATAACGCACCTCAGCTCTTTAAGCAGCTACCCGTCAGGGACTCACGTCTTCAAAGTCGGTAAGGCGCTCAACACGACCGAACTCCTCTTCCATCCTGAATACGTGATCGCACTTTAAGGGGAAAAAGATTTTATGGTGAATGAAACTGTGGAAAACGCTGAGGAAGGCTTAGAGCAGGATGATCCTCATTCCTTGGCCTTAGAGAGAAACCTCAAAACTCTCTCCGAGGAGTTTCAACAGAAGATCAACGTCATGGGTAAAGCCTACCGAGTCGATATAAAAACGAAAATAGGTTTTACAATTAATCAAGCGTTATAACCACTTTAGTTAGCAAAAAATTGGCACCACCCAATCCCCTCTAAGGAGAGAATCAATGGCATCAGCAGCACAAAAGTACGTCGAGTTTAACTTGGCGGGAGGTAATTACTTCAGAGGCGACACGAGCGCTGATGAAGCCCTCTTCAGCGCCATCGGTGTGGGTGGTCTCGGTACCCCCATCGACATCACAGAGTCCGGCGGGCACTTTGCCTTCGGTAGCAAAAGACTGCAACTTGTCGCAGCTCCAGTCGCGAGTACGGACGCGGCTAACAAAGCCTACGTTGATAGCGTAGCGCAAGGCCTTGACGTAAAGCAGTCGGTACGTCTTACCACTTACTCAGCCGACACAAACTGGACAACTTCGGTAACTGCCGACGTTGTAACAGGTTCGCCCAACGAAATGACCATCTCAGGCCTCGTAGCTGGCGCTTCTTTGGGTCGTATCGATGGCGTTGAGCCTTCGTCGGCCTCTACTCCTCTTGGTAACGGTGGCCTAACTGGTGACCGTATCCTTTTGAAGAACTTGGATACGATCTCTGCCCTCACGACCGACGGGGGTGCTGAAGCTGCTCCCAAAAAATACCACGGTATCTGGCGCGTCGTCGGCGGTACTACTACCACTTTGGTTTTGCGACGTACTGCTGATGCTGACACTAGTGCAGAAGTCACTTCTGGCCTTTTCACTTTCGTAGAACAAGGTACGGCCAACGACAACACAGGTTGGGTTGTCACCACTAACGATCCTATCGTTCTTGACACTACTGCTGTCGATCTTGCCCAGTTCTCTGGTGCAGGCACTTTCGTCGCGGGAACGGGCATCAGCATCTCAGGCAACGTGATTTCTTCGACTGCTACCCTTCAGCAAGTTTACAACGCTGACGTAGACGCTGGTGATGCCACTATCACCACGAACGGAACTGACGGTTCTGTTGTTATCGCTGGTTCTGAGAAGTTCAAAGTAACTGCCGCAGGCGCTGCTGAGATCAACACAGCAAACGCTGCATCGTCTTTGCTTATCGCCAACTCTGGTGGTGGTACTGCTATCGACATGGCCGGTCCTACTTCTGGTATCTTCGGTATGAAGGCTGCTTCGACCGTAACGGACTATGACATCACTTGGCCTGCTGCTGTTGGCTCTAACGGCCAGTACCTGCAAACCAACGCCTCTGGTGTTCTTTCTTGGGTTAGTATTGCCGCCGTTACTACTACTTTGCAAGACGCCTATGATAACGATGTTGACGGTAGCAACGCACTCATCACCACGAACGCAACTGACGGTTCGGTTGTTATCGCTGGTACTGAGAAACTCCAAGTAACGGCTGCTGGCGGTATCGACATCAACGCTTCGGCAGCAACCACTTCTCTTTCTATCGCTAACTCCGGTGGTGGTACTGCAATCGACATGGCTGGTTCTACCTCAGGCATCTTCGGTATGAAAGCTGCTGCCACTGTAACGAGCTACGACATCACTTGGCCTGCTGCTGTTGGCTCTAACGGCCAATTCCTGCAAACCAACGCTTCTGGTGTTCTTTCTTGGGCAACGGTTAACCTCACTACCACTCTGCAAGACGCCTATGATAACGATGTTGATGGTGGCGGAGCGACTATCACGACCAACGCAACCGACGGTAACGTCGTTATCGCTGGTACCGAGAAACTCCAAGTAACGGCTGCTGGTGGTATTGACATCAATGCCTCCGCTGCAACTACTTCGCTTTCTATCGCCAACTCTGGTGGCGGTACTGCAATCGACATGGCTGGTTCTACCTCAGGCATCTTCGGTCAAAAAGCTGCCGCTGTTGTAACTAGCTACGACATCACCTGGCCAGCAGCCGCTCCTTCGGCCAACGGTCAAGTTCTTAACGGAACTACTGGTGGCGTTCTGAGCTGGTCGAACCCAGGTAGCCTTTTGACTGCTGGCGATGCGATTGCAATCTCCGTCAACACCGTTTCGGTTGACTTCACTAAGCAAGTCACCAACGGTTCCGGTACGGTAGCGGTTGCTGCTGGTGACATCGTAGCTATCGGCTCTGCTGGTACCTTCCTGAAAGCTGACGCAACGGCTGCTTCGACTGTAGCTGACACCAAGCGCGAAGCCGACATTGAGGCCGAAATCGGTATCGTTGCCGCTTCTATCGCTGTCAGCGTCCCAGGTGCGGTAGTTCTTCGCCGAGGCGCAATCGTTGCAGGCTTCACTGGCCTCACGCTTGGCAAATTGGTTTACGTCTCCAAAACTGCTGGTGGAACAACTCAAAGCGTTGCAGCCTTCACGGCTGGCGACAACGTCTACTCAATCGGTCGCGCTTACTCGGCAACCGAAGTTGTTTACGATCCTCAGTACATCGTAGAAGTTTAAGTTACGCTCGGGGGCACCCTGAAAGGGGTGCCCTTTTTCTGACTTGGACTAGGGGCGTAACATGAGTTCCAGCGAAATTGTCTTTCATGATCTAGCGGCAGAAAAATTCAAGCGCGTCCCTGATGGAGCTGTAGGGCAGGCCCTGGTTACTGACGGGGCTGGGGGCTATTCCTATGCGGACGTGAAGGTTAAAGGAGTCGAGTCCCTAGCCTCAGGCACAGACGCGCACACGGTTACAATACCGACGCAAGCCTCGACCAACTACTCTCTTCAGGTCACCCTGGATAATCGCAACACGACTATTGCTCTCGGAGCTAACCCGCTCGCTACCGTTAACACGACTACAGCCGTTACGGTTACAACCCCTAAAGCTCACGGCCTTCTCGTCGGGCAGTCCGTTACTTTGGCAGGGCTAACTGCATTCAACGGCCTCATTACGGGCGACGTGACGGGTGCAAAAACCGTGGTCACCGTGCCTACAGCTACAACCTTTACCTACACAGCAGGCTCTACCGCTAACGCTACGAGCGCAGGTGGAGGTTCCTCTGGCACCTGGTTGCCGCCTAGTGATAACGTGGTATCTCTGTTTTGGTTTAGGATCTCGGCAAAGACGACAACTTCGTTTACTATAAAGTTGTCCGACGACATGGATTCAGCAAACTACAAAGCGAATTGGTCTGTATCTCTATGAAGCTAGTGCAAGCTGCAACTCTACCTTACTCGCAAGGCTACTGGGACAATTACTATGATCGCCCTTACGAAGAGAGTTATCTCTGGGGGTTTCGTCTCAAAGAGGTCCTAGACCTCGCCCCGCTGGCTGCAAATCCCCCCCAAAGCTTCCTAGACGTCGGCTGCGGCCCTGGCCACGTCCTCAAAGAGATGATCGCGCTCTTGCCTGAGAACGCCTACGTCTACGGTATTGAGTGCCAGGACATCCCTAGGGAGCGTCAGGTCGCAGACGTAAACATTATCCGTGGAGACTTTGTTGCTCTCTACAAAGAGCTTCCACCAGTCGATCTTGTTTATGCAAACTGCTCCATGTATGTGCCTTGGGAAGAGCAAGCCGACTACCTTAAGGGCTGTGCTCACGTCGCTAAAAAGTGGCTGGTCTTTGGCAACGTCTACTTATCCGACCGCAGGGCTATCCCTGAGGACCGCTTGAGGCGTATTATCTATAAAGACCGCGAGAGTTTTTCTAAACTGGTAGAGCAACTAGGCTTCAAGCCTTTAGAATACGATGGTGCCGAAGTCTTCGTCCGAGTTTAGCCCCCTCTGGTTTTGGTTTCCCCGACAAACTAGCTATTTGGAGGAAAGAGGTTAAACTCTTTCCTTTATGGAGATTTTTTTAGGCAAGAAAAGATTTTCAAGCAATCGTTTTTTGGCACCGGGTCGGCAATTAACTCTATTAGGAAGATCAAATGGACATTAACGTAATCGACGGAAATAATATCGACAAGCTCACGCCGGATCAAAGGAAAATGTGGGAGCAGCTCCAGTCGCAATTTCCTACTATGCGCTCTAAGATGGATACCTCACGCGAGTTAAACACCCCGACTGCGCAAGAGAAGCAAGCCGCAGCCCCCCGACGACCCCCAGAGCCTCACAAGGCAGCGGACAACGGTTTTGACTACTCAGCTCTACAACCGACGGCATTCGAACCTGCTTCTAGGGAAGCCGTTCCGCAGGTTAAAATAGATGAACGTACCCAAAATATGTACTCCTCTTTTACGGACACAGACGGTGTCACTAAAAGCGTAGAGGAAGAACGCCAGCGCGAAGAGCAACAGAAGTTGCGAGAAGAACGAAAAAAACACGTCGATCCTAACGAAAGCCCAGAGGCGGCGTTACAACGTAGAGTCGATAATTTTAGCCCTGAGGGGAAAGTTCACCCCATTTTGGCAAAACTAAAAAAATCGCTGAGGATGGATCAACCTAAGATCCCCTACACCGTAGAAATCGAAGGAGTAACTTACGAGCTGGAAGAGCTTGATCGCGGTCGTTTCACGCAGGCTCGTAACTTAGCGGTTCTCCACTCTGCCGATGACCTGGAGTACACCCTAAATCTCGACGTGGCCGCCGTAGCGGTCTTCGTTACGAGGATAGATGGGGCAGAAGTTTGTGACGTCTTCGAGGTACCTACGGAGCAGGACGGAGCAAAACTGTCGGTCGTAAAACGTAGAGAGCTGGGGATGCAGGAACTTTACGACTTTCTCAAGTCCGCACCCACGGAGCTTACCGAAACACTGCACGCATTCCACGCTCAGCAGTACCCGAAGATCGACCTTATAGGTGTGGGCAGGACGGTGTATTATTGTCCTAAGCCTAATTGCCGTCATTCCGCAATTGGTCGTGAATCGGAAGATATATTCTGTAAAAATCATGGTGATCAAATGGTAGCCGAAGGTGACTTACCAAACCCTTCCTAGGCGACCCTTTAGAGGTCTTTCATCATGATCCCCTTTTTGCGGGTCGCCTACTTGTAATGTCACACTGGCGGCTGACCCCAGACGAGTTAGCCAAATTAACGAACGACGAAATAACGGCAATGATATTTGCCTTTAAGGTGCAAGAGCGACGGCAGGTAGAAAGTCTGAACGATACCTTCGGCATTTTATTAGGTGCGTCTTGGCCCATTGAAGCTTTGATAGAGCAGGATAAGGAAGATGTAGATGACCTAGACCCTGATAGGTTTATGTGGAAATTGAGGCCACCGAGACTACGAGTGAATACACCCGTAACGTCAACCCTGTCCCCAGCCCGTGACTTTATGAAAGGTCTGAAGGAAACTGCAACGGAACTTGCAAACAACCATGGCCGTGATCAGAGTGTTATGAAGTACCCAACGAAGAGCCTCGTAGGTAAAGACGAGAAACTCGAAATAGTTGATTTGAGTAAAGTGTCTAAAGCAGAGTTCTTGAAGATAGCTAGGAGTTTACCTCCAGCCTGATAGGAGACTACCGTGGCCGATGATCCTAATGTTCCAGATCCCAGTATTCTGAAGGATTACAACAAAGCTCAGGCAGACAGCATTAGGCTCGCTCAGAAAACCGCTGCGCAAAATAAAAAGAATGCTCAGGCGGCTAATCAAGAACTTAAGCGATTCACGCGTGAGATTGATAAAGCGGACAAGAAAATTGAAGGTCTGAACAAGAATTTTAAGCCCGTAGTCAAAAGTATCAGTGAGGCGGGAGAGCTTTCTAAGCGTTTAAACAAAGAGATGAGTAACCTGGACAATAACATCGTCCAGGCCTTCTCGAAGGGTAACCGCGAAGCAGGTCTCTATCTATCGGGTCTTAAAAGAATCTCGATGGAGTTCAAATCCAACGCAGAAGCCGCGCAGCAGTCTGCGATGAAAATCAACGACATGACGGCGAGTTATGAAGATTTACAAAACCAAATTAAAGTAAACATGGAGGAACAGAATAAGTTAGAAATTCAAAGAAAGGCGGGACGAATCGAAGGGGATAAGTTTCTCGCTCAACAGAAAAAACTTCAAATCACATATGAAGGATTAACCTCTGGTTCACAAAACTTAGCCCAATCAATTGACCTAGAGGCGGAGTCCCAGCGAAGGCTAAGAGAATCCGTGGTAGAAACTCACGACAAAATGGTCAAATATCGTTTTGAGCAAAAAATAGCCGATAACGAGTTCGCTAAAAGGCAGGGTAGTATTAAAGCCCACCTTTTGTCCCCTGTATTACAAAAAGCATTGCCTGTGTTTCAGAGCCTAGCTTCGGGTGCTGCTATCATACAAGGCCTCGCTATGGCCTTGAAGGGTTTGAATTCATCGCTCACCGTAACCGCTGGCCATTTTAAAGCTACTCAGAACGTGGCTCTAGGGCTAGGAAATACGGGGCCTGCGGGAATAGATGGCTTCACGGAGTCGGTAGGGGATGCTTATGGTACCACTCTAGCCTTTATGAAAATTTCTGGTGACCTCGCGGTTAACATGGAAGAGGTTAACGCCATTGGCAACAAAGTTAGGCTTGGCATACAAGTAGACAAGCAAGGGCGATTGGGGGAAGAAGCTATTAGGAGATTAACTCGGGAGATCACTATCTTCTCGCAGGTATCGGGTGTCGATGCCGGTGCGGCGGCAGACATGCTTGGCGATCATATGAAGTCTATGGGGTTAACTGCTGCGGAAGGCATAGCCCATTTACAGGGTCTGCGCGGCACTCTTTCGACCCTCTCCTTAGCAGCTAGAAACAATTCTATCCCCATGTCCGATATGGTGGAATACATTCGTGACGCTTCCGTCGCCTCACAGTCCTACATAGTGGACGTTAGGCTTATGACGCAGGCGCTTCGTGCAGCGGCCACGCAGTCGTTAAATCTAGGCTTGAATACAAAGCTCGCCAAGGACGTCGCCAAAGCCACGGGTAAAATGTTATCCAAGGCACCAGACTTTATTGAGGTTCCGGCAGGGCAAGACGTTATGCGTCAGCTTATGGGCGACCCTGAAAAATTCTTTCAAAAATTCTCAAAAGAACAACGCGCACAAGTTCAAGATCTTTACGCCGATATAAAGAGAGGAACCATCTCGGGGCTGGCTGCCGAAAAAGCACTTATGGGCTTAGTAGGTGGTAGTGAAGTAGGTATAGTTGCGCGGGCTAAGCAGGTTAATAATATTTATGCACAAACTGACCAAGGGGCCTTGCTTTACGCGGAACATTACCAAGTGTCGGAGGCAGCAGCTAACATAGCCATCAAGCTTAACACGGAAAACCTGGATCTATACGGTAGGCTAGAAAAAGCGGGAGTCAGCTATGGTGACGTCCTTAGCTATAATTCCGATATGATCAAACGCGGCTTAAAGGAATTACCTAAAATAGACCAAAAAGCCCGACTTCTTAAAATGGGCTTTGGCGAAGAAGACGCCGAGAAATTCATGAAGGGGTTAAATAAAAAGGAAGTTATCGACCAACTAATTAAGGCTAAATACACCCCCGCAGAGGCGGAAGCTTATTGGGCTAGGAACGAAAAAGGGGCCAAGCAAGTAGCGGAGACTATGTTCGCAGCCGAAGCTGCATCCCCTTTGTCAAAAACCCTAAAAACATTAAGCAGGCTTAAAGGTGAAAAATTAGACGTCCGTCAGGATATTACGTCTAAGGGAATAATCGAATCCATGGATAAGGCCGCAGCTACTATTGGCGGCTCGACTATGGAGGAAAAAGTAGAAAATCTCGCTAAATCCTTCGGCGTAAATGCAAAAGAGCACAAAGAAGCTTTGACGGCATGGGTAGAGGGCACTGCTGATGAGGCTAAAAAGGCAGAAATTTTAACTGCTAGCCTAGGCCTGGTTGGTGATGAGAATAAAAGATATATTTTAGAATTTATGCAGGGTGGACGGCAGGTTAATGCTGAGGACCTAGTCGCAAAACGAGAAGCTAGCGAAGCGGCTGTTTCCGCACAGGAAAAAGCACTCATGGATCCCTTAAGAAAATTCAGTGACGGTTTTATGGTTGGCCTTCAACATATTGTCGATCAGCTTTTAGAAAAAGCAGGCGTAACCCGAGACGCCGCAAATATGGGTATGGGGGCAATGATCACAGCGGCTGGGGTTGCGGCTCTTAAATACGGCCCAGAAATAGCAAAAGGCGCTTGGGAAAAAG
>Ga0163150_10002311_pt1 | contig 29615 bp, 20 predicted proteins | sample OliLakLV19P2IB_FD_148628 | JGI IMG/M metagenome (GOLD analysis project Ga0163150, IMG submission 148628) | Freshwater microbial mat bacterial communities from Lake Vanda, McMurdo Dry Valleys, Antarctica - Oligotrophic Lake LV.19.P2.IB | ecosystem: Environmental > Aquatic > Freshwater > Lake >...
CAAACCATGGCAATTTTTTGGGTAAGCATTTCCGATCAGAAAGCGAACCTTGGTTTTTGCAATCACTTAGTCCAGTGTTTTCCTCGTATTTCACTGCTAAAATTGATTGCGGATCACGAAAACCACCCACAGATTTTGCGGAAGAGCCTTAATTTTTTCAATAGATCCGCTAACTTCGGAGTGACCCATTCCTCACAACAGATGCTTGGCTTTGGCTTCTAGGTATTGATTCACCAGCGGCGAGGTCAATTGTTCTGGAAATGCGTCGACGACTAAAACGCCTTGGCGTTGCATGCGCCGAATAACTTCGTTCCGCCAAATAAGCATCTGCGCGGCTGCGGCACTTCGGTAGAGAACACTATCATCCAAATCGGGGTAGTCGGCGTAATCAAAAATGCGATGGTCGCGAAGAAGTGCTAGAACTGGGAGATGTCGACCCGATAAATTGGTTAGATAATCCGTTACTTGATTAGCGGAGACTTCGTCGATGACGTTCGTGATCAAGACAACCATCGACCGGCGTCGGCAATGATTTGAAAAATGCAAGAAGGCCGAATCGAAGCGAGACTGGACCATCGATGGAAATCGATCAAAACTTGCATGCAGCAGCCGATTCATGTGGCTACCGCCGCTTTGCAATGGGACGTAATCATGGACCCGGTCAGAAAAACAGAGGAGTCCAACGGAGTCTCGTTGTTGCAATGCGACATAGCTGAGCATCAGCATGGAGTTGAAAGCGTAGTCGACGAGACTAAGCCCTTCAAACTCGTTGGTCATCATACGGCCGCAGTCGACTAGAAAAACGATTCGCTGGCTATGATCGCTCTGAAATTGTTTCACCGTTAACTTTTGGCGCCGAGCCGTACTTCGCCAATCGATATGCTTGTAGTTGTCACCGACGTTATAGTCTCGCAGTCGTTCGAAGTTATTGTCTTGACCGATGATTCTCGTCCGACGAACGCCAATCAAACTCAGTCGATTCGTGCGGGCCAGCATGGCGTATTCGGCAAGCTGTTTCATATCGGGATAGACTTGCAAGGTACTGATCGCCGGGCGTGTGAGAAATCGGACCCAAAAACCAAGCAAACTATGCATCCGAAAAAAGACTTTTTCAAGCTGGAATTCGCCTCGTCGGTGCGCTTGCAGTCGGTAGGGCACTTCAGCGCGTTTTCCTGCCGGAATGGTAATCTGTTGTTCAGGAGGATCGGCCGCCAGCCCGTCAGGCTGATCATCGCGAACATCAAGTCGATGAGTCCAGTTCGAGAGATTGCTAAGCAACAAGACAACGTCGTGCGGTTTCGCCAACGAAGCAACGCGTTTCATGGTCCGCTCCACCCGCAATCGACTTGGATGAGTCAGTGTCAATAAGTCGACGACCACTACGATCACCGCGACGATATCTAACAACAAGATAATGGTTGCGACCGACGGCATCCAAACGGTCAGCAATGAAACGCCCGTTATGGGGCCAAATAGAACCAGCCACCGACGAGTCGGGAAAATCCGGAAAGCCAAGGCCAGTACGATCGTTGGTGCCATGGCTCCAACAAGCATAAGCCACGGCAAATACTTCAACGAGTTTTCGAGCCAATCGGTCGATATCATCTCTGCAGACCGCCTAGCTTCGAGGAACTTCGATCGTGCGAATCAATTTACGGAGTTCATCATCGACCGTATTTCCTTCGACCTCCGCTTCGGCAGTGAGGATCACTCGATGGCGTAACGCTGGGATAGCGATCTCAACAACGTCGTCGGGAACAGCATACCCGCGACCGCGAAAGGCAGCTAACGTTCGCGACCCTTGCACTAAAGCGATTCCAGCTCGAGGTGACGCACCTAGATGCAACGTCGGCCAACTTCGAGTGGCGCGGACCAAGCGATTGATATACGCTAAGAGCTTTGGCTCGATTCGTACTTGCGCATTGTTTTGGATCGTCGTACTGATCTCGTCGGCGTTGGTGATTTGAGAAAGCTTCGTCGTCAATTGAGAAGCGACATCGAGTTGTTGACTATGCAGATCGAGAACGCGAGCCTCTTCTTGTTCGGTCGGATAGCTGACCTTGGCCTTGAACATAAACCGGTCGAGCTGTGCCTCGGGAAGATTATAAGTCCCTTCGCTTTCGATCGGGTTTTGGGTTGCCATGACCAAAAACGGACGGGGCACCTTGTGGCTGATACCGTCGATCGTAACGCTGTATTCCTGCATGATCTCCAGGAGGGCCGCGTGCGTCTTGGCCGGTGAGCGATTGATTTCGTCCGCGAGAAGGAATTGCGTAAAAACTGGGCCTGGCCGGAAACGAAAATCCTGCGTCTTAACATCTAAAATCGGTGCCCCTGTAATGTCCGAAGGCATCAAGTCGGCTGTGAACTGAATGCGACCGAATTGGCAACCAAGCACGCGACCTAGCGTTCGCACAAAAAGCGTCTTTCCGAGCCCCGGAACACTTTCGATCAAGACGTGGCCACCGGAAAACAAAGCGGTCAACGTAGTAAGTACGAGCTCTTCCTGCCCGATAAAGATTTTGCCGATTTCAGAACAAATCGATTCGTAGAGCTGTCGACTCGATGGACCCGAGCTGCCAGCCATAGGTGCGGGCGCGACAACAGGAATCAATTCCGGTACGGTAGTGATCGGCGGCGCATCACTTGTCGGCCGAATGGGTGGCGCAGCGACTTCTTCATCGACGTGAGGTTGCGGCTGCGGTGATAGTGGTTCATTCATGAAGACGTTTCATTCGGGTTTTGAGACAGAGAATTGGATGGATCGGAGCCTAACGGCATTGGATTTGGATTGGTTGGCGAAGTGATTGTTGGAGGAGCGATAGTTGGAGGAGCGACATTACACCATGGGCTGGCAGAATCGCGTCGGACATCACGGAAATAAGTAGCGACGCATTTCAAAGCATAGTTTCGATCTCGCGATTGCAACAGCAGATCGCCTAACGCTTCGATATGCTTCCCGAAATCCGTCGTTGATGCTGTAGGGAGCCATTGCGGTCGGCCAAAGATTGGAACCAGCGCCAACAGCACGATGAATCCGAGAAACAGACCTTGAATAGAAATGAGGCTTAATGGCCAAACTCGCAACAGTTCAAAACCCTTCGGTTCTTGTTCGTCCCAAGGGGCCCGAATAAACGTTTCGCCGTACCGAGAAAGGAACCCGACTCGACCGCCTTTTGACGCACACTCGTTAGCCAAACGCTCTGCCAGTTGTTGATTGCCATTCATTGCGAGCGATTCGTTCAGGATTAGCGAACCATTCGCGATAAGAACGAGTCGACTGGTTTTCCAAGGGGTATACGAAATCGACGATATGATCGGCGAGCCATCGTCGCTCTTGAGCAACGTTTTGATCTTCGGTGGTCCATACTCAATCGGCCTATAGGTCGAGTCGAGTTCGGAGCTTAGCTCAGCGTCAATAAATTCGCGCTCACTAACGGACAAATTGTCGTCAGCCAATTCCGGCGTTTCTACTGTTCTCGCTTTTGGATTGGGCTTCAACGAACCTCTCAATACAACGTTCGTCTCTTCCGACCGAAGCCCTTTGGCCCACGGGCCAGAAAATCGCTCGACGTTGCGAGGTTCGCCAAGGGTAAGCTCTTGCATGAGCCACTCGCATTCCGATTCATGCTCGACGAGCGAGCGAGCTATTTCCAGTTCGACTTCGGCGTAGCCCTGCCGCAACCGAAAGGTACGTCGGTTTTCAGGTGCCGCATTGTCAGCCGCAAGTTCCCAATAGTGCGCAGACGGCGAGTAGTCGCGGCCAACAAATACCAACAATCGATTCGAATCGCCGGATAGCCAATTATCAAACCACCGAATCTCCTCATTAGAGGGGACTCGAAAATCTTTGGGGGCCCAAATTATGACGCTCAGTCGCTCGGCGCGTTGCGAGAGATGCTTGAGTTCAAATGTCCGAAGTCCATTCACTTCGAGCATTTCTCGAAAAACACTCAAACCACTTATGCTCTTATGGCTTACCGAATCCTTGCTATTGCCATATGCATCGGTGGGCAATTGCGTCTTCGTTCCGCAGCCGGCGACAAGTCCAAGCATGCACACGGCAATTCTCACTAAATTGGTTGACACAGCAACGGGAGCAAGAGTTGGGATGGGTATGAGCACTGTTGACGCGGTTGTTGCTGCATGTCGCTGCTTCGCATCTTTGACTGATTCAAGAATCGAAGGCAGCATCTCCCAGCATCGATCGCATATCTCGCGGTCGATAGAATAGCGGCCAAAAAAGATAGCCTCAAAAACTTGCATCAAGTACCGATGTAATTCGGCCAATCGAGGTTCGGCTTTCAATTCACGCAAATAGACTCGATTTGTTTTTCCTCGCTGCAGTCGAATGCAGTTTGCTTCATCTAGCTCGACTAAAACGTAACTAAAGAGATAGACGATCGAGAGCGAGTAGTCGCCCGACTGGCGTGAAGCTTCGGCTTGGGCCAGCAATCCTTGCACAGGCGTTTCAATATTAAAGGGTAAATCAACAATCTTCGCTTGATCTCGCTTCGTATCGTCGGTCGAGGTGGAGAATCGCCTTGATGAGCGGTTCCAGCCGGGTTCCAAAACGAACCAAAGATAGGTCAGCACGCCGACGATGAGCAACGCGATAAAGCCCCACATGAAATAGACGAACAGGCCAGTTAAGAACTCGAAAAACGAACCAGAATACGTCCACCAACTGCCTTGATTGTTCGACGCCGGCACATTCACTTCGACGAGTCGATGACGTTCTTTGAGAGCATCTTCCGAAGATTGCAGCGATTCTGGTGCCGGAAAGACGAGTGCTTTTTCATTTGCATCATACCAAGTTTCATGGGCCCCGTTTTTGAAAGCTCTATCGGCCTGCGCATTCAACGGTTCGACGATCGTCGCTGGCTCAGTTGCCGAAGCTTTGGTTCCCATTGCTAAACAAAGCAAAACGCTGCTAACAAAAACGGAATGAACAATAAGTCGCATAGCTTTCATGGGTCGAGAGCCCCCGTTAGCCGCCGGGCTTCAGCTCGCAAACGCAGATCCAACTCCCATCCTTCAAGTCGCGTACGGCAATCGATGTACGAAAGGAATCGGAACACGGTTGCCCAAAGAGCTACCAGCCACAAATTCAGTGGAAAGAGGATCTTATCCATCCACCATTCCCAGGTCCAAACGCCAAAAAAAATGCCGCTCACAAATAATTCACTAAGCGTAAACGCAGTCAGCGTCATCATAATCGCGAGCGACATCAACATCGCCCGCCCAACTAAGTCACCCGATAGTTGATTATGAAGCGACTTGGTTCGCGTCCCATAGGTTATCGATTGAGCCGGATTCAGATCGGCTTTTGCACGGAGCGGCGGCTGTTCGAGAACCAAAATCTCGGGGGCGAACGGGCGCACCGAGCGCACGGAGACAGCTATTCCGAAGGCGACAAATCCCAGCCAAAATAGTTCGAGAATGGCACTGTACTCTCCATACGCCGGCAATAACGCAACGACGATCGGAGCAATCGCGCAGAAGCGAAATAGGCCGAGGACGAGAACGATTCCGGCGAAGACTTGCCATACTGTTTCCCGAAATTCGCGAAGCGTAGGTTGCTTGAGAAACAACGCTTGGCCAAGGTAGTACGTTACGCCCAGCATCGCGACGGGCGTTTGGATGAAGACTAAACCGGCAAGGAACAACACATATCGAATACGCAATGGCGTTTCTTCGAAAATCATATAGTCGTAAGAAAGAATCGAATCGTAATCGACGATCAATCGCAAGGCGAAAAAATTAAGCAACAAAAAAGGAACGACCCCGATCGCCGCGTATCCCAAAAGCGGTTTCCAGTAGACTCGTAGCACGACAAGACTTAAATCGATCAAGTCCAAAAGCGAACGTTGCTTGAGGACAATTGCGGTTTTATCTAGTTCCATGGTTCCTTGCTCCGAGGATAGCCAAGAACGACGAAATAAAACATCATTGCCGTGCTAGAACAAATCGCCCAAAGTGCTTTATAAGCATACGGTAATGGTGATGGCGACAGGAAGCCTTCGGTAAAAGCCGCCAAGATGAAAAGCGTTACGGCACCACAAACGATCGGCAGAGAACGCAGTGCGTGTGCTTTAAACGATTCGAGGCGTCTTAAACCGGCGGTTGCGACCAATCCAACTCCTAAGCGAAGGCCGGCTGCGGCTGACAACGCGATCGCCGTTAACTCGAAGGGGCCATGGGCTGTGACGAACTGAAAAAAATGATCGCCCGATTCGATACCGGGGCGCGCCATGTAGCCGAAGACTGCTCCCAAGTAGACTGCTTGAAATGCCAACTCGATAATACATGGAATGATCAACGGGCCTTTGCCGAAGCAAGTCAGACCGATCGACGTATTGTGTTGAATGTAGCCAACCGCACCGATTGCATACGATTCAAAATTTCCTTCGAGCGGCTCCTCGAAGGCGTCTTCCGATTGCTGTAGGGCTTCGTCTCCGACGATTTTCGATGCGTACGTTGGAAACAGATGCTCCGATCGTGCTAGTACGGCTGATATACTAAAAAGTCCAAAGAAAATCACCGCCGCGACGTGAACACAGTTGTCCGAAAAAATAGCGCGGGGGACATCGACACTAGCAATGCGCCACCATTGGTTCCATTCAAAGCGTTTGGATCGGTAAAGCTGATTGTGTGCTCGAGCCACCAAGCGATGAAGATACTCGACCGTGACGGGTGGCAATTGATAAGTTTCGGCCATCGCCAAATCGCTGCAAGCGCCTCGATATAGCATGGCTAGTCGAGCGGCCGTTCGGCCGTCCTGGATGGATCGATAGCTTCCGCCTTGAAAAAGATCGCAATGCTTTTCAAGTTCAGCCCAGTCGGCTCGTCGCTTTTCAAGTCGTTCACCTGCCCGCATTAGGAACTCGCCTCCATATTACTCGTCGAAATCGCAGTCGGACCGATCAACGCCGGTGCTATGATTTGTTCCACAAGCGGAGAACCGTTGAGGAATTTCGTCGAAGTCTCGTCAATCGCCTTCGGATCAAGGAAGAACTCGCGATAGTATATTGAGCAAAGAAGCAAATCTGAAGACGTATCAGGAAGAAAGCCAAATTGCAGGATGAGGGGAATGGCTAGCGTCGCCGCCGTGCTTTCGCGTCGCCTCGGCGACATGGATGCGCGTCGTTCCACGTACAGAGCGATGGTCTTTGCCAGCGACGGGCTCATCCGAAAACTGGCCGGAATGAATTCGGTAAGCGAGGTAATGCGTGGATCGTCCATTATTGCTTTCTTTGGATACCAAATCCGTTCATCGACGACAACCATCGTACCGGCAGCCAGGTCGCCTAAGCGTTGAAAGCGACGTGTCATCAGCATGCAGACAAGCGTCACGAGAAATGTCGGAAGGATATAAAGATCCTGTTCTGATCCGAAGACCTGCAGCGAGGCATACGGAAAAAAGTCTGCAACTCGCAAAAAATTGCGAATTGTCGCTTGCGCAGCGTTGATTGGGCGGCCATCGCTGGAAACAACTCGCAACCCCAGCACGCGCTTTCCAGGCGTCTGGCCATTCCACCAAGCTTCGAAAAACAATCCATAAAACCAACTCAGCAAGAAAACGCCGATGATCGAGAAAGCGGCGAGTAAGGTGCCGGAGCCTGGCAAAAAATTGCCGATGCCAAAAAACAAAACAAGAAAGAGCATCAAGAAGACGATGAGACTTCGGAACGCGATATCGAGAAGGAACGCAGGTAATCGACGGAATGGTCCCGCGAGTTGATACTCGAAGCTAATGTTTTCTGGCGTTGTTACCGCAACAGTCAAGTCGAGCGGCGGATGACACTTGTCCATGAAGGATCTTTAACAAAACCCACTACTTAAAGTAGCTTTATTGATCGGCATTGAGGTTAAACGACTAAATCAGCGGTGCTTAGAAGAAATAGTCTACCAAAAAGAAGAAGTTCCGGTTCCGCTTTGACTCGGAAGGTTTTGTCGTAAAAAGCACCTCAAAACACGGCTACTGACTGGTTTTGGCTTCTTCAGCAACCGGTCGAGAATTGGTCAAGACTAGCATTTCGCGAATGGCCGGTACGACTACATCCGCCGGAATGGCATACGACGTGACGCGACCGGCTCGGGCAATGTTAATCCCGACAACGCGACCGTGCGTATCGACAATTGGACCGCCGCATTGATGTGGTGCCAAGATCGTATCGTGCTGAAAAACTTTAGCGAAACCGCTGGCCCTCGCACTTACGGTGCCGTTGACTTCCATTTCGGTCGGATCGAATAGATTTGCAGAAAGATCCATGAGTTGAGCAGTGAGCGTAATTGAGCTATTGTTGCGAGTCAGACCGATCGTGACAAGCTGTCCAGCACGAAGTGTTTGAACCTTTCGAATGAGGGCTTCTTTATTGTTGACTAAAAAACTGTCCAGCGCGACGATCACATCGCCCTCCTCAACTCCAGCTTTTTCAGCGCCACCACCTTCGACGACTTCCGAAACCAAGGCCCCTTCTTTCTCAGCATCTTGGAGCCTTACTCCGAGCACTGCTTGGGAGGGTGGGATTTTGCGCGGACCAACGCTCACGACTCCGATTCCGATTGGTGATTTGCTGGCACTGGTCGTCGCGAGCCATCCACCAACATGTACGTCACCGCTCTCCTGCCACTGAATCGCCGGGAGATTAGCGCGGTTGACTTTTAATAGTGCTAGATCCAATTCATGATTGACATGCATGATAGTCGCTGGAAATCGCGAACCATCCGAAAGTCGACATGCCAATTCGTCGGCTACCAGTTGTGAGGCTTTGGTGACGATCCATCCATCGCTTTGGACGATCAACCCGAGCGCTAACTGATGCTTTGTGGATACGACTTGAACTGTCGATTTCCAAGTTTCACCGATCGCTTGTTCAAAGGATTTCATCACGGCGGTGTGCGATCGCAATTTTGGACTTCGTCCGAGATAGTCAAAATTCGGCCGGTAGCTCGTTTGCGGCAATGTTTCCTGAACAAGTCGTCCCGGCAAGACAAATTGATCTTCCGTTTTCGAACGATCGATCCACATCGAATTGTAAAGTGGACAAACGACCATTCCAAAAAAGACCGCACCGAAGTAGCCTGCAATCAAAAGTTGCACTATTCGCCTTGCATTCATTTTGTTCATCGTTTCTTTGGAATTCACAAGTGAGTCCTACGCAACCGAAATTACTTCGCGCTTTGAGGGTCCGCAATGCCGACAATGATTCTGGCTCGCATCAATTCACCCAGCCGTTCATATCGTATTTCGACGCGATCTCCAGGCAACGACTCTTCTACTGCTCGTTGAAGTTCGGTAAACGACGAGATTGAATTACCATCGTAACTTAGAATGATATCACCGGGTCGAATTCCGCTTCGTGCCGCCGGCCCTGATTCCGCGATGGATGTTACTTCTGCTCGAGCACTACTAGCACTTCCTTCGACGCCGATCATGGGCGTGAAACCTGGTAGCGTTCCCCACGATTGGCTTTGCGCCATTCGATCCCAACTGTCACGGTAGACGTCGATTGGCACATGCATATTGTCGGTCGTTTCCGTTCCGATACGACTATGGATGCCGATCAGCCGACCATTGAGATCGAACAGCGGACCGCCGCTGTCGCCACCGATCAATGCACAGTCGGTCACCAACGTTGATTTCATAATCTGCAAGACTCGACCTACTCGAATGACCGCTGGTCGATCTGAAATCCAACCGCCTGGATGCCCGGCTGCTATCAACCATTGTCCTAGCCGTAAATCTTTCGACTCGCCCAATGTCGCATGCGGCCAAGGCGCACCGTTCTTATCGGTGATCTGCAAAAGCCCTGCGTCCATGCCTCGATTGGTTCCGAGCGTCTTGGCTTTGACCGTACGGCCATCGGACAATTTGACGATTGCGGTACGTCCCGGTCTTCCTGCCACATGGGCTGCCGTCAACACGAAGCCGTCAGGTGTAATAATAACGCCGCTCCCTTGTGCAGAACTTTGCTGGACGTTGACCGTTACCTTGTTGATTTGGCTTGCAACTTTTTCTTGTTGTTTTTCGAGCGCCTGCAACTCTGCCAATGTCGAAGGTTCACCGCCGCGAGCGATCCTCTCCAAACCTGTCTCGAACGATACGAAAGTCGAACCCGACTGTTTCTCTTGAGTGGGTATTGAAGGCGATACCGGTTTTTGGAGCGTAGTGGTCGCCGATTCCTGAGCAAAGCTTCCGGATGGAACGGACGATAGTAGAAGACTCGATAAGAGCCAAGCTACGCAGATCGCCGGAGTCATGATCGACTCGTTGCCTAGAATTGACGCGAGCACACTACGGCGGGGAAGCACAGCACGGTCGATAAGAAATTTCTGCACGAACTCTCCTCACTCAATCAGCTAGGCGTGACGCCCAGAGGTCAAAAGCGATTCGGAAGTCCGTTCCTTAAATCAATTCCATTTAGTTCCAAATATGACGCTGGCACGAGTTCTGCGAGAAACACCGGCCAAGACGAATCATTTCAGGTGATTCGATTATTTGCTAAATGCGGACAAAATACCACCCTCTGCCCCGCAATATTTACTCGAAACAATCGAACCGTAGGGTAGATATCGAGTAGTTCGTAACGATTCTAGCGAACGGGCAAAGAAAACCTCCTGGTTTTTTTACGGAAATAGTTCGAGCAGACAGTTTTCATGGTTTTATGTGCCGCATAGGTTTGGCCAGACTCTGTGCTTCACGTCGGACCTATTGCTATCATGGTATGCGCTGTCAGCGACTAGCCCCGACGGCTCACAAATACGGAAAATTACATAACTTGGGACAGTCGGAATAGACAATTGGCTCTCCGCGCGAAGTCTCGTATAATCGTTTTGACTCGTCTGCTTACCGCGAATCGAATTTCATTATGCGTCCGTCCGAAGACGAGAAACTTGAACAACAGCTCGATGCGGCACTGCTCGATTTTTTTCGTCGAAATGATTCCGGCGAGCTGACCGATCGTGAAGAATTTCTTTCCTCGCATCTCGAAATTGCCGACCAACTCCGAGAATTGCTTGACGCGGCCGATTTGATCGAGCAGATGGCTGGACCAAGGCTAAGCCAGCTTGCCGAAACCGCTACATCGATCCATCCTGACGAAATCCGTAGGCCAGGAATGCAGAATGAAGACGACGATTTCTCGCTAGCATCTTCCGTCGACGCAGACGAACCGACCTTGCAATTCTTCAGTGCGCAGCCAGCCGTTTCGCAATCAAATCCGCCAACCGCCGTCGTGTCCGAAGCTGACCCAGATTCTCAAGCCACGCCCACAACTCGAAATGATCATTCTCCAGGCGATGTTTCGAATGTAAGTCCCGGAAATACTCAGCATGTATTGCCTTGCCGTTTTGGCGACTATGTTTTGCAAAAAATATTAGGTCGGGGTGGAATGGGCGTCGTCTATCTAGCTCATCAAGTGCAGCTTGAACGCCCAGTCGCCATTAAGATGATTCGCTCTGGTTGCCTGGCCGGACAAGAAGAAATCGTTCGATTTTATGCGGAAGCGAGAAGTGCCGCACGCTTGGACCATCCCAATATTGTTTCAGTCTACCAATGCGGTGAAATCGACGGCCATCATTACTTCTCAATGGATTACGTACCCGGTACCGATCTTTCACGTCGCATCAACAAAGGGCCATTGACTCCTCGCGACGCAGCTCGATACGTTCGCGATGTGTCCAGAACGATCGCCTACGCGCATTCGCAAAGTGTATTGCATCGCGATCTCAAACCGGCCAACGTCTTGATCGATCAAGACGATTCTGTTGTCATCACCGATTTTGGATTGGCCAAATTGATGGGAACCGACAACGGACTAACACGAAGCGGTGCCGCGTTGGGAACGCCAAGCTACATGTCGCCTGAACAAGCGGAGGGAAACAATGAGTTGCTAGCGGAAACAACCGATGTTTATTCGTTAGGCGCAATCCTCTTTGCAGCGCTTACCGGCAAACCACCGTTCCAAGGATCGACCGCCGTGCAAACGATCATGGACGTGATTCATAAACCAGCTCCGTCGGTGAGGATGTCGCATCCTGCAATTCCGCTCGACCTCGATACGATCGCCTCGAAATGCTTACAGAAAACACCATCGCTCCGATACGCGACCGCCCAAGCACTGGCCGACGAACTCGATCGTTATCTCAAAGGCCAACCCATTCAAGCCAGACCGCTAGGCCGAATCTATCGAATTGCCCGTTGGCTCGTCAACGTCCCGATTATCGCCGCCCTTGTCGGCGTTCAAGCTCCCGATCCAAAGGCAGGGCATCGATGGACCCAGCGATTGTTGCTCGCCATGTTCATCTTGCTCCTTCCCATTCTCGGCGTAGCCGGCGTTGGCATGTCTCGATGGTGGAGCGATCACACGATGCCGCGCCACGTGGCGATTGCGGCGGGTGTCCCGACTGGAATGTACCATTCATTGGCCGATGCTTTTGCCAAGAACCTCAAAGAAACCACGGGGAACCGTCCAACTGTTTACACGACAGAAGGCTCTCAAGAAAACTTGCAGCGACTGCTCAATGGCCAAGTAGATTTGGCTCTATTGCAAGGAACCTCCGTTCGAAGCGGCCAGGTTTCGGTCGTTGCGCCGATGTATTTCGAAGCCGTTCATTTGCTTGTCCGAAATGGAAAATCGATCGCAAAACTCGATGATCTTCGGGGGCATCGCGTGGCCGTCGGTACGCTCGATTCCGGTACCCATCAAGCGGCCGCGATTCTGTTCGAGAATAGCTCCGTTACGTTTTCTGATTTCGACGCCGTCCTGATCGACGTTCAAGAAGTAGGTCAAGATCCAACGATCGATGCCGTTCTCGCCGTCATCAAAGTCGGTCATCCCAGCATCGTTGGCTTGATCGCCGAAAACGAATTTAGCTTATTGTCCATCGAGAACGCGCAATCGATCTCGCTCAATGAACCGACGCTTCGCCCTTTTGAAATAACAGCCTTGGATTATCCGAGTGCACATGCAACGAATATTCAAACGATCGCGACGCCAGCCTTTCTTTGCTGCCGATCGAATGCATCCAGTCGTTTGGTCGAAGAAAGCTTGACGGCAATGTACGCAAGCAACGAGCCGATCGAAGGACTAATCGCAGCCGAACGAGCTGCCCGCTGGCAAGGTTTGCCGATGCATCCTGCTGCGAGAAGATTTTTTGAAAATATATTGCAAAACGAAAAGGAGCGGAAAAATAGGTTTTGATAACGCACTTTTCGCGTAGCGAAAAGCGTCCTTTATTCGGCTTCGACTTGCCGTGAGGACATGAGATAAGCGATAAGATCTCGGCGCGATGAGTCATCCAACGCGTCCAAAAGTCCTTCAGGCATCAGCGACTGTGTCGATGTCTTGCGCTCGGCAATCTCTTCTTTTGCAATGGTCACGCGTTCTTTGACCGTTTGCACCGTAACCGTTGCATCGTCCTCGGCAACGACGACGCCTGAAACCAGCGTGGCGTTGTCAAGCAAGATAAGTGAGATTCGATAATTAGCCGCAACCGTCGCACTTGGATCGAGTATGTTCTCGGTGAGATATCGAAGGTTCGTCCGCTGAGCTCCCGTCAGCTCGGGACCAATTGGACCTCCTTGGCCATAGAGCTTGTGGCAGGAAGCGCAAAGCTTGTCCCAAACGGCGCGGCCTTTGCCTGGCTTGGCGGCAGCCATCGTCTCGGAGTTCAAACCCTTTTCGAAAGCGAGAATTTGTGTGAGCCGTTCGCGTCCCAAAAGCTTCGTTTGCGGCCAGATTTGTCCGAGTTTTTCGGTGATAGCCGGCACATCCATCATCTGCATTTGTCGGAGCAGCGATGCGCTGACTTTCGCCGAATCGATTTTTCCGTTTTCAACGGCTTCGAGCAAAACAGGAATAAAATCGCGGCGACTGGCTAAAGAGACAAGCATGATATCGTCGACACCAAAGCGAAATAGTTGATTGTCTGGGTACATCGCCAAGATCTTCTTGGCGTCATCGATTTTGCCAATCGAAAGAATCGTTTTCATCGCCTGCGGTGTCATCATTCGGTCGCGAAGCTGATCGTAAGCGAGCTGCTTGACATTGGCGACTCGACTTTCGGTCATCGATTCCAACGCCAAATTTCTCGCTTCACTCGTAGCAGTCTTGTCGCGAACAATTTTCGCAAGTTGTTCGGCTGCGATTCCATCGCCAAAGATTATCTGCAACCCGAGCAACGATTCGCGGACCTGCGAATTCGGATGTTGGGCAATTTCTTTTGCAAATGCATCCCAATTGTGAGGTGTGTCGACACGCGGTCGACCCTGCAATCCGTAGTGGATTCCTTTGACGACATCGCTTTGCATCGTCGCATTCCATTGAATGGCTGCCGCCAGCAAGAGTTCGATCGCCTGCGGATCGCGAGTTATTCTGGAGGCGAGCAATCGCGCTGAGTACTCGACGAGCTTTTGATACCCACCTTCGGACGCTTCGTTTTGCGCTGCATTCGGTCGCTGCGCCATCGCAAATTCCGAAGCCATGTCGGAAAGCATTTGAACGCCGGCTTCGGGTTCCGAGGCAATACGATCCTGGATGGCATACCAAAGCATGAGCGGATAGTCGCGATCGTTGACCAACGTCGTGCGTTGACAAAGTTTGGTCATCATCGACCACCACTGTTTACCACGGGCCTTCTGCATTGCTCCCGCCAAATGCAGTAAGACTAAATCCGAATTCTCTTTCGATACCAAGTCGAGAAAGGCGTCGGTAACATCCGTCGCCTCCCGCGACGGATCGACCAATGCATGAATTGCCTGAAGCCGAACGTGCTCGCTCGAATCCTTTAAAAGTGATTTCAATTCGATTGGTTTGTCGAGCCCGCTCGCGATCATCGCCCAAAGCGCTGCCAACCGATGTTGCTCGTTTTCATGACCGAGCATCTTTTGCTGGAGCTTGCCCAGCGTATCGCTGGCAAGCTTGCCGGCGATCGCGCGTTCTGAAAGGATCAATCGAGACTGCTTCGCGAGCCAACTATTGGGCGATGCGATTGAATTGCATAACTCATCATCCGATCGCAAACGTAAATCAGATCGAGCGGCCTGCGAGCGATTGTCGCCATAGGCGATTCGATAGATGGTACCACTATTGCGATGCACACCATCGTTTTCATGGCACTCTCCGGTGTCCGACCAATCGAGAACCCATGCATTGCCGTCGGGTCCGGTAGTCAGTTCAATACCGCGAAACCAAGGGTCCGAAAAGGTGACCATATCGGGATCATGCCGACCAACAAAACCGGCTCCTTGGCGATCGAGTCGCTCGACGTTGATGCGGCGCCCATGAAAATTGAGCGTAAACAATTTGTCGCGATAATTTGCGGGCCATTGTTCACCTTGGTAAATCATCATGCCGGAATGGGCGTGACCACCACCGAGTGCATCTGTCGATGGCGAAACGCCCAATTTTCGGATGTCGGACCAAGTTTCTTTACCCGTATCGAAATGATAGTGATCCGCGATCTGGGGCATCAGCTCGTAGACTTCACTGTCGAAGTCATCTCCATACATTCGCTGCAAATGAGCACCGGGAATGGCATGCCAAAGGTGTCCGATGACGGTATTGATAAAGAACAACTGACCATGTTTATCCCAATCATGGCCCCATGCATTGGTAGTTCCTTGGCAAACAAGGTCAAATTTCTTTCGGTGCGGATGCCATCGCCAGATACAGCAGCTAAATCGAGTTCGTTCAAGATCGGATGAGCCCGGCGTCCCTACGTTCGATATCGCCTGAATGCCGTGTCGGCCATAAAGCCATCCGTCGGGTCCCCAACGCAGTCCGTTGGCAATATTGTGGCGAATCGAATCGTGCTCGAAACCATCGAGAACAATTTCGGGATGACCGTCGGGAATGTCGTCATGATTCCGATCGGGAATGAACAAAAGATAAGGTGCGGCTATTGCCCAGACGCCATCGTATCCGATTTCGATACTCGTCAGCTTTTTCCCCTGATCCCAAAAGACCTTGCGGCTATCCAGGGTTCCATCTTGGTCGGTGTCTTCAAAGATCAGGAGACGGTCGCTGAGCGATACATCAAAATTCAATTCCTTTTCAGCGTAAGTGTAGTTTTCAACAACCCAGAGCCGACCTCGACTATCCCAGCACATCCCGATCGGTTGCTGAATGTCAGGCGACTTGGCTGCAACTTGCATGCTAAATCCGTCGGGCAGCTTCGACGTCGCAACCGTTTCTTCGGGCGACAAACGAGGTTGCTCGACGGTTTGCGAATCGTATATCGCGTTGTTCGGCACCGTTGCCGGCGGTGAAAAGTTGGACGGTTCATCGGCTACCAGCGTCGTGACTATGGACCAGACCAATGTGATAGGAAGGAAAACACGCGAAGCAATAAGGCGGCAGAATGGAAACATGGTAGGTAGGCTATTGACAGTTTGGATATATTCAGGGCAAAGCATTGGTTGGGTATACGTAAATTAGGCGTTGAGCGTTAGCGCCGATTTTTTTGATTGGAACCGGGCCTAACGACCATCGGCTAATCGGAGAAGGATTTACTGAGCACTTCGATCATACCCAAACAAAAATCGGGCAGGTCGTCCGGTTTGCGACTCGAAACAAAATGGCGATCGATCACTACCGATGCGTCTACCCAAATCGCGCCGGCGTTTTCAAGATCGTCTTTGATCCCAGGTGAGCCCGTCACGCGAACTCCTCGATAGACCCCGGCAGAAATCGCCATCCACCCGCCGTGACAGATCGCTGCCACACACTTTTGGGCTTCCGAGAATTCACGAATTAAACTCTTGACCTTCGCATCCCGTCTGAGTTTATCTGGCATGAATCCGCCTGGCAGCAGCAAGCCATGAAACAATTCCGCTTTGCACGATTCGATCGAGACATCCGAAATACATGGGTAGCTATGTTTCCCTAGATATTTCTTTTTGGCCTCCGGACCAGCCATGACGAATTCCGCCCCGGCTTCGATCATCCGCAATCGCGGATACCAAAGTTCGAGGTCCTCGTATATTTCGTCAACAAACGCTAGAACCCTCATTCCGGCGAGCGGTCGGTGAATTTCTTGCATATGCGACAATTTCCTTCTGGCTAATCGAGACTATAATGGTTGCGTACTAGGATCTATGTTTTTGTGCTATTTGTCCAGTTAAATCACGCGTTGTTCATTAAGCAGGTTTCATGAGTTTAGCAAAATTCTTCGATGGTTCGCGACGTGGGCTCTCCTTTGAACTTTTTCCGCCCAAGTCCGAGGAAGGCATCCCAGCTCTTTTGGAGGCCGTCGGCGAGTTGTGCCGTTATAAGCCTGATTTTTTTACCTGTACTTATGGCGCTGGTGGATCGACGCAAAACCGGACGATGCAAGTCGCGACGGCGGTTAAAAAACAGTATGGGTTGCCAGTAGCAAGCCATCTTACCTGCGTCGGCTCGACGGTCGACCAACTTCGCCAATATCTTTCCAACGCCAAAGCCGAGGGAATTGATTATGTCGTCGCGCTCCGAGGCGATCCGCCGCGCGGCGAAACCGAGTTCCGCCAAGTCGCGGGTGGGCTGCGCTACGCGAATGAACTGGTATCGCTCGTTCGCAGCGAATTCCCTAGCTTTGGAATCGCCGTCGCGGGTTATCCCGAAATCCACATGGAGGCGCCCAGTTTTGAAGTCGACATAGCTAACTTAAAGCGCAAAGTCGACTCAGGTGCTGACATTATTGTTACGCAGCTTTTCTATCGCAACGAAGACTTTTTCCGATTTCGGGACGAATGCGAAAAGCTTGGTATCACCATCCCAATCATTCCTGGGATCATGCCGGTTACGAATCTATCTCAAATCAAAAGAATTGCGTCGATGTGCAAAGCGTTTTTGCCCGACTCGTTCCTCGAACGCCTCTCACAGAACGACGACCCGAAATGGCAGTTTGATGTCGGCGTCGAATTTGCACAACAACAAGTACGCGAGCTGTTAGCTCAAGGGATTCCTGGCATCCATTTTTACGTACTGAACAAATCCCAAGCCACCGGACAAGTGCTCGATGGCGTCGATTTCGCCGCGTAAGTTCCGGTCTTTTTCACAGTGGGTGGCACTTTGCGGACGTTTTTTTTGACCTTCTCCTAAGTGAGCTGACGGAGCTTCCACATCTCGTGAAACGCTGCCTCGATTTTTTTTGCAAAAGCTTTTCCGCTATAAAGTTCCGTTTGTTTCAACGCTTCGGTAAGCCGTCCTCGGATATGATTTAACCTCGAAGGGTTGGTAGCTAATTGATTAACTAACGCTTCATACGCATCATAGCTGTGGGTGATCAGTTCGTTCATTCCAAGTTCTCGAAGCAAGCTTCCAGCAACTCGCGAAGCAAATGTATCGCCCGAGAGCGTAATTAGCGGCAGTCCGACACGCAGCGCGTCGCTGGCTGTCGAATGCTGGTTGTAAGGAAACGTATCGAGATAAAGATCGGCAACGCGGTGCCTCGCGAGATGATCTGGCATCGAGACATTGGGCGCAAAGATAAGTCGATCTGCCGAAATTCCACGTTCGTTGGCGCGTCGCAAAATATTCTTCACAGCCAAGTCATTCCAGTCCTTGAGCCACAGGACACTGTGGGGAGCTACGTTGAGCAATCGCAGCCAAAGCTCGAAAATCGCTTCGGTTATTTTGTAACTTGCGTTAAAAGCACAAAAAACGAATGCCTTTTCGGGCAAACCAACGTCGCTTCGTTTCGGTGTACCGATCGAGATCTCTCGTTGGCTATCGTTGACCATAAAGCAACCAGGCAAGTAGACCAAGCGTTCGGTAAAAAAAGGTTGTTGGCTCCTTGGAACGACGTAGTCATCGACGAGTATGTAATCGATAAAATCGGCACCCATAGTTCCTGGAAAGCCTAGATAATTGACTTGAATCGGTGCCGGACGATGGGCTAGGATCTCAGTGCGGCAGTGATGTGTATAGCCTTGAAGATCGACCAGGATATCGATCTGGTCGTTGGCGATCGCTAACGCCGCGTCGCGGTACGATAGCGATTTCAATTCGCGAAAATGATCGAAAGCCGATACCAGTCGCTGGTGAATCGAACTTTGGTCGTCTTCGCCAATCGAATAGCCAAAGACTTCGAATTCATCTCGCGAATGCTGTTCAAATAATTCTACTGTCAAGTATGCGACAGGATGCGTACGAAAATCGGCGGAGAGATAACCGATTCGCAATTTTCGATCTTCAGGCTCGGTTGACGACGCTCGAATCCGATTTTGGAAATTCGTAACGGGTGCGATGTTTCGAAAATGATATCCGGCCCATCGGCGAGCACACCACAGTTGCTGTTCGGCCGTCGTTTCCGACGAAAGCCCGATCATCGTTAGAGGCGATATCAGCGTTGCAACGTCGCTGGCGATCTCGCGATTGTCATCGATATCCATCACCTTTGACAAAAGCGCGTTGACTTCCTTTTGTCCGTCCCAATCACATATATTTTGCAACTGATGAACCAAGGCCGACGCGGCGGTTGTAAAACTTGGCTGAAGCCTCAACGTCGTTTGAAACGCTTGAATAGCCGAATCGATGTGGCCACCGAGCAACCACAGATTGCCAAAATTGAAATGGGCTTCCGCGTAATTCGGACGCAGTGAAATCGCTCTTTGGTAGGCTTGCATTGCCTCCGACAGATCACCCGAATCGCGAAGGACACTCCCGAGATTGTTGTAGATTTCCGGCTGATCCGGCATAACAACCAATGCTCTTTGATAAGTCGAGATCGCGGCGCTAAACTTGCCAAGTTTACTGAGGGCATGCGCGAGATTGTTGTATGCTGTAGCAAATCGCGGTTGCAATTCAAGCGTTCGCTGGTACGAATGAATCGCTTCGGCGTACTTTCCGAGCGTCTGAAATGCATCGCCAAGGTTGTTGTGCGACTCGACAAAGTCTGGCTTGAGACGAATCGCTTCGACATATGCGACGATGGCTGCATCGAGTTGACCCATGGTTGACAGCGCATTTCCGAGATTATAGTGAACGATTGCTATCTCGGGTCGCAATTGGATCAAACGTTCATATTCATGAACGGCGTTTTCGAGTTGTCCAATCGCTTTGTAAGCGCTGGCGCGATTGTTCATCGCTTCTATGAAATCGGGACGTATTCGAAGTGCTTGCGAGTAAGCTTCAAGAGCTTCGACATGGCGATCTAGCTCTTGAAGTCGCAATCCTTGTTGATTAAGCAGTTCGGCTTGCGGATCAGGGTTCATGGTTTCGCACCCGAAATAGGTTGCCGTTGACACATGGTTCGATAGGCATGCTCAACCTTTCTGGCAAATGCTCGACCATCCAATAGATCCGCATGGCTTAAATTGGTTGCCAGGCGTCGTCGAAGGACGTTGAGATTTTCTCGATCATTGGCAAGCTGCATCACTACGTCTTCATATTGCTCGAAACATCCAGTGATCAGCTCTGGCAAGCCAAGGGTACGAAGAAAACTTCCGGCAACTCGCGAGACAAAAGTATTGCCTGAGAGTGTCACCATGGGAACTCCCATTCGAAGGACATCGCTGGCGCTAGAATGTTGGTTATACGGAAACGTGTCGAGAAAGATATCGGCTAGCGGATACCTCGCGAGATGGTCAGGCATCTCGATCGTCGGTGCAAAAACAAGTCGATCACTTGTGACGCCGCGTATTTCCGCTTCTCGCTGCAAGTTAACGACCGCGACTGGATTGTCGGCTCTCAACCAAAGAACGCTTTCCGGAATGGCTTTCAATAGGCGACACCACACGTCGAACATTTTCGGGGTAATCTTTGCGCTGGTGCTAAATCCGCATAAGACTAGGCTATTTTCGGGCAAACCAACTTCAATGCGTTGAGGAGTGCGAGCCGAAATTGCTCGTTGGCTATCGTTGACCATAAAGCAACCCGGCAGATGGACAAGTTGCTCGGAAAAAAACGGGGCTTGATCAGCAGGCACCACAAAGTCGTCGACCAATATGTAATCGACAAAATCGCCACCGAGTGTTCCCGCAAAGCCGAGATAATTGATTTGAATCGGTGCCGGACGATGCGCCAAAATCTGCGTTCTCGCTTTAGATGTATAGCCTTGAAGGTCGACTAAGATATCGATGCCGTCATTTTGAATTCGCTGGGCGGCGTCAAAAAAGTTTAACGACTGAAGGTCGATGAAATGATCGAAGGCTTTCACCAGTCGTTGCCGTTGGGGGCTCGAATCCTCGACACCCAGTGAGTAACCGAAAATCTCAAAACCGCTTCGATCGTGCGACTCGATCCATTCAGGAATGAGCAGGCCAACAGGATGATTTCTAAAATCAGCCGATAAATAACCGATCCGGATTCGGCCATTTGGTTGTGTCGCGAGGCATCGGGGCGGCTGCGATAGCGGTTTTGAAACATTGGAACAAATATTATCCGCCCATTGCTTTGCGCATTGGAATTGTTGTTCAGCCGTGGTGACGATCGGAAGTCCGATGAAGGTCAGTGGCGATGCTCGATGGCGAAGCTTTTCCTCCTGTCCTCGTTCAACGAGTGCGACGATGTGACGGGCGATGTCCTCTAAATCGCCCCATTTGCAAATTAACTGCAAGACATTCATCAAGTCGCATTCGCCGTAACCGGGGCGAAGTGACAGGACACGGCGAAACACTTCGATTGCGGCTTCGTGTTGCTTCTGATCTTTGAGAATCAAGGCTTGATAGTAATTGGCTTCGACATGCTCTGGTGAAAGGGAAAGGGCTTGTCGAATGCATTCCGTCGCCGCTTCCTTGTCGTTCAGGGCATAGTAGGCAACACATAGGTTGTAGTAGCGGTCGGCATTGTTCGGTTCCAGGGCGACGGCTTTTCGATAACTGACGATCGCTTCACGAAAACGTCCTAGATCGGAATACACAGTCCCAAGATTATGGTGTGCCATCGCATAACCGGGATGGATCGCGATGGCCCGTTCATACGATGCAATCGATTCTTGATGCTGGCTTTCTTGATGCAGCGATGAAGCAAGATTGTAGTGAGCTTCGGCGGCATTCGGATTGACTTTGATCGCATCGAGAAAGCATTGCTTGGCATCGCTCGATTGTCCAAGAGCTTTATAGACATTTCCTAAATTGACAATCGCCTCGAAAAACTCGGGACGAAATTCGATCGCACGAAGATAAGCCGAAACAGCCGCCTCGCTTTCACCTTGTCGTTGATATATCACGCCGAGATTAAAATGGGCATCGGGATTATTGGGGGCGAGTTGCAACGCTTTTGAATTGGCCAAAACAGCGTCGTCTAATTGATCGACGCCGACGAGTGCGAGACCAAGATTGGTATAAAAATCGGCTCTTGCGGGCGAAAGCTGGATGGCTTGTTGGATAAGCTCGATCGCCGCTTGAGCGTGACCTAGCTGGGCGGCGAGTATGCCAAGCCGATGTAAGACTTCGAAATACGACGGATCAGCGGCGAGTATTTCGCGATAACCTTGCTCGGCGGCTTGCAGATTGCCTTCGTGGTGACATTGGCAAGCTTGGGCAAAGAGTGTCGCGAGTCTGTTGGAGATCATCGACGCTATCCTACTGCATGTACATACGCGATCGCATAGCTACGGCAATGAGAGATGGAGATCAACATCTGAACGATACCGAGCGACTCAGCAATTTCACGCGCTCGATTGGTCAAAACGATTATTGGTTTCCCACCGACTTCGTTTTGGACTTCGACATCCGTCCATTGAATACCTCTGGCCCAACCGGTCCCCAGGGCTTTGAGGGCTGCTTCTTTAGCGGCCCAGCGTCCTGAGTAGTGCTGTGTCGAGGCTCTTCGCGACGAGCAGTAGGCAATCTCGCGCTGGGTAAAGACGCGCTGAAGGAAAACTTCTCCGTGCTTTTCGATCATCTGGGCAATTCGAACGCATTCGATAATGTCGGTGCCGATGCTTATTGTGCCAAGTGGAGTGACGGATGAAGTCATGACGCAGCAACCCTCGCAACGCCACAGGCTGCTTGGCATCGAGCCAGGACTTGGCTCGCGACACGCCGAGCGGCTGTGGCACCGTCGTCGAGAATTTGTCGAACGCGCTCTGGTGAACCTTCTAATTCAAGTCGCCGAGCGCGGGCGTCAGAAAAATAGCTTTCTGCCGCGTCGGCAAGTCGTTTCTTAATATCGCCATAACCAAAACCACCTCGGCGGTAGATCGCAGCAACTTCTTCGACTTCGTCGGGCTGAGCGACGAGTTTCAACAGACTAAACAAATGATCTTCGTTCGGGTCTTTGGGAGCTTCCATCGGTCGCGAGTCGGTCGCGATGCGCATGATCTTTCTGCGTTGGTCCTTGGACGCTTCGAATATCGCGAGCGTATTGTCATAGCTCTTGCTCATCTTTTCGCCATCGGTACCCGGAACCTTGGCGGCGTCCTCGACAACTTTGGCTTCGGGCATGACAAAGACGTCGCCATAGTGCGCGTTAAAGCTTCGAGCCAAATCGCGACAGACTTCGATATGTTGGACTTGATCTTCACCGACTGGCACCCAGTTAGCGTCATAGGCCAAAATGTCGGCAGCCATCAGTACTGGATACGTAAAAAGTCCCGCATTGGCGCCAAGCCCTTTGGCCTTCTTGTCTTTGAAGGCATGGCATCGCTCGAGTAACCCCATCGGCGTACCGGTCATCAGCAGCCAACAGAGTTGCGAGATCTCGGGAACCTCGGATTGCACAAACAGCTTTGCTTTGTTTGGGTCAAGGCCGAGGGCAAGCAAATCGAGGGCGGCGTCCCAGACATGCTGTCGAAGGACCGCAGGATCGCGTACGGTGTTAAGTGCATGCAGGTCGGCGATGAAGTAGTAACCTTCGTTTCGGTGTTGAAGGTCGATGTACTGACGAATAGCACCGAAGTAATTTCCCCAGTGGAAACGACCGGTCGGTTGGATGCCTGATAAAACGCGCATTGAAAACTGTCTTAGTTGTTTTAGAAAAGATAGAACGCTACTTAAGTGTACCAACAATTTCGCGAATCGAACCGGCATTCAGACTCTGAACGGCGGCCGGAAGTTGATCCACTAACCGAACGCTGACCGTCGGATCGTAGTAGTTGGCCGTGCCTACTTGGATAGCCGATGCTCCGGCGACGATAAATTCCATCACATCATCAATCGTCGCAATTCCACCGACTCCAATGATCGGGACGTCGACTTGCGAAGCAACTTGGTAGACACAACGCAGGGCAATGGGCTTGATTGCAGGCCCGCTCAATCCACCCACTTTGTTCGCGATCATCGGACGCTGACGCCGCCAATCGATCGCCATACCGAGAACCGTATTGATGCACGTGACCGCGTCCGTCCCAGCTTCTGCCGCGGCTTTGGCGATTGAAGCAATCGATGTGACGTTCGGAGTCAGCTTCGTCAGCAATGGGACGTTGATTTCATTTCGGACAGAACTAACGACGTCATAGCAAAGCGACGCATCGGTGCCGAAGTCGACTCCGCCTGCGACGTTGGGACAAGAGATGTTCAGCTCGAGGGCGGCTAACCCTTCGGCCTCCTTCATCCGACTGGCTAAGTAAACAAAATCCTCGCGCGACTTACCGGCTATGCTGACAATGACGGGTGTTCCGATCGATCGCAAATAGGGCCAATGCGATTCGAGAAAGTAATCGATCCCGTCGTTATCCAATCCAATCGCATTGAGTAACCCGGCGCTCGTTTCCACGGTACGCCAAGGCGCATTGCCCGGTCGAGCTTGTCGCGTAATTGTCTTTGGCAGTATTCCACCGAGTCGCGAGAGTTCCACGATACCTGCCATTTCGCGAGCATAACCAAAGGTACCCGAAGCTGTCAGAATCGGATTGGCTAGCGATAGCCGACCGAGTGAGACACGAAGATCGATCGAGTTGGATGCAATTGGGGTCGACGAGTTCATTTTAAGCTAGCTTCGAGGAATTCAATTCGACCAAATGATATTCGGTTTTGGCTAAATAGGGCAGAGGAGCCAGGTTCGCGGAGCGAACGACGACAATGGTCTCCAAAGCCAGCAGGCTGCGCAAACTCCTAAACCAGATTTCGCTGTCAATTAGAAATTATCCTATTTTCGGGAATGACCGGAAAAATCCGCAAGTTCTACCCACTTTATCATCGATAAGCAGAATAGTCTCTCGTCTCAAGTGCGTGAGCACCTGCCACAAGGATGTTAAAGGTCGATTCGCGATGTCAAATCATTTAAACAAGTGCTTCATTGGATTTTCGCTTCTAGCCGGTTGCCTACTTCAAACAGGCTGCGTCGGAATCACTAGCGGAGTCAATCTCGGTCCTTTTGGAATTCCAATTCCGCTAAGCCCTTATTATCAAGATAAGGAAGAGATGCAATTTCATATTCAGGAGCGGTATGCGAGAGTACCGATCATGGGACCATTGACTTCGGGCGGACCGGCGGTTGCCTTGGATCCACCGAGCGACGATGAAGTGATGCAAACGATGGAGAAAGCTCGACCTGTTCGAGGTGGACTGCCTTTGCTCAGCGAAAAGCAACGCAATCACGTTCGAATCGTCAAAGAAAAGATCGCAGACTATATTGATCCACCGCGTTTCATACCGCTCATCGGCTTCGCTCAACTTCATCATGCACACTATAAGTGCACCGTCTATTTTGAAGAGCGTTATATCAACGGTTGGCCGGTTCCATATACCTTGGAAGACAAAGAGGCGGTTGAAGTGCTCTACATCGACCACAACCACTTCCACATGTGCGGCGATCCGGATACCGGAGCATCCAGCCCCTACTAGTCCCACCACCATTGTTGAGCACCCAGCGATGCGGGTGCTGAAGCCTGCGACTGAGCATCGCTCAATTTAGAATCTTGTTCGGTCGATTCGCCGCTCGCAATTTTACGAGCCGAGATATGAACACCTCCGCCGATCGGTGTCATGAGTCTTGAGCCGCGCCAAATTGCATTGACTGCCGTTTCGACTTGCAATGCTGGCGAAGCGATTTCTACTTGCAGTCGCTTCTCATCGCCCAAGCAGCCAAGATCCCATGTGGCTAGTCCGTAGAAATCTTGTTCTTGGATAAACGCCGCGCAGACGCTGATGTCGAAGAGATTTCGCATGTCGTAATAAACCGGAGTAACATTGGCGAGCTTCTCGAATTTCTCGGTGAAATCGCGGGTAAAGGCTTTGCTTGCGGGATCAGCACCTTTGGTCGATTTGCTTCGATTGCCCGCTCGATCGACGCGTTCGTCTTCACCGACAAGCTTGACTCCTTGACCCTCTAGTTTCAACACCGACAAATCTGGGCTTACTTTCACTCCGCTGTAGTCGGCCGTGAAATACCAGCGTTGCATCGAACTAGCCGACCCGGAGTTTGGATTTGCGCGAGCTACCCAACTTTGAAGCGGGATGGCGGGAACTTCGAGACCGATACCGATGAGTTTCATTCGATAGTCGGCTTCGACCAATGTCTGTGCAAAACGAGTGGTGACCGGAATGCCTTGAATCGAAACGGTTTGCAATCCAAGCGAATCTTTCATGCCTCGAGCGATACTACGGACGTCGGCATTCGGCGAAATAGAGCCATGGAATTGCTTGAGATAAGCCTGCATACTTGCTAATCCCGCTTGAGTCGGATCGATCGAGCAGGCTATGAAATCCGTCTTGCCGTGCCCCGGAGCGAACGCACGAAGCGCAACGACCAGATCGTCTAATCGAATCGTCGGATGACCACTGATGATCCCGACAGGTCGACCATCGAGGTTCTCGATGACTTCTTCAGCCGGACCGGCGACGACGATATCTTTTGAACCTGGCAAATAGATGACATATTCAATGCGAGTGAGCCCAGCTAAAGTCGCATGATCCATCCCGATGTTTTCGTTGTTCGATAGCGAGGTCTGAATGCTTTGTTCAAGGCGTTGGAGCGAGACCTTTCGCATCGGACTGGTTTTGATCGATTTAACACCGCGTTTTTGAATCGCGGCTTGTCGCTGAGTAGCCGCTAATCGCGGATCGAATTGCTTGACGCGAAGCACGCCATCGGCATCGATATCGATACCGGCCTGCTGCGAGTTACCGTTGTTATTGTTGTTATTGTTGTTTGCCGCTTGCCCCCAAGCCAATGAAGCGGGCCAACCCAAGACAAGACTCCAGCACAGGAGTCGGGAAGCAAATAGTAAGGAATGATTTGGCATCGAATTGCCTATGAAACGTAGGGAGCGAAAAGATAGAGCGACTCTTTTAGGATAGTCGGACATAAAGCGGCTTGCAACAACTTGGTGAGATTCGGAAAGATAGGACGGTTCGCGAACCCGCATCGGCAGCCCCTACAACCGGAAATTCCGGTATTTTCGGAAGATTTTCTCAAGTTACCTTGACCGGTCGTGCCGCCGACTAGTATTCCCAAGCATTGAATACCAGCCCTTGAACCGGAGCCGAACGAGCAACCAATCGCATGTCGCGTCGCGCAAATCTATCCAAACTTGCATGGCTGTTGATGGGCTGGCTTACGTGGTCGTTCTTGGATCTTTCCGAACTGTATTGTCAGCAAATCCGCTTCCCACAAAACGCTACATTAGCTCAGGTGCCTGGCAATCCCTGGAATCCGCCCATCTCTAACGGAAGCCCGATGTTTCCGCCTAGCAATGCCGCCTCTCCGTGGCCAGCGGTAAACGGATCAGCCGCGACTTCGCCTGTCGGTCCCCCAAGCTTCGGAGGCTTTGGGACACCCAGTCCTTCGACTTTTGGCGCAACCATCCGTCCGAATAGCGCCCCCCTACTGCCGTCGACTTCCGGTGCCTTGCCACCGACAGCCAATAGTTGGAATGCCGGGAACTGGTTTGGAACGAGTAGTCCATTCAACCAACCGCTCGCGACCGCTCCGACCTATCCAAATGTTCCTGCATTTCCCAATTCGTATCCCTCAAGCGTTTATCCAAATGCAACTCCACCAGCACTGTTTCCCAACGGCTATAGCGCAAGCCAGCCGTCGATCTTTGGCGGAAACGGATATCCGACCAGCCAACCGTCCGTTTTTGGAGGCGCGTTCCCCAGTACTCCGCAGCAAGGTTCACTCTTTTCAAACAGTATTTTCAACGGCAGCAATTGGCGACTTGGAAATGGTTGGTTCAATGGCAATACGATGAATGGACCATTGGTGAACGGGCAAACACAATTCACAAGCCGATTTTTCGTGGCTCCTCGATTCCGTCATTCATGGATCTCAGCCGACGACCAATCCAACTCTCTTGGTATCAACGACAGCGATATATCGTTGCTCTTTCAGATCCCACGCTTTCTCGGCTCGACACAACCTCTTTATATTGTCCCATCGTTTTCTATCCATCTTTGGGATGGTCCGAAGAACTCAACCGCCGACCTTCCAGCATCGGCCTATAGTGCCTTCCTCGATTTCGGATGGGAAACCGATCCACTTCGAACCTTTGGTCTCGAACTAGGAACGCGAGTAGGGGTCTTCAGCGATTTCAATACTTTTAATGGTGACAGCCTTCGAATCCTTGGCAAAGCACTTGGTCGAGTTCGACTTACGCCGACTGCGACAGCGCGAGCCGGTGCTTTTTGGGTCGATCGCAATCGAATTAAATTGGTCCCGGCTGGCGGGATACTTTGGGTGCCGAATGCCGACACGCGATTTGACCTGTTCTTTCCCGAACCAAAACTATCGCACTATCTCGCCACCGTTGGTAAAGCCGACATGTGGTGGTATGCAACCGGTTACTTCGGCGGCGGAGCCTGGACCGTCCAGCGGGCGGCGGGCGGAAGCGACAGTATCGATATCAACGATTTACGAGTCGCGCTGGGGCTTGAATGGGGAAGAAACGAACTGCTGCGACAAGGCCATCGATTCGCATTTTTTGAAGGTGGTTACGTCTTCAATCGGGAACTGATCTACCGCTATCGACCACAAGACACCATCGACCTCGAAGACAGCTTCATGCTCCGTGCCGGTATCATCTATTGAGGTAAGTTAGGATTTGGTCGCTTCGGGCGTGCCCCGTTGCGAGCGGGTTTTGGCGGTCCTAAGAAGGATTGCTGTGCAACGCTTTTTCCTTCGATTCGAAACCGCCAGTGGCGGACCTGATGTAAAAGTGAGTGGCAGCGCGCTTACCTCCGGTTCTACAGTTCGGCAATTCGAAAGGCTCCCTGAGCCATCGGTACCCACAGCTAGCGTGAACGGAACCGAAGAATCGCTATTTCCGATAGAACCGAATCCATCGCCACGCGACAAAATTGTACCAATGCGCATAGCCACTACAAACTACGCATCGTCGTAGAAAGCTCACAACTTTGGCTCTTCCGGTAGAGTCGAGATGTGGCGCGGTGGTTTAGGCTTCGGCTTACTTCCGTTTCAGGGTTTCCCCGTGTGTGGCGCAATAACCGTCTGCCATGCTCCGTTTCCACATCCCGCTCGTCGAACCGGACGTGCGGATTTGCCGCATCCGGCTCTCGGACAAAGTATCATGCGTTCGCACGCGGGAAGTTGCGTGGTACCACTTGAAGCTCAATGAGCCCCATTGTGTCATAGACATATCGCAGGGGATAGCCAGAAGTTCCCAACGACAACTAGTCATCTCGCTGATCTTACGGCAGAGCTGCAAGACCTTCTTCTTCGACGGGTTGATGCCAATATAGGCTTGGCCCGTTTTAGGCGAGTACAACTGTCCGAAGGTAT
>Ga0163150_10002314_pt1 | contig 29602 bp, 25 predicted proteins | sample OliLakLV19P2IB_FD_148628 | JGI IMG/M metagenome (GOLD analysis project Ga0163150, IMG submission 148628) | Freshwater microbial mat bacterial communities from Lake Vanda, McMurdo Dry Valleys, Antarctica - Oligotrophic Lake LV.19.P2.IB | ecosystem: Environmental > Aquatic > Freshwater > Lake >...
GGTCAGGACGTGCAGCCATGCGCCGTGCACGTTCAGGCTGTCGGATTTTCCGCCACTTAGAATCGCCAGACCGAGCAGGTTCACGACCAGCCCCCCGGCGGCAACGCCCAGCATCAGCGGGCCCTCGACCGGCTCGGGTGCGCTCAAGCGATGAAACGCCTCGACAAAAATGATCACGGCCACGGCAATCAGCGTGGCGCCGTTGGCCAGCGCCGCCAGGATTTCGGCCCGATAGTATCCATAGCTGTGCTGCGGCGTGGGGGGGCGTTTGCTGATCCAGGCGGCGAACAGGCTCAGGCCCAAGGCCGCGGCGTCGGAAAACATGTGCCCTGCGTCGGCCATCAGCGCCAACGAATCGGCCATGTACCCGCCCACGATTTCGGCCACCATATAGGCGAGCGTCAAAGCGAGTGTCCAAGCCAAGCGAGCGTGATTCGCGTTGCGATCGATGCCGTGGTGGTGATGTTCGTGTCCCATGCGGGTCGCTTTTCGAGTGGTAATGAAAACTCAGGCTGCGCGGAAGTGCGCCCGGAAGCTGCGATGCTCTCAGGGTGACGGGAGGAACTTGGTGGTGAAGGCGGCTTCGACTTGGACGGCTCCCGGTTTGAGCTGCCCCGATTCGGTCAACTGGTCGGCCAGAGTTTGCCAGCGAGCCAACGACATTGCGCCCAGCGGCTGTGGGTCGGCTGCATTCTGTACCAGCGGCGCGAGTGTTTTGATGCCGTATGCCAAGATATCGAGATCCATTTCCGGGTTCACCTGGTGGATGTGGTCATTCGTCTTCTGGGGATCCTCGAGATATTGTTTCCACCCACGCACGGAGGCGGTAACCATTTTTCGCACCAGGTCCGGCTCGCCGTCGATCCGCTTTCGATGCGTGAACAACAGGCTCGTGTAGGGATTGAAACCCAAGTCGGCCAGCATCAGCACGCGCGGATCGCCTCCCTGCTTGCGCGCCACGAATGGCTCGCTGAACACGTATCCTTGCTGCGCGTAGTTCTTGTTGAGCAGGAATTGCGCGACGTTGCCCGAGTAGGGCACAATCTCGACGCCGGTCAGCGGCACCTTCCATTGCAAATAGTGCGAAAAGGCGGCGCTTGTGGACATGGCGATTGTCATGTTCTTCAACTCGTCGAAACTGGTGATACCCGAGCTCTCGTGGACGATCAAACAGCGCGGGCTGGTCTGCAAGGCCGCCATCACCGCCACCGCCGGCACTTCTTGCGCTTGCCCAAACAGAATGTTGTCGGCATTCATGATTCCGAACGTAACCGCCTGGCGCGCGACTTGTTGCAACACAGGAGTATCGGGGCCGCCGGGCAGAATCGTGACGTCGAGCCCGGCATCTTTGTAATATTCGTGGACCAGGGCCGCGTAGTACCCACCATGCTCCACTTCGGGAAACCAATTGAGTTGCAGCGTGACCTTGGTCAGCGCAGCGTCCGCTGACTTCGGCGCGTCAGAGCCGGCTGTGGCGTTAGGATTCTTCGATGCATCGCAGCCGGCATGCACTAACAAGGCCACGAGCGCGATCGCTACGATGGAGCTTCGTGCGTGAATCGATGAAATCAAGGCGGCGTTCCTTTTTTCAACTGTATTTGCAAGTGGACGCTGTTTCATTTGGAAGTTGCGGTCGAGCTGCGTGGCTCAGCAACGTGCCAGCGGGCCAGAATACTCGATCCGATCAGGTTGACGGCAACAAAAATCGCCACGCTCAATAGCGTCGAGCAGAGCACGGCGGCAAAAGCGTATGCGGTTTCCAGTTTGCCGGTGGTCAGAGTAATCAAATAGCCCAGGCCATAGCTCTGCGTGCCATAGCCGGCGAAGATTTCTCCCACGATCGCGCCGATCACCGACAGCCCGCAAGAGATTTTCATGCCGGTGACCAGGCTGGGCACGGCGTTGGGCAGGCGCAGTTTCAAAAGCTCCTGCCAGCGCGAAGCGTTGTGAATCTCAAACAGCTCGAGCAGTTGCGGCTCGACCGTTGTGAGGCCGGCCGTGGCATTGGTCACGATCGGAAACAGACTCAAAATGAACGATACCACGACGACGCTGCCAAAACCGGTTCCGAACCAGTTGATCACCAAAGGCGCAAGCGCCACGATCGGCACCGTTTGCAAGAAGATGGCATAAGGATAGATGCTGCGCTGAATGATCTTCGACTGCGAGAAGATCAATCCCATCGCGGTTCCGACAATCAGGCTCAGCGCGAATCCACACAGCGCCCCGCCGGCGGTCAGCCGCGTGGCCGAGATCAACTCGTCGGTATGTTCTTGCGCTGCCTCCCACACGCGAGCGGGCGGAGGCACAAGATAGATCGGAATCTTCCAGAACATCGTGGCGGCTTGCCAGGCCGCCAGAACGAGCGCGAAAAACACGAGTGGCGGTAGCGCATTTTCAAACAGCCAGCGACTGACTTTGGCCAGGTGTCCCGCGGTCATCGGCTCGTCCTCCGCAGACATGCGGCCACTTCGCCCGTGATTCGCGCAAAATCGGCTTGCGAGCGCAGCTCGGGCGACCGGGGCATCGGCAGCGGAATGGGCAAGTCGGCTACGATCCGCCCCGGCCGAGGGCTCATCACCAGGATCCGCTCGCTCAAGTAAACCGCCTCGGCAATATTATGGGTCACGAAAATCCCGGTCCAGCGGCGCGCTGACCACAGGTTCATCAGTTCTTCATTCAGCGTTTGCCGCGTGATGTCGTCGAGCGCGCCGAAGGGTTCGTCCAACAACAGCAGCTCGGGCTCTGTCACCAGGGCTCGGGCCAGCGAGACGCGCATCCGCATGCCGCCTGATAGCTCATTGGGATATCGAGCGGCGAAGTCGGCCAATCCAACCATCGACAGCACGCCGGCGACTAGTTTCTCGCGCTGCGAGTGTGGAGTGTGGTTGAATTCCAGCGGCAGGCAAACGTTATCGCGCACGCTGCGCCAGGGGAGCAGCGTGGCGTCTTGAAAGACGAACGAAAGCCGCGTGGCCGTGCGGCGGGCCACGCTCGGGCTGGTGCCGGCCACACTTAACTCGCCGGTCGTCGGGGTCACTAATCCGGCGATTAATCGCAGTAATGTCGATTTGCCGCACCCCGAGGGACCGACGATCGAAACAAACTGCCCACGCGAGATGTCGAACCCGATATCGGCCAGCGCCTGGATGGTCCGCTCATAAGTGACCCCCAGCGAGACGGCATGCACTAAAGCGTGGCCTGAGATCAATTTAACGATTCCACGGAAGGATGGTTTTCTAGGGTTCGAATGCCCGCCGCAGTATACGCACCGAAGCCAGAAAAGGCGACGACGGATACCAGCGGATCGCCACGGAACAAGGCTTTGAGACGTGAGCCGGTTCCAAGCGCACGTTGCCGCAAGCCCTTGGCAATGTATGATTCAGCTAAGGCGTTTGCTTTCCCCTTCCGACGATAAAGGGCTTTTCATGGTTCGCCCGACGCTCTGTTTCGCGGCCTTGCTGGCGCTGGCGATCGGCTGCAACCAGTCGGCTCCTTCCACGCCGACAGAACGCGCCGAGATTGAAGTCCGCAAGGGCAACTATGGCACGGCGATCGAAGTCACCAACGAGGCGCTGGCCCTGAACCCAAGCGATGCACAGGCCCATCTGGTTCGCGGACGCGCGCACCACTATCGCAATCAACAGGGTGACGTCGAACTGGCCATCGCCGACTTTACCGAAGCCATTCGCCTGGCGCCGAACGATTCCAGCGCGTACTACAGTCGCTCGATGGCCTATCGCGATCAGGGCGATGCCGATGCGTCGAAGGCCGATGAAGGCAAGGCTCGTGAGCTCGATCCTCGCGTTAGCGAAACGTACTCCCACTTGCCGGAGCCACCGGAGCCGAGCATCGCGCCGCCGCCGGCCGACGAATCAGGGCCTGCGGCCCCTGAGGCTGCCGACAAGGCGACCGATTCACTCAAGATGCGTTCGGACAACTACGGCGAGTACCTGCGATTGAGACGCCAATTCGATTCTGGTGCGCCGCGCCGCGCCGGTGCTTCCGACGGTCGCGAGAACGGACCCGCTTCCGACAGCCTATTCGCACCACGGACGAAAAGAGGGGAAGCCAACAACGACGCGCAATCGAAGTTTGGAGATAACTCTGGCAGTTCGCGGGCGAAGGGAGATCGCGACACGGGCACCGATCTTGGCACTGCGCCCGATGATGATTCACGCAGTCGTCGTCTGGAGCAACTGCGCAATCAAGCGCCAAACGATCAGCAAGCGGGGCCAGCGCCAGCTAGGCCGGGCCAACCGGGCAGCCGATCGAAACAAGTTGGGCCTGGTTCCCAGCGGCCTTCCGCATTGCGCCCAGAGACGGAAATGCGGTCGCCCGTCCAGAATCCATTTGCCGGTGGAGTCGGCAACTCCGGTTCGCCCTGGCAACAGCGGCCGGCACAATTTCCCACAGGCACCGGAGCGCCCGCACAAACTCCGTTTCAATCGCCGTTCCCGCAGCGCGCTCCGCGGCCCACGGGCTTTGTCGAGCCTCGTGTGCCTGCGCTACCGGCTTCGCCGCCGCAAAACACGGCACCCTATGTGCCCCCCTCGGACGATTTCTACCCGTGATGCGTCCGACAGCCCAGTACTTCTCGTTTTGTATTCAGCGATCGCGATCTACGCACTGAACACGAGATCGGCCAGTTGGGCTCGGTGATAGGTTGCGTCTCCAAACAGGATTTCCGAGGCTTTCGAGCGCTTGTAATACAGTTGCAAGTCATGCTCCCAGGTGAAACCGATTCCGCCGTGGACCTGCACCGCCCGATTCGCGACTTCGCGCGAGGCATCGGACGAGTAGGCCTTAGCGGTGGAGATGGCGCGGGCGGCGCTGGCCGGTTCGGCGTCTAATGCCCAGGCGGCGAAATAAATTGCCGACCGCGAGCTTTCCGTCAGCAACAGCATGTCGGCGCACATGTGTTGCACCGCCTGGAACGAGCCGATCACTTTGCCGAACTGCTGGCGCGTTTTGGCATACTCAACCGCATCGGCAATCATCCATTGCATACCACCCAGCATGTCGGCCGAAGTTGCTAGCGTCGCCACTTGGATGGAACGCGCTAGCGCGGTCTCTGCCGCCTGGCCAACGGACAGCACGTCGTCGGCAGCGACGGTGACGCCTGCAAAGTCAACATCGTAGAGCTTGCGGGATTGATCCAAGGCCGGAGTGCGCGTGATGGTGACGCCCGAGGTTTTGGCCGGCATCGCCAGAAGCGCCAGTCCGTCGCCGGTACGCGCGACACACACAATGACGTCGGCCAGTCCGGCGTCGGAGACGAACGACTTACGACCGCTGAGCTTGAATCCGCCGCCCGCGGCCGTGGCTTTCAGTTGCACGTTTTCAGGACACCAGCCCGCGTCGGGCTCGAGATAGGCGACGGCGCCTTTGGCCGCGCCGGTGGTCAGTGGTTCGAGGTGTTTCGACTTGCTGTTGGCTTCGGCGATCAGCGTAGCGGCCCAAACGGTTCCCAGGAACGGACCCGGATAGCAAGCTCGCCCCATTTCTTCGGCCACAACCGCCAGGTCGACCGCGCCCAGGCCCAAGCCACCGACCGATTCATCGAGATGAATGCCAAGCCAGCCTTGATCGGCCACCGCCGACCACAGCTCGGGATGAAACGCAGTGTCGGTGGCCATCAGCTCGCGCACGCGCTTGGCGGAACAATCGCGCGCAAACAGATCGCGCGCGGACTTTTGCAGGAGTTGCTGTGGTTTAGATAAATCGAATTCCATGGAGGAGTTCCTTTGCTGTGGATTGGCTTAATAGCTACGGGGCAGACCCAGGACGCGCTGTGCGATGATGTTGCGCTGCACTTCGCTGGTTCCGGCCTCGATGGTGTTGCCGCGCGATCGCAGATAGTTGTAGACCCAGCGCCCGTCGTCGAAATTCGTCAACTGCGCGTAGGGGCCCAAGACTTCCATGGCAACCTGAGCGTTCCGCTGATTCAGTTCGCTCCAGTAGAGCTTTTGAATGGAACCCTCGGGTCCGGGCACGCCGGTTTTGTTCAGGTTGCTTAGCGACCGCGTTGTATTGAGTCGGAACACTTCCAGATCCAAATACGACTGGGCCAGCTTCTGCCGGATCACCGGATCTTCGATGACCGGCTTGCCGTTGCGGCGAAGCTTGCGTGCGTGCTCCAAGACCGCGTCGAGATTGCGTTTGAAGACGACATAGAGCCCGGTGCCCAAGTTGGCTCGCTCGTTCGAAAGCGCCGTGATGGCCACGTTCCAACCCTCGTTCACTTTGCCGAGGACATTTTTGGCTGGCACGCGGAGGTTGGAGAAAAACATTTCATTGAAGCCCGAATCGCCCGACATCATTTTGAGCGGGCGAACCGTGATGCCCGGGCTCTTCATGTCGACCAAGAGGCAAGTCATTCCCTTGTGTTTCGCGGCGGTCATGTCGGTTCGCACGACGAGCATGCACTGATCGGCGATGTGCGCATAGCTGGTCCAGATCTTCTGGCCGTTGACGACGAAGTCGTCCCCTTCGCGAATCCCCTTGGTCTCGAGCGAAGCCAGATCGCTACCGGCGTTGGGTTCGGAGAAACCTTGGCACCAGACTTCCTCGCCCGAGAGAATCGCCGGCAGATAGCGTTTTTTCTGCTCTTCAGTGCCGACGGTGATAATCGTGGGTCCGACCAGTCCCTGGCCGATGGTGCCCATGCGTTCGGGAGCATCGGCCAGCGCCAGCTCTTCCTGGAAGATGGCTTGTTCCATGAAGGAAGCGCCGCGGCCTCCAAACTCCTTTGGCCAGGAAACTCCGGCGTAGTTGCCCTCGAACAGCTTGCGCTGCCAGTTCTTGAGGTAATCGAAATACTCGGTGCCCGACTCGGCGGTTTTCACCTTCTTGGCGGGCAAGTTGGTTTTCAGCCATGCCCTCAGTTCGTCGCGAAACTTGGTTTCGCTGGGTGTTAGACCTAAGTCCATAACATGCCTTTCTACGTGGAGGACCTGTTGATCTTTGTGGTTCGTGTTAGCTTTGAGTTGTCGGCGCCTGCTCGACCGCTTGCCAGAGGAGCTCGGCGATATCCATGACCTTGACGTCGCGGTCGCCTTTGCGCGCGTTGATGCCGTCTTCCATCATCGTCATGCAAAACGGGCAACCCACGGCGACGATCTCGGCGTCGGTTTCGAGCACTTGCCGTGCGCGCTCTTGATTCACACGTTGATTGGGCGGTTCATCGATAAAGCTCATGCCGCCGCCGCCACCACAGCAAAAGCCATTGCCGCGGCTCTGCTCCATCTCGATGGGCGCTTGACTGCTGGAAATCTGCACCAGTTCGCGCGGCGCGTCGTAGACGTTGTTGTGACGCCCCAAATAACAGGGGTCGTGGAACGTGATTTTTTTGTCGTTGGGCAAGTCGGCCGACAGTTTGCCTTCGGCCACGAGCTTCGCCAGATATTCGCTGTGGTGGAAAACTTCGTACTGGCCGCCGAACTGCGGATACTCGTTGCGAAACGTATTGAAGCAGTGCGGGCACGACGTGACGACGGTTTTCACTTTGTAGCGATCGAGCGTGGCGATGTTTTCTTGGGCCAACGTTTCGAACAGAAACTCGTTGCCGATGCGCCGTGCCGGATCGCCCGTGCATTTTTCTTCGCGACCAAGGATCGCGAAGTTCACGCTGGCTTTTTCCAACAGTTGCGCTAGCGAGCGGACGACTTTCTGGTTTCGCTCGACGAGCGCGCCGCCGCAACCGATCCACAGCAGCACGTCGGCGCTCTTGGCCTCGGCCATCGTGGCGATTTTCAGGCCTTGCGCCCAATCGACGCGCGAAAACGCGGTGCCGCGCAGCGGGTGCCCGCGGGTTTCCAGCGAGGTCAGCGCTTGCTGCATGGTCTCGGGGAACTCGGCATCTTCCATCACCAGGAATCGCCGCGTGTCGACGATCTTCGGCATCTGCTCGATCGAAACGGGGCAAGCCTCGACGCAGGCGCCGCAGGTGGTGCATTCCCACATGGCCTCGACCGACAGGGCCGGCGTGACGCCGATGTAGCTTTGCGTCGGATCGGCCAGCGGATCGTGCATGAGTTTTTGCAGATCGAGAATGATATCGCGCGGCGAAAGGATTTTGCCGACCCGATTGGCGGGGCACACGGCGGTGCAGCGCCCGCACTCGGTGCAGGCGTCGAAATCGAGCAAGTCTTTCCAGGTGTAGCCGGCCAGAGAGTTGATGCCCAGCTTCTCGGACTTCTCAAAGTCGATCTTCCGCAACGTGGCGCCGATCGGTGCCAATCGTGCGGTGTAGATATTCAACGTCGAGGTCAAAACGTGGGCCAACTTCGTGTACGGGGCCCAAGCGATGAAGGCAAACACCAAGAGCAAGTGTGTCCACCAACCAAACCAGTGCGCCGTCTTCATCGATTCAACCGACATCTGCGTTTCTGAAGCGCGGGCCACCAGGTTGCCGAACGGCGACCAGGCGCCCCAGGGATCGGCCGTGGCGGCGATACGCCAGCCTTCCACGAGAAAGCCGGAGACGAGGATGACAAAGATCGCCAGCAGAATCACTGAGGCTTCGGTGGTATAGACCAATTGCTTCGGCCGCACGATCCAGCGCCGAAAGCCGGCCATTGCGATGCCAACGATCGCCAGCGCTCCGAAAATGTCGACGAACAGCGATTGGAAATACAAATAAAACTGCCCGCGCATGATTGGAATGCCAAAGTCGTAGTCGATCATCACCACGGTCGTGGCGATGGTGAGTACGATGAATCCCCAGAAGATCATGGCGTGCATCGTGCCCGGATAGAGCTTGCGCCAGTTGCGCAGTTGCAGCACGGCGTGCTTCAGCACCATCGCGATTCGTTCGAGCGGACAATCGAAGCGGTTTTCGCTCAGCCCGCGGCGCCACAACTTGATGCGGCGATAGAAGCCGTATGCGGCCACCCCCAGCGTGGGCAGCAACAGCGCGTACATGATCCACACGTGGCTGATGTTCCACAGAACTTCGCGGGTAGCCAGTTGCGGATCGTTCATTTCGAGTGGCCGAGTTTTTCGCGCAAGGGACCGACGACTTTTTGATAGTCTTCCACCAGGCCGAAACGGCAGTGCTTAAAGATCGGCGCGTCCGGATCGCGATTGATAGCGCAGATTACTTTTGAGTCGGCGATGCCCATGATGTGTTGGCTGGCGCCGGAAATGGCGATCGCCATGTAAAGTTCCGGGGCGACTTTTTTGCCGGTCTGGCCGACCTGCCACGAAGGGGGAACCCAGCCCGCGTCGCAAGCCGCGCGCGAGGCGGCCATCTGCGCGCCCATGGCGCTGGCGAGCGCCTGCAATTCCTTGAACGGCTCGGGCCCGCCCAGGCCCCGGCCTCCTGAAACAATCAACCGCGCTTCTTCCAGCCGCGCGCCTTCCTTGGCCTCGACATGTCGCGAGACGACTTTGACGCGCGCGCTGTCTTTCAAGTCGAGCGATAGCTTTTGAATTTTGCCAGCCGGCTTGCCGGTCGCGGCCGCTGGTTCCAGCGCTCGGGCTCGAACCCACACGACGCCCGGCGACCGATTGAGCGCGATTACGGCCGTGGCCTTGCCGCCATAGACACCGCGCGTCACGCGCAGTTGATCGCCCGCCGCGGAAATATCGACGGCGTCGCCCGCGGCGCTCCCGCCCAGCCGATGCGCCAGCCGCGCCGCCAGTTCCTGGCCATAGGCATCGTTGCTCAGCAGCACAGCTTTGGCCGCCAGCGGTTTGCAAGCTGAAGCGAGAGCATCGAGGTAGATTTCTGGATGGTATTCGGCAAGCAGAGCGTGATCGACAACAAGCACGTTATCGGCAACGGCGGCAGCGCCTTGGGCGACCGCGTCGTCGGCCGGTCCGATGGCGACTGCGTGCAGCTTTCCGCCCAGGCTATCGGCCAGCCGCCGGCCGGCCCCCAGAATACCTTGGGCCGCACGATCGAAACCGCCGCGAGCAAACAGACAACAAACGACATCAGCCACGGTCAACTCTCGCTATTTTGAAATTACATGGCGCGCATGACTTCAGTCACGCGGCGGGCAAAGGCATCGATTTTCTCTTCCAGCGTGTCGCCCGCCATGAACTCGCATTGCGTCTCTTTGCGGGGGATAAACAATTCGGCGACTTCGGAATAGGCGTGCGCCTTGGCCGGGTCGAGGCTCAATTCGGCCAGCGTCCACTTGGTCAGCGGCTTGCGATACGACTGCATCACGTCGCGCGTTTTGGGAATGCGTGGCACGTTCTTTTCGTGATTGGTGATCGTCGCGACCAGCGGCGCGGTTGCTTCGAGCAGTTCCCAGCCGGTGTCCGTCTGGCGCTTGACTTGGAGCGTGCCGGCGGCACCCGGCTCGAGGCTTTCGGCAAACGAAATGCAGGGCACGCCCAACTCTTCGGCCAGCAATCCGCCGGTTTGGCCCGCGCCCCAATCGCCCGCCTCGCGCCCCACGAGCACGACGTCGAATGGGCCGATCTTGCGAATCGAGGCCGCTAGGGCTTGAGCGACAAACAGCGGATCGGGATTGCTGTCGGCCTCGTTGACGACCAGCACGGCGTCATCGGCCTTGAGCGCTAGCGCCTTGCGCAGCACGTCTTCGGCTCCGTCGGGTCCGACGGCCAGAGCCGTGATCTTGCCGCCGTGCGCATCGCGAAATTGAATCGCCGTCTCCAGCGCGTTCTCGCAGAAGATATTGGTCACCAGGTTGGCGCCGCCGCGCTCGGCTTCGCGCTTGGCCGAGTCGACGCGAAAGTCGCGCGCCGGAATTTCCGGGTCGAGGATCTGCTTGATACAAACGATGATGTTCATGTTTTTTCGGTCCGAGATGCCGACTTCAGTAATCCGCCGGCGGCAATGTTGACAATTTCTTGAATCACTTGTTCGCTCGTCAGCCGGCCGCCCGGCCGGAACCAGCGCGGCAGCCACAGTAGAGTGCCGAACAGGCTAAACGTCGCCACGGTCGTGTTGATTTCGTGGAGTTTGCCTTCGCTGCGCAGAGCTTCGAGCGTGTCGCGAACGAAATCGAAATAGACCCGTTTGCGGTCCAGAATCTGTTTGCGGTGCTTGGGCTTCAGACCCTCGATCTCATCGGTCAGAATCGTGATCGCCTTGTTGCCCTCGGTCAGTTGGCGACCGTGGCGGTTCAGAATGCTTTTCAGCCGCTCCTCGGGGTCGGCGATCAGGCGCGAGGGCTCGATGACCATGGTTTCGAGACGCTCCATGGCATAGTTCATGATCGCGTACAGCAGGTCTTCTTTGCTCTCGATGTAGTAATAGAGTCCGGCCTTGGTCAGATCGACCGCTGCGGCGATGTTGCTCATCGAGGTGGCGTCGAACCCCTGTTCGTGAAAGATCTCGGCGGCCTTGACGTAAATGTCGATCGTTCGATCACATTCCGTGGCAATCGCGGCTTTTTTAGAGGCTTTCAAGCGTCGGCTCGCAAGGGAGGAGGTCGGAAGGACCGCGAAATTGAGCCCGGCGGCCGGCAAGAAATTCTACCGACCATCCGGTCAGTAAATCTCAAACGGCCGGCTCCGTCAAGTGGCGCGCGATGGTTTGACTTGCCGAAGCGAACTCGTAAGATACCGGGTAGTCAGGCCACGCCACCGCGTTTCGGACGCGTTTCGCGTGGCTGGCGACTCGCTCTGCTCGGTACCGCCGAGCGGAAACGCGGTTCCGATGGAGGTTCTCCGTTGGTCCGCCGCGGCTTCGGAAGCCGCTTGCTCTCGCCATGTTGGCTGAAAGCCCAGGTTCATTACTGCGGGGTCGTGCTGGCCCTGAGTTCCCCGTCATCGCCCAAGCAGCCGGTTGCTTGCGCCAAGATTTGGTGTCACGGGGCGTACATCCAGCGGTCGGCCAAAAGGCGGGAGCAGTTCGATTTTCGTGTTTCGGTGAGGGGATTTTTCTCGGGAGTTTTGTTTCTCAACGGTTTACTTAGGAGGCACTCAGATGGTTACGCAAGTCAAATGGAAGGTCGGAGCGTTGGCAGCCTTGATGTTCGTAGTCGCCGGACCTGTGTGGGCCCAGCGCCAAGTTCAGCCTCAGACGGGGCAGCAAGGAGCGCAGCAGGGTCAGCGAATCCAAACGGACCAACCCGGCCAGGTTCGGCCAGGACAGGTTCAGCAACGTACGACCCTACGACCGGTGGAAAGGCAGGGCGAGAATCTGGCCGACCGGCAGATTGCCAGTTGGCTGTTGCTGGCCAACGAAATGGAAGTTCAGGTCGCGCAGCTGGCCGCGAAACAATCGAAGAATAATCAGGTCCGTCAATTTGGCGAATCGATGGTTAAGGAACATGGAAGTCTCATCGACCAATTGCGCCAGTTCGCGCCCGACGCTCCCAGCCTCGGCGGGCAACCAGGCCAAGAGCGCACCGCAGCTCGCGACGAGTCGCGACAAGATCAACCGCAGAACCGGCAACAAGATCAACCCAACGCTGACCAGCGGGGCCAAGCCGCCCAGGGTCAGCAACATGGCCTGCCGTTGATCAAAATCTCGCACCAATTGGCCGAACGCGGACTGAGCTCGATCCGCAAGGAGCTCAGTCAAAAACAAGGCAGTGACTTCGACAAGGCTTTCGTCGGGATGCAAATCCACGGGCACATGAACTGCCTGAACACGCTCGAGGTGCTACGCCCCTATGCGTCGCCACAACTGGCCAAGGTCATTGAGCAGGCGATTCCCTCCACGCAGACGCACTTGCAACACGCGAAGCAAATCATGGAAGAATTGAAGGGCACGCAAGAAAGCCGCACTAGCGATCGGTCAGAGCGCGACGCGCGGCAAAACAATAACCGGCAAGACAACAACGACCAGCCGCAGCGCGAACGGGAGCAGAAATAGCAGCTCCGCCGTAAGGCTCAGAAGTTCTTGGTGCTTGCTAAAAGCACGCGGCCCCTGCTGGACGATGAAATCCAGCAGGGGCTTTTTTAAGCTTTGGTGCCGCGCGCAATTAACCCGACTGCAGCGGGAACAACTCTGGCGACAAGTTTAGAGCCCGCTGCAAGTCGAGCACGCTCGCCATCGACTGGTAAGCATGTGTGCCAGAAATGCAAAGCGTGCGCCCGGCGCGACGGTAGATTTTGCGCCGATCGCCAAAACCCCGCGATTCGCGGCGAATTGCCATGAATTATGCGATATGTCGGGATTTCGACAGTGCGACGCGGGTCGCAGAAGTGTTGTCGCAATGACGACAACCGTGTCGCGCAAATGCGCCCGATGTGGCGGGTTCTTTTGAGTTGGCCCAAGCGAAAGCCGAGTGTCAGCTTGCGCTATGGCCCGGTTTGGCGGCACCGGTTTGTCGCAGCTGTTCGAGCGATCGGCCGAGGCGTTTGCGCTCGGGCTTGGTCGGTGCTGGCGTGTGAGTCAAAGCGGCCGGGGCCGCATCGCGCAACACCGCGGCCAACTGGGGGTGCAACGGTTCGCTGCCGTCGGAGGCCACTCCCAATTGCTCGACGGCATCGGAAAAACCCAACAGCACCGACCGTCGAACGCCCTCGCGAATCCAGTGGAATACGCCCAAATTGCTCATCATGTCACCTGCTGCTCACCAAGAAATGTCCGCGATCTGTTCCCGCACCAGGCCCGCTGGCCCAAATGCGCGGCCGCGAATAGTACAACCCGGAGCCGTTCGATAGAAGAGCAGTTCGGCAGGTGCCTGCCCGGTGCTTGCTAGTAGCCAGCAGCAGCGGCGGGCCCAAGCTCGGTCTCAACGGGATCGCATCAATCCCGCCACGGAGTGACGCTTCGGCGGCCCTTGCAAGGAGTTTAACGGCCATTTGTTTGACATTCGCCTTACGACCGGTCTAGGATCGTAGGCGTTCGGGATAAAACCCGCTGGAAACTCGCAGGCTTTGCGACCTCGTTGTATGAACTTTCGGCGTGTTCAACGTCGGTACCGTATTGGCTGGCAGCGCCGGCTGACGGTGGCCGCTGCGCTTTTGGCCTATCTGGTGTCAGCCGTGGGCGTGCCGATGCCCATCTACGTCAAGAGAGACAGCAGCACCCCTTTTCCCTGTCAGCACCATGCCTGCGGTTGTGCGACGGCCGCGCAGTGTTGGGAAGATTGCTGCTGCTATTCGCCGGAACAAAAACTTGCCTGGGCTCACAACAACCACGTCCAACCGCCCGAGCGCCTCGTCGCCCAGGTAGCGGCAATTCACGCGAGCCCAAGTCAACATTCGGCGAAACCGACTGGTCAGTGCTGTGCTCATCGCAAAGTCGCCACAGAGAGCGTTGCCTGCGAGCACGATCATGCCGGCTGCGATCATTCACATGGCGGTCATCCGAGTTGTCAGGGCGGCGATGAGTCGACTGGCGAAGTGACTTTGGTCATTGCCTCTTTGGCTCGAGGCTGCCGCGGCCTGGCCACTTCCTGGTGCACCAGTGGCGCGGTGATGCCGCCAGCCTTCGACATTGTCTGGCAGTTCGAGTCAGGCATCGTCGAATGGGTCGCACTCGACACGGGATGGCTCCTGTCAGGTTTGCGGGCCGTGCCCGTTCCGCCTCCTCGCGTCTGACGTTCTCAAGAGTCAGACGTTGCGCGCGCATTTTCTGCGCGCGCATTTCGCCGCATCAAGAACAGTTTTGCCGCGCGCTCCAATAGCGTGTACGTGCGCAAGAGCTGTTTCCCGCCTGTCGAGGAGTTGAATTCTTACCGTGAGACACAAGAAAGCGTTCACGCTCGTGGAGCTACTGGTGGTGATCGCCATTATTGGCGTGCTGGTGGCGCTATTGCTGCCGGCGATCCAAGCGGCACGCGAGGCAGCTCGCCGCTCGAGTTGCAGCAACAATTTGCGGCAGATTGGTGTCGCGATCCAAAATCATCACGCCGCTCTGAAAGTGTTTCCCCGCGGCCGCGGCACGCCATTTCCCTTGGTGTTTTCCGTGCACTCCTACATTCTGCCGTACCTGGAGGAGCAAAACCTGGCGCAGCTCATCGATCCGAAGACGCCGCCCTTGGATTTTTCGACCGCCAGCGGTGCCAACAACGCCAAAGCGGCCAATACCTGGATTTCGGTGTTTATCTGTCCGAGCGACGTGGGTGCGGTCCCCAATTCGCTCTTTGGACCGACCAACTACGTCGGCAATGTTGGCAGCGGCACGGTGGCCTTTGGCTCGATCAAGAAAGCCGACGGCGTCTTTTTCGACGGTTCGCAAATCAGCTTTCGTCAAATTACCGATGGCACTACCTACACTGCCGCGTTTTCGGAATCGCTGTTAGGGCCGGGCGCTTCAATGGCGTCGGCCGGCACGACACCCATGAATAGCAGTCTCGAAGTGATCGAGTTGTCGGGCAGCAGCGACACGACGCCGATGGCTTGCGGCGCCGGTGTCGGCACCTGGTCGGGCATTCGCGGCGCCAAGTGGATCAACGGCCATTTCGGCGACACGTTGTACAACCATTACTACACGCCGAACGCTCCCCAGTGGGACTGCGGCAACGGCTCGCACAACAAAGCCATCATTGCCGCGCGCAGCGCGCATCCCGGCGGTGTGCAGGTGATGTTCTGCGACGGACATTTGGGTTTTGTCACCGATGGCGTGAACATCGACATCTGGCGGGCGTATTCGACACGGGCTGGAAATGAAGTCGCGGAGTAAACGCCTTGTCGCCGCCAGCGGAGGCGCCGTGTCGCTCTCCATGCGGTCAAGTTCTGTTCGTTGGCGATAATCACAACTTTGAAAATAGGACCTTGCGATGAAAAAAACATTTTTGACCACTGGACTGATCGGGCTGCTGTGCGCGATTGGCAACGCCCACGACACTTGGGTTCAAACGAACACGAACCTGGTTCGATCGGGCGACGTCGTCCACATCGACCTGATGCTGGGCAACCACGGCAACCACCACCGCGACTTCAAATTGGCCAGCAAGGTCGAGTTGGACGCCTGCACTTTCGAGGTGGTCTTGCCCGGTGGCGAGCGGCTCGATGCGAAAGACCAGCTCGTCGATACAGGCTACGCTCCGAAGGAAGGTTTTTGGACGGCGCGATTCGTGCCAGCAAACGCCGGGTTGTATATGGTCGGTCATACGATGAACAAGGTCATGTCGTATGCGCCGGTGCGCGACATCAAAGCGGCTAAAACGTGCTTCGTCGTCAGTCCTACGCTGGATAAGGTGTCGCCCGATGCCAAAGGCTTCGATCGGCCCTTAGGACATAAGCTGGAACTCGTGCCGCTATCGAACCCGGTTACGCCCATGGGGCCGGGCACGCCCATTCGAGTGCAACTGCTCTATCGTGGTATGCCATCTGCTGGTCAACGTGTTTCGTTCATTCCGCGCGGTGAAAAACTGGCCGAAGGGATCGACGAAAAATACGAACGAACGACCAACGACCAAGGCCAGGCCAGTTTCACGCCCAGCTTTGGTACGTATTACCTGGTTGCCGCGCATCGCGACGAACCCACGGAGCGCGGCACCGGCTACGACCGCACACATTACAGTGCAACACTGACGGTATATGTGCCGCAGGTGTGTGCTTGTTGCGCTCAGTGACGACGATAACTGAGGCGCGAACCTTTCAGCGCCTGGACTGTTAACGAGCAACGTTTCGATACGCCTTGTGGCATTGCTTGCAGGACTGCTCGAGCCGCGCGTATTCGGGCTCGACGTCCACGGGCGGCGTAGCACGCAGGGCTGTTTCGAGCTTGTCGGCTAGTTGCTCGGCTTCGGCCAGCCACTCTCGAAACCGGGCGTCGTGTTCGGGTCCCAATTGGCGAGCCGCTTCGCGCAAGCCCTCTTTCACGATCAGCGCCTCTTGAGCGGGCACCAGGTCGGCATGGTCGGCCGGCGTTTGCCATTTCGCTGCGCGACATAGCTTTAGATTGTCAAAGTGCCGATCGAGCTGGGCCATCGCGGCCGCCAGCGAACCGACTTCGGCCACCTCGACCAACTCGGGAAGTTCCGCGTCGGACGCGGGTGGCACAAACGACTCGACGTCGCGCCAAAGTCCCTGATAGTTCTTGTCCGTGCCGGCGGTGCGCAAGATCTCGATCGCCGCTGGCTTATCGAGTTGTCCGCTGGCGATGCAGGCGATCGCCGCGGCCGCCGGACCACGATGCTGACCGTGATGGCAGTGAATGTAAATCGGGCCGTTGATTTCGCGCGCTAGTCGCGTCAAGGCGGCGCCGGCCGAGGCCGGAACGCCGTCGTAGCCGATCGGAATGTGAACGTACTTCAGGCCGTGGGCGTGGGCCGCTTCGACGTCGGGCCGCGCGCCGTCGACGCTGACGATCGTTTTGACGCCCAGCTTTTCGAGACTCGCGAAACCCTCGTCGCCGTGCGGTTCGCTGCCCGAAATGATCTTGCCGGTCGCCCGCAGCACATTCGACAGGCCCGGCGCTTCGAGCTTTTCCAAGTGGATCGGTTCGGCCTTGCCACCGCTCTCGGCTTTGGAAGTTGCCTCCGTCGCTTGCTGCGCGCAGCCGCAACAGGCAAGGACGCCAGCAAGCAACATGGCAGTTGTCTTCAGCATCACGACGCTTCCAGTTGCACTCATTTCCACGCAAGTTTATAGGTGATCCAGCAGATTCTATCGGCGCCAACTTACGACAAGCAATAAGTTCGGCGAATCTTGCGCTGGGGCGCAGGCTCGGACGATGATATCCTTGCTCCCGCGGTTGGGATATACTTTGTAGATAACGAGAAATACGTTGCCTGGCGGTGGATGGTCGATGATTCTGCTGATCGATAACTACGATTCGTTCACCTATAACCTCGTGCAGCGATTGGGCGAGATCGATGCGTCGCTCGATCTGGAGGTGCATCGCAACGACCAGATTACGCTTGAAGAGATCGCGGCTCGCAGGCCGACGCACCTGATCATTTCGCCGGGCCCTTGCACGCCGAGCGAGGCAGGCATTTCTTGCGACGTCGTGAAACGCTTCGCCGGCCAGATTCCGATCCTGGGCGTTTGCCTGGGGCATCAGTCGATCGGGCAAGCGACCGGCGCCACGATCTCGCGGGCCAAGCGGTTGATGCACGGCAAGACCGATTGGATCCATCACGACAATCAATCGCTGTTCGAGGGACTCGAAAACCCGTTGCAAGCCACGCGCTATCACAGCCTGATCATCGAGCCGGAAACGCTGAGTCCCGACTTCGTCGTCAGCGCCTGGAGCCACGCGCCCGACGGCTCGCGCGAAATCATGGCCATTCGCCACCGGACTTTTCCATTGTTTGGCTTGCAGTTTCATCCCGAGAGTTTCTTGACCCTCTCCGGGTCGAAGCTGCTCAACCGATTTCTGAAGATCGCGCCCGCCGCAGCGGCGATGCCGGCTCGCGCGGCGCGCGGTTGATTTTGTGGAAAGACTCACGGAAGGCTAGCCACAGAGGGCTCAGAGAACACCGAGATTAACAAGGACATTCGTATGGATGAAATTCATTTTCGATCGGCGTTACATTGATTTCTCTGTGTCCTCCGTGCTCTCTGTGGCCAAATCCTCTTTGGCTATTGCATCGAGCCGCGCACCTTCGAGATTTGTGAATCATGCTGAGCGTTGACGAGGCATTGCGAGCGGTGCTCTCGCGGGCGACGGCGAGGCCGGCGGTCGTTTGCCCGCTCGCTGAATCGCTTGGCCGCGTCTTGGCTGAAGATATTGCCAGCGACATCGACTCTCCGCCGCACGACAAATCGCTGGTCGATGGCTACGCCGTGATCGCGGTTGACGTGGCCGATGGCTCCACTGAACTGCAGATCCTCGAAGAAGTGACGGCCGGCGAGCTGCCCACGCAGATCGTCACGCGCGGCAAAGCCACGCGCATCATGACTGGCGCGCCGGTTCCCAGCGGCGCCGATTCGGTGGTGATGGTCGAGCAGACGCAGCACGTCGCGGGCTCCGGCCTGGGATTGGTGCGACTGGCAAGCTCCAAGGTGACGCACGGCCAAAATATCATGCGGCGTGCCACGTCGATGACCAAGGGCCAACGCGTGTTGCACTCGGGCTGTGAAATTCGGCCGATCGAGATTGGCGTGATGGCCGAAGTCGGCCGCACGCAAGTTCGCGTGGTCCGCCAGCCGAGCGTCGCCGTGCTGGGCACCGGCAACGAACTGGTGCCGGCTTCGCAAACGCCCGCGGCGGGCCAGATCCGCAACAGCAACGGGCCGATGCTGGTGGCCGCCGCCGAGGCCTGGGGCGCGGCGCCTGTCGATCTAGGATTTGCGCGCGACGATCGCGCGGATTTGCGCCGTTTGATTTCGGCGGGGCTGGAGCGCGACGTGCTGATCATTTCCGGCGGCGTGTCGGCGGGCGTGCTCGACCTCGTGCCGGGCGCGCTCAACGAGTTGGGCGTCGAGCAGGTGTTCCATAAGGTGAATCTCAAGCCCGGCAAGCCGCTGTGGTTTGGTGCGCTCTCAGGCCCCGCGGGCGACAAGCTTGTGTTTGGATTGCCGGGCAATCCGGTGAGCAGCCTGGTGTGTTTTGAGCTGTTCGTCCGCCCGGCGATTGGCCGCTTGTCTGGCCGTAGCGACGTAACTCCACGGACGACCAAAGCGAGGCTGACCGCGGCGTTCAGTCAGCGAGCCGATCGTCCGACGTATTTCCCAGCAAGGCTGGCCATGCTCGGCGACGAGCCCACGATCGAGCCGCTCGCCTGGCAAGGCTCCGGCGATTTGCGCACGTTGGCCGAGGCCAACGCCTTGGCCTATTTTCCCGCCTGCCAACAAGAGTTCGCCGTGGGCGAAACGATTTGCGTGCTGCCATTGGGTCGGTGAGGCGAGGTGGCGCCTTAGTTGCTCGAACTCGGCTCCAATCCGCTCTGGGAAAATTCCGCGGCTGGCTTTACGCTTAGTGGTATGCCAATCGCTTCGCCCACCGCGGTTTCGACCAACAATAAAACGCTAGCACCGGCGCCTGCCGCTGGCGGGCGCGTGTGGGTGCTGTTGCGCTCTACGTTTGGTTTGGCAATCGTCGGCTGCGTGTTGCTGTGGATGGCGCTACCGCCTGTGGGATTGGGACTGCTGGCATGGATCGCGCCAATTCCGTTGGTGATGCTCGTTCGGCGGCGCGAACTGGTCGGGCGCCGGCCTTACACTGCCATCTGGGCGGCCGGTTTTGTGTTCTGGCTGGCGGCGCTCTACTGGCTGACGCTGCCGCATTGGGCCACGAGCGTTGGCTGGCTGGCGATCAGTTTTTACCTCGCGCTTTACTTGCCGCTGTTCGTTGGGCTAAGCCGCGTCGCGGTTCATACGCTTGGCGTTTCGCCCATTCTGGCGGCGCCGGTGGTGTGGACTGGGCTGGAACTTTGCCGCGCCTACTTGCTTAGCGGCTTTGCGATGGCATCGCTTGCGCACACGCAAGTGCGATTTCCCATCGTGCTGCAAATCAGCGATCTGTTCGGCGGCTACGGGGTTTGTTTCTTGATCGTGCTGGTGGCGGCATGCGCGGCGCGCATGCTGCCGATCGATGAAACGCCTCGCGCCTGGTGGCCGGTCGTTCCGGCGTGCGTGGCCCTGGCCGCTGCATTTGCGTATGGCCAGTGGCGCTTGCAGCAGCAAACGACCGAGCCGGGTCCGAAGGTGGCGCTGATCCAGGGCTCGATCGACATTGAAATGAAGCACGACCCGACGCAGGCTCAACGTATTTTCGACGAATACTTCGCGCTTACTCAGCAAGCAGTCAAAGAGCATGAAGATCTGGATTTGATCGTCTGGCCCGAGACGATGTTCCGCTATCCGTGGTTTACCTTTGATAAAGATTTTCGCCCGCCGGCGGATGCTCGTTGGACGACGGCCGAGGCCGAAGCCAGCAGTCGCCGTGCCGTCGAAAACACCGTCGCGCCGATTGGCACGCCGTTCTTACTGGGCATCGAAACCGTGCATGAAAAGCCAAGCGGGATGGAGCGCTTTAACAGCGCGCTGTTGACCGACGGCCAAGGGCAGATGCTCGATCGCTACGACAAATGTCTGCGCGTGGCGTTCGGCGAGTATGTGCCGCTGGCCGATACTTTTCCGTGGCTCTACAACCTCACGCCGCTGCCCAGCGGATTGAACGCCGGCGTGGGCCCGAAGTCATTCGATGTTGGCGACGGCCATTTCGCCTCGGCCAATATCTGTTATGAGAATACGATTCCGCATCTTGTTCGCTCGCAGGTCGTTCAATTGGCCGCCGAGGGGCGCGAGCCCGACGTATTGGTGAACCTTACCAACGACGGCTGGTTCTGGGGCTCGAGCGAATTGGACATGCACTTGGCCTGCGCCGTGTTTCGAGCGATCGAGTGTCGCAAACCGTTTCTGGTGGCCGCGAATACCGGTTTTTCCGCCTGGATCGATTCCAACGGGCGCATCGTCGAGCAGGGGCGCCGCCGAGCCACCGATGTGATTGTGGCAGAGACGCAAATCGACTTGCGAAAGAGCCCGTATTTGCTCTTTGGCGATCTGCCGGCGGGCATTTGCCTGGTTGCCTGTGGCCTGCTGGCGGTCACCGGAGCTCGGCGGCGACGGTTGGATCGCAAAAAGCGGCTGACACCAACGGCTTAAGCGCGGAATGGCCGGCGTGTGCCTGAAACGAGCCGGTCCCTGCCAGTTCGCCCAGATCCCCAGGATTGAAGTTCCGAGATTGACTTTGCGAACCAGCCCAAATTATACTGGATGAATCGCGGTGCTCTGTTGAGTTATCTCCTGTCCAGGTAAAAACTTGACGTCGCTAGAGCGAAGCTGCTTTTCAAGTCTTTTGGGCCCTTTAGCCAGTTCGAGCTCCCAGGATCGTCGCAGGGGCCGAAGCAAAGCGGCTCGGCTCGTCTGCTCGCAGGAAATCTACTTATGAACCTGATCGGCAAGATTTTCGTCGTGCTCATCTTCGTCATGAGCCTGGTGTTCATGTCGTTCGCCGTTGCCGTGTATGGCACCCATCAAAATTGGAAGACCGCGGCTACGGCCACGAAGGCCAAACTCGACAACTCGCAGAAGATGCTCGCGCAGGCCGAAGACGAGAAAAAGAAACTCGAAGCCGATATCGCCGAAGAAGCCATTGCCAAACGCCAGGCTCTTGCCAAGTTGGAAAGCGAAAAAGACGAGCTCCAATTGCAGCGCGATGCGTTGACCAAACAGCGCGACGAGTTGATGGTCAAAGACAAAGCCGCCGTGGCGGCGCTCGATACGGCTCAGCAGAATCTGGCCAAACTCACCAGCGAGGTCGAAGGGCTCCGCGGTGACATTCGCGATTCACAGGCCGACCGCGACAAGAACTTCGACCAGGTTGTGAAGCTGACCGATCAGACCCATCAAGCACAAGGCGAGCTGAAACGCTTGCAAGAGCGACAAGTTCAATTGGCCGGCCAGGTGGCCGCCGCCAACAACGTGCTCAGCGCCCACGGCTTGAACAAAGACATGCCGGTCGACGGCCTGCCGCCGCAAGTGCGCGGCAAAGTGCTAGCAATCAATCAAGACAACATGATCGAAATCTCGCTGGGCAAAGACGATGGCTTGCGCCAGGGTCATACCCTCGAGATTTTCCGCGGCAGTAAGTATCTAGGCCGGGTCGAAATCTTGCACACCGATACCGATCGGGCCGTGGCCAAGATTCTGGCCGGGTTCAAGAAGGGCGCTATTCAGAAAGGCGATGATGTCGCTACTCGGTTCAAAGTCGGGTAAGGCCGCCAAGGCTCCGAAGGCACCAAAAGCACCGAAGGCTCCAAAGGCACCTAAAGCGCCGAAAGCAGCCAAGGCTGCCGCTGCGCCCACGCGCGGCGTGATGGTCGAAAAACCCAAGGCCAACATCTACACGGTGTTGCTGGTCTTGTCGTTTGTCGCCATATTCGTGGGCTGCTTGTGTCTGTACGGCGAAATGGCCGCCTACAATATGGAAATCAAAGCTCGCATCTAGCGCCTATCCGAAAACTGTCTCGGAGAGGGGGACAGTCCCACTTTGCTCCCCGGGCACCGCAAAATCGGGACAGACCCCGACAGTTTTCGGATAGGCTCTTAGGACGCGCGGGTTACTGTTTTCGACAGTCTCATTCTTTAAAACAGTTGGGCAAGGATGCTCCATCGACTGCTCGGAATGCTGGGCTCTGACCTGGCCATCGATTTGGGCACCGCGAACACGCTGGTGAGCGTGGTGGGCGAAGGGCTGGTGCTCAACGAACCCTCGATCGTCGCGGTCGAGGAGGGCACGCATCGCATCCTCTCCAGCGGCTGCGCCGTGGGCCACCTGGCCAAGCAGTTGCAAGGCCGCACGCCCCAGTCGATCTCGGTCGTGAGGCCCTTGAGCGCCGGCGTGATCACCGACTTCGAGCTGTGCGAGGCGATGCTGCGCTACTTCATGCGCAAGGCACAGCCCCAGGGCATGCGCTTCAGGCCGCGAGTGCTGGTGGCCGTGCCGGGTTGCATTACGCCCGTCGAAAAACGAGCGGTCTACAACAGCACTCAACGGGCCGGCGCGCGCGAGGTGCTGGTCATGCCCGAGTCGAAGGCCGCGGCCATCGGCGCCGGGTTGCCAATCACCGAGCCGGTGGCCAGCATGGTCTGCGACATCGGCGGCGGCACGACCGACGTGGCCGTGTATAGCCTGGGCGACGTCGTGGCCAGCAAATCGATTCGCGTGGCGGGCGACGCGATGGATCAGGCGATCGTCGACTACATGCGGCGCCATTACAGTTTGCGAATCGGCACCACGGCCGCCGAGCGATTGCGGATCGCGATCGGCAGCGCCTATCCTTTGGAAGAAGAGCTCTCCGACGAAGTGCCGGGCGTCGACGCGATCAGTCGCGTGCCGCGCAAGGCTTCAATCACCAGCGAGGAGCTTCGCGAAGCGCTGGGCACGCCGCTATTGCAGATCGTCGAGGCGATTAAAGCCACGCTCGACGATTGCAGCACCGACCTGGCATCGGACCTGGTCGACAACGGCCTGGTGCTCTGCGGCGGTGGAGCCTTGTTGCACGGCATCGATCGATATCTGAGCGAACACACCGGGTTGCCCACGCGCGTTTGCGCCGAGCCACTCACCGCCGTGGCGCGCGGCACGTATATCTGTCTGGAGCACTTCGATCGTTGGCGTAGCGCGATGCAGTCGAGCGACGAAGACGTTTAGAGCATTCTCATGGCTCGACCGCAGCACTATTTCGACTGGCAGCAGATTGTCGAGCGTGAGGTCGATGAGCCGGTGACCACCAGCGGCCGGCGGCTGCGGTGGACGATTTCGTTTTTCTGCGTTGTCTTGGCGACTATCTTTTTTCGCGCCGTGCAATTGGAAGTTTCCGATGGCGCGAGCTTTCGCCAATTGGCGGTCCAACCGCGCGAGCGCACGGTGAGCCTGGCTCAATCGCGTGGGAGGATTTTGGCCCGCGATGGTTCCGTGTTGGCCGGTGAACGCACGGTACAGGCGCTGGCGATCCAGTATGCCTATCTCGAAGACCCGCCGAATCCCAAGTGGCTGCGCGGCCTGGCTCGGTCGCGATTGCCCCGGGCCGACCGGCGCAAAGCCGAGCTGGTGGCGGCGAAAGAAAGCGAAGTGCGCCGCGAACTGAGCGAAATGCACAAGCGGCTGGCCGCGCTGTGTGATTTGTCTGAACCGCAATGGCAGGCCCGAGCGGCGAGGATTCAGCGGCGCGTCAGCACGCTAGCGGCGCATGTCAACGAGCGGCGGCTCGATCGGTTCAGGGCCGAAGCGGAAGCCGAGGTGACCTCAGAGGCGTGGGGAATATCGACCATCGTGTCGGGCCTGTTTGCTCCGCCCGAGCAGTTGGAGCCGTCACCGGTGGTGATTGCCGAGCAGGTTGGCTTCCATCGCATCTTCGACGACGTTCCGCCCGAGCTTGTGGCCGAGTTGCAGCGAGACGCCAAGAGCTACCCCGGTGTGAAAGTGGTTGAGGTCACGCGGCGCGATTATCCACTCGGCGCGGCCGCAGCTCACTGGGTGGGATATGTTGGTTCCGACGCGATGGGGCAGGGGGAGCAGCCGGTCGGATTGACGGGCATCGAACAGCGCTTAGAGTCGAGCCTGCACGGCGAGCCCGGCAGCGAAATTCAATATTCCGATCACGGCGGAAAGCTGCTTTCGACCGTTCGCCAGCGCGAGCCGGTGGCGGGCCGCGACGTGGTGCTCACGATCGACGCTCAGTTGCAGCTTTCGGCCGAACAGGCGCTCGATCACGCGCTGCGACGGCGCGACAAACAGACAGCGCCGGTCAGCGGGCCAGCACCGGGCGGGGCGATCGTGGTGATGGACGTCCACTCGGGCGAAATAGTATGCGCCGCGAGCGCCCCGCGTTTCGATCCCAACTTGTTTGCCGCCGGCGACCCGCGAGTTGAAGCGATCCTTGGCGATCCGCGACAGCCGCTGTTCGATCGGGTGGCTAAGATGGCGCTCGCGCCCGGCTCGATCTTCAAATCGGTCACGGCCTTGGCACTCCTCGAGAGCAAAGTCATCGACCCGCTGGCCGCGTTTCGCTGCCAAGGGTATCTGGCCGATCCCGATCGGCTGCGCTGCCAGATCTTTCGCCAGCACGGCATCGGCCACGGCGACGTGACGCTGGCCGATGCTTTGGCCCAAAGTTGCAACGTCTATTTTTTCCACCATGCGAAGGAGCTGGGGGCCGCGCGGCTGCTCGATTGGGCCAGCCGATTTGGTTTCGGCCAGCCGACCGGCATCGAGCTGGTCGACGAAGTCGCCGGGCATTTGCCGTCAGCCGCTCAACAGCGACAAGTGAGCCAGACCCAAATGTTCGCCGTCGGCCAAGGCCCGTTCACGGCGACACCCTTGGAAATCGCCAGGGTCTACGCCGCGATCGCCAACGGCGGATTTTTAATTGCGCCGCGTGTGACGAGGGACTCGCCCGTCGATGCGGCCGAGCGAGTTCAGTTATCCGACACACCTCCGCCATTGCCCGAGGCTTCAAGGATCGTCGGGCTAACGCCCCAATCGCTCGACGCCGTTCGCGCCGGCTTGCGGCGCGTTGTCGACGACCCCAACGGCACCGGCTACGCCACCGTTCGTGTGCCGTCGCTGGCCATCGCCGGCAAAACAGGCACCGCCGAAACAGGCGGCAACCAACCCGACCACGCCTGGTTTGCAGGCTACGCCCCGGCCGATGCGCCCCGCTATACGTTTGTCGTCGTCCTAGAACACGCCGGCAGCGGAGCAACAGCCGCTGGAACCGTGGCCAAGAGCCTGGTGCAACGCATGCAGCAACTCAGTTACTTCGGTCCGCCCGAAACCGCTGAGCGAGCGATTCCGCCGGGCAAGGGATAGCATTCTTTTCCTTCCATCGAATTACCCGCTCGCGGCTAAGACCATGCCGAATGCGACGGGACTACTTCTGTCAATCTGGAAAGCCGATCACTAGCGATGTGTACCACGGCTTGCTTCCGTTAAAGGAATGCCGTACCTCCACGTACACGCTGCATTTCTCTCGATCCCACCCCTTCAAATAACTTTGATTTCGCTCCCCGCTTACAATTGTTCGATGCCACTCGCTAAACTCTTCAAGAACATCAGCGGGGGCTTCATACTTCTTCATGAGCTCCAGACCACGACGGTACACGTCCTCCAAAGTCCCATTCGGGCCTCTGATGTAAAAATCGATGACCTCATCATTGTCGATCCAGACTGCAATCTCTCTCGCGTCCTCGGTAATTTCTAGGCTGCCAGGAAGATGCAATTTAAGACGGGCCGGGCCAGAATAAACTTTGTAGAACGTGGCTCGCTCGCTGGGTTCCTCGCGGATGTTGGCAGGTTTCCGCGTTTTGCTAAAGTCCCATTCGATGTCCCGAGCAGGGCCCTGACCTTCACAACCCAAAACAAAGATCAACAGCACCCAGAGGAATAACAGTCGCGCGATCGGGCTAATATGCAACGGTCTTAATCGTGTCATTGAAATATGTATCTTGCGGCGGATTCCAAATCGCCTATCGGCGCCTGCCAGCTTTTCTGCGAATCGCCATCCGGCCGACCAACGCCGCCAATCCCAACGCCGCCAAAACCAAACTGCTTGGCTCGGGCACGATCTGGAACGTCCAATCTAGCTCTTGGCCGAACCAGGCCACGTTTTCTTGGAGCATTGACCAGTGCGTCGAATAGGCTCCGATCGAGGTTGGCGCGACGATGTGGATTTGGAACGCGACTGGCTGGCCGCGGAAGATGCCGCCGTAGGTTGGGATTCCGTTTTGCGTATCGTCGAGCAGAAACCGGCCGGCGCCGAACATGATCTCACCCGGGCGGAACTCTTGCTGACCGAATTTGTATTGCTGGGCGGCGGTCCAACTGTTGTCGCCCATGTTGCGCACCAGGATCGTGGCGTCGATCACCTGGCCCGGCGTCAACTGCGTGGGAAAGTTGTGCGACAGGATCTGCGCACCTCGGTCGGGCGTGTCGTTGAACGCTTTCGCGCCGGCGGCCGTGGCTTTGATGTATTGCAGCGGGTCGTTAGTCGCCGACCAGGTATCGGTGCCGGTGTTGCCGCTGCCGGGATTGAGAAACGGCGCGCCGGGACTGGCTCGATAGATTCCTGATCCTTCGTCGTATTCGTTCCAGCTTTCAATATAGACGTTGTGAACGGCCGGATTGGCGAGCACCTGGTTCCAAGCCGCGGTGTAGTGCGTTCCGCCGTCGCGCGGCAGTTGCGAGCCCGGGTTGCGCACGTTCTGGTCCCAATAGCCGGCCTTCAACTGCGCGCTGGTGTAGTTGTTGTAGGTCACGGTCGAGTTGTAGGCCGTGATTTCGAATTGCGGAATCTGTTGATCGGCAAAGCTCAACGTCGGCGGATTGAGCGCGGTCGTGATCATGTGGACGCCGTTGTTGAACACCGGGTGCGCCGGCGCGAAGGCCGTCGCCAGCCGGCTTTCGACGTCGGCCCGGGTGAGCGCATGCAAGTTGTCGACGTTGAACTTCACGTGCCAGGTATCGAGTTGCACGCGGCCGTTCATCTGGGCCAGGTAGCTGTCGGCGGCCGAATCTTGATTGACGCTGTAGTACTCGTCGAAGAATCGCGTGTACTGGCCGACAAAGGCGTCCTTGCCCGCGGCCGTCGCCAGATTGACATTGGGTTGACCGTCCCAGGTGATCAGCGGATCGAGGAAAGGCGCCACCTTGGGAACATCGTAGCCTTGCGAGCGCAACTGGTTGAGCGCTTGAAACAGGTTGGTGCGTTCCTGATCGAAGTAGGGAATCAGGTGGACGTACATGACATCGATGTTGGCCGACATCATCTGCTTGACCTGGTCCTGCCAAAACGACGGCGTCCCGGTCCAAGCCGCGCGCCCCTCAAGCGGCGCCCAGGGTCCCGATTGCTGACCGGCATTGGCGCCATACCAAGTGAACACACTCGTGCTGACAATGTGGCTGCTGGTGGTGAAGTGCTGGGGCGCCTGCGAGTAATAAGTCGAAGGCAGTTGTCCCCAGGCATTGGTCGCACTCAGAGAGAGAATCGCCAAGCACAACAGCGATCGGCAATTCAGTGCGATGCGGGTGCATCGATTGAGTTGGCAGCGGATCATCGAGTTCTCGCGAGGTGCCTCAAGTGACCCCGATTGTAACACCGCTGAATTGCCAGTGCGTCGACGTCAGGCAATTCCTGACGAGCGTTTACCACAGCGGCGGCGATCGAAGGACGCCGATTTTCGCCGGAAATCGACGTCATTTTGCACTCCGAAAATCAGCTCCGCGACGGGCTGGTAAATTGCCCCGTTTCCGGCCGAAAACGGCTCGTTCGACCTGTTAAATTAGGCTGACTTTAACGAGCGATTTCGAGATAAGCAGTCTGTCGAATTGGTTGCCACATCTCGCGCCACAAAAGTTTTGGTATCAGATACTTACACGAAGTCACCAGGGCCGGCCGGCCGTTGCGGCAGGGGGGCGAAAAAGGTATATTGGCGAGTTCGCGGGACACGCCGAATTGCGGACCGCTGAGCGTTGATTTTCTGGGGGCCGCACGGTCGTGTTTTTGCCCCCTGTTAGGGTCTGCTGAAAGGACTGATTTTGGCCACGAATGGTAACGGACCGGGCGAACCCCTCTCGCCCCACACCGACGGCGGACATTTCCACGGGCGGATTCTGGATCTGCCAATCGAAGAGGAACTGAAGGACAGTTATCTCACCTACTCGATGAGCGTGATCGTTAGCCGCGCGCTGCCCGACGTGCGCGACGGGCTGAAGCCTTCGCAGCGGCGCATCCTGGTCGCGATGAACGACCTGAATCTGACGCCGGGCGCCAGCCGAGTGAAATGCGCCAAGATTTCTGGCGACACGAGCGGCAACTATCACCCGCACGGCGAAAGCGTCATCTACCCGACGCTGGTGCGCATGGCCCAGGAATGGAACATGCGGCACGTGCTGATCGACAAGCAAGGCAACTTTGGTTCGATCGCCGGGCTGCCCGCGGCCGCCATGCGATATACCGAAGCGCGCATGTCGCCGATCGCGGCGCTATTGCTCGACGATCTGAAACTCGACACCGTCGACTTCATTCCGACCTATGACGAGCGCCACACCGAGCCGACGGTGTTGCCGTCGCGATTCCCCAACTTGCTGGTCAACGGCGCCAACGGCATCGCGGTGGGCATGGCCACGTCGATTCCGCCGCACAACCTGGGCGAAGTTTGCGATTCGCTGGTGCGCATCATCGACGAGCCGGACGTTTCGATCGACGAACTGCTGGAGATCTGCCCCGGCCCCGATTTTCCAACCGGCGGCATTGTCTGTGGG
>Ga0163150_10002315_pt1 | contig 29584 bp, 24 predicted proteins | sample OliLakLV19P2IB_FD_148628 | JGI IMG/M metagenome (GOLD analysis project Ga0163150, IMG submission 148628) | Freshwater microbial mat bacterial communities from Lake Vanda, McMurdo Dry Valleys, Antarctica - Oligotrophic Lake LV.19.P2.IB | ecosystem: Environmental > Aquatic > Freshwater > Lake >...
GGGGGAGGTGGGAGGCTCCCGCCGAGCCGTTCGATTGCAAGGCCCGTCCGCGGGCCGAAGCGATCGAAGTCTACCGTGGGTGGTCTGCTAACGAAAACCGCCGTGCGACTTTCGCCGCCGTCGGGCCGCGGCGGCCCTCGTCGTCGAATGGCTCGGCGGGAGCCTCGCCCTCCCGTGAGCGCGCGACCCTACGCCAGGATTTCCTTAATCACCTTCCCGTGCACATCCGTCAGCCGGAAGTCGCGGCCCTGAAAACGGTAGGTGAGTTTGGTGTGCTCCAGGCCAAGGAGGTGCAGGATGGTGGCGTGCAGGTCGTGGACGTGGCACTTGCCCTCGGTGGCGCTGAAGCCGAGCTCATCGGTCTTGCCGAAGCTGAAGCCGCTCTTGACGCCGCCGCCGGCGAGCCACATGGTGAAGGCATCGATGTGGTGGTCGCGGCCGGTCTGCTCGCGCGGCTCGCCCATCGGCGTTCGGCCGAACTCGCCGCCCCAGACGACCAGCGTCTCGTCGAGCAGCCCGCGCTCCTTGAGGTCCATCACCAGCGCCGCCGACGCCTGATCGACGGCCTTGGCGGTGTTGACGAGGTCTTTCTCGAGCGTTTCGCCGGGGCCGCCGTGGTGGTCCCAGTTGGTGTGATAGAGCTGCACGAAGCGCACCCCGCGCTCGACGAGGCGGCGGGCGAGCAGGCAGTTGTTGGCGAACGACGCCTTGCCCGGCTCGGCGCCGTAGCGCTTCAAGGTGTCCGGCGATTCCTTCGCGATGTCCATCAGCTCCGGCGCGCTCGCCTGCATGCGGTAGGCCATTTCGTACGCGGCGATGCGCGTGGCGATTTCGGGATCGCCGGTGGCGGCGAGGCGGTGCTTGTTGAGGTCGCCGGCGACGTCGAAGAACTCGCGCTGCGATGGGCGGTCGATGCCCTTCGGGCTGGTGAGGTTGAGGATGGGGTCGCCGGTACCGCGGAAGGGGACGCCCTGGTAGGTGGTGGGGAGGAAGCCGGAGGACCAGAGCGTGGCCCCGGCGCGCGGCCCGCGCGGGCCGGATTGCAGCACGACGAACCCGGGCAAATCCTGCGACTCGCTGCCGATGCCGTAGGTGACCCACGAGCCCATCGACGGCCGGCCGGGCTGCGGGGCGCCGGTGTTCATGAAGATTTTCGCGGGGCCGTGGTTGAACACATCGGTCGAGAGGCCGCGGACGAAGCAGATGTCGTCGACGATGTTGCGATGATGCGGAAGCAGGTCGGAGAGCTCCGCCTGCGCTTTGCCGTAGCGTCCGAAAGTGCGCCGGCCGCCGAGCAGCTTGATGTCGCCCTTGAGGAACGCGAACCGCCGGCCCTCCATGAACTCCTTCGGCGGGGCCTTGCCGTCGAATTCGCGCAGCTTGGCCTTGTCCTCAAAAAGCTCGAGCTGCGACGGCCCGCCGGCCATGAAGAGGAAGATGACATTCTTCGCGCGCGGCTTGTGATGCGTCGGTCTCAAAGCCGCTTGCGACTTCGCGGACGGCGCTCCATCCAAATCCCGATTCAACATCGCTCCCAGCGCGATCGACCCCAGCCCCACCCCGCACTGCTCGAAGAAGTGCCGGCGGGTGGCGAGGTGTTGTCGGGCTTCGTTGCTCGGTGTCATTGCTTGATCTTCCAAAGTTCCTTGCGCCGGATCTTCGCCTGTGTCGGACCATCGAAAACGCGGCGGACCCTGTCGCCGTTGACTTGAACGAGCCTCACGAACAAATCCTGCTCGATGGTGAGCCCCTCGCCCACCTTGAGTTTGTGCCGGCTGGTCCCGCTGCCCGCGTCAAGCTCGAACAGGGCGGCGTCCGACCCGATGACGGTGACGGTCAATTCGACGTCGTCGCCGATCATCACTCCTTCCGCTTCGCGTCTTGTCAGGGCGATCATGAAACCTTCACTCCCTCGTGATGAACTCGTCGAGGTTCATCACCGCCCGGGCCGTCAGTGTCCACGCCGCGGCTTCGCTGTCGGCCATCTCTTTCGCTTTGTTCGCCGGGGCGACGAGCCTGGCGGCGGCCGGGTCTTTGCCGTAGCGCTCGCGTTGAAGCTTCAGGTAAGTCAGCAGCCGCGATGATTCGTAAGCGTCAGGCTTGCGAGTGAGGCACAAGCGGAAGAGGCGCTCGATGCGCGCGGCGTCCGGACTCCCCTCCCTCCCAGGGAGGGGTTGGGGGAGAGTTGCGTCAACGGTCTTTCTGGTGGAGACATCTTTGCCTTGGTTCGTCCCATCACTTTTGTCGTCAGCCTTACCCTCCCCCCGCCCCTCCCTAAGAGGGAGGGGAGTAAGACCCTCGCGCATCACCCGCAGCGCCAGCGCCTGCGCCATCTCGAACATTGCCTCGTCGTTCGCCAGCGTGAGCGACTGGAGCGGCGTGTTGCTGCGCAGGCGGGCGGTGCAGGTCTGCGTGAGGTTGGGGACGTCGAAGGTGGTGAGCATCGGGTACGGCGCGCTGCGGAAGAAGAAGGTGTACATCCCGCGGCGGTAGCGGTCCTCGCCGGTGGCGACGGCCCAGCCCTGCTGATTCTGCGTGAAGTTGTAGACGCCGGCCGGTTGCGGGGGCCGGACGCTGGGGCCGCCGATCTTCTTCGAGAGCAGCCCGCTGGCGGAGAGGCCCAGGTCGCGCACGATCTCGGCCTCGACGCGCAGGCGCGACTGGCGGGCCATCAGTTTGTTGTAGGGGTCGATCTCGGCGAGGTCGCCGCGCGTGTTCGACGATTGCCGATACGTCGCGCTGGTCACGATCAGGCGGTGCATGTGCTTGAGGGACCACGCGGAGGAGTTGCGAGTTCGGAGTTCGGAGTTCGGAGTTGTCGAGCCCGTGGCAGCGCTTCTTCCCTTGTCTTTCGACTCGGAACTCCGAACCCCGAACTCCGAACTTCCGATCGCGAACTCACTCGCCAGCCAGTCGAGCAGCTGCGGGTGCGTCGGCGGCGCCCCTTGCGTGCCGAAGTCCTCTTCGGTTTCAACGAGTCCCTTGGGGAAGTAGCGCAGCCAGAGGCGGTTCATCGTGACGCGCGGCGTGAGCGGGTTCTCGGGAGATACGAGCCAGCGTGCGAGGTCGAGGCGATTGAACCCACGCACGGGAGTGCGTGGGCTTTCGCCGCTGCCTGTTGTTTTCTCAACTGACCCCTGACTCCTGGCTCCAGACTCCTGACCCCTGTCCCCTGACTCCCTTCCCCCGATCGCCGGCAGCACCTCCGGCACATCCGGCGTCACCGCGGGGCCGGGCCGCAGAAAATCCCCGCGGATATGAATGTGCGACGGACGCGGCGTCTTGAGCTCGCGCATCACCATCACCGATGGGATCCGGCCGTTCGCTTCGTTCAGTTCCTTCTTGATCGCGTCGACTAATTTCTTCGCCTCGGCCCGCTCCTTGTCGAGTTCCTTGCCGGCCTTGATCGCCTTCAGCGCCGCCTCGGCCGGGGCCAGTTTCGCCCTGATTTCAGCCAGTTTTTTCTCATCGTCCGGCGACGCGAGCGAAACCGTCGGCCCGGTGTTGTTCGAGTCTTCGGTCGAGTTGAAGAACGCGAAGAACTGGTAGTACTCCTTCTGCGTGATGGGGTCGAACTTGTGCGTGTGGCACTGGGCGCAGGCGAGCGTCAGCCCGAGCCAGACCTGCGCCGTCGTCGCGACGCGGTCGTAGCTCGCTTCGATCCGGAACTGATCATCCTTCACGCCGCCTTCCTGGTTGATCATCGTGTTGCGATGAAAGGCGGTGGCAACGTGGAGCGAGATGTCTGATGTCTGATGGCTAATGGCTGATTTGCCGGACCGCTGCTGCCGTTCCACCACCAGCAGGTCGCCGGCGATTTGTGCGACCGTGAACTCGTCGAATGGCATGTCGGCGTTGAGCGCGTGGATCACCCAGTCGCGGTAGGGCCACATGGTGCGCGGGCTGTCGATCGAGTAGCCGTTGGAGTCGGCGTAACGGGCCTGGTCGAGCCAGTGCCGGCCCCAGCGCTCGCCATAGTGCGGCGAGGCGAGCAGGCGGTCGACGAGGCGGGAGTAGGCGTCGGACGCCTCCGAACTCCCCTCCCTCTTAGGGAGGGGTTGGGGGAGGGTCGCATCAACTGCTTCCTGAATCTTCGAGTCCGTCGAGCGATCAACTGCCTGCTGCTGATCGGGCGCTCGACCCTCCCCCCGCCCCTCCCTAAGAGGGAGGGGAGTACGAGCGCTCTCTCCTTCGTACTCCTTCACAAACGCGTCCGCTTCCTCCGGCGTCGGCAGGATGCCGATCAGGTCGAGGTAGACGCGGCGCACCAGCGTGTAGGCATCGGCCTCGTGCGATGGCTTGATGCCTTTCGCTTCGAGCTTCTCGAGAACAAAAAAGTCGATCCCATTGCGCGGCCAGCCGGTGTCCTTCACAGTGGGCTGCGTCGGCCGCTTCACCGGTTGAAACGACCAATGATCGCTCTTGCGCCGCGCCGCGCCGGGGGCATCATCGGGCCAGCCCGCGCCTTGATCGATCCACTTCGTCAGCAGCGCGACCTGCGCCTTGGTCAGCGGATCGCCCTTGGGCGGCATGATGTCGTCCGGCTCGTCGCCGCGCACGCGCTTGATGAGCTCGCTGTCGTTCGACTTGCCGGCCGCGAACGCGGGGCCGGCGTCGCCGCCGTGCGTGGCGGCGGATTTCAGGTCGAGGCGCAGGCCGCCCTTCTGCTTCTCGGGGCCGTGACAGGAGACGCAGTGCTTCGCAAAAATCGGCTGGATATCGCGTGCAAAATCGACATCGCCCTCGGCAGCGAGCGACGGTGCGGCGGCGAGCAGGAGAGCGGCGAGTTGCGTGACGCGTCGTGTCATGGCGTGGGGGCGAGGCGGAATTTCATTATACGGGTCACATGCGGCAGCCCGACATTTGTCGTCCGCTAAACCGCGAGCGGCGTTGGAGGGTGGTGGATCGCTCGTTACGATGTTGCAGCCCGCGAACGTGGGGTTTCAGTCGGGCGTATCGATTTGGTTCCTTCTCCGCGAGAGAAAAGCTCATGCTCAGACTTCCTTTTTCGCAGGTCCTGCCCACGATCCTCGTGATGGTCATCGCCTCCGCCGCGCTGGCTGAGGAAGGTGGCGGCGCGACCAGCGGGCCGATCACCGTCAAGCTGCGCGACGGCCTGAAGGTGGCGACGATCGAGTTCAACGGCAAGCTCTTCGCCGAGTATCTCGGCGCCGGGTTCGCCAAGCCGATCGTCTATCCCGTGATCGGTCCCGGCGGCGTCAACATGGTCCGCAACTGGCCCATGAAGAAGGACGTCGATAACGAGAACCCCGATCACCCGCACCAGAAAGCGCTCTGGTACACGCACGGCAACGTCAACGGCGTCGACTTCTGGGCAGAGGGCGCCGGCAAGGGCAAAGTGGTCAACGCCTCGCCGCTGACGGTGACGGCCGCGGGATCGGGCAAGACCGGCAAGGCGACGGTGTCCGTCAATAACGAGTGGGTCAACGGCGAAGGCAAAGTCCTGCTCACCGATCAGCAGGTCGTGACGTTCCACCTGCTGGAGAACGACGACCGCGCCATCGACTATCAGATCACGATGCTCGCCGGCGACGCCGATGTGAAGTTCGGCGACACCAAGGAAGGCTCGATGGGCATCCGCACGCACCCGGCCCTCAACTTGAAGGGCAAGGGCGCGGCCGGCAAGGCGGTCAACAGCGAGGGCGTCGAGGGCATCACGATCTGGGGCAAGCGCGCCAAGTGGGTCGATTACTGGGCACCGATCGACGGCAAGACCGTCGGCGTCGCCATCTTCGATCACCCCTCGAACCCGCGCTACCCGACGCACTGGCACGCCCGTGACTACGGCCTGATCGCCGCGAACCCGTTCGGCATCCACGATTTTGAGAAGAAGGAAAAAGGTGCCGGCGACTTGACAATCAAGAAGGGCGAGAAGGTCACGTTCAAGTACCGCTTCCTCTTTCACACCGGTGACGCGAAGGAAGGCAAGATCGCGGAGCGGTTCGAGGCGTTCGCGAAAGAGAAATAGCGGCGGAGGAATTGCCACAAAAAGTCACAAAAGGCACAAAAAGGAAAAGAGAACGTTGAGGGTTCTAACCGTTGCAATCAGATCGCCAAAGGATTGAAGAAGGTTTTTATGAACACCAGAATACTTGAGCGGCCTTTCTCATTCCCACTCTTTTTTTGTGCGTTTTGTGCCTTTTTGTGGCCGTCATTGTCTCACGCTGACGACCTCACTCCCCTCTTTAACGGCAAGGACCTCGCCGGTTTCACGCAGCGCGGCGGCGAGGCCAAATACACCGTCGAGACCGTCGACGGCGGGCCCGTCATTGTCGGCACCTGCGTGCCCAACACGCCCAACAGTTTCCTCTGCACGGACAAGCTCTACAGTGACTTCATCCTCGAACTCGAGTTCAAGGTCCACCCGTCGCTCAACTCCGGCATCCAGGTCCGCAGCAACTCGATCCCTTCGTACAAGAACGGCGTCGTGCACGGCTACCAGGTCGAGATCGATCCGTCGGCCCGCGCTTACTCGGCGGGCATCTACGACGAGTCGCGCCGCGGCTGGCTCAACGACCTGTCGCAGAACGAGCCGGCACGCAAGGCATTCAAGCAGGGCGCGTGGAACAAGGTGCGCGTCGAGGCGAAGGGCGACTCGATCAAGACGTGGATCAACGGCGTGCCCGCGGCCGACCTCGTCGATGCGATGACGCAGACCGGCTTCATCGCCCTTCAGGTACACGGCGTCGGCAAGAACGAGACGCCGATGAACGTCATGTGGCGCAACATCAAAGTTCAGGACCTCGGCAAGCACGTCTGGAAGCCGCTGTGGGACGGCAAGACGATGGAAGGCTGGGAGATCATGAAGGGCGGGGAGTGGAAGATCGTCGAAGATGCCAAGGAGGGGACGCACATCCTCGGCGTCAGCCCGAAGTCCGATCCGAACCACGGCATGTTCATCACCAAGGAAAAGTTCAGCGACTTCACCGTCCGGCTGAAGGCGAAAATCCTCAAGGGAAACAGCGGGTTTTATTTCCGCACGCAGCGGCTTACTGGCGGGGTCAACGTCGCGGGTTTCCAGGCGGAACTTGATGAGTCCAAGGACATCGGCGGGCTGTACGAAACGAACGGCCGGGCGTGGGTGGTGCAGCCGAAGCCGGAGGACGTAAAGAAGTGGTGGAAGCCGGGCGAGTGGAACGAGATGACGGTGAGCGCCCACGGCACGCGCGTCGTGGTGCATGTCAACGGCCTCAAGACCGCGGAGTTGAAGAACGACGAGAAGGGCCGACGGGACGGTTACCTCGCGCTGCAGATGCACGGCGGGCAGGACATGCACGTGATGTTCAAGGAAATTGAGATGCTGGTGGCGGAGAAGTAAGGGGAAGGCAGTTCAAAGGTATTCAATCTCGCCGGCAATATCGTCGGCGGTAAACATGCTTTGAATCGAGGCCAGTTCGCGAATGAGGTCGCCGACCGTCCATCGGCCGGTGAGGTAAATGATGCCGGAGTGTTCGCTGTTTTTACGGTGAATTCGAAGGAAGTCGCGGTCGCGAGTAACAACGACGCGACCCATTTCGTGGGCGCGTGTCAGATGGTCCACGTCCGCTGCTCCCGTCATGCCGACATCCACCGCCAGAACGATGTCGATGCCGCGGGCGGTGAGGCCATCGGCGACGGCGCGCGAAACATGCTCGTCACCGTAATAACTAATCGCCGGCATCGAGCTTTCGCCTCAAGAGGGAAGGGTGTTGCCTTCTCATCTCCTCGACGAAGGCTTCGTCCCCGCTGATCTCGCGGTCAATCTCTTCGCGATGATCGAAGTAGTAAGCCAGTGCCGCATAAATGTCCGCGCGATCCAATTCGTACTCGTGGGCGATCTCATCGACCGGCTGCCCCCAGCGCAAGTGAAAGGCAACGATGTCCTGGACCCGAATTCGTCGGCCCGCGATCCGTGCTTTGCCGCCGCATACGCCGGGAGTGATTTCAATATGCTGGTCCAGGGTTTTGGTTGACATCTTCCGACTCCGGTCGAGGTGCACAGACCACATCATAGTAGCTCATCCCCCGTTGGCTATTCTCGCAGCGCCTTCTCCATCGCCTCCATCATCACCTTCTCACTCCCCGGCGCGACCCAGCACCAGTCGTGCAAATTGCTGTCGTTCTCCTTCCAGGCGCGTTCGATCGGGATGTAGCCCGGGCCGCTCTCGCCGTAACCGGCGACGGCGATGAAATCGTTCGGCCGGATTTTCTGGGCGGCGAGTTGGAACTCGACGTACGACTCGGCGGGCATCACCAGGTAGCACGCGTGGCCGAAATCGAGCACCGGCACATCGATCGGCTGCCCCTTGTCGCAGCGCATCCGCCAGCTTAATCCCAGCGCGGCGAGGCACTGGCCGAACGGCGTGCGGTCGATGGTCATGCGCTTCTTGAGGTCGTCGGCCGTGAACCCGTGTCCGTCGCGCGGCTGAAGCTTCATCGCGACGCTGCGCAGCGACACCGTCTTGATCGGCACGCGCTTCGTCGCCTGCCAAGCCTCCTTCATCGCCGCGTGCAGCCGGCCCGCCAGCGCCTCGCGGTTCTCGATCGCGCCGTCGTTGTACTTGCCCGCGGTGACATTCCCGCTGCACCCGGAGACGTACATCTGAAAAACGCCATCCGCGTCGGCGTCTTTGCCGCGCTGCCTGCGGGCCATCGCCACGAAGTCGCCGGACACGCCGCCGCGCCCGTAGTAACTCATCGGGTGCGTCGCGTAGGTCGAGAGCGCGACGAGCGGCTTGTCCTCCTGCCAGAGGCTGATGGTCTTGAGCCACGGATCGATGTCGCCCTCGGGCTTGGCGCGAAGGGCAGGGTCGCGCGTCGCGCTCATGCGGTTGTAGTGCGGCTTGCCTTCATCATCGAGATACCGGCGGTTGGACGCGATGCGCTCCACCTTCGCCTGCCCGGTGCCGATGTGCGTGATGTTGTGCATCACCCCGGTCATCGCCTTCGTCACCGCCGCCGCGACGCGCTGCACCGCTTCCTCGTGAAACTTCAGGTCGCAGATGCTGCCGCGGGCCTTCGCCTCTTCGAGGAGCTTTTGCGCGGTGAGGTCGGCAATCGGGGCATCGTGCTGATGGATCGCGGTGAGCATGACGTGCTGCACATCGGTGCCCGCCGCCTTGGCGAGCGCCTGGCGCCAGCGGTCGTACGCATCGTTGCGGATCTCGCACCAGTCGACGGCACAGACGACGACTGGCTTCTCGCCGCCGACGAGCACGAACCCGCGGGCCTCCAGCGGGTCCATCACCTTGGCCGCCGGCGCGATCCCGCCGCCCATGAGCGCGTGGCCGATCGGCGGCGTGACGTCGGCGCTGAACGTGGCGAGGAGGTAACCGCGCTCGGCGGCGAAGAGGCCGCCCGGCAGCAACGTCGCCGCGATGCCTCCAAGGCCCGCCCGCAGCAACGCACGTCGATCCGGCCTGCAACGGTTGCGTTTTTTCGTCATGTTCCCCATCGTATCGCGAGCCGCAGGTAACCGTTCCCATTTTGATGGCAACCTCTATACTGAACGTCCGCTCGTCCACAAGCTTCCACAACCTGGAGAGGACTCGCCATGTCGCTACGCCACCGCCGTGTCTCCCGCCGCTCCTTCGTCAAGGGCACGCTCCTCGGCGCCGCCGCCGTCACGCTGCCGAATTTGGTCACCCGCAACGTGCTCGGCGCCAACGACGACATCCGCGCCGCGACCATCGGCGTGAACAGCCGCGGCGGCAGCCACATCGACGCGATCTATAAGATCCCCGGCGTCCGCATGGTCGGCGTCTGCGATGCCGACAAGAACGTGCTCGGCCGCAGCGCCGACAACATCGCCAAGAAGCTCGGCGGCGAGAAGGTCATCGCCGAGCTCGACGTGCGCAAGCTGCTCGACAACAAGGAAATCGACATCGTCACCATCGCGACGCCCAACCACTGGCACTCGCTGATGGCGATCTGGGCGATGGAGCGCGGCAAGCACGTGTACGTCGAGAAACCCGTGAGCCACAACGTGTGGGAAGGCCGGCAGGCGGTCAACGCGTCGCGCAAATACAAGAAGATCTGCCAGACCGGCACGCAGAGCCGCGCCAGCCGCAAGGGCATCGGCGCCGCCGTCGAATACGTCCGCTCCGGCGAGCTCGGCAAAATCTTGTACGCCTACGGCACCTGCTTCAAGCCGCGCCCGTCCATCGGCAAGCTGAAGGAGCCGCTGAAAATCCCCGCCAACATCGATTACGACCTCTGGTGCGGCCCCGCGGCGAAGGTCGACCTGTTCCGGCCCAAGCTGCACTACGACTGGCACTGGGACTTCAACACCGGCAACGGCGACCTGGGCAACCAGGGCATCCACCAGATGGACATCGCCCGCTGGTTCCTCGGCGAGCAGACGCTCAGCCCGCGCGTCATGTCCATCGGCGGCCGCGTCGGCTACGACGACGCCGGCGATACCGCGAACACGCAGCTCATCTTCCACGACTACGACAAGGCCCCGCTCATTTTCGAGGTCCGCGGGCTGCCCAAGGAGAAGCTCGACTGGAAGACCGGCATGGACAACTGGCGCGGCACCGGCGTCGGTGTGCTCGTGCAGTGCGAGGGCGGCCACGTCGTCGTTCCCAACTACTACAGCACGGCCGCTCACGACAAGGACGGCAAGAAGATCAAGGATTGGCGCGAGACCGACCCGATGACGCCGCACGTCGCCAACTTCATCGAGGGCGTGCGCTCCGGCAAGCAGAGCGACCTCTTCGCCGACATCGAGGAAGGCCACCTGTCATCGGCGCTGTGCCACACCGGCAACATCTCGTACCAGCTTGGCGCGAAAACGAAGAGCGCCGCGATCCGCGAGCAGATCAAGAGCAACAAGCTCGCGACCGAATCGTTCGAGCGCATGGCGGAGCACCTCGGGAAGAACGGCGTGGACATCATGGATGAAACGCTGACGATCGGCCCGTGGCTGTCGATGGATGTGAAGACCGAGAAGTTCACCGTCGAAGGCGCGGTCAATGTGAAGGCGAACGCACTGCTGACTCGGCCGTACCGCGAGGGGTATGTGGTGCCGAACCTGTCGCCGCTGGCGTGATTGCGACGTTTCGTTGCATGAAAGGACAAGGCCGATGAAATCATTCTGGGTTGCGGGTCTGACGCTCTTGCTGACGGTGGCTTTCCTGGGGCAAGTCAGCGGCGATGACGAAGGGCGCCGCGACCTCAAGAGCGAGGCGGCGAACGCGGCCCGCCTTCGCTACGAGGGGAAGCTCCAGCAGGCGCACGCCGAGTACGAGCGGCTGACGATCGCCGCCCGCCGGGACTACGTGGCCGACCTCCGCAAGACCGCCGACGCCGAGGCCAGGCGGGGCGGCGTCGGCCTCGAGGCCGCCGCGGCGATCAAGGCGGAGATCGACGGCACCGAAGCCCTCGGCCTGCGCTCACCGATCCCATCACGTGTGCACGCCGCCCGCGATAAGCTGATCCCCGAGCTCAACGGCAGCTCGTGGGAGTGGGGCTGGAAGAAGGAGAACAAGCTGCGCTTCAACGACGACGGCACCACCAGCCCCGACCGCGGCATCTGGACCGCCATCGACGCGAACCGCGTGGCCATCGTGTACGAAAACAATGCGATCGACGTGTTTGTCTTCGACGCGAAGCGCTCCGAATTGAAGCTGCTCTTCGGTCCGCGGCCCGATGCCCGCGTCGAGATATCGTTTCGCAGGCTGAAGTGATTGGAAACCTTTATGACCAGGACCACGGTCCACAACATCGTCGCGGCGTTCGCGCTATTCTGTGCATCGGCTGCCGCGTTCGCCGCACCGGAGCCCACACCTTCCGCGCCGTTGCCCGAGGGCTACAAGCTGCTCTATTCGCAGCCCTTTGACAAGGCGGACGCGATGAAGGACTTTCAGTTCAGCGACCCGAGCGCCTGGGCCTACGGCACGCTCGGCAAAGGCACGCCCGAAGGCAAGGACACCGGCGGGGCCCTCGAGCTCTACCTGCAAAGCAAATACAAGACGAAAGTACGCTCGCCCTTCAATATCGCTCTGATCAAGGACAAAGTGTTCGGCGACTTCGTGCTCGAAGCCGACCTCGTGCAGACCGGCAAGGAGTACGGGCACCGCGACATGTGCCTGTTTTTCGGCTTCACCGATGTCGCGAAGTTTTATTACGTCCATATCGCCACCAAGGCCGACCCCAACGCCCACAATGTTTTCATCGTGAACGAGAAGGACCGCAAGAACTTCGCGAAGGAGACGACCAAGGGCGCCGATTGGGGCCTCGACAAATGGCACCGCGTCCGGCTGGAGCGCGACACCAAAGCCGGCTCGATCAAGGTTTTTTTCGACAACATGACAAAGCCGATCATGGTCGCGGAGGACAAGACATTCCTCGAAGGCTACGTCGGCTTCGGCTCGTTCGATGACACCGGGAAGGTGGACAACGTGCGCATCTGGGGGCCGGAGGTGAAGGAGAAGAAGGGCGACATCTTCCCGAAGGCGGAGGCGAAGTGATCGAGTCCGATCAGAGCCGGGTTCTGTGAACCCGGTCGGCTCGCCGCCGCCAAGCAAGGCCGCCGAGGTTCGCGCGTCCGCCGATCGTTTGATGATGGATCGTTCGCCGCCCGGAAGCGGATCGCTCGGCTTCGAGGCGTGAAGGCCGTCTACAGCAAGTGGCATCTCGCGGAGCTCAGCTTCCTCGCGATCCGTCCGGGTTTGCAAAACCCGGCTCTGATCGATCGTGTTTCAGCCGCGATCGGATTCCATCTCTTCCGCCAGCCTGGCGGCGACGTTCTTGAAGGCCGCGCCGGTCGCGCCGGGCAACGCAGCCAGTTCCTGGTGCGCCGCCACGACGCTGCGCTTGAACGAATCCATCTCCGGCTTGCCGCAGGACAGCGGCGACCATGGAGCATCGAGCGGCGCGACCTCGCCGATGTGCAGGACCTTGTGGAGCGCCGTGTGAGTCAGTTCGCGAAGGCACTGCGCCGAGGGCTGCGCGACGGTGAAGCTTCCGCCTGTGATGCGGGCCGCGCTGCGGTTCAGCGCGATCAGGGTGCCAAGGAACGTCGAGTCCATGTGGGTACACGCGCCGAGGTCGAGGGCGAGGGCGGTGATGCCGTCGGCGAGGAGCGACTGCGCGCAGCGCACGACGGCCGGCGCTTGTATGGCGGTCCCCGCGCCGACCACGCGGATGATCGCTCGGCAGCCCGATCGGCAAAATGAGATGGATTCGGGTGAAGCCGGCATCTTGGTAGGTCGGCCTTTCCAGGCTGACGCGGTTGTGCAGCAGTCGCCGTGTTGATGGGCGTGTCAGGCTGGAAAGCCTGACCTACGGGTGTAGCGATCGCGATGCAATGGATGTCAGCGATTGTAAGGCTGGGCGGGAAAATCCCGGCAGCCAATGTGCGACCACATCGCGTTATGCTGTGCCGATGCCCAAGCCGACCGACATCCGACCGGTTGCCGCGAGCGTGTGGTTCCTGCCGGTGCAGACGCGGGTGCCGCTGAAGTTCGGGCCCGAGACGCTGACGCAGGTGACGGTGGCGCGGGTGATGGTGACGGTCACCGACCGGCAGGGGCGCACCGCCGAGGGCTGGGGCGAGACGCCGCTGTCGGTGCAGTGGGTTTGGCCGAGCGCGCTGCCGACCGAAGACCGTTTGAACTCGATGAAAGACTTCTGCCGGCTTCTCGCGGAGGTCGTGCAATACGTGCTGTCCGAGTCCGAGTGGGGGCATCCAATTGAAATTAGCCAAGATTTTATGGCGACGTTCGACCTGCCCAGCGTGCTGCGCAAGTTCAACATTTCGGAACGGGAGGGCCGCGAGCCGATGCCGCATCTGGCGGCGCTCGTGTGCTATTCCCCGTTCGATATCGCGCTGCACGACGCGTTCGGCAAGCTGCATGGGCTGCCGGTGTACGAGACGTACAACGAGCGGTTCATGTCGCGGGATTTAGGGGGCTATTTGACGCCGGCGGATGGCAGCGCGGTGTTGTTCGAGGGGCTTTATCCGAAGGGTTTTTTGTCCGCTAAGCCGCAAGCGGCTTTGAGGGCGTGGCATTTGGTGGGGGGTGTTGATTTGCTCGACGACGGCGAACGGAAGGGCGGCGAGCCGGAGGATGGGTATCCGGTGACGCTGCGGGAGTGGATCCGGCGCGACGGGCTCGAGTGCCTGAAGGTGAAGCTGCGGGGGAATGATACGGGCTGGGATTATGAGCGGCTGATGCGCGTGGGGAGGATTTTTTTGGAGGAGCTCAAGACGCGCGGAGGCGCAAGCGAGGCGGGCTGGCTCACGGCCGACTTCAACTGCACCGTCACCGATCCCGCTTACGTCAACGACATCCTCGACCGCCTGCGCGATGCGCCGGGGATCGGGCCGCGCCTTTATCAGATGCTCCTCTACATCGAGCAGCCGTTCCCCTACGAGCTCGAGCAGCACCCGATCGATGTGCACAGCGTCTCCGCCCGCAAGCCGCTCTTCATGGACGAGAGCGCCCACGATTGGAAGCTCATCAGGCTCGGGCGCTCGCTCGGCTGGACCGGCGTCGCGCTCAAGACGTGCAAGACCCAGACCGGCGCGATCCTCTCGGCCTGTTGGGCCAAGGCACACGGCATGACGCTCATGGTGCAGGACTTGACCAACCCCATGCTCGCGATGATCCCGCACGTGCTGCTCGCCGCCCACGCCGGCACCATCATGGGCGTCGAGGTAAACGCCATGCAGTTTTACCCCGAGGCGTCGAAGCCGGAGGAGGCGGTGCATCCCGGTCTTTTTAAACGCCGCAATGGGCGGCTCGATCTTTCGACGATTCGCGGGCCGGGGTTTGGATATCGGTTGGAGGAGATGACGCGGGAGTTGCAAGCCCCCGCAGGTTGAAAGCGGGTGCCACGGACAGCGCAGGGAGGCTCGGCGACCGAGTCGTCCGTGCGAGATCTGTCACCGACACTCGGCTGGCACGGACGACTCCACTCGAAGACTCGCTTCGCTGTCCGTGGCACCCGGCTGTTGTAGGCGTCCGCGACGCGTTGCGTCGCGGCTCCGCTCGCTACTTCTTCACCCACACCACCCGGCCGTCGCGGCTGCCCTGCGACTCCTGGAGCTTCTGCTCGACGCGCTCGATGCCGCGGAGCAAATCTCTCGCCGAGGTGAACGCCGGGCGGTTGGGGTCCTTCGGGCGGAGGATCGCGTCGGTGAGCTTCGCCAGCCGCTGGGCCTCTTCGCTCTCGGGGTGGTGCTCGATGAAGGCGGCGAGGTCGGGGTTGCTGTGCGGCTTATTCATCTGCATGGCGAGGTAAAAAAGATCGACGGCCTTATCGACCTTGCCGTGGGCGTCGCAGATGAACTGGCTGGTGACTTTCCCCGTCGATTTCATCTTGCCCAGCAGCCGCTGGATCTGCGAGGTGGACATCATCTCGTCGAAGAGCGAATCGAGCAGCGGGTTCTTGGAGATGTCCTCGCCGACGCGGACGGCGGAGCCGAAGTCGACGAAGCAAACGCCGTCGGGCGTGATCACGATGTTGTCGAGGCGGAGGTCGAGGTGGATGATGGTCGCGCTCTCGTGCAGGGCGGAGAGCAGCGTGGCGGCCTGGTGAGCGAACTCGATCTGCTTAAGCGGTCTGCCGCCGACGCGAAGCCAACTCATGATGAGCTTCTTCACCATGCCGTTGCTGTCCTGCTCGAGGTGCAGGAGCTTGGGCACGCGGTCGCGCAGATGGGCGGGCAGGTCGCGCTGAAGGATTTTAAGGAACGCCGCCTCGCGGGTGAGGAAGACGGGGAAGATCTTGTCGACCAGCTTGCGGGCCCGGTCCGACATCATGCTGCGGTCGGCATCGGGGTGGCGCTCGCAGAGGCGGTCGAGCAGGTCTTCATGGGTGGGCACCTGCTTGACGACGGCGTAGCCGCGCGGGTCGTTCTTGGGGACATGGTCGCGGGTCAATGCGACCTGGAAAGTGAAGCGGTCGGTGCGCTCGCCGGGCTGGATAAGCTTGACCTTGCGGGCGACGAAGTAGTGCATGCGCCGGCCGAGGCCGAGCAGGCGCAGCAGCGGCAGGCCGTAGCGCGTGGTGGTTGTGGCCCGCTCGACGACGAAGCCGGGATGTTTCGCGAAGGCAAGCTCAACTCCCTCGACGTCGGCGCGATCGGGCGATGCGAACAGAAAAAGCCCCCCCCAACGTATCCGGCGGAAGACGTCGAACGGGTCGTGATCATCGTGCGGCAGCGCGAACCGGAAATCGACGAGGTCGGTGGCGCTTAAGTCCCGGCTGTCCTTGAGGAACAGGTGGTCGCGGTCATGAGCGACGGTCTGGCGGTGCACTGCGGCGAGCATGGCGCGGCGGCGGCGGTGCGACAGCAAGCCCCTGCCGCCGCCAGAGCGCGCGGTCGTTCGCTCAACGGGATGGGTTGCCATGAGGATGGACATCGGTCACCGTGCTCAACTCCACCCGAGGCGAGCAGAAACATTATCGGCAATTCAAAAGACCGGAATCATCATCTTACCTCTTCGATATCCCCGGTGGCACGGGCAGGCCGCTGCTTTGAGCGGTTTGCCCGTGGCGATTCGCCAGGCAACACAACCACGGGCAAACCGCCCCGAGCGGCGGCCTGCCCGTGCCACCCCAATCACCGCTGCCCTTTGCCTTGCGGCACTCATCGTGTGGTGCCTTCGCGCACATGAGCTATAAGGTATAGCTGTTTGCCCGCCCTGCCGGCGTGGGAAACGCACCAAGCGGAAGCGATTGCACATGCCCGAGCCTTACGACGCGATCCTGATGGTGGCCTTCGGCGGACCCGAAGGCATGGCGGACGTGATGCCGTTTTTGGAGAACGTCACCCGCGGCCGCAACATCCCGCCGCAGCGGTTGCAGGCGGTGGCGCACCACTACGAGATGTTCGGCGGCATCAGCCCGATCAACGGGCAGATGCGCGAGTTGATCGCCGCGCTCCAGAAAGAGCTCGACGCCCACGGCCCGCACTTGCCGATCTACTGGGGCAACCGAAACTGGCGCCCGATGCTCGCCGACACGCTCCGGCAGATGGCGGCCGATGGCGTGAAGCGGGCGATCGGTTTCTTCGCCTCGGCGTACAGCTCGTACTCCGGTTGCCGGCAGTACCGCGAGAACATTGAGATCGCCCGCGCCGAGGCCGGGCCTGGTGCGCCGACGGTCGACAAGCTGCGCGTGTTCTACAACCACCGCGGCTTCATCGAGCCGATGATTGAGCGCACCAGTGACGCGCTGGCGGCGCTGCCGGCGGAACTGCGCGAGGGCGCGAAGCTGCTGTTCACCGCGCACTCGATCCCGTCGTCGATGGCGGCGGACTGCCGGTATGAATCGCAATTGCGCGAGGCGAGCCGGCTGGTGGCGGAGGGGGTGGGGCGGAGCGATTGGGAGTTGGTCTATCAGAGCCGCAGCGGGCCGCCGGGGCAGCCGTGGTTGGAGCCGGATGTTTGCGATTATCTGCGCGGGTTGCACGCGAAGACGCAAGCGAGGGCGGTGGTAGTGGTGCCCATCGGTTTTATTTCGGATCACATGGAGGTGGTTTATGACCTCGACCACGAGGCGAAGGAAGTGTGCGATGAACTCGGGCTACCAAAGGTGCGGGCGCTGACGGTGGGGGCGCATCCGAAGTTCGTGGCGATGATCCGCGAATTGATCGTCGAGCGGATGACGCCGGGGAGCGAGCGCGTCGCACTGGGCGAACATCCAGCGAGCCACGATGTGTGTCCGGTGGACTGCTGCAAGTCGGCGACGTGGCCGGTGGTCACATGATCAAGCCGCACGAACCCTCGGGACGAACGCAAAGGCGCAAAGGACGCAAAGCCCGCAGAGAAAAACCGTTGGGTTAAATGTGATTTCTCTCTGCGATCTCCGCGCCCTTTGCGCCATTGCGTTAGCTTCCGAAGTTCTTCAGAAGACCCATAGTAACAAGCTGTTTGTCGTCTCCACCATTCCAGCCTACGCTTGTGTATCGATCCGGCGGGCGCGCGAGCCGCACGTGGAAGAGAGAACCCGTCAGGCTCGGGGATTTCGTCAGTTCAATCAGGCGTATCGGGGGGCCGATAAGGATCAAGTGCTTCTGGAGCGCGGTTGCCGCGTCTTCATGAGGGGCGCGGTGAGGTCTGAACCCATGAGTTGGTCGAGCAAGGAACGCGAGGAACGCCCCCTGTCCGCCGAGCCGGTCGGCCTGGTGGCGGTGGACCTGGACGGGACGCTGCTGCGCTCCGACGGGTCGATCTGCGCTCCCTCGGCCGAGGCGATCATGGAGGCGGCGGAGAAGGGCGTCAAGGTCGTGCTCTGCTCCGGCCGGGCCCCGCGCAGCATGATGAATATTCACCGGGCCCTCGGGCTGCGCACCGCGCTGATCGGACACAACGGCGCGCTCGTCTTTGATCCCGTGACCAACACCACGATCTCGCACGACACCATGTCCGGCCCACTGGCCCGGCAGGTCATCGAACTGGCCCGCACCGTCGAGCCGGGCGTCGCCACCGCGGTCGAGGTCGATGGCCGGTGCTACACGGATACCGTCCGCCGGCGGCAGAAGCAGGCCGTCACCGCCGCCCCGAAGACCTCGGAAGCGTCCATGACCTCGGTCGCGGACATCGACCCGACGCAGATCCCTGCGGCCGGCTTCGCCGATTCCGTGGGCGCCCTCGTCGATGTGCTCGACCGCCCCGTGACCAAGGTGATGTTCGTCGGCACCAGCGACGTGCTCGGCGGCATCCAGATGTCGCTCCAGGCCCGCCTCTCCGACAAAGTCGGCTTCGCGTTCAGCGACCTCCGCCTGCTCCAGGTGGTCCGCGCCGGCGTCGACAAGGCCACGGCGCTGGCCAAAGTGGCGGCCCTCTACGGCGTCCGGCGGCAGTGCGTCATGGCGATCGGCGATGCCCCCAATGATGTGGGCATGCTCGGCTGGGCCGGGCTCGGGGTGGCGCTTCAGAACGCCTGGGGCGAAGTCAGGCAGGCCGCCCACTTCACCTGCGCCTCCAATGATAATGGCGGGGTTGCTGAGGCCATGCGGCGGTACGTCTAAGAGCGTGTATGAGAAGAGGTCAGAAGTCAGCTGTCAGAAGTCAGCTTCAAAGCCGATCGCGGCGATGTGGCCGGTCTTGCTGACCTCTGATCTCTGATCTCTGACTTCTCATACACGCTCTAAGTTCCCATCCTAACCATCTGCGGCTACTCGTTTTATTGCGGCGGCCCTTTGCGTGCCCTCGTCCGACACTTTTTATCTTCTTAGCCCATTAAGTATTGACCCTCGTTGAAACTTCGAGTATCTTTCTCACCGGCTACCCTCAATTTTCGTCACGAACCGCGCTCCATCCCGCAGCGCGATTGAAGTGAGGAAGAAGGCTTACGGCTTTTGTCGCCTTAGGGTCCACCTCCCCGCGCCGCGTGGCGATGGGGTGGTTCATCTTCGCGAGCGGGTGGAGTAGAAGCGTGAAACCTCGTATCAATCGCTGGGTATCGCTTGCCGGTCTGACGGTGGCCGTCGGTGCGTCGGTTGCGCATGGCGTTGTCGTCGAAACCGGCACCATCGGCCGGTTCATCACCATCACCAACAACGGCGCGGCCTCCCGCCTGCTGCACGTCAACGAGATCGAGGCGTTTGTCGCCGGCGGCACGGTGGTTTCCAGCAGCCTCGAACCCGGGTACGACAAAGCGCTGACCTCGCAAGGGGCAAGCTTCGAGTCGCAGGTGGGACCGACGGCGCACGGATCGAATACCGCTCCGCTTGATGGCATCCAGAACACCGGGTCGGCGACGTTCACCATCAACAGCGCCGTCGGGGCGAAGATGGTGTACGACCTGGGTACCACCCGCGACCTGAGCACGCTTAAGCTCTGGCAGCGGGCCGACGGCTGCTGCCAGGAGCGCCTGTCGAACTTCACGGTTTCCGTGCAGGCCGACAATGCCGGCCTTCCCGGCGCCACGGTCTTCACGCAGTCGTTCCCGCTGCAGGTCACGACCAATTCGGCGGCCACGTTCGACCTGCTGACCGGGCGTGATGTCCTCGTCGGCGGGGCCGGCGTCGTCGGCACCGAGGTGCTCGGCGAGAACGCCGCTCGATTCATTCGCGTGCGCAACAACCTGGACGCCGGCCGGCTGCTGCACATCGGCGAGATCGAAGCCTTCGCGACCGGTGTTACCCCCAACAACGCCACCGACTTGAGCACCAACGAGATCACCGGCGACAACTTCGAGTCCAGCCGCGGGCCGATCGCCCATGGGCTCGCCACGGCCCTGACCAACGACGTCCGGGATATTTCGGGCAACACCTTCACCCTCAACACCGCCGCCGGCAACGAGATGGTGATCGACCTGAACACCAGCACCGACCTGGGCGCGGTTCGGCTGTGGCAGCGCAATGACGGCTGCTGCCAGGAGCGATTGTCGAACTTCACCGTGTCGCTGCTCAAAGACAACGGCTCCGGGCTGCCCGGCGACGAAGTGTTCGCGTTCAACCACACCACTCAGGTCGCCACCAACTCGTTCGCCCAGATCAACGTGCCCACCATCACCGACGCCTTCACCCTCAAAGCCACCGACGAATTGGTGCTCGACGTGGACCTGGCTAATGGCATCGCCGACCTCTTGAAGATCGGTAGCCTCGGCACCGGCGCCCTGACCATTACCCCCGGCGCCAGCCTCGTCATCAACGTGCTCAGCAGCGCCAGCGGCCCGCAGACCTTCGACGTGCTCGACTTCGGCAGCGTCACCGGCAGCTTCAGCAGCATCACCATTAACGGCCCGTCGCGGTTCGACCTGAGTCAGTTGCTCGTCACCGGCCAGATCACCTCGATTGTCCCCGAGCCCATGACCGCCATGCTCGGCCTCATGGGCCTCGCCGGCCTCGCCGCCCGCACCGGCCGCCGGAACCGGGCCTGAATTGAACGATTGCATTTGAAACAAGAAACCCTCGCGCCGCCGCGAGGGTTTTTTCGTGCCGTCACCTCTCCCTCCGAGGGAGAGGTCGGCGAGTCCGCGAGCCGGGTGAGGGTGAGGACCTGCGAACGCCACCGGTTTCGATCGCAAATGGGTTGGTTCCAGAAGTCCGGCGTCTGCACCCTCACCTGACTCAAAACGCGGTTGCGCGGCGATTGCGGCTGTCCTCTCCCGGAGGGAGAGGGGGTGGCGGTCGCTCATTCCAACGCCTTCGCCATCACCGGCACGCGCTCCACGCGCCGCGTCTGGAGTTCCACCATCTCCTGGTATCGCCCGCTGCGCGCCATCAGCTCCTCATGCCGGCCTTGCTCGATGATCCGTCCGTGGTCGATCACCACGATCAAATCGGCGTGGGCGATCGTGCTCAAGCGGTGAGCGATGACGAAGCTGGTGCGGCCCTGCATCAGGCGGTGCAGGCTCGCCTGGATGAGCCGTTCGCTCTCGGTGTCGAGGTTGCTGGTGGCTTCATCGAGGATGAGGATGCGCGGGTCAGCGAGGAGGGCGCGGGCGATGGCGATGCGCTGCCGCTGGCCGCCGGAGAGTTTCACGCCGCGCTCGCCGATGAGCGTGTCGTACCCCTTGGGGAAGCCGGCGATGAAGTCGTGGGCGTTGGCCTCGCGGGCGGCGGCGATGATCTCGTCGCGCGGGACATCGCGCTTGGCGTAGCCGATGTTCTGGGCGATGGTGCCGTCGAAGAGGAAGATGTCCTGCTCGACGATGCCCAGCAGCCCGCGGTAGCTGTCGATCTCGATCTCCTTGAGGTTGACGCCGTCGAGAAAGATCGCGCCCTCGGTGGGGTCGTAGAAGCGGGCGATGAGGTTCGAGAGCGTGGTCTTGCCCGCGCCGCTGGGGCCGACGAGGCCGACCATCTGGCCGGGAGCGACGGTGAGGTTGATGTGGTTGAGGACGAAGGAGGTCGGCGCGTTGTCACGTGAGTTGTCCGGGTGCCACTGACAAGCGGAGTCGTCGGAGCTTGTCAGTGTTGGCGCGCCGCCGACGTCCGCCACTGACAAGCTGCGCGGACTCCGCTTGTCAGTGCCACCCACATGGTCGGCGCCGGGTTGGCCCGCCGGTGTTCCCGGATACCGAAAGCTCACGTCGCGCAGCACGATCGCGCCCTTTGCGGTGGCCGGGGAGACGCGGAGCGTGCCACGGTTCGCCTCAAACTCAGTGGGCTCCTTCATCAGGTCGAGCACGCGGTCGAGGCCGGCGAGGCCGTTCTGAAAGGATGTCGCGCTCTCGGCGAGCGTGGCGATGGGGCCCAGCAGCCACCCGAGGTAGGCGAGGAACATGACGAGGTCGCCGGTGGTGAAGGCCTGCGAAGACGCAAGCGTGCCGGCGGCGACTTTTTCAGCGTCCGCAATGATCTGCCAGCCGCCGTAGAGCAGGAGCGCCGCCGACGCACACGGGATGACGACGGAAAAGGCGATGTCGACCGCCCGGTTCCACCACCAGACGTAAAGCTCCTGCCGGGCCATGAAGTGATTGCTGCGCACGAAGCGCTGCGACTCGCTGCGCTGCCGGGCGAAGCCGCGGACCACGCGGATGCCGCCGAAGGTCTCGGTGGCGTGCGAGTCGATCATCGAGCGCGTGTTCCTGATCTCGCGGAACATCGGCCTGATCCGGCTGACCCACGTCTTCACGCTGATGAACACCACCGGCAGCAGCACCAGCGAACCGAGCAGCAATTTCCAGTCGGTGAACGCGAGCACGACAAGGCTGCCGACGAGCTGAATGATCGCCCGCCAGGGGTTGTAGAGCATGGCGAAGATGAGGTCACCGACCGCCCCGGCGTCTTCGCGGAGCGTCGAGGCGACGCCGCCGGACTTCATGTCGTACACGCGGTGCAGCGGCAGGCGGACGGCGTGATTGAAGAGCCGGCGGCGGACGGCGACCTGCACCCTTTTGGTGATGCGCGTCGCCTGCCAGCGGGCCCACATGCTCACCAATAGCGAGAGCATGGCGAAGCCAACCATGAAGGCGCAGACGAGCAGCAGCAGACGGTGCGGCTCGCTGAAAGAGTCTTTGATCCAATCCGGCGAGCCCGTCGGAAGATCGTGACCGCCCAGCACGTAGTCGAAGACGACCTTGGTGCCGTAGAGCGGGATCAGCCCGAGCAGCGTGGCGACGCTGGCGGCGGCGAGAGTGAGAAAGAGCACACGGTTGTGCCCTCGCGATTGGTGCAGGAAAGCGCGGAAGAGCTGCCAGAACCCGCGCACGCGTTTCTTCGGCGGCTTGTCGACATTGCCGCCACCGGACGGCGGCCCGCCGACGGCGAGGTCACCGCGCTTAAGCTTCGCCTTGAACTCGCGGAGGTACTCGCGGAAGCGCCGGCGGCTGGAGGAGAGGAAGGAGAGCATGCGTGTGCGTCACTCTAAAAACGAGACGCACGATGATAGGGAATACCAGTCGCGAAGATTCTTTCGGCGCGACGAAATCAGAGCCGGGTTCTGTGAACCCCGGACGGATTGCGAGGCTCAACGCCGAAGCAATCCGCTTCGCGCGGCGGGCGTAGAAACAGCACTGATTGTCTGCCGCGCGGAAACGACTCGGTTCGGCCCGCGGACGGGCCTCGCCGAGCCGCCCGGGTTTACAAAACCCGGCTCTTAAGGCAGGCCAGCCGTTTCTATTTCTTAATCCCAAAATCCCCGCGCATGTCGCGCCACACGCAGTGCGGGTGGTTCGCGACGGTGCCGGCCGCGTCGGGCTGCACGTTCACGTACTCGATGAGGAACGTCGGACCCTGGATGCGGTAGTAGTGGCCGACGCCCGGCTTGTCGGCGCCGCCCCAGGCGAAGTAAACCTTGTCGAACCCGGCCTCGGCGATTTCCTTCAGCCGGGCCTCGGCGACGGGCAGCGGCATGTTGTTGGCGTAGACGTGGATCAGCGCGAACAGCTTGTGCATCTGCTTCTCATTCAGCTTCGATGCCGGCAGGCCGACCGGTGCATCCTGCGGTGGCTGTGCCTCACCGGCGGCGCGGATCTCGGCGGGGGCTTTCGCCGCGATGATCGCCGCCTTCTTCTGCTCCGCATCGAGCATCTCCAGCAGTTCGAACGCCAGGACCTCTTCGTGTTCGAGGGCCATGGTGCCGATCACCGGGCCGGCCCCGACGTCGACGGTCACCTTGCCGGGGTTGCCGCCGAAGAAGGCGGGCGAGTGCGAGATGACCTGGTTCTTCTCGACCGCGAAGTTCAGCGAGAGGTGATGGCCCTCGACGGAGAGGCCCCACTTGCCGTCGGGCGTCGGGTCGCCGAAGACAGTGAAGTAATAGCGGTGCGGGTCGCGGATCGGCGTCGGTCCTTTCTGAAGCGCCTTGAGCAGGGCGTCGAGGTCCATGATGGAGCGGGCCTTGTCGTAACCGACCTGGCTCAAGGCCCCGCGCAAAAGCGAGAACGCCGCGCGGCGCTGCTTCTCGTCCATGTCCTTCACCTGAAGACCCTTTCGGTCGTTCATCGGGATGAAGTGCCACTTGACGCGCTTGGCGTCGTCGTAGGCCATGGTGGCGGTCTTCTTCTGCTCCTCGCTGAGCGTCGCGAGGAACTTCGTCGCGGCATCGGTCATCTGCTCGCCGGGGGCGATGAGCGCGGCTGCGCCGGCGCCGAGGGAGATGAAGAGGACGACGAGCACAATGAGGTGGCGGGTTTTCATGGTGGGATTCATCACTTTTTAAGCCGCGGTGTCCGCACCGCGCGTGCCATTTCTAAGCCGCGGTGTCCGCACCGCGCGTCGGCGGACGCGCGGCGAGGACGCCGCGGCGCAAATAAAACCAGACCAAGCCGACGCCGCATCAGTGTACATGCAGGCCCGGCCGCTGCCTTAGTAATGATTCGAGACCCGAATCGGTGACGCGCGTGTTGGTCAGATAAAGCGATTCGAGCGTGGCGAGGGTCGCGAGGTGCGCAAGGCCGGCATCGGTGACGGGGGCATCGAGCAGGATGAGATGCCGCAGCGTTTTGCTCTGCGCGAGGTTGGCGAGCGCTGCATCGGTGATGCGCGGGGCGGAAAGCCGCAGTGTTTCGAGCGCGGGCAGGGCGGCGATCTGCTTGAGGTCGTCGTCGGTGAAGTCGGTGTCGTTAAGGATCAGCCGGACGATTTTTTTCTCGGCGAGGATCCCGGGGAGGTCGGCGGCGGTGGCTCTCGTGGTGGTCAGGCGGACTTCGGTGGACTGGTTGTTCCTGACGCGTCCGAGCTGCGCGGCCAGGGGGACGTCGGCGGCCGTTGGCGGTTGTGCGGTTGGCGGTGCGGGCTGATCGCAGCCGGCGAGCGCGGCGGCCAACAGCAGTGAAGCGAAAAACACGTAACGCATCGAATCAATATACGGGGTGGCGGTGCGGTCGATTAGTGGGCGCTTCCCTCACCTGAATCAATCGCTGCTGCGCGGCGTTTTGAGTCTGTCCTCTCCCGGAGGGAGAGGGGGTGCGGCGGCGTGCTTGTGAACCCGGCCCTCCGAATTGCTACAATCCGCCCCACATCGGTCCGGTCCCGCTTCTCTCCCGCTTTCCACGGACGTTTGCGACATGATCGAGCATCTGGCCGGCGGCAACATCCTCTTCATCCTCGCGATCAAGGTCGCCATTGTGGCGGCATTGTTCCTCCCCCTCATGGCGGTTAACGCCCTCTTCGCTATCTGGTGGGAACGCAAGGTCGCCGGCCACATCCAGTCCCGCGTCGGCCCCATGCACGTCGGCGGCTGGCACGGCTGGGCCCAGACCCTTGCCGACGGCGTCAAGCTCCTCTTCAAAGAAGACCTGATGCCGCGCTCGGCCGACGCGTTCCTCTTCAAGTTCGCGCCGTACCTCGCCTTCGCCCCGGTCTTCGCCGCGTTCGTCGTGCTGCCGCTGGGGCCGCAGTTTGTCTTCGATGCGTCATTGAACGTCGGCGTGCTTTACGTGCTAGCGTTCCTCGCCGTCGAGATCATGGCGGTGATCATGGCCGGTTGGGGCAGCAACTCCAAGTGGTCCATCTACGGGGCCATGCGCGAGGCGTGCCAGATGGTCAGCTACGAAGTCCCGCTGGGCCTCGCCATCATCACCGGCGTCCTCGTTGCGGGCACCCTCAACCTCGTCGACCTCGGCTACCTCCAGGGCGGCGGCCTGTGGGACTGGTTCGTCTTCCACAACCCGTTCATCTTCATCGCCTTCATTCTTTATTACATCGCGAGCCTCGCCAGCAACAAGCGGGCCCCCTTCGACCTGCCCGAGTCCGAGAGCGAACTCGTCGCCGGGTTTCACACCGAATACTCCGGCCTGCGCTGGTCGATTTTCTTCATGGCCGAGTACGGCGCGATGTTCATCGTCGGCGCGATCCAGGCGGCCCTCTTCCTGGGCTGCTGGAACAGCCCGCTCGGGGCGTACGACCCGGTCTACATGCTCGTTGGCTACGACCCCGTCGCCGCGGGACAGGCTTATTTCAGCGGCGCGGTCGGCGCGGCCAATACTTTTGATTCGAAAGCCGCGGCGATGAACGCGGCCGGCGGCGGCTCGCTCAACGGCCTCGGCCTGTTCGTCATCAACGCGTACGGGGCGTTCTGGATGATCGCCAAGGCCGTCGTCGTGATCTTCGTGCAGATTTGGATCCGCTGGACGCTGCCGCGCATCCGTATCGACCAGGTGCTGTACGCCTGCATCAAGGTGCTGCTGCCGATGAGCCTGATCACGCTGATCGGCACCGCGTTCTGGATCTGGCTGGTGCCGCAACCGGCGGCGGTGGCGGTGACCCTGCTCGACGGTACGACCCACTCGAACATCCGCCTGGGCCACCTCGCCAGCGAAACGCACTGGCTCCAGGGCGCGACGCAGTTCCTTCTCATGCTCGCCGGTCTCGCCGTCGTCGGCGTCTGCGTGGTCATCGGCCTGCTCGGCTGGAAGGGCGTCCTCTTCAAAGACCCGTCCCAGCCGCCCAAGTCGCTATTCCCCGACGTCATGCCGGTGGGCGACACGGTCGCGTTTACCAAGGCACCAACGATCGCGAAAGCGGCGGCGGAGTGATGTCCTAAGAAATCGCATGAGTGAGCGACGAATCGAACCCTTGAATGACGCCGAACGAGCATGGGTGGTAGATGAGTGCGCCAACGCTCGTCGCCTCGTTGAACTTCATTGGTCCGACAGTACCGATCATCAACTCACTCCAGCGATTCTCGATCGGGCCTTTATAGCGGCGTACAAAGCCGCTCCTAAGTCCGATGTCGATTATGTAAATTCGACGATCAACGCAATCGGAATTGCGTTTGGCCAGTACCTTGTCGATACACTTGGCTTTCAATGGTGTGCCGTGTTCGATGATGACGGGCAGGAGTTGGCGGTGATTGCCCTCCCAGATACAGCAAAGGTTTTAGTCTTTCCTCCAAATCTCGTCGCGAAGCGATGGTTTGCCGGCACGACTGACTTTCTCGTCGATGTTTACGCGGGTATCGAAGACGATCTAAAAGTGTTTCGGAACAGTTGGGCCGAGAACCGCCTGGCTGCCGAACAATCTGCGGAAGCGCCAAGCGGACAAACATCGTGGGTTCGGCGATTTTTCGGGCGTTTTTTTCGCAAGTGAACGCTCTTTATGCCTGATTCTTTATGGATTCCATCGGTCTCATCGCCGCGCAAGGAACGCTGCCCGTGCTTGCGGCGCAGGGGATGAAGGCCGCCGGTCACAAGGTCATGTGCGTCGGCCTCGGCGGCGATGTCGACCCGCAGCTCATCCCGCTGTGCGACCAGTATCAATCGGCCGGCATCGCGCGCATCGGCAAGTGGATCCGCCTGCTGCACAGGTGGAACGTCAAGACCGCGGTGCTCGTCGGCTTCGTCCGCAAGAGCCGGATGTATGACCCGTTCCGCGTGCTCAGGTACCTGCCCGATTTCCGTGTCGTGCGCATGTGGCTCAAAAAGCTGCGCCACGACCGCCGGTCCGATGCGATGCTGCGCGCCATCGCCGGCGAGCTCGAAGAGTCGGGCATCCAGATGGCGAGCGTCGCGTCGTTCATCCCGCAGCACATCTCGCACAGCGGCACGATGACCCGCACCGCACCGACGCCCGCGCAGTGGGACGAGATCCACTTCGGCCTGACCCGGCTGAAGCAACTCGGCGAACTCGACATCGGCCAGGCGATCGCCGTGCGCGGAAGGCAGGTCGTGGCGGTGGAGGCGCTGGAAGGAACGGACGCGCTGATCCGGCGCGCTGGCCGGCTTTGTCACGGGTTGCCGTGGGTGTTGCTCAAGGCCCCGAAATCGAGCCAGGATTTGCGGCTCGATCAGCCGGTGATCGGCGAGCGCACGATCGAAAATCTGAAAGCGGCAGGCGCCTCATGCGTGGCGATCGAGGCGGGCCGGGTCATCATGATCGACAAGCCGAGCCTCATCGCCGCGGCGGACAAGTGGGGCGTGTCGATGGTGGGCGTGCAGTTGTGAGGGAAGCCTCGACTTTGTGATTGTTCATTCCGTCTTCGGCGGGCCTTTGAGGTAACCGAGCAGCGTCTCGAGATGCCGCTTCGGGAAGCCGACGGCGTCGCGCACCACCTTCATGTCGCCGGCCTTGTTGATCTCAACCTCCTTCACCACGTAGGTCACTTTCCCGCCCAGCGTCTTCATCTGGTTCGCGAGCGTCGCCCGCAGCTTCTCGGGGATCGTCGTGTCGTCGCGGGTGCGGTGGGCCTCATCGAAGAAAGCCTGGCAGGCCTCGCGGTAGCTCGGGTCGCCCGCCTCGATGCGGTCCCTCATGTCGGCGAAGAGCGCTTCGAGCTTCAGGCCGCCTTCGCCGGGGATCATCGCCATCAGCGCGGTGCGGTACTGCACGGTGGGCGTGTTGAGGCGCTCGATGATGGGTCGCGACTGCACGTGGTCGTAGGCGGCGGAGCGCGATTTCTCGATTTTTTCCTCGGGGGTCTCGAAATCCAAGCCGCTGCCGCTGTTGACCACGCTGAGCGTGGGGTTGTAACCCCGGGCGCCGGCGGAGGGCGTCAGGTCGGAGAGGAACGCCCGCTGCACGCCGGAGAAGAAATACCCGCCGCCGGCGTCATCGCCGCGCAGCACGTTGCGCGGTTGCGGCGGCACCGGCAGGCGCGAAAGCTCGGGCAGGTTATTGATGATCGCCCTGATCTCCTGCGGCTTGGCTTCGCTCAAGTCCGGCGCGTAGCTCAAGAGCTGCCAGCGCACGTAGCCATCGACCGCGGGGTGGTTGTCCTGCCGCTTCATCAGCGACTGAATCAGTTGGCGGTTCTGGAGGCCGACGTCTTCGCGCGAAGAATAATCAGCCTGGTCGTGCGGCCAGTGGCGGTCGGCGGCCCAGCCCTTGCGGGCCTCCTTGCCGATGTCGTCGGTGACCTTGGAGACAAGCGGGATCTTGCCGGTCGGCCGCTTGGCGACGGCCTTCACCCGGCCGAGGGGGGCGTTGAGCTGGTTGCGATCCTCCGCGGGCTTGAGGCCGGGCACGACAAGCTCGACCTCTTCCGCAGCCGCCTGCGGCTTCGCGGGATCGGCGGGCGGAGGGGGCGGCGCGGCGTCCTTCACCGCCTCCTTGGCGTTATCGACAATCGCCTCGTCCGCCGCCGGCGCGACCGCCGCGCCGAACGACACGCACATCGCCGCAAGCCACGCCCGGCTCGATCGCAGGTGATTCGACATGTGACGACTCCTGATGCAAAGGGGACGCCTTTATGTTAAGCGGCAGAGGGGCGGGGAGGAAGGGGAGATGAGGGGG
>Ga0163150_10002316_pt1 | contig 29575 bp, 28 predicted proteins | sample OliLakLV19P2IB_FD_148628 | JGI IMG/M metagenome (GOLD analysis project Ga0163150, IMG submission 148628) | Freshwater microbial mat bacterial communities from Lake Vanda, McMurdo Dry Valleys, Antarctica - Oligotrophic Lake LV.19.P2.IB | ecosystem: Environmental > Aquatic > Freshwater > Lake >...
CGCCGCCCTCACAGCTCACTCGGGCACCTGACTCCGAATGAGTTCGTCGCACAACGTCAGGGGATTCGGACTACCGAAGAGGTCGTCTGCTCTGGTTAAGAATTGTCTCGTTGCGGGACCAACGTCACCGGCCCGTCGTGGACTGGGCCCGGTGAGCTCGCCAGCCGACATGCTTGTCGCAGCTACGAATCCGCGATGGCAGCAATATCGTTGATGAATCATGCGGGCTTGCAGCACGGAAGGGGCGAGGATGAGAATCGGTTTCGATGCCAATGCAATGGTGGGCGATCTGGACGGAGTGGGGTGGCACTCCGTCCACCTGCTCCGCACGATGTTGGCACAGCAAGAAGGAATCGACTTTCTGGCCTATGCGAGGCCAGGCGCTGACCGGCCTGAATTTGTAGGGGCTTGGCCGGGCGCTGAGCGTCTTGAGTGGATGAACTCGAGCCGCTCGGGGATGCAGAAACGGGGCTCGTCCGATCAATTGGATTTGTACCATGGGACAAACTTTCGGATGCAGACAGTCGGGCGCTATGGCGGGGTCGTGACCATTCACGATCTTTGGCTAGATCGCCACCCCGAGTACTCGAAGAAGATGTTGGGCCAATGGCCCTCGTCGTTTAAGACGAGACAGACCGCATTGCGCGCCAGAAAAGTCATCACGGTGTCCGAGTTTTCCGCTAGAGAATTCGTGGAACTGTATGGTTTGAAGCGCGAGCACATCAGAGTAATTCCCAACGGAGTGTCGGAGGACTTCGTGCCACGTCGGGATGATCAGGCGATGGCGGAGTTGCGGAAACGGATCGGTCTGACGTCCGAGCGCTATGTCTTATTTATTGGAGGGGCAGACCCGCGCAAGAATCACCAGATATTTCTTGAAGCGGTGGAACTGCAGCGGAAGAAACTGGGATCGAGAATGTTGGTCCTTGTCGGCTCGCCTATCCATCCGTTCGGGGACTATGAGAAAACGGCTCGAAGGCGCAGTCTATTGGAAAAGGTGCTTTGTCCAGGCCGGGTGTCCACGAACGATCTGCAGTTGTTGTATTCCTCTACCGATCTGTTCGTTTTTCCCTCGTTGTACGAAGGGTTTGGAATGCCCGTGTTGGAAGCGATGGCCTGCGGGGCGCCGGTGCTCACGTCCAACTCGACCGCGTTGGCGGAAGTGGCAGGTGATGCGGCGGTGTTGGCAGATCCTCAAGACGCGCGGGCGCTCGGAGAGGCCATGATCCGCATGCTTGAGGATGAACCGCTTCGAGCCGCTTTGAAAATTAAAGGATTCGCTCGTGCCAAACAGTTCTCCTGGGAGCAGGCAGCAGTTAAGACTATCGCGCTGTACCGGGAGCTATGCCGTGATGACCGTTAATCGTTAAACGTTCAACGAGAGGAAAGCACACCGGCTGGTTCTTGCGATTCACGATTTACGATTCACGGTTAACGAGCATGCGCAACATCCTAATCATCAAACTCCGTTACATCGGCGACGTCTTGTTGGCGACGCCGACCGTACGAGCCATCAAAGCTGCGCGACCGGATGTCCGGGTTACGATGATGGTGAATCGTGGGACCGAAGACGTATTGGCCAGGAACCAGGATGTGGATGAGATCATGGTTCTCGACAAAGGCTCTCTGGCGTCACAATGGGGCCTCATCGCCGGACTGCGTCGTCAGCGATTCGACACAGTGATCGATTTAACGGATGGAGACCGGTCTGCGTTTCTGAGTTGGATCAGCGGAGCGCCGGTTCGCATTGGATTCAACGACGAGCATCGTTGGCGCGGACGGTGCTACACCCAGGTGGTCCAGCCTGTGCCAGGTGTGCGGCACCGGATTGATCGGGATCTGGAAGCCCTCAAGCCCATAAGCATCCAAGCCGGCTCAAAGAATCCTCAACTGTGGCTGACGCCAGAAGAGGAGAGCAGTGCGGATCAATTGCTGGATCAACTCGGCGTTCAGCGATCGCAGTCGATGGTGATACTGCAGCCCGGTGCCCGCTACTGGTTTAAGGCCTGGCCTCCGGAGCGGTTCGCGGAGCTGGCCGATCGTCTTTCGGCCCTGTATGGTTGCCAGGTGTTGATCGGAGGCAGTGATCAAGATATCGATCTCGCGCAACGGATTCGACAGATGGCGAAGCATAGCCCCGTCATCATGGCAGGAAGAACAACCATTAAACAGTTCGCAGCCATCGCCAAAAAGTCAGCGCTCTTCGTGGGAAGCGATAGCGGCGCGATGCACATAGCCTCCGCAGTGGGCACTCCCGTGGTAGCGTTGTTTGGCCCGTCGAACCCTCGCGAGTGGGGCCCGCGCGGCGGTCCTGTAGAGGTGCTCTATAAAGAGTTTGATTGCCGCAGTTGCTTTCATCCGACCTGTATAAGGGGCGAGGAAAATTGCATGAGGTTGATAGCGGTCGATGAGGTGTTTGCTGCCGCCCAGAGGCTTCTCCTTGCCAAGAAGCCGAGTTGCAGGGGTTAAGGCTGAAGGCTGGAGGTCGGGGTTCGGAGGTCCGAACACTTCAGCCTTCAGTCTTTAGCCTTTAGACCGCCTCACCCGTCCAACTTTTCTCGCCAGTCTCGCTCCTCCCGCTTATCGCGCGCTAATTTGCCATGAAGGTCAGGCGACGTATTTTTTGCTTGACAGAAAGTGATTATGTGTTCATCTTATGAACGCTAAGGTAATTAGTCCGTATAAATCATGGATTTACAAGGTCAGCGAGACCTTCTCCTCCTCAGCGAGCTTGATCGAGATGGCGGGGCCACTCAGCGCATCCTTGCCACCAAACTTGGTGTCGCGCTTGGTCTGACCAATCTCTACCTCAAGCGTCTGGCCCGCAAGGGCTACATCAAGATCACGACCATCCCGCGCAATCGAATCAGGTATCTCCTGACGCCACAGGGCTTCACGGAAAAGTCACGCTTGACCTATCTCTACATGCAGTACTCCCTCTCGTACTACCGTGACATGCGTACTCGGTTAAAAGAGATGATGTCCACGTTCGACGGTTCTCATGGCCATCGTGTTGTGATCTACGGGACAACCGAGTTAGCCGAATTGGCTTATCTATCGCTGCGAGAGATGAATATCGACTGTGTAGGATTCATTGATGGAAGCTCGCGAGAGTCGTTTCTCTCTTGCCCGGTTTCTTCGCCAGATAGGATTGCTGGCTGGCAGTTTGACCGGGTATTGATTGCGGATCTCGAACATGCGGCAACGTGCGAAGAACAATTGGTGCAGGCGGGAGTGCCACGAGAAAAAGTGATGAGGCTCGGGGTACTTCCGTAGAGCAGACTGCGTCAATCAGCCAGGGCGCTGTCGTAAAGGGAATTTTCTTCGCAGATGTAAGTGAAAGGGCGGAGCTGTCTCCGCAAGGCGTGCGATAAGCGCGACTTGCGGGAGTTGCGGGACTTGCGCGAAAGGTGTGACGTGCGAGCTGTGTCGGACTTGTGAGATAAGCGGGATTTGCGCAAGTGTAAGGGGTCCGACTCATTTCTCGCCAGTCCCGCTTTTCCCGCTCGTCTCGCATTCATCGTATGGGTGTTATTCGTTTTGAAGATTTAGAGTGTTGGCAAAGAGCGAGATCGCTAGCGGTCGAGTTGTATGTAATCTCAAACAGTGGAGAGTTTGGAAAAGATTTTGGTCTCAGGGACCAGATCAGAAGGGCCGCGGTTTCCATTGCTTCAAATATTGCTGAAGGGAAGGAACGGGAAACAATCGCGGAATTCATCCGGTACCTGTATATAGCGAAGGGTTCTGCTGGTGAGCTGAAAACGCAATTATTGATTGCGCAAGACATCGGATACCTGGATCAAATGAATTCTAAGGAGTTAAAACTGAAGATCGAGAGTATCAGTGCCCTGATTGGCGCGTTGATTAAAACGCTGAAGGGTAGGCGGTGATATGACCGAGAAAAGCGCGAAAAGCGAGAGTGGCGGGACTGGTGCGAGGAGCGAGGAGCATCGAGCGTTGCGTTTCGCGCATTTCTCGCCCGTCCCGCCCGTCCCGCTCATCCCGTGTTTTGATGCAAGTCGCGCATTTCTCGCCTTTCCCGCCAATCGCGCACGGGGGTACCCATGAACGAGTTCATGGGCCACCCCCGTTGGTACGCCCTTCGGACGCGGTCGCGTCACGAAAAGATCGTGCGCGACCAGCTCGCGAATCAGGGCATTGAGCCGTTATTGCCGACGGTCAAACGTCTGAGTCAATGGAAGGATCGAAAGAAGGAAATCGAAGTCCCGCTCTTTTCAGGATATTGCTTTGTCCGCTTTGCATCCGAGCAAAAGCTGCCGGTGCTGAAGACGATTGGAGTCGTCGATATTGTTGGGGCCGGTCATTGCCCGGAGCCGATCGCGGACGAGGAGATTACGGCGATCAGAACCCTCATGACGAGTGTGCTGCCCTACGATTCGCATCCGTATCTGCACGAAGGTATGATGGTCGAAGTGATTCGAGGGCCACTTCAAGGAGTTCACGGGATTCTCTTGCGCAAAGAAAAGCGTCACCGCTTGGTGCTGGGTGTTCGCCTCATTCAGCAAGCGGCGGCTGTGGAGATTGATATGAACGATGTGGTGCCGGCGTGACGAGAACAAGATTCGGTGGCGCAATCCACGCGTGTCGCCAATGTCGCAGCAACGTTGAACTCCGGATATGCTGAACCGTAGCCTCAACCTCGAACTTCGAACCATTTCCATGAAGCCCCTTATCTACATCGCCCGGTTGCTCATTTTGCAATGATCGAGTCGAAATTCAATAGTCATGCCAGCCCCCATTTTGTGGATTAAAGCGGAATGACAGGCAGAATCATCTCTGATCTCATCAAATATCTTAGAAGAAAGACCAGACAGACCAGACCAACCATACCAACGGTATTCACTGCGTGTTCGCTTGATCCAACAGGCAGCTTCCGTGGAGATTGACACACGAGATATTCTGGCCATTTAATCACGATTGGCCAAAAGTAGAGGAGATAGTTTGCCAATGAAAGCTTTGATTACAGGCATTACGGGCCAGGATGGATCGTATCTCACCGAACTTCTTCTGGGTAAGGGCTACGAAGTCTACGGTATTATTCGGCGTTCCAGCTCGTTTAATACAGCCAGGATCGATCCACTCTACCAAGACCCTCACGCACCGGATGTTCGTTTGCGGTTGATCTATGGGGATTTGAATGATGCCAGTTCTCTAAACAGGATTCTCCGGACTATTCAGCCGGATGAAATCTACAATCTGGGTGCGCAGAGTCACGTGCGAGTCAGTTTCGATATCCCCGAGTATACGGCGGATGTGACAGGCCTCGGCACTATTCGTTTGCTTGAGGCCATTCGAGAATCTGGGCTCAGACCAAAGTTCTATCAGGCCTCCTCAAGTGAAATGTTCGGCAAGGTTCAGGAAATTCCACAACGGGAGACCACGCCGTTCTACCCGAGAAGCCCCTATGGCGCGGCCAAGCTGTACGCTCATTGGATTACAGTCAATTACCGCGAGGCATACAAACTCTTTGCATGCAGTGGGATTCTGTTCAATCATGAGTCTCCCCGCCGTGGAGAAACGTTCGTGACGAGGAAGATCACCAAGGCGGCGGCGCGCATCAAGCTCGGATTACAGCAGGATTTGTATTTGGGCAACTTGGACGCGAAGCGGGATTGGGGGTATGCGGGCGATTATGTACAGGCGATGTGGCTGATGTTGCAGCAAGACCAGCCGGATGATTATGTGATCGCGACAGGCGAAACTCATACCGTCCGAGAATTCTTGGAGGTGGCATTTGGGCATCTCAGTCTTGACTGGAAACAATACGCGAAGACCGATCCAAAGTATTATCGCCCGACAGAAGTGGATCTGCTCATCGGCGACGCCAGCAAAGCGAAGAAGCAGTTACAGTGGGAGCCAAGCGTGCGGTTTAAAGAGCTGGCCACGATGATGGTGGATGCGGATCTTGAGGCCGAGCGCGAGCGGCTCGACGGCACCAAAAACTACATCAGAGCAAAACAGGTGTGAGCCGTGGAGAAAGATGCACGCATTTATATAGCCGGGCATAGGGGTATGGTCGGGTCGGCTCTCGTACGGCTTCTTCAGGCAAAGGGGTACAAGAATCTGCTGCAGAGGACCAGTCAAGAGCTGGATCTGAGGGACAGCCACCAGGTCGAGCAGTTCTTCGAGGAGACGAACCCAGAATACATCATGGTCGCGGCGGCAAAAGTCGGCGGTATTCTCGCGAACAGCTCGCTCCCAGCCGAATTTCTCTACGACAATCTGGCCATTCAAACCAATCTTATTCATCAGGCCCATCTCCATCGGGTTAAGAAATTGTTATTGCTGGGGTCTTCCTGCATCTATCCCCGTGACTGCCCTCAGCCGATACGCGAGGAGTATCTGCTGACGGGACCGTTAGAGCCGACCAATGAATGGTATGCCATTGCAAAGATTGCCGGCGTCAAGATGTGCCAGGCTTACCGACGGCAATACGGCTGTGACTTTATTGCCGCAATGCCCACAAATCTTTACGGCCCCAACGACAACTTTGATCTCGCCACGGCTCATGTCTTGCCGGCTATGATTCGGCGATTCCATGAAGCCAAGGAAGGCGGCACATCGCCGATGTTATGGGGAACGGGGAGCCCACGCCGGGAGTTGTTGCACGTTGATGATTGTGCTGAGGCCTGCCTCCTCCTCATGGAGCAATATTCGGGCGAATCTATTGTCAATGTCGGGGCAGGGAAAGATATTCCTATTTCTGAACTAGCAACCCTCGTGGCGGAGGTGGTTGGCTATCGGGGTAATATTCAGTGGGACAGGACAAAGCCAGACGGAACACCCAGAAAACTGTTGGATCTTACGAAGCTGTCCTTGCTTGGCTGGAGTCCCAACCTCTCCCTCCGCCAAGGTGTCGCGCGCGCGTATGCGTGGTATCAAGCAGCTGAAGGAGCAGGATCTTGAGTCGCCGCTTGGCTATCGATAGATCTCTCAGGCAATAGCGAACAATCCAGGCAGCTTCTGCGGCTCTCTCAACCAAGACAATCTGTCGCTAAGATTAACAGGATTGGTGGAAATCGGCGGCAGCGGCAGCCGGCCAAAGCCCATCCTAGACCAAGAAATTAATGCTCTGTGGATTTTCATGACCAGTGTGCTGCCCTACGATCCTCATCCGTACCTGCATGAAGGCATGCGGGTGGAAGTGGTTCGAGGACCGTTGCAGGGAGTGCACGGGATTCTCCTGCGCAAAGAAAAGCGCCACCGCTTGATATTAGGTGTTCGCCTCATCCAGCAGGCTGCAGCGGTGGAGATCGATGTGAATGATGTGGTGCCGGCGTGATGGGAGTAAAGGTCGGTGAGACAATCCCTGTGTTATGTAACTGAGACACAGGCATGCAAGAGCAAGACGAGAATCTCGCACGATTACGGATTTGATTGACAACTGCGAACGGTATTGAGTGAAGCTTACTCCTACATTCGATCTATCTCGCTTTCAGCGTTTAGCCAAAGAATCACTCTGGATAGTGGTAGGTCAGACCGTGGCGGTTCTGGGCGCCATGCTCGGGGTACGCATACTGAGTGAGATGATGCCTCCTTCGGAGTATGGACTGCTGGCTTTAGGCATGACGCTGGCAACTTTTTCAAGCCAATTGCTGTTCGGACCTTTATGCGCGGGCGCTGCGCGATTCTATACTCCAGCAGATGAAGCGGGTGAGCTCACCTCGTACCTGAAAGTAATCCGCAAGCTTGCACTATTGGAGAGCGGAATTATCATTCTGTTTGCTGCTGGAATTATTGCCATTGTTGTTTGGGCTGGATCGGAGGATTGGGTATCTCTAATTATTGCTGCACTTACTTTTTCCACCATTGCTGGGTATAACAGCATCGCGAGTGGTATTCAGAATGTAGCTAGGCAACGGGCCATTGTTGCGCTTCATGCTGGGATGGCATCTTGGGGGCGGTGTTTAGCGGCTGCGGGACTCATGTTTGCCCTAGGCCCCTCCGGTACAGTGGCCATGTGGGGATATGCTATTGCTACGATTATTGTTCTTGGATCGCAGTACTTTTTTTTTCAACCAATTTTACGGGCGGCAGGTGCCAAAGTACGAGGTTCCGAAAACATCGGTGATTTATGGCAGGGGAGAATCATAAGTTATTCATGGCCATTTGCAACGTGGGGAGTGTTCTATTGGTTTCAGATCGCATCAGATCGGTGGGCGCTAGTAATGTTCTCTTCAGCGGAAGAGGTTGGCTTATTTGCAGTTGTGTACCAACTTGGCTATTACCCGGTGGCGCTATTCACTGAAATGCTGGTCAGCCTGGTGGCTCCAATTCTGTTTCAACGTGCAGGTGACGGTACTAGCAAGCAGCGTCTCAGCAATGCAAGCGGATTAACTAAGAGGATTATGGGTTCTGTGCTCTTGGTAGGGGCAGTAATTTTCATTGTTACACTTTTTACTCATGAATGGATATTTCATCTTTTCGTCGCAGCGCAATACGGATCCGTATCATATCTGCTGCCCTGGATCACGGTCAGCGCAGGAATCTTCTCAGCGGGACAAGTGCTGTCAATCGATCGCATGAGCGCGCTAGATACAAAAAAGCTAATCGCTCCCAAGGTTACCACTGCGATTCTTGGCGGCCTGCTCAACATACTCGGGGCATACATGTACGGTATTGAAGGTGTTGTCGCTGCGAGCATCTTGCTTTCAGTAATCTATTTCTTATGGTTATTTTTTGAGCATAGCCGTTATACCAATTCTCAAGTGTGGCACTGTAAGACATGAAGCGGTTTATCCGGATTGATTTTAGACACCGCGAGGATGCCTCATTCTTACTGGAAGTTTGCTGTGGCGTAGTCCACAACAACCCAGCGCAATCTATCCAGTAATGATTTTGTTTAAGAGATCCTGAATTCACGAATTAACCAGCGTAAGGCGCGGAGAGGTACTGCTACTCCAACTGGAAAAATGCTGCTCTGGTCGAATAACCCAATGCGATGAAAGACCTCATTAAAAAGGCTGTTCCATCTGGAATTATGGACACGCTTCGTGCTGTGCGACAGCGCTTCAAGCGAGCTAATATTACAGAGTCAACTGGCTATCTTGACCCTCTAAATGGGAAAAACACATTTGTTATGGTTGTAGGGCCTGCTTTTGATCAAGATCGGCCTGACGCTATGATGTCCTGCCGTATGGGATATTGCCGTGCATTTGAAGGGCTCGGTATTCCCTATGTCATCGCAGAAGTCCGAGAGGTAGCCGATCTCGTGCAACGTTTGCCGATGCCATTTTTGATGTACTTTGCTGGAGACTTGGAACATTTACCGACCGACCACATTCCCACGCTAGAACGTTTTCCCTCAGCGGTATGGGTCTATCCCTGGTTTCACAATAGCCATCAATTTTTCATTTCCCACGGGTTAAATCCAAAAATTTGGTATCTGCCTGCACATATCATTAGAAAAGTAAGAGACCTTTCTCCTCGGTTTTGTTTTTCAGCGACTGTGCCGTCTGGTCTTCATTTTTTCGAAGAATGGGAGAAGTGCGGGCTTTCGGTGAAATCATATCCGTTAGCGTGTGACACGCACATTTATCATTCAATGCCAAACACGATTCCTGATTTTGAAAATGTCTCTCTTGCCTTTGTTGGCGGTTACTGGGAATCAAAAGGAAAGGAGATTGACAGGTATCTAAGGCGATTCGAGAGTCGCCTTCATGTTTACGGATACAGTAAATGGCCTTATTCCGGATACCGGGGGAAATTACCTTTGGAATATGAGGCCGCGCTCTACCGGCAGGCTCGTGTCTGTCCAGTCATTAATGAGCCAACCGTCGTGCTGCTAAGAGGCCAGATTAACGAACGCGTCTTTAAGGTGCTTGGCTCCATGGGCTGTCCCGTTGTTGATGCAGTACCTGCATATCGGGAACTTTATTCAGAGGACGAATTGCTTGTCTCTGATGGGCCTGAGCATTTCGCAGACCTTGTGGAGCTCTTATTGAAAGATGAGGAGATGAATTTTTCCTACCGTAGGAGGGGGCACAAGGCTACGCTTGAGAGGCACACTTACGAACATCGAGCAGTAAGTCTTATGCGCCAACTAGGAATATCCTTTGCGGATAAACTTTAGGCTATGAAGTCAACTGTTAAAAAATTGTTACGTCAGTTTGGATATGAGCTGACGAAACCAGTAGTATTTGATGGCTCGTTTGATCCGCACTGCCATAATTTAGATGGGAAAAACATTGTTGACCTAGAGCGATTGGCGCAAATATCACTTTCAATTCCAGGTATGATCACTCCGCGTTCTGGCCAATTATTATATTCCTTGTGTGTTATTCAGGAAGCTCGGGGTGACGTGGTTGAGATCGGTTCGTGGCAGGGGCGTTCAACAAGCTTCCTGGCACGCGCAGTGCGCGATTCAGGAAACGGCCATTTTTTTGCCATTGATCATTTTAAGGGAAATGTTGGTAAGGAAGCAGCTTATGTTGTCGGAGAAGTCGATTTAAGTGACTTGAAAGACAGGTTTCTTTCAAACATGAAGTCATTGGAGCTGGATTCTTCCGTGAACTTGTTGGATATGACTACGGCAGAAGCGGCTAGAGAGTTCAAGCGAGAACAGGTTAGATTCTTATTTGTCGATGGCGATCATACTTATGAAGGTGTGTCACAAGATATTCAGCTGTTTTTCCCCTTGTTATGTCCTAATGCGGTCATCGTATTCGACGATTTTTCGAATGCCTTTCCTGGCCTGCTTAAGGCGGTCGAGGATCTGTTTAGGTCGGTAAAAGTATCCAGATGTATGTCTTATCAAAATACACTCGTTGTTCGTCTCTAAGCTTTAGGGTCCGGCACACGTCATCCTTACCATAGGGAAATGAGCACACTAGATAGTTCACGTTCTTGCCATCCGCAAAAATTAGATTACGAAAAACAGCCACACATGAGTGTTTTACGTGATGAATGAAAATTTCCAAACGGAGAGAGTTAAGATGGCTGTGAGCTGTCGCGATTGCAATTCACTGCCGAAGGTCGTTGGGGCAGGAGAGTGCTTTGGCGATAAGCAGCAGTTTCAGCGGATGCATAATGGTGTTGTTGTGCATCGCGGTTCCTATCACGGTGAGTGGATGACGGAAATCATCTCGAAGCTTCGTGGGCACCATGAACCTCAGGAGGAGAAGGTGTTTGCCGAAGTCTTGCCGTATCTTCCCTCAGGTGCTTGCATGTTCGAGTTAGGGAGCTTTTGGGCTTATTACTCCATGTGGTTTTACAGACAGATTGCGCAGCCGCGTTGTTTTCTTGTGGAGCCTGTTCCTGAGAAGCTGGCTCTGGGGGAAGAGCATTTTCGACTCAATGAGATGATGGGCACGTTTCTGCACGGTTTTATTGGGAAAAAGTCAGATCCTCATGCGAAGTTTGTAGATTGGGACGGTCGACAGACTGGCGTTCCAATGATTTCAGTTGACGGACTCATGAAGCAGTTTGAGATTGGCAAGGTCGATCTCTTACATGCCGATGTGCAAGGAGCAGAATTTGAAATGCTCATGGGGGCTGAGCAAGCTTTGCACGGTTATCGAATTGGTTTCGTATTCATTTCCACACATGGTTGCGAACATGAACGGTGTATTAGTTACTTGACCGCACGCGGGTATCGAATCATTGCAGCTCATTCGATACTCGAAAGCTTTTCGGGAGATGGCCTAATTGTTGCCCGTGCACCTCAGCAACCTGGGCCTGATCATGTTGATATTTCTCTTAGGAAGGTTGGCTTTGCTGAACAGGCACGATACCAATTATCGAGAATGCGTCAGGCCGTGAGTCGGCGTGCGAGTGAAACATAGATGGACGTATCATAATGAACATGCCGCATGTCCCGCTCTGGCAGCATATCCCAGGTGTTCGTGGATGGATTATCCGGAGGAAGGGGCGATCCGGGAAACATCGTCTAGCTGACGCACATCAATGTTTTTCTGAGATTGTTGATTTGGAAGGAGTGGCGGAGGTTCGATTTGATATCAGTGGCTGCGTGTTTACCTTGACCGATGGAAGTCAGTTCCGATTGAACTTGTCGAAAGCTGCTGGATGGTTGTATTCCGTTCCCTTCACTGGCACTTTTGAAAAGAAAGAAACTAGTTATGTGAGAAAGATTGTTCAGCCGGGATGGGTCTGTCTGGATGTCGGGGCTTGCTTTGGTTGGTACTCTGTGCTTTTGAGCCGTGCCGTTGGTGAAAGAGGCCAAGTGCATGCTTTTGAACCGGTGAGACCAAATTTCGAATGTCTCGCCGATAACATTACGTTGAATGGATCCACAAATGTACGTCTGAACAATGTGGCATTGGGTGATCGGCCTGGAAGGCTTGAGCTGTTTTTGCCGCATGAAGGAGTGTCGGCGTCATTTCAACCACACTCATCGATCTCAAAGTGTACAGTTTTGGAGACCGATGTTACGACGCTTGACAGTTATACCGAACAGGCGGGGCTCATCCGGCTTGATTTTTTGAAGGCCGACATTGAGGGGGCAGAACTACGATTACTCAAAGGAGGGCACAAAACGTTGCAGCGTTTTAAGCCAACGCTTCTGCTCGAAATCCAGGCGCATAGCACGCGGTTATTTGGCCATGAGCCCACAGAGGTATTCAATTTTCTTGAAGACCTTGGCTACAGTGCGAATTATCTGGCACAAGACGGAACATTGACTCCGGTTGATATGGGTCGGTTTGACTTCTTGCCGGACTACAATTTCGTCTTTGTGCATTCAAGTCCGATAGCATGAAAGAACGTCGATACGACATCCATGGGCTGGCCGAAGTGGTCATTGCACCGGGAGTGCGGCCGGAAATTGTGCGTGAAATTGATTTTCAGATTGGACCATTATTAAGCCAATCTCAAGGGCGCATCGTAGGCGTTCCATGTGTACATGTTCGACCCTTTACGGAATATAAAAGCAATGGGATAACGGGAATGACTGCGGAAGCCGCATTTTATCAATGCCGCGGTGCGGTTGGATCTGATTTAACCGATGAAACTGCTAGGCTTTCGGTGCATCGTGGTTCTGCAGGATTCACCATTTTTGCAGATTATGCCAACATTCTCATCAACCTCTATCTGCAATTACTTCTTGTGCCGCAGGGCTATAGCATGGTGCATGCGGCGGCCTATAAGGATAAGGTCGGCAAGGTGACAATTTTGGCCGGTGCAGGTGGGATTGGAAAGACGGCTGTGCTTGGGTATGCGGTTCGAGAGAAGGGTCTGCAACATCTTGGGGATGATGTTGTCATTTTGGGGAGTAAGGGAGAGTGTTTAGCATTCCCACGAGCATTCGTTCTCAAGTCTTACCACCGTGAAGGGTATGCTGAAACCTTTCAACGATTGAAACTTCCGCGCTGGAATTTGTATTCAGCCAAGCGGTTTCTGATTGAGAACGCTCCTTTTGTTGGACTTACCAAGGGTCTACTTAGGAAAAGCGGCTTGTACTACAAGGTTGCGGACCTTATTCGGCCGCAGCCATTCTTGGCAACCATTTCGCCCGATCAACTGTTTGGACAGGGTTCCATGGCCAAGTCTGGCGAGATTGGCCGAATTGCGTATCTTGATCGAGTGCATAGCTCAGAGTTCGCTATCACCGCACTCCCTATTGATACCTGTGTTAATCGGCTCTTCGCAGTCATTCACCATGAGTGGAAAGATTTTCTTGTCCACCTCATCAGTCTTGGCGCACTCGATGTGGTCAATCTGCCGTCTTATTGTGAGAAGGTTGCGGACACATTGCGATCGTCTGTAGCGGCGAAGGAACTTGTGCATGTGCAAGTTCCGGTCGATGCCTCACCAGAACAGCTTGTCAGATTTTTAGAGAGTAAAGGGTTCTTCTAAATCATTACTCTAACGGGTCTGTTCCCGCTTTGTCGTTTCGATCAGACCTTCACCCTGTATGCCTGAAATTACCGTACTGCTTTGCGTGTTTAACGGAGCTGCTCACCTGAATGAGGCGGTGGACAGCGTTCTCCATCAGACGTTTAAAGATTTCGAACTGCTGATCATTGATGATGGTTCGAAGGATGGGACTCCAGGTATTGTAAGAAATATCCGCGATCAACGAGTCCGATCCATAAGACACGACACCAACCGTGGCCTCATTTGCCGTCTCAACGAGGGCATCGGAATAGCGGATGGGCGTTATATCGCACGAATGGACGCGGACGACCTCTGCCACCAAGAGCGGCTTGAGCGTCAGCATCAGTTTCTTGAAAAGCATCCTGAGGTTGGGGTACTGGGAACGGCAGTTCGAATTATCAATAGAGAGGGCCAAGGTCGGATTGTCTATCAATATCCCCAAGATCATGAGGTGATTGACTGGGTTTTGCCCTTTGTTTGCCCGCTGGTCCATCCTTCAATCATGATGCGGCGAGACCTAATCCGTTCAGTAGGGGGATATGCTGCCAGTGCAGTGCATGCAGAAGACTATGATTTGTGGGAACGGTTGTTGCCGCTCACCCGTTTTGCGAATCTACCGCAGCCATTATTGGGTTTGCGGAAACACAATGACAGTGTGACGGTCAGAAATGCGACAATCCACCATGAAACAATCCTTGCTATCTCAATGAGAGGGTTCGTCAGGCGTCTTGGCCGCCCCTTCGACGTAGCAGTGGTGGCCTGTTTACGAAGAGATCGTGCTTGTCGAAGCTCGGTGGTAGGTGAGGCTGCCGGCGTCCTGCTTGAGTTGTATCGGTCGGCTTCGACCAGTTCAGCCCTAGCCCATGCTGTGATACGACGGGAAACCGCTATTGCGCTGGCTCTCCTGGCCCTAAGGTCTTCGCAGGTGAGGGTATGGTTGAATCTTTTCTTTCAGGCGTTTTGTGTTGATCCCGGAGTTCTGGGAGGATTAAGTCGACGGCTTTTTAGTCGACTCACTGGATGGGGTACACAGCGGCTTGTTGGCTAATTCAAAGATAAAGTCTGAGAACCATAAGCAAGCTATGTATTCGTGCTGTTGGAGTGGCATGTAGGTAAGTTGATAGCGAGGTGTGACGAGTACTGTGGGCTCGGTCGTCGTGCGCTGGGTCAGCGTGCAAAATAGTCATGTTTGGACCAATACTTCATCAGGACAATCTGAGGTAGTGAGATGGAAGAGGGTTTTCCCTCTTCGCTCCCAGCGGTAGTTGAGAGAACAAGAGAGATGGAAATGGGTATCATTTGTATACCTCCAATAAATTTCGTTGCTCTGTTCCTCAGAGAATCTAGTAACTCAATGCCAAATGTACGGTGCAGATTATGCGGTTGATTGTTCACGCACCAAATATCCATCAGGGCGGAGGCGCAGTACTCTTGAACTCATTGCTGGAAGCGGCAGTCATAAGATATTCAGATTTTCTGACTATTGTTGATGCCAGGCTTTCTACTCCCCCTTCAATCCCGGAGCGAGTGATTGATACCCGTGTTGTGCCCAGAATCGCGGCACGTGCTATAGCTGAATGGCGGTTGCGGAAGCTCGCAACTTCTGAAACGGTAACCCTGTGTTTCGGGAATCTGCCGCCGCTGTTTAGGATTAAGGGCCGTTGCGTCGTTTTTTTACAGAATAGATATCTCGTCGAAGCAGGTGATCTTGCTGGATTCCCGCTAAGAGTTAGGCTGCGAATAATGCTTGAACGACTATGGCTGCGTCGCTGCAGGGCAAATGTCGATACGTTCGTTGTGCAAACCAGATCGATGCAGCAGCTTGCGCAGCAGGTTTTGCGAAGAACAGTCGAGGTGATGGCATTTTTTTCAGACTCTTCAGGGTATCAGAGGCGCAGGGTTGAAAAAGATCGTGACCTAACAGCGATGTACGATTTCCTTTATGCCGCCACTGGCGAACCGCATAAGAATCATGTGAATCTTTTAGAAGCATGGAAACTTCTCGCTTCGGAAGGGCTGTACCCTTCCCTCTGCCTGACGGTATCTGAGGCAGCCCATCCCGCTCTTTTCCAGATCATCGAACAGGCGAAGATTGACTACAAGCTCAACATAGTCAATGTGCGGGTCTGCGCACCATCTGATATGCATGGGCTTTATGAAAACTCGCGAGCACTTGTCTATCCGTCAACGTTTGAGTCGTTCGGACTTCCGCTAGTTGAGGCACGGCAAGCTGGTTTGTCGATCATTGCGGCTGAACTCGATTACGTCCGTGACCTTATTGACCCTGAGGAAGTCTTCGATCCTCGCTCTCCTCAGTCAATTGCTCGTGCTATCAAGAGGTTTCTCCAGATATCTGAGACACCGATTACGATCCTGTCTAGCGAAGCGTTTGTAGGCCGACTGCTCGCAGTCTAACTATTTCATGCACGTTCTCATCGTCACGCAATACTTCTGGCCGGAAAATTTTAGAATCAATGATGTGGCTATTGGTTTAAAGGAAAAAGGGTATGAGGTGACGGTCCTGACTGGACAGCCGAATTATCCAGACGGCCGATTCTTCCCAGGATATGGATTTTGGTCGAAGACGGAAGAAGGCTATCACGGGGTTCGGGTTACACGTGTTCCACTCATTCCCAGAGGGAGAGGGGGGGCACTTCGGCTCTTGCTCAACTTCTGTTCTTTCGCTCTCTCTGCAAGCGTCTTTGGGGCTTCAAGGTGCCGTGGCCCTTACGATGTGATACTGGTCTACGAGCCTTCTCCTATCACGGTGGGAATTCCTGCGATTGTGCTCAAGAACCTCAGGGGAGCGCCGATTCTGTTCTGGGTCCAGGACCTCTGGCCAGAGAGTCTTTCGGCCACAGGAGTAACGGAGTCAAGATGGATTTTGAACGGAGTGGAATATCTGGTTCGGCTTATTTATCGTCATTGTGACAAAATTCTTGTGCAGTCCGAGGCGTTCAGAGCTCCTATTGAGCGGCTTGGTGTGAAGCGCGAAGATATTGTGTATTTCCCCAATAGTGCAGAGCAATTTTACCAGCCGTTGTCCCTGGAACGAGAGGCTCCTGAGCACGGCCACTTGCCGAAAGGTTTTCGCATCATGTTTGGGGGAAACATTGGTAAAGCACAAAGTTTTGAAACGATTCTGGCCGCGGCGGAGTTACTTAAGGATCGACAAGATATTCAATGGATCATTTTGGGTGATGGGCGGATGTTTTCCTGGGTACAGGATGAGGTGAGGAAGCGGAAACTGGATAAAACGGTTCATCTGTTGGGCAGATTTCCGGCTGAAGCTATGCCGCGATATTTTTCGCTTGCCGATGTCTTGCTAGTGACCCTTCGGAAGCAGCCGATTTTTTCCTTGACCATTCCATCAAAAGTGCAATCCTACCTCGCCTGTGGCAAACCTATCGTAGCGGCCTTGGCAGGGGAAGGAGCACGAGTCATCCAAGAAGCAGGAGCTGGTCTGACTCCAGCCCCGGAAGATGCGACTGCAGTGGCTGATGCGATTCTTGCGATGCATCAGATGCCGGAAGATGCCAGGCGGGCGATGGGTTTTAGAGGCCGGAGCTATTTTGAAACTCATTTCGAGAGAACGTTGCTGCTTGAGCAGCTCGACAGATGGATGAGGGAAGTAAAGGGAGCCACAGTCGCATGCGCGTCTTGATTCTCGGGGGAGACGGAATGTTAGGGCATCAGCTATTTCGCCATTTCAAGGAGCGGCACGATGTGCGCGTTACCTTGCGCCTTGGCCCCGAAGCCTATGAAACGATCGGATTGTTCGAACAGGGTATGACCTTCTATGGAGTTGATGCGAAGCAGACAGAGGCGTTGTTGCCGGTCATGGCGGACTTCCGTCCGGAAGCGGTGGTGAATGCCGTCGGTATTGTCAAGCAACGGTCGGAAGCGAAAGACGTCATTCCGAGTCTTGAGATTAACTCCTTGTTGCCTCACCGGCTTGCATTGTTATGTCGAACCGTCGGCGCGAGATTGGTTCACCTGAGCACCGACTGTGTGTTCTCCGGTCGAAAAGGTAACTATAGCGAGTCGGATCAGCCGGATGCAGAAGATCTCTATGGCCGAACGAAGTTTCTGGGAGAAGTTTCCGAACCTCACTGTATCACGCTGCGCACATCAATGATCGGCCCTGAACTTGCGAGAAAGACCGGTTTATTGGAATGGTTTCTTGCTCAACGAGGACAAGCCGTGAAGGGGTTTACCAGGGCCATCTTCTCCGGGTTTCCGACTTCTGAGCTTGCTCGCATTGTGGAAAGGACCTTGACGGATGTTCCGAAAGCCCAAGGTATCTATCATGTGGCGGCGATGCCGATTAGCAAATATGATCTTCTGAACCTCATTCGCGACCGGCTTCGTTTTCCGGTCACGATCGAACAGGATTCGACATTCGAGTGCGACCGAAGCCTCGATGCCTCCCGCTTTTACCGGGATACAGGCTACACTCCCCCTGTGTGGGAGGTGATGATCGATGACATGGCTCGTCACATGACAGAAAGGGGCGCATGATCTTCAAGGACAAGACCGTTCTCGTTACAGGTGGCACCGGCTCTATGGGGAAGAAGCTGGTGCATCGATTACTGTCCGGAGAACAGGGGATTCCTAAGAAGGTGATTGTCTTATCGCGTGATGAAGCTAAGCAGCACGATATGCGTATGTCGTATCTTAATCGGAGGGTGACCACCGATGAAGTAATCTTCAGTAATTTTGTCAATGTGCTGGAGTTTCGGATTGGTGATGTCCGGAGTTACGAAGACGTTTGTTCCGCCATCAAGGGTGCCGATATTGTTGTTAATGCGGCTGCGCTCAAGCAGGTTCCTACATGTGAATATTTTCCGGTTCAGGCCATTCTCACTAACTGTATGGGGGCCTCTAACATTGTTCGTGCCATTGAAGAGCAGCGGTACCCTGTTGGTATCGTTGTGGGGGTCAGTACCGACAAAGCGTGCAAACCCGTGAATGTCATGGGTATGACCAAAGCGGTGCAGGAGAGAGTCTTCGTGGCGGCGAACATCCTGAATCCTGGCACCCGGTTTGTGTGTGTCCGTTACGGCAATGTCCTGGCCTCTCGGGGATCGGTCATTCCTCTTTTTCATGATCAGATCAGGAACGGGGGGCCGGTGACGATTACGGTGCCGGAGATGACGCGCTTTCTCCTCAGTCTGGATGAGGCGGTGGACACGGTCTTTGCCGCGGTAAAGGAAGCGCAACGGGGAGAAACATATATTCCGAAGGCCCCGTCGGCGACGGTCATCAATGTTGCACGTGCGCTGATAGGGCAACGCGAGATTGCTCTACATACGGTCGGCATCCGACCGGGGGAAAAGATGCATGAGATTCTGATTTCCGAAGAAGAGATTCATCACTGTGTCCGGCGTGGAGGGTACTATGCGATTCAGCCCATGCTTCCGGAGTTGCGGCAGGGTGTTGCGTCCGAAGTGAATGAACCAAAAAAGGAATACAGTTCTGCCGATGAGATTCTTGATTTGCCCGGCACAGTGGAGCTTCTCAAGAAGCATCGTCTAATGGTCGACGCGACTGATCTCGGGAGCCACCCAGAACTTTTGAGATAGCGGGATGGTAAGAATCGTCAAGGAAGGGGCTGAGACATGACTTCTATAAAGGTGATGACCATTGTCGGGACTCGCCCTGAAGTGATCAAGTTATGCAGGGTCATTCACAAGCTTGACCATCATGTTCGGCATGTATTGGTGCATACAGGGCAAAATCATGACTATGAATTGAATCAGATATTTTTCGAGCAGTTGGAGATCAGAAAACCAGACCATTTCCTTAACGTCGTCGCTGCGACCCTGGGAGAGACGTTGGGCAATATTCTTGCTCGTGCTTATGATGTGATCGCCTTAGAACGTCCGGACGCGCTTCTGTTGTTGGGAGATACGAACAGTTGTCTGGCCGCGATTGTGGCGAAGCGGTTGAAGATTCCGATCTTTCATATGGAGGCGGGGAACCGTTGTTTCGACCAGCGAGTTCCAGAAGAACTGAATCGAAAAATCGTGGATCATGTGAGCGACATTAATCTGACCTATAGCGACCATGCTCGGGACTACTTGCTCCGTGAAGGGATTCAACCCGACCGGGTGATCAAGACTGGCAGTCCGATGTTTGAAGTATTGTCACAATATCAGGAAAGAATTCAGCAGTCAGAGGTATTAAAGACGCTTCAGCTCAAACCAGGAGAGTATTTTGTGGTCAGTGCTCATCGAGAAGAAAATGTAGATTCTGAAAGTTATTTTCGTAAACTTATTGATGTGCTCTTGGGGGTCGCCGAAATATATGGTCAGCGAATCGTGTTCTCCGTCCATCCCCGCACGAGGGCGCGAATTGACTCTGCCAAGATTGTCCTGCCTCCTCTGGTTGAGTTACACAAACCATTCGGTTTCTTTGATTATGTGAACTTGCAGCGTCAGGCACGCGCTGTGGTATCGGATAGCGGAACGATAACCGAAGAGTCTTCCATCCTGAATTTCCCCGCAGTGAATATCCGCGAGGCGCATGAACGGCCGGAGGGAATGGAGGAAGGGGCGGTGATGATGACCGGGCTCAATCGAGAGCGAGTTCTGCAAGCATTGTCGATTTTGGAGGGCCAGCCTCGTGGAGAGCAGCGTGGGGTGCGGATTGTGCGGGATTACGATGTTCCCAACGTGTCTGAGAAAGTCCTCCGTATTATTCTGAGTTATACGGATTACGTGAATCGACTCGTTTGGCACAAGTGACTCAGTATGTAATACGTTGTGGGCGATCGAATTTTGATAACGGGAGCAAACGGGTTCGTGGGTGCCGCCCTCTGTCGGCGCCTTCGTGATATCGGGTTTCTCGTGAGGGGAGCGGTTCAAAGTCTGGCGAAAATTCCGCAGCGTGAACAGTTGGAACTCAACGATCTTGAATGGGTCGTTCTTCATGATCGCTCGACTGAGCGTGAGACCAATGAAGCTCTGCAAGGCGTGCAGATTGTGGTTCATCTGGCCGCGCGGGTTCACGTGATGACCGACCATGCGTCTGATCCGCTTCAAGAGTTTCGACGGGTCAATGTGGGTTGGACAGATCAGTTGGCTCGATCGGCAGCCTTACTAGGCTGTCGTCGATTCGTCTATTTGAGCTCCATCAAAGTGAACGGCGAGCAGACTGTTGTTCCGTTCACAGAGCTGGATCCTCCGAAGCCTCAAGATCCTTATGGGGTTTCGAAGTGGGAGGCTGAACAGGCGCTTGCTCGAGTCTCGAGGCTGACGGGGATAGAGATCGTCGTTGTTCGGCCCCCTCTTGTATACGGTCCCGGGGTCAGAGGGAACTTCCTGCAACTTCTGAATATCCTCAGCCGAGGTATCCCGCTTCCACTGGCAATCGTCCGCAATCAGCGCAGTCTCGTCTATCTCGGAAATCTCGTCGATGCCTTGGCGCGATGCATTCAAGACCCACGAGCAGCGGGCCGAACCTACTTAGTCAGCGATTGTGAGGACTTCTCAACTCCTGAATTGGTCCGACGACTTGGCGCTGCGATGGGAAGTAAAGTGTGCCTGTGGCCGTGTCCGACGTCAGTGCTCTATTGGATGGGACAGGTTGCCGGAAAACGAAGGATGATCGATCGGCTCGCCGGATCGCTACAAGTTAATTCGTCGAAGATCCAAACAGAGTTGGACTGGCATCCGCCGTTCACAGTCGACGCCGGTCTCTCAGAAACCGCTGCCTGGTTCCGGACCCGAACAACTAGTCTGGTGGTGGCTTCATGATGCATAGTGTTCGGGACATATGAACGGTCTTGATCTATGACCTCATGGTCATCCGCATCTCTGCCCTACGTGATTCCGCTCGTGTCTTTTGTTCTGACGTGGATGGTGTTGGCCATTGTGATTCGGACTTGGTCTGATAGAATCCTTGACTATCCAAATGAACGATCCTTGCACCAGCGACCTGTGCCACGTACGGGAGGAATAGGGATTGCGGCAGGGATTGCGGCGAGCGTCCCGTTCGTCTCGCAGGTAGAGTGGTGGCCTCTCTGGTTGGGTGCCTGTTTTCTCGTGGGAATTTCTTTTCTCGATGACCTCATTGGTCTTCCGATCATCGGTCGTCTCCTGGTGCATTTTGTTGTGGCGAGTGGATTTGTGGCTGGCTTGCTGTTCAGCCAGGTCGGGTTAGGCCTGGCTTCTGTCGCGATTGTGGCGGTTGTGTGGATGACAAACCTCTATAACTTCATGGACGGTATGGATGGGCTTGCGGGAGGCATGGCTGTATTCGGCTTTGGTTTTCTTGCGATTGCGTCGTGGTTTGCCGACAACAGTCCACTTGCTCTCGTGAACGCATCGATTGCGGCTGCGTCGGGGGCGTTCTGGCTCTTCAATTTTCATCCGGCTCGGATGTTTCTGGGGGATGCTGGCTCGACGGCGCTCGGGTTTCTGGCGGCGGGAATAAGCCTCATTGGTTGGCGAGACGGAACGTGGTCGCTCTGGTTTCCAGCGCTCATTTTTTCGCCATTTATTGTTGACGCAACGGTCACTCTTGTGAGGAGAGCTGTGCAAGGAGAACGGTTTTGGCAAGCGCATCGGGCACACTACTATCAACGGCTGGTTCTCAGCGGGTGGGGGCACTGGAAAACTGTACTCACGGAATATGGTCTGATGGTGTTTTGTGGTGTCCTGGCGTGGGGGTACCAAGTGGCGAATGATCATGCGCGGCTTGCGATTCTTGGTTTCTGGGGGCTACTGATGATCGCCTCAATGGTGGGTGTCCATCTGGCAGAGCGCACGGCAGCTCGTCTCAAATCACATGGTTGAGTTCTGATGACTCTTCACGCGGCTGCTCACGATAGAGTATTGCCCGTTGATGGCATTCTTATCATCAACCCGCGAGACTTCATTGAGCGTCGAGAGAGTATTGAACGACAGCTTCAGTCACTGGGGTTAACATACGAATTCATTCACACTTACGACGCGTGTGACCTCGATTCTGCGACGGTTGAACGACACTTCACGGTTCCTTACCAAAATCTTGGAAACCAATCCTGCGCGATGAAACACCTTGCTGCCATGCGTCTTGTGGCGGAACGCCAGTGGCACCGAGCTTTGATCTTGGAAGATGATGTGCTCCTGGCCCCAGACTTCATTCAGGGGGTCCGCGATGCGATCACCGAATCATCGGCCATCTTGCATCCTCACGTGGTGTTCATTGGGAGCGGTGGAAACTTTTATACGCCCCAAAGTATGCGCGTACCAGGACAACGGTTGTACAGGGCCTCCAAAGGGCGATTCACGGATTCCTATATCCTGGGGGCTGATACCGCAAGGATTAGGGTGGAATGGATGGAGCAGCATGGGATAGCAGGAGCGATCGACTGTCATTTTGATGCAAGTGATCCCCAGTTGGGCATCGAGTGGTATTGGCTTGAAGATCCGGTGGTCGAGCAGGGCAGCAAGAATGGGACATTTCAGTCGGCGATTCAATCTGCGCCTCCCAATCTTATTCAGCGCGTCAGGTTTGGATGGGAGAAGATTCGCCGCAAGTATATTTATCAGTTGTGGCGGTAACGAAGGGAGGCAGTTTGTTCGTTGATCGTTTCAAGACTGTTTTTGATGACAAGTCGGCCATGTGTCTTAATGCGGCCAGAGTGTCGGCGATTATTGCTGGTATTGGGGTTCTCTACTCGCCGACCGTGGCGAGTGTGGCGCTGATCTGTGTGTATCTGGCTTTTGTGGCGAGTGGTCAAGCGGTTGCTCGTCTCACTCAGGTGTTCGCACGTCCCTCAGTCTATTGTGGGGTGGTATTCCTCGCGGTTGTGCTGATTGGGATGACGTATGCGTCAGTTCCCTGGTCTGATCGATGGATTGACGTGCTCAAATGGCGAACCATATTGTGGTTCTTTGTGCTGTTGTCTATTTTCGACGATGAACGGTGGAGAACGCGGTTGCTAGTTACGTTTGTCGTGGGCACCGTGGTGGCCTTAGTGGCATCTTTCGTGACGGCTGCCGGTGGGTTTACTCTATGGCGAAGTCCTGATGCGCTCTTGCGGAATTCGGTAACGCAGGGTATGGGCTTTGCGGTTGCGGCGTTGGTGTGTCTGTGGATGATCCAGGAGAAAACGCTCCAAGAACCAATGCGTTGGATAGTTCCGATGCTCGGGCTGCTCTATGTGGCCAACATGGTCTTTATTACAAGCGGGCGCAGTGGATATGTCATTTTGGGGATTGGTTGTGTGGTGCTCTTATTGTGGAAAGCCACACCCTTGAAGCAACTCACGATTGTGATAGGGCTCTCCCTCGTAACGCTACTCGCATTCTCTTTTCCCTCACGAATGCAAGACAAGATCGTTCTTGGTGTGGACCAATGGATGCACGAATCTGAATTGACCTCCGTCACCTCCATGGGCCTTCGCCGGGTGTATTATCAGAACACGTTGGAGATTCTCCAGAACCATTGGCTGATTGGGACCGGTACTGGTGGTTTCAAACAGGCTTATACCGAACAGATTATCCACAAGTATGACCCTTCCGATTGGCGATCTGAGCCCATCGGTGACCCACATAATCAGTACTTGGCGGTGTTCGCACAGCACGGGATCGGAGGGCTGGCGGTATTTCTGGTCTGGATCATGGCCATTGCCAGAGATAAGTGTTGTCTGCCGAAGTATCGTAAGTTAGCCCTGGCGATTCTTTGCGGATGGTGTGTGACGAGTCTATTCAGTTCTCACTTCAGAACATTTGCGGAAGGACACCTTCTCACGACGTTTCTTGGAGCCCTCTTGGCGACGGCGCCCGTTCAGAATCATGCGAAGGTTGTGGGGAAACGCTGATATTCTCTTCCTCGTGAGTATCCTCTTCGATAGGTCCTGCAGTCCGGACCTCGCTTGTGAGAAACAATCTCGACACTTGCTCGGTCTGCTTGCCAGGGGTCGAATCATGACATATTTGGAGAAAAGATGACCCGATGAGCAAGCTCTCTGCGTACATCATCTTCTGGACATAATCCCATCACGCATTCAGGGGCACATAATATCTTACTTTACCAAGTGCTCCATGTCGGACTTTCGGGGATGTTTTTGTTTGGGTGGTTCTGTGTTCTGGTCTTACATAGGACTGCTGTAAGATGCCAGCAGGCTCAAGATTGGCTGTCGAAAGTCGCACTTGTGGGGTCTGTTGTCAGCGTCGGAGAGTTGGCTCTACGTTTCCAGCTCAATTAAATGTTGGTCGGCTCCTTGGCAGTGCTCTTCTATGTGCTTCCTGGCCATGGCGGTTTTGAGTTACCCGTCATATAATGGGGCAACTACTCAGGTAGATAGACTGAAGACTGAAGTCGGTTAGTCTTCAGCCTGAACACCTGAATAGCTACCACTGGAACTGTCACGGAAATCTAATGCGAAAAATCGTGACCTCATTGTTTCATCGTCTCGTTGGCCGGTATGGACAATTAGTGCTTCGGTATAGATCGGTCCTTGTGATCTGCACACAGCTTGGGCTGATTGCGGCTGCGAATGTGACAGCCTTTGCCCTCCGATTCGAAGGGGACATTCCCACCGACTATGCACGACTGTTCCTGCAGGGCCTCCCCATCGTATTGGCGATCTATGCTGTTGGTCTTGTCGCATTTGGCATTCAGCGAGGGCTCTGGCGTTATGTTGGCCTCCATGATTTAGGCCGTATCCTCTGGGCCTCCGTCGTCAGTTCTGCGGTGTTCTATGGTGTGGTGCATGGTCTCCTCGGGTGGGTCGCCTATCCCCGCTCGGTCATTATTCTCACGGGTGTACTGAGCGGCCTGTACCTGGGCGGCATTCGTTTGTCGGTTCGCTGGTTCCGTGAATGGCTTCAGGTCTTAGGCCCATCAGCAAGAAGAGTGTTGATTGTTGGAGCGGGCCATGCCGGTGAGTTGCTGGTGAGGGATATGCAGAGCGACGCGGACTCTCACTACCGGCCGGTCGGGTTGGTGGATGATGATCCGATCAAACGGAAGATGAAGATTCATGGCGTATCGGTGGTGGGGAAGATTGAGGATATTGCCGCGCTGTCGCGCGGGCTTCTCGCGCATGAAATTATTGTGGCGATTCCCTCGGCTTCAACATCATTGAAGCAGCGAATTCTCGCCGCGTCAGAGGGGTGCAAGGTTCCCATCAAGACCTTGCCAAACGTGAAACAGCTGCTGGCGAACCCGGAGGCATTGAGACAGGTCAGGCCGATGAGCCTGGAGGATCTTCTGCAGCGGGAACCTATTCAGATGGATCGGCAGGAGTTGTTTCCGTTGCTCGAAGGGAAGCGAGTGCTCGTGACCGGTGCCGGGGGATCGATCGGGTCTGAGCTCTGCCGGCAGATCGCCCGATACCATCCGGCCACGTTGGTCCTCTTTGAGCGTTATGAGAACGGCCTGTTTGCACTCGACCTTGAACTGCGGGCGCAGTATCCAAAGATCACGATCATCCCGGCCATCGGAGATGTGACGGTTCTTGAGCGAGTGACGGAGGTGTTGCAGCAGACGGACCCGGAGCTTGTTTTTCATGCTGCCGCGCACAAACATGTCCCACTCATGGAGTTGAACCCGAAAGAGGCCGTTCGCAATAACGTGCTTGGAACGAAGACTGTGGCGGAGGCGTCGTTGGCGAGCGCGGTCGATCGCTTCGTGCTCATTTCCACCGATAAGGCGGTGAATCCAACGAGTGTGATGGGCGCTACGAAACGGCTAGCCGAAGACCTGTTGCAGAGCCTGAGTCATAGAGGACAGACGAAATTTACGGTGGTCAGGTTTGGAAATGTGTTGGGCAGTAATGGCAGCGTTGTTCCACTATTTGCGGACCAGATTCGAAAGGGAGGACCGGTCACGGTGACCCATCCCGAGATCAAACGGTTCTTCATGACGATTCCGGAAGCGGTGCAATTGGTGTTGCAGGCCAGCCTCTTGGGGCAGGGCGGTGAGGTGTTCGTGCTGGACATGGGTGAGCAGGTCAAAGTGGTTGATCTGGCCAGGAATATGATTGTTCTTTCTGGTCTTGTGCCAGACCAGGATATTCAGATTGTGTACAGCGGTTTGCGTCCAGGAGAGAAATTGTACGAGGAACTCTTTGAAGAGACGGAACAAGTCGAGCCCACGGCGTACGCAAAGATCCGACGCGCCATCAGTGCTTCTGCGATTCAATCGGATCGCCTCGATCGGGCGATCGCAAATCTTGAGGCTGCGGTGAGTCACGGCGATGACGATGAACTGATTCGCCGGCTCAATGAGGCTGTCCCGACCTATACACCGATGGCGCCCCGCAGCATTGAGCACATTCATTGAGTCATCGTCACATTCTGGTTTCTCTTGTTATTTTGTTGAACCAGACAAACTAGAGAGACCAAACAAACCAGATCAACCCGTTGCGAAGGATGAGAGAGGTGTGTAGGGGATGAGAGGTGTTGTTCTAGCTGGGGGACTCGGAAGCAGGTTGCTCCCGCTCACCAAAGTTACTAATAAACATTTACTGCCGATCTATGATCGGCCCATGATTTACTATCCCATTCAGGCATTGGCCGATGCCGGGATTCAAGAGATCATGCTGGTTACGGGAGGGAACAGCGCGGGAGATTTCTTGAAATTGCTGGGCAATGGGAAAGACTTCGGCCTGAAGCGGCTCAATTATACCTATCAAGAAGGAGAGGGCGGCATCGCCGACGCCCTGCGATTGGCCGAACACTTTGCGGACAGTGAGCCGGTGTGTGTGATCTTGGGTGACAATATAATCGAAGGCAACATCACCCGCGCCGCCGATGCGTTTCGGAAGCAACAGCAGGGGGCAAAAATTCTATTGAAGGAGGTCAAGGACCCGCAACGATTCGGGGTGCCGGTCCTCGAAGGGGATCGCGTCGTGAAGATTGAGGAGAAGCCAGCGAATCCTCGATCATCGTACGCGGTCACGGGCATGTATTTTTATGACGCGCGTGTATTCGACATCATCAAGACGCTCAAGCCATCGGGCCGAGGTGAACTCGAAATTACCGACGTCAACAATGCCTACATCGCGGATGGAACACTGACCTGGGATATTTTGGATGGGTGGTGGACCGACGCTGGTACGATCGAATCCCTCCACCTGGCCAACCATCTAGTGGCGAAAACCGGCGCGAATAAGATGATGGTATAGGGAATGGGATACAAGGGGTAACGGGTTAGGGGGGTAGAAGAGGGATAAGGGGGTAGCGGGATAAGGGGATAAACGGGGTAGCGGGATAGGATGCATTGGAAGGAGCTTGAGGTCTGGAAGCTGTCACATGAAATGGTTTTAGACGTCTACAGGCTGACGAGTTCTTTCCCAGATCATGAAAAATTTCGGCTAACCAGTCAATTGTGCGGAGCAGCTTCTTCTGTTCCCGCAAATATCGTCGAGGGAAATGCGCGGTACTCAAGGAAGGAGTACATTCAATTCCTGGTCACAGCAAGAGCTAGTCTTGAGGAGACTCGATATCATAGCTTGCTGGCCAGGGATCTTCACTATCTCGGATCATTAGACTACGACCAGTTCGAGGCGCAAGCCGAAAGAATTAGCCGAATGCTCAATTCATTAATACGATCCCTCAGAGCCAAAGGAACAAGTGAAAGGAAAAAGTAATCCCAGCATGGGCGTGTTGCATAGCCACAGCTTTCATTTTACCCCGCTATCCCAGTACCCCTTTATCCCGGAGGATTCGCTGTGCGAATCCTCGTAACCGGAGGGGCGGGGTTTATTGGTTCACACTTGGTGCGGCGGCTCGTGACCGGAGGAGGGCATGACGTCGTCAATCTGGACGCGCTCAAGTACTCGGGAAATCCTGCCAATGTGACGGATCTGGAATCAAACCCACGATATCGATTTGTTCGCGGCGATATCAGTGATCAGCCCTTGGTCGAACGTCTTCTCTGTGAGCATCGCATTGAAGGGGTGATCAATGCTGCGGCGGAGACTCACGTCGATCGGTCTATTCTCGATCCCGGAGTCTTCGCACGGACCGATGTGGTGGGGACCGGCGTGCTGCTTGAAGAAGCCAGACGTGCCGGCCTGCAGCGATTTCTGCAAGTCAGCACAGACGAAGTCTACGGCAGTGTTGAGACAGGGATGTCGATGGAGAGCGATCGACTGGCCCCGCGCAGTCCCTATTCAGCCAGTAAAGCCGGCGGAGACCTCTTGGCCCTCAGCTACTGGACGACCTATCGGTTTCCCGTGATGGTGACCAGAGGCAGTAATACCTATGGGCCGAATCAATATCCCGAGAAATTCGTTCCGCTGTTCGTCACCAATGCGATCGACAACCAGCCCCTTCCGCTCTATGGGGATGGACGTCAGTGCCGTGATTGGTTAGCAGTGGAGGACCATTGTTCGGCGATTGAGCATGTATTCCTTCGAGGTGAGCCAGGACAGATCTACAATGCTGGTGGGGGTAATGAACGGGAGAATATTACCGTGGCCGAACAGATTGTCGGTCTTCTGGGCAAATCCCGTGACCTCATTCGATTGGTGCAGGATCGACGGGGACATGATCGCCGCTACGCGGTGGATTGCAGCAAGCTGCGTCGATTAGGGTGGAGTCCTGACGTACCATTTGAAGAGGGATTGCGCGCAACCATTCAATGGTATCAGGAGCATGAGGATTGGTGGCGGACGATCAAGTCCGGCGAATTTCGCCAGTACTATGAACAGATGTATGGGAAGCGACTTCAAGAAGGTGCAAGGATAGGGGTAAGGGAGGTGTAAGGGGGGTAGCGG
>Ga0163150_10002317_pt1 | contig 29550 bp, 45 predicted proteins | sample OliLakLV19P2IB_FD_148628 | JGI IMG/M metagenome (GOLD analysis project Ga0163150, IMG submission 148628) | Freshwater microbial mat bacterial communities from Lake Vanda, McMurdo Dry Valleys, Antarctica - Oligotrophic Lake LV.19.P2.IB | ecosystem: Environmental > Aquatic > Freshwater > Lake >...
GACGAATAAACCGAAGCGCGACGCAGAGTAACGCAAGTCTTCGAGTTTCCCTGGGTTAGGCAGTACTTGTAAATGCAAGGACCGGGTCAGCATCTTCCCTCCGTTCGCCGTCGTGGCGCACTCAAACACGTCTCGCTCTGCTGCGCAACCGCTCCGACTGCGGTTCGGCTTATCTGTAGCCATTACACAAGCTTTTGTGGTATAGCGACCGAAAACAGACCAGCGTGCTTGAGTTCGCGCGGCCGAAGCGTTCAGATGAACACCCAACTATGAAGCCGGTTGAGCTCGTTGGGTACCTAATGGGGAACAGCACTAAACCTGGCATGCTTATTTTAGACACGTTTGGCGGCAGCGGAACTACTATGATTGCGGCGGAGAAGTCGGGGCGGCGCGCAAACCTAATAGAGCTGTCGCCTACTTATTGTGACGTGACAGTCGCTCGCTGGGAGAAGTTTACAGGCAAGACCGCTGAGCTACTTCCCGCGCTCGAGTAAAAACCGCTTGATAGAAGCACGCACGAAGTCGGTCAGCGACATGTCGATGATACCGAGTTCGACGCGCAGCCTGCCATGGAGTGACCGCTCTATCTTGACTGCGACAGGGACGAGATCCTCTCGAGTGTCGAGGAAGGCTTTAAGCCCCGGTTTTAATTTGCGACGCGATAGCATAATTCTGCTCTGCCTCAATCTCCACGAAAGTCGTGCGGTAGTCGTTTAGTGCCGCTAGAAACATTTCCTCGGCCTCTTTGGTTGGATGGCCGATTAGGATCTCGGCCATGATCTGTAGGTTCTTCTGGGTCTCGGCGCGGTTTCTCATAAACTATCCTCCGGCGGCTTGCTGCACTCGTTGTGTCGTTCAATCTTAGATGCGCCGACGAAGAACACGAGCGAGCACAGGCTGAGAAAAGCCCACGCGCCGGCGATCATCAACAGCGTGCGGTTATCCATTGGTCACTCGAATCGGCGCGTTAAGCGCTGCAGCGGATGGGCTCACGAAGACGTTTTTTGCTTGTTTCATAATCATTTGCTCCTGGGCTAAGTATGCGCTCGCTATGCAATTAATGCAAGCACATTATGCATGCACAATTACACAGACAAACGCGGTCATTCGACGCTTGATATATCGCCCGAGATGCGCAATGGTCGCGCCTATGGAGTTTCACCCGAAATGTCACAAACCAGAATGCAACATCACAACGCTACACGTCACTGGGCTATGCTATGAGCACAGATCATTCGAGTGCATCATCTGCGGCAAGGCCGTTAGCACCGGCTCTCGTAACTACAGCTCCAAGTTCTGCGGGCCCTGCAAACGCTACATGCCTGAAACCCGTGAGAGGCTCATCAAAGAGCGCAAGCAACAATCTGTTCATCGACCGTAAGCGCGGCGAGCACATCATCGTGCACGTCGAGGGCGTCCCAGGGATGCGCGCGGAGCTCTGGATCGAAGAGATCCACCGCAGTCATGTCAGGCTGCGCGTCACGGGGAGTCACACCATCCGATTCGACCGCTCCGAGTGGCACGAGCGGAGCAAGAAACCCAGGTAACTTGCATTAGTCCAGATTCGTGCTGCAATGGTTGTGTTGCAACACGAGATCATGGTCGACCTGAAAGCGTTTGCCCTTGCAATGCGTGACTCCGGCAAGACGTGCTCGCGAGAGGCTTACCGCCTATGGCCTCTTGCAAAATTCACAGAGAGAAAAGTCCGCGAAGTCTTCGGCGGCTGGTCAACGGCGCTGCAAGCGTGCGGCATGGACCCTCACCATCCCGTCAGGAAGAAGAAGCTCACGGGGGCGGAGCTTAATGTAAAGCTATTTGGGCGAGACATAATCGAAGTTATAAAAGAACAACACGCAATACAGAAAAACCCGACGCGGCCAACGATGCCTAACGACGTCGTTGTTATAGCTGGCGACATCCACTTTCCATTCTCAAGTCCCGTGGCACTTACCGCATTCTATGCCCTGGTTGAAGACCTTAAGCCGACTATAGTAGCGCAGTGTGGCGACCTCTACGATATGTATTCCCAATCTAAGTTCCCAGCGTCGATGAATATCTACACACCAGCAGCAGAGATGTCCCTCGCTCGATCAATGGCGGAAAGCTTCTGGGCCACCGTCAAGCGCATTGTCCCAAAGGCTAGCTGCATACAAATTTTAGGCAACCACAGCGCCAGGCCATTCAAGCGGCTTATGGAGTCTTGGCCGCAAGGTGAACACCTAGTTGATCTGCGGAAATGGTTTGAGTTTGATGGCGTAAAAACGTACCACGACCAAAGGGAAGAGGTGCCAATCGGTGACGCTCTTCTCATTCACGGTTACAAATCAAAGCTAGGCGAACACAGGGACCATCTTTTACGGAGCGTGATATGCGGCCACTCGCATTTAGGCGGTGTCAGTTATCGCAGCATAAGGCTACCCGGAGACAACAGGGAGACTGTTCTGTGGGAACTGAACTGCGGTTATATGGCAGACCCGCAGAGCAAGGCTCTAAGCTATACGCCAGGAAAAATAACGCGCTGGACTCACGGCGTAGGAGTAGTTGATAAATGGGGGCCGCGCTTCGTAGCATTTTAGTTTGCGCGTTGTTTAAAAAAATGAGTCTCTAGGTCTACTTGCTCGATTTAAAGAAAACGCATCGCCAGAAACGAATTGATAAGTACAATGAATCTGAGTGGCTGTATACTCCCGGCCGCTTAGTGGGGGGCGGCAGGAGGCATCAAGGAACGATTAACCCTGCCGTCGTTAAGAAGAAGAAACGAAACACTACGCCGCATCCGCCGCGGATAGCTAAGTGGCTGAGGGGTCAGGAGTATAAAAGGCAATGCTTAAACTGTGAAGAAAAGTTCAAAGCCACTTCAAGATTCTTTCGCCTCTGCGCTGCCTGCCGAAGACGAGCTGACTATTATGGAGACGAATGACTACCTCGTGGTCTCCAATATCTCCGCAAGCCAATGGGCGCAGATACGCGCGTTATCAATTCAGATCAATGACTCCGGCAGACATAACGGCGATCAAATGAAGAGCGCTATAGATGGGTTTCTTCTGTGGCTCGGCGATCAGGATAAAGAATTCGCCTACGCATCTGGAGATAACGAGATTAAAAAGGGTAACACGTTCACTCACTAGTATTGACAGTATCAAAAGGGATGACAATATCCCCATAAAGTACGGATGACTAAACGGCTCATGGGGGTGAGCTATCCGATGGCAAAACAAACGCACCAATCAAAACAAATTTCAGATAAGCCAGCGCTCGCAGACGGCGTTCAGGTTCTCGAGACAGAGCGCGTATACAAAGGCACTCAAGAGATTGATCACGACCTATTCAAACTCAATGTCGCGAAGATGCAGCGAAACGCATCGTACACTGATGACCCGATCTACATCGCTCAGGATCACAGTCACATTTATCACACTGTTGATTCGTCAGGCACGCCGCAGGAGAATTCAGCAGAGGTCGGCGGGCATTATCACAAGGTCACGGCAGAGTTTAGGGATGGTAAGTTCTACACGGCGTGCTCTCCTCCACTTAAATCGGTCGTGAGTAAGCGCAACGGGGCAGCGTCTAGGCGGTCTATCGCAGTGACCGGCGATGACCACACGCACGTTGTCGAATACAAAGGCTCGCAGAAGATCAGACCACGCGCGCTCAACACCGAGTACGTTAAGTTTCAGTCGAGTCAGGCTGCCGCGCAGTCGCCGGCAGCACCTGCTGACGTTCTCGAGCGCTAATCAGTGTCTGACATGAAGCAGATGTGCCGGGCTGACTTCCTGGAATATATTGCAATGCGCGATATGGACTCGGAACTAAAAAGGGCACTCAAAGCGCATGAGCGAGTACCTGTATTTATAGATAACCTCGCGCGTGAATTCTACAAATGCCCGATCAAGATTAGTCGTGAGACGATTAAGTCAGCCGTCTATGACATGACGGAGGTCTTCATTGGCGCTCTTATACTGAAGGCGAATGAAGCGTTACTGTCCGATGTAGCGAGGGGCCAGATCAAAGCTCAACAACAGCAAGACAAAGAGCTGAAAGAGGTTTTAAGTGCCATCATTGACGGACAGGAAGAAACGGTCGAGACGAGCGCCAAAGGCGAAGTCACTCAATCCTCATCAGAAGTACGTCTATAAGCCGGCGTATTGTGCGGAGCTCGTAGAGGCTGCCAAACGCGGCGAGAGCATTCTCGGGTTCGCATGTTCGATCAACGTCGCTCGTCCGATCCTCTACTACTGGGCCGGGCACCATCCAGAGTTTAAGGATGCGATGGCTATGGCCCGGCAACATAATGAGCACCACTTCCAGAGGATTGGACGCGGCATCATGACCGGGAACCTCAAGGGCGCGAACGTAGCGGCCTGGATCTTCTGGATGAAAGCGCAGTTCAATTGGGACGAAGCCGGCACGAATGAGTTCCAGGAAGACGTCGGACTCGAGTTTGAATCGTGATGGATACCAAACTGATCGCGGAGAGGCTGAGACGCGACATCAAAGCTAGCTACGTCGACTCAGATGGTCTGATCACTTATCAGCAACACCCAGGGGATTCACCGAACGGCTCCGGCAACGGGCTCCTGCTGTGCTCGCTTTACATACTGACGCTCCGTGATATCGGCGAACTAACAGACGTGGATAAGGTTTGGTTCCATAACGTCGTGATGGATTCCTCGGTTGAGCGCGGGCTACTCAATAGAGGTCCGCATCATCACGATCAAGAGGCGATGGACGACTACACGGCGGTGACCGCGGCATCATCCCTCTACGGCTGGCGCGATATATGCGAAGGCATTCTTAGCTATGGCCAAATGCGCACGGTTCGCACGCCATATGGCGCGAGGCTCAACTACTACTACAACAACGTAAAGCCAGGTACGTTCTACCATCACGATGGGCGAAAGAACTGGAGCGCGTGGCTTGGCAGGATGCCGCAGTTCGTCGCGCATCTCCACTTCGCAGCATGGAAAGATCCGGGGATATTCTACCGGCTCGCGTGGCGTCTAGCCATGTGGGCGTCGAAGTCCGCTGACGCTAAGGATACCGACGCTTGGCTGTTCAGCTATCTTCTCTGCCGCGCGGCAAGGGCCGGTTCTGGCCGCTCAGAAATCCACAACGCTGCCGAGAAGTGGACCGTCGCGTTCGCAGCCAAGCACGGCAATTTTAAAAACCTACTCGTCCAGCTTCTAGGTGACGATCACCCGATATCGGCAGCATATCCAGCAATGCTGCCGTGAACATCAAGATCGCGTATAAGAAGAACGCGCACCAAGCAGTGTTCCATTCTGATGTGACCGCGAAGTACTTGCATCTATCGTCGGGCTTTGCGGGCGGAAAAACTTTTGGCCTAGCAATGAAGGGCTTTCAGCTTAGTTATATCAATCAGCACTTCGCAGGCGGCTGCGTTGTTCCATCAATCGCAGACTACAAGAAGGACATGCTCCCAGTCTTCCACGACATCCTTGCTGCCAATAACATCAAGTACAAATATCACCACACCGATAAGTGGTACCGGTTCCCGTGGTCACGCGGCACGCTTCAGATCGCATCGGCGGAGAAGTCGTTACGCGGTCCCAACTGGGGCTATGCGTTATTCAATGAAGTGACGCTCATGGATCACGTCAGATATAAAGAGGGCATCGGTCGCGTGAGGGTGAAGGGCGCTCCGTGTCCGCAGATCGCATCGTCTGGTACACCAGAAGGCACAGATCACTGGCTACATGAGCAGTTCATTGAGAAGCCGCTCCCTAACTCACGCATCATCTACGGCGACACAAGAGACAACGCAGAGAACCTAGCGCCGGATTATATCCAATCACTCGAGGACTCATACGACTCAGTGATGATCGACGCATACCTGCGCGGCATGTTCGTCAACATGAATGGGAACCGATTCTATTACGCATATGACCCGAAGCGGAACACTGACAAGACGCTCGAGCGCATCTCAGGCTTAGAGGTTCTTATATCGCTCGACTTCAACGTTGACCCGATGTGCGCGACCATGTGGCACGTCTTGCCGGTTAGGAACATGCAGGGCGAGCGCGCGGCCGATGTCCACGGCGTTGGCTCAAAGCGTCTCATAGCATTTGATCAGATCGAGCTCGGCGGGCCGATGGGCGCAAACACGAAGAATATGTGCGACGCCATCAAAGCCCGCGGCTATCACCCCGATGATTGCACCATCTACCCTGACCCAGCCGGCAAGGCGCGCTCTACCACTGGCGAGCCGAACATCACCATCCTGCGTCAAGAGGGTTTCGATAAGATTAAGTATCGCAACGTTGCACCACAATTCAGGCGTCGCCAGCTTGCCACTAATAATCTTCTCGAGAAGGGCCTGGTAGTTTGCCACCCAGACAACTGCAATGGCATACGGAAGGACTGGGAGTCTTGTGAACGTGACGAGGTTACGGGCGGCAAGATCAAGACGAACCCAAAGCTAACGCACCACTCAGACGGTTTCGATTACATGATCGACCTCGAATTCCCGCTATCAGGTCAGAAGCCGGACTCGCGCATCGTGAAATTCCGATAGATGAACGAAGCAATTTCCATGCTTATACTGAGGAAGATGAACCAAAGCACTAAGAGCAATGCGTCAATCCATACTTAACCAGGGGAACCTGTGAAATTATCCATCCAGGAACAGATTCTAAACCAAGACCTCCGCCAGAAGCTCATCGAAGAGATCAACGCGTCCAGCAATGGGCAGCGTAAGGCCGAAGCATTCAAGCGCTACCAGTGCATGAAAGACCACTCGGACGTCTACGTTATGGAACTGCTCATGGCGCAGTTCGATGCAGGCACGGTCCGCGAGATGCAGTATGCACTGAGCAACATCTCCATCATGCGAAAGATCGTAGACAAGATCGCACGCGTCTATGCAAACGGTGTGAAGCGTTCCGCGAAGAAGAAGACCGAGACCAAGGCCATCGAAGAGATGGCAGAGCAGATGAAGCTGAACGAGCAGATGCGGAAGGTGAACAAGTACCTCGTCGCATTCAGAAACGCACTCATGTACATCAGGCCAACGAAGGAGTCCGGCGCGATGGCCGGCAAGTATTCTATCGTCGCGCGCCCAGTGCCGCCATTCCTCTATGACGTATTCTCAGACCCGAACGATCCAGAGAAGCCAATGGTCGTCGTGCTGTCTGATTATAAGAACGCGAACGACATCAAGTATGTGATCGGTGACGCTGCTGTCGCTGCTCGAGGCGCAGCGCCTAGCGGTAACATCGGCGTGGTCCGCGGCGTGGATGCAACGATGGTCTCGCAGCCTAGAAAGACAGCAATCCCGCAGGCTAACGTCGGAGTTGATACAGGCCAATACATCTGGTGGTCTGCCGCGTACCATTTCACGACCGATGCAAAGGGCGTCATCATCTCCGGCACGGATGAGTTCATCAATCCTATCGGCGCGCTACCGTTCGTGAACTACGCCAGAGATCAAGACGGATCTTACTGGGCTGAAGGCGGGTCAGACCTTGCTGATGGTTCGATCCGGGTTAACGCTCTGCTGACCAACATCAACCACGTCTCGATTCAGCAGGGTTACGGCCAGCTATTCATGACGGGCAAGAATCTACCGAAGTCTTTCAAGGTCGGCCCGAACCACGCACTACAACTTGAGTACAACGAAGGCGATCCAACACCGACTGTTGGGTTCTTGTCGGCAAACCCACCCGTTGGTGATCTGCAGAAGATGGCTGAGATGTATGTCGCGCTCTTGCTCACGACTAATAACCTCTCAGTCTCCGGCTTCTCCACGTCACTCAGCGACTCGCGCCAGTTCGCGTCAGGCGTTGCCATGATGATCGACAAGTCGGAGCTCATCGAGGACATCACTGAGCAGTCTGAATTATTCTCGAACCGCGAGCGGGAGGTCTGGAAGCTCATCGGTAACTGGCATAGCTACTACAAGCAGCGCGAGCTACTCGCAGAGCCGCAGTCTCATATCGCGGTGCCAGCTGACGCGGACGTCAACGTTGCGTTCCCATCTCCTATGACAGTGCTGTCAGAGAATGAGTTACTGGACATCATCCAGAAACGGCGCGATCTCGGGTTGTCGACAGATGTCGAGCTCATTCAGCGGGATAATCCATCTCTGACTGAAGATGAAGCGCTTGCTAAGATAGAAGCGATTACAGCTGAGAGCAAAGCACGAATGAATGCGGCGCAGGATGCCATGGGGAACCAACCAACCAACTGACGACGACACAGACCCAAACGAACTAGGGGAATTGAATGGCGCTAAAGGTAACAAGCAATCAGGGAACGCCAAGCAAAACAGTTTCGGAGATTGATCTCGTCTCGGACCTTCTCGTCAGCGCCGAAACGAAGCGGAACATCAAGCGTGACGTCGGGGACTACCTCGTCGAGAAGACGCTTCAATATGTGGCAGACCAACAGAGCCCGGTGACTGGCGAGAAGTGGCCGAAGCTAAGCAAGGAATACTCAGCGCTCAAGAATGCAGAGGGTGCCACTGTAGCGGCCAATATGGAATTGTCTGGCGACATGCTGAACGCACTCACTTACCGCAACACCGCGGATGGCGTTGAGCTAGGGTTCTTCGACTCTGAGGCGTGGAAGGCAGACGGCCACCTGAAGTTCTCCGGCGAGGAAAACCACCTACCACAACGCAGGTTTCTCCCCGCTGAGGGTCAGACGTTCAAGCGCGAGATCGCAAGTGAGATCGAGTCCATCATAGCTGACTACATCGGGAAGGACGCGGACCTTTCCAAGAGCGACTTCGACGGAGTAGAAACAGCAGCGGACTTGTGGCGCGTTCTCAGTGAGTCGTTCGAGGACATGAGCCGCGCGGATATCAGGGCTATCATCGCAGGGTCAGTGGATCTGTCAGAGCTACTCGATGACCTCGACTTACTGGGATTCCTCTAGTGGCTAAAGTGACAACGGCTGTTCACTTTGCAATAAACAGCCTCATCAATCGGTTCATGGGTGAGACAGAGAAGCGCGAGCTAGGCGAAACGTTCACGAGTCTAGCAAAGGATATGATCTCGAAAGGCATCAGCCCAGTCAGGGGTCACCGGAAGTTCGAGAGCTACAATGCGCAGAACACAGGGAAGAAGGGCTACCCGTACAACATCATGAGGCAGTACGCATCCAAACGCGCGCGTCCTGTGAACCTCTACCTCTCCGGCAGCATGCTGAACGGCTACAGTTGGAGAAGTAAGCCAGGGCAACTGATCGAAGTCGGATATGTAAACGTCAGCGGAGTGGACGCCATTAAGGCGCAAGTGCATAACGACGGCACAAGGAACATACCAGCCAGGCCAACAGTCGCTAACAAACCTGGGCAACAGTTCGCTGTTGCGATTATGCGAGAATTGATTAGCGTGTACCGAAAACGTCTTGAAGACATCATCAAGAAATCGAACAAATAAGGAGGGCTGACTATGCCTGAACAAGTGAAGACCGCAGAAGTAACGACCGCAGAGACAGTTGTTGCCGCAGTGCAGGAGACCGTTGGAGCTGCTGAATATCAGCGGGTGCTAGCCGATGCGACTAAGCACAAGGCAGAAGCGAAGAAGTTTCAAGTCGAGCTAGAGACTAAGCGCGTCGACGAGATGAAGAAGGCCAACGAATGGGAAAGCCTCGCGAAATTACGCGAAGAGAAGCTGACCGCGCTCGAGGCAGACAATACCCGCATGAAAGAGTCTTTCGTGAACGAGAAGAAGTTTAGCGCAGTCAAGGTGCTGGCCGTTGCTGCCGGGCTCCGTAAGGAAGCGCTTTCAGACCTCGACTTGCTGGAATTAAATTCTGTTATGCTCGAGACAACTTCTACAGGTAAGATGAACGTATTGGGCGCAGAGAGGTTCGTTGAATCACTCAAGACAAGCAAACCCCATTGGTTCGCGGCTCCTACAGCTCCAAACGTTAACACGGATGGAGTTACAGTAGTCGACAGCATGGTGGGACCAGTCACCGTGGAAATGATTATGGCTGCCGAGAAAGAATCGCTCAAGACAGGCGACAAATCGAAGTACCATGATTTACACAACAAGTACCGGAAACAGCCTGGCCGCATGGCCTAAGTCTTCGGTAAATTCACGGAGGATTTACAATGGCCGATCAAGTCATCAACGCCGCTACTAATCTCTCGGCCATCGTGCCAGAGGTTTGGTCCCGCAGAAGTTACGACGTTCTCTTGGCCGAGCTCGCTTTCAATTCGCTGATCTCAGCGGATTACGAAGGCGATATTCGGGATCTTGGCGATATCGTCAACATCAGCAGCTTCCCAGAGTTTGACTCCGGAGAAGAACTTGCCGAGGAAGGCCGGTCTGACGCAAAAGCAATTACCGTCACGTCGCAGCAACTCACCGTCAACAAGCGCGTCGTGAAAGACTTCATCGTCACCCGCCTTGCAACGCTTCAGAGTTTGCCGCACATGGACAAGCTTCGTGAACTCGCAGTGTACGCGATCATGAAGAAGGTCCATTCGACAATCATCGCAACGATTGTTCCGAGCGCGTCAGCTCCCGATCACTCGGTAGCGTACGACTCAGCCACGACTCTCGCTCTCGCAGACATCCTTGAAGTTAAGGAACTGCTTGATGCGCAAGACGTGCCAGCGGCCAATCGTCACATGGTTCTCGGCGCGGCTCAATCCAATGATATTTTTAATATCACGGGATTCACTTCGTCCGACTTCATGCAGACGGGATCGCCTCTTTCGACGGGCCAGCTCCCGTCGGGGCTGCTCGGCTTCATGCCGCACCTCACGACTGAGGTTGGCAATACGTCGTACTTCTTCCATCCAACGTTCATGACCATGGCGATGCAAGAAGGCATGCGAGTCAATGAATACGACCTTGGCGTTGATGGCAAGCGCGGGGTCCGCGTTAACTGCGATCTTCTCTGGGGCCTGAAACAGCTTGATAGCCTCCGCGTCTGTACGCTGGCCTAATTAGGAAAGGGACATAGAAATGAGTTATTTTTCACCTGAGAAATTCCAACAAGTTATCTATTTCAGCGGAGTCGCTGGAACGGGTAACTTGAGTGGTTCGGACGCGAGCAATGCTAAGGGCATTGCTGCTGACACTAACGTATGGCCGATTCCAGCTAAGTGCCTGATCGAGCGATGTTACATCGTGATCGACACGGCCATTACTGGGACGACCAATCTTGACTTCGGCGACGACGATGACGCTGATGGATTCGTCGATGGTTCCCTCTCTGTCACGCTTGGTACGGCGGGCATGTATGGATGGGACGCGAAGAAGGCTGGGGCCTACCTTCGTGTTGAGACTGCTGGAGCCACTGACCCAGCGGACATCTACGTCGTTCCTGCTGCGAAGTACTACGCTTCGTCTGGAAAAAAGATCAAGTGCGCTATCTCCACGACCAACACTGCCGGCGCATTCAAGCTCGTTGTTGAAGGGTCGATGTTGGGTTAATTGGCCACTCTAATTACTCGCCTTAGATTTGTATCTTCACGGAAGCCAGAGCAGCTCGGTCAATATCTGACTGCTCTTGGCTTCCGTGTTCAAATTTACGGCGCGCCTGTGTTTGATGGTAAGCGTTTGTTTTTATGGTTCGTCCCGCCTGATAACGGCCGGGATGTTCCAAGCACAAATATTTGAGGTGACCTATGGGCGTTCCAATCCATCCAGCTGGCGCAGTAGAGAACCTGAAAGTGGATTCTGTCGCTATCGCTGAAGTGTCGCTGTTTACTCCGACGCTGGACGATAGCGTGTTTGAGGTGCAGCTGGTTACATTGGCAACTGTTGCTGGTACGACCACGGGCGACTTCTTCATTGTCGAGAACGCGGCCGGATTAAAGATGGCTGTATGGCTGGATAAGGCCGGAACCAATAGCCCGCCAATTGGGGCGATTTATTCTGCCGCAGACGTGAAGGTAAGAGCTAACATCAGCTCAGACACTACTGCTACCACTGTGAGTGCTCGAGTAGCTGCCGCTATGACTGCCGGAGGTCCCATTGCCAACCTCACCAGGCTAGACAACCTCGATGGCACGATCACATTTACTGCAACGAAGGTTGGCAACGTAACAGCTCCATCTCAATTCCGAGCTGACGAGGGCGGCGCTGGCTCTGTCGTCACCGCAACAGTTACTGGCGGCGTTGCATCGAGTTTGCAGAATGACTATGTGATCATCCGTAATGATGCCACCACGTACCATGCATGGCTCAATGTGAACAGCGAAGGCACTGATCCTGCTCCTGCCAGTTCCACTGCGATCGCAGTAACTGCAGCATCAGGGGCGACCCAGGCTACGATAGCGGCAGCATTCGCAGCAGCCATTGACGCCAATGCGAATTTCTATGCAAACGTTTTTGGAGCCGATCAGGTGCAAGTCAGAAACGTAACGGGCGGAACGGTAACAGACATCTCGGTCACTAACGCTACTGGGTTTACGGCATCAGTTCTTAGCCAGGGCGCAGCGGCTAACGCAACTGGGATTAACCCGGCATCGAGCCCTGAGTCTATTTCAAATAATCCAAGCGCAGTTTAACCAGAGGAAACCAAATGAACGCAGAACAAGAAGCCCCAAAAGTAGAAGAAGCCCCTGCCGCAGTTCCAGAAGCACCGAAGCCAGCAGAGCCAGAAGCTGCTCCAGAAGCTGCACCAGAAGCGCCAGGAAAAGAACTGGCGACCGCTTAACGACCCGCGATCAGCATGCGGGACTGGCGACTTGCTGCTTACCGCTGCCGGCGGCACGGTTACGCTGACTGGAACGAGTACGACGAACCTCCCGACTGGATCGGGTAGGACGCTTGGGTGTGGCACCGGAACGGCTAAGACAATTGGAGCCGGCTCTGTATCCATGGATATCGACGCATTCGCTTACGATTTCTCGCCGAGTACATTGAGGTAGTGTGGCATGGCTTACATCATAAGGAAGTTTAAATGGATGTTTTGGTGCAGCTTTGCTCTGAACTTAGGGCTTATTACATAGTAGTTCCTGACCCGCTACCATGAGAGGCATAATAGACTATGGCAATCTTTCCAGTTCTCGAAACAGAAGATAGAGTCCAGATCAGCGACAAGACGCGCATCAGCTGCGCTGGCTCTTTCGTTGCTGGAACCTCAAACGCGATCACGAACAGAGAGATCAAGCCAGGAGCGGCAGAGACTTACATCTCAGTTACATCGGCGCAGTTTCTCGATTGGCAGTTTGCGTTTACCGTCGACATCGGAACGACCAATAACAAAATCAACTTCAAAGAGAGCGGCGCTGAGCTAACGGCAACGCTGACGAGCGGGAACTATACGCTCGCGACCCTTGCCACAGAGATCCAGACACAGATGACATCGGCTGGCGGAACGTATACTGTGACCGTGCTCAACTCTGTTTACACCATTGCCGGCGCTGCCACGTTCTCGCTCTTGATTAAGAGCGGAACCAATGCCGCGACTTCCGCATTACCGCACATCGGCTTTACAGGAACAGTCGACAAGGCGAATGCAGCTACCTACGACAGCGCCATGGTCAAGTCAGCCACCAGGACCATCAGCCTGCGCGTTACGAATGCAGACGGTAACGAAGTCATCACCAAAAACATCAGCGTGTTTTCTGTTGCCGGTGATCGACTCTACTCGACGGACGATCTTCTGAAGCTCAGTGAGCCGAAGATTATGAACCTAGTCCAGACAGGGAGGACCACGTTCAAAGACATCCATCGTCGGTGCCAAGACTTGATTCTAGCCTTCCTCGATAAAGAGGGTCACGTCGACGCGTATGGTGACAAGTTCACGAAGGACACCTTGCTAGACACCGAGGAACTGCAAGAGTGGTCGACATTCATGGCTCTTCGGCTCATCCACGAGGGACGATCTAATGCGACAAACGACATATTCCACGAAAAAGCGGGGCGCTATCGCGAGCTCGAGAAGTTTCACCGAGAGCGCGCGGTCCTTCGTGTGGATCTGGACGCTTCTGGTTCTGTTGATGATTTTGAGCAGACCGATATTCGCTCCACTGTTGTGGTAAGGCGTTAGAGGTGGCAATCGCAGACGTCCGAACTTACGCCAGGGCTCGCATGGACGCTCTCAGCTACGTTGAGCACTATGACGGTTTCAATTTTGAGAACATCCCAGGGACTAAGTTTGACACGGCATACCACATAGAGATGGGCGTGGCCCGCGGCTTGTCGAACAACCAGAACTGTCAGGTGACTGAGGTGCCTTATACGGTGCGCGCGTTCTTCGCAGGCGGTGCAGATCCTAAGGCCGTTCTCGAGACGAGCATAGCGTCCGGCGATGCCATCGTTGCAGAGATGATTGATCCATCGAATAGATTAGTGCAGTCTGGATTAAAGAACGTTCGCTTTGACTCGATGTCAGTTGAGCCTGTGGCAGATTCAAACGACAATAGTATTGTGGTCAAGGTTGACTTTACAGCTATGGTGATAACGGACACGTCGTCGTGACGCGCCGAAACTGGTTCAATCGGGGGATTAAATAAATGGGCACTCTTTCCAACATCAAGGTTGAACCTTGCAACGTAAGCTGGAATGGAACAGACATCGGATTCATTGAAGGCGACCTCGAGATTGCATTCGAGGAACAGAGCGTTGATATCACCGCTCATCAAGAGGGCTCAAACGTTCTTGATAGCGTCAGGACGGGCAAGAGCGTTTCGCTGAGTACTGCCCTCAAAGAGAGTGCGCTGACTCAGTTGACGACTCTGCTCGAGGCTGGCGGCGCGACGTCTACCGCAGTTGCAGAGGTTTACACCATCACATGCGTTGCTGACGTGACCAACTCGCTCGATGGTAAATATTTCGTAGCGCGAACTCAAGGTGATGCCATCCTCCATCACGTTTGGTTTAACACCTCTGGCGGATCTGCTGTTGACCCAGCACCTGCCGGTTCTACTGCTGTCGAGGTTGCGGTTACGACCAATGCAACAGCAACGACTAACGCCGCTTCTGTTGCATCAGCCATGGACGCGCTCCCCGGTTACATCGCAACGTCAAGCGGCGCAGTCGTTACGGTTACGCTGGCAACTGCTGGCTTTGCAACGGACGCATCTACCGGCACGTCTACCTTTACGTTTGCCGTGACGACCAAAGGAACCGGCGCGCTCCCGGGTTGGGGTAATAGCAAGGACTTTACTGGGATGGTCAATCAAGCGAAGGCCCTGATTCTTCACCCTGTCGTGTTGGCTGCCTCAGACAAATCTCGAGATCTGAACTTCTGGCTAGCATACCCGATGCTTGAGTCGGTTTCATTCTCTGGAGAGAGCCCGGAGATGATCAACATTAGCTGGAAGATTTTCCCAGACACGACTCGTCCGGCAGCCATCCGCTTGCTCGGATACGGTAACGGCACCTAATGGAACTGAAGCTGAGTAGCCCGCAACAGATCAAGGTCGTCTACGGTGAAGCATCTTACATGGTATCTAAGCCGAAGATGGGCCAGCTTCTCGAATTCGAGAAGAAGAAGAACGAAATGGAAGCATCAAACGGCGGCATCAGCGAGGCCGTTGTTGCGTTCCTTGAAGTGCTCGGCCTTCCGCGAGAGGTAACGCTTGACCTTGACTCTGAGAATGTCGGTGCCGTGGTTGAGGCTCTGACTGCTGGAAAAAAAAACTAACTGAGCTTGAGTATCGTCAGGCTCGTTTGTGTCAGTTCTATGGATGGTCGCCTGGTGACGTTGCCGGGATGTACGAAGAAGAGGCTTCTGGGTATTGGTTGGCAATATCGACGATTGAGGCCCAACAAACGCTTTTAAAGCTCAGGCTGATGGATTGGCCAAACATGAAAAAGCAAGACCGACAGTCATGGCACCGCCAGCTTCATAAGGTCGCCTATCCAGAAACGCATTCCGGTAAAGAGCTCAGCACTAAAGACCTCGCTGCTCGCATCCAGGCGGCTGTGAATGGCTAACGAAATCGTAACAGAGCTCGTACTTGAGCTAAACAAGTTCAAGGCCGGGCTTGACGACGCGTCGAAACAGGCGAAGATTGCCGGCGATAAGTCGGGCAATAGTCTCGGCCAGGGATTCGAGTCTGGGTTTAGCAAGGCGGCGAGCTCTCTCTTAAAGACCATTGCAGTTATAGGCGGCGGGCTACTTGCTGCGTTCAGCATTAAGAAGGCAATAGAGCAGGCGAGTCAGCAGGAGGACGCCATCAATGCGATTAACGCCGCACTTGCTGCTAGCGGTAATTTCACGCGCCAGGCTTCGCTCGACTTCCAAGCTTATGCAGCGCAACTACAGAGCGTAACAACTGTCGCAGATGACGTCATCCTAAAGAACGCGGCGTTGCTCGCATCTCTCGGCGGGCTGAGTGGCGAGGGGCTGAAGAAGGCGACTAAGGCTGCGCTTGACCTCGCTGCTGGGCTTAACATCGACGTTGCCTCTGCATTTAACCTCGTAGCTAAGGCTGCTGACGGGAATGTCGGAGTGCTCAGTCGGTACGGCATCCGCGTGGCAGCGACAGGTGATAAGACCATGGACTTCGCTCGTGCTCTTGAGATCATGAACCATAAGTTCGGCGGGCTTGCTGAGTCCAAGGTCAACACATTCTCGGGCGCTCTTGCTCAGATGGAGAACACGTTTAGCGATCTGCTGAAAGAGTTCGGCAGGTTCGTCACGCAGTCGCCGCTTCTAATCGGCGTCTTCAAGATGATCTCGTCCGGGATTGTTGACGCTGTAAACGGCATCAAGTCTGCTGGCACTGCTGACGTCATCGGGAATCTGTCGCGCGAACTGAACAGCTTCGCGTTGTCTATAGTGCCAAAGGTCTTGCCGCCGCTCGAGCTGCTGATCAACATGCTCACCTCGCTCAGCTTTGTCCTCGTCGGAATGGCAGTGTCGCGCGCACAATTAGTGCACGGCAAGTTCGCCGAAGCATTCGATACCATTAAGCAGGCCATAACAGATGCTGGGGAAACGGTGTTCGACTTCAGCGGGACCATGAAGGTAGAAGAGTTTCTACAGAAGACAGACGAGTTCGTGAACTCATTCGCGACTAATTTAAATGAGATGGGTCCGGCCATGGCAAGCGCTACATCAGCGGTGATGTCGCAGCTTGCCGGCATTACCTTCTCGGGTGTTTTGGCATCAATGTCCGACGCAAAGAATAAGATAGTTGTCACATCAAACGAAATCGCAAAGCATCTCAATGGTGCTTTCGTTGGTGCTATTTCCAGTTCGTTCGCAGCACTTGGCGGGGCGCTGGCAACTGGGAAGAATGGTTTCGCTGAGTTCGGTAAGTCTGTCCTAAAGTCGCTTGGCGGTCTTCTGATGTACTTCGGCCAGATGTTAATCGCTATCGGCCTCGGGTTATCTACTGTCCCATTTCTTTTCGGCTTTCAAGGCCCAGCCGCTGTTATCGCAGGAATTGCGGCCACCGTTCTTGGCGGTGCCTTGCAGGCTCTCGGAGGTGGCGGCGGCGCGCCGGCAGGAGCTGGCTCCAGCTCAGGAGGCGGCATCACGTCATCGAGCGGAGGCAATATTTCTCCCGGTTCTGTTGAGACGGGTGCGCTGCTCGAGACAGAAAAGAAAGAGCCGACAACTACTGTGCATGTGAACGTGCAGGGCAACATCTTAGACCGGCGAGAGACCGGCCTTGCTATCGCGGACATTATCAACGAGACCTTTGGATCGAACGGTATCACGTTCGCAACGACATGAGCCTAACCACACACTCAGCATTCTATTACGGGTTCGCAGTTACCTCTGCGAATAACAAAATTAACTTCAACGAGGGCGCGGCAGAGCTGACTGCTGCCATTGCCGTTGGTGAATACTCGATGACAGGCTATGCGACTGCTGCTGCTGCTGCTCTGAACGTCGCAGGCGCGCTGACGTTCACCGTGACATTCAGCCGAGTTACTCGGATTATGACGATAGCCGCTGGCAGTAACTTCACGCTGCTGATTTCGTCAGGCGCTAACGCCGGGTCTTCCGCGTTTGCTACGCTTGGATTCAGCGGTGCCGATGTGACAGGTGCAGCGACCTACGCAGGTGGAACCGCTGTTGGCACATCATATAATACGCAGTTCATTCTGCAGGACCACATCGCGAGCGCTAATTTCGTCCGTGCAACAGATGCAACAGTGAACACATCCGCATCTGGCCGCGTTGAGGTGTTTAAGTTTGGTGACAGTCGCTTTGTGCAAGCCAATATTAAGTATGCGACTAACACGACTACTACTGCTGGGCCGGTGAGAAACAGCGCGACTGGCGTTGCAAAGTTGCAATCGTTTATGGATTATCTTATTACTAAGGGACCTGTTGAATATATGGCTGACGAGTCTTCGGTTGGTACATTCCAGACGCTCATTCTTGAATCTACGCCAGATGACTCAAAGGGCACTGGCTATACGCTCAAGGAGCTTTATGGTCAGGGTTTGCCAGGATATTTTGAGACCGGAACAATGAAGTTTCGCGTCCTAAGCTAAGGAAGGTTACCGAGTGTCAATTTCAAATGGCGTAGACGCAAATTCAACAAACTTTAATGCTGCGTTCATGTCACGCACCATCAACACAAACACGACCGGATCCATCACTGCTGGAACTAACTTTAAGCGGGCGGTTCAAGACGCGCTGACGGCATTCGCTACTGGCGGTCAATCGAGCGCAACGGCCATTACTAAAGATATTGCAGTGTTCTCCACTGTCGCAACTGCTGCCGACTCTGGGAAGCTCCCTACGAGCTCCGCTGGTCTTCACATCATCGTCTATAACCGCGGCTCTAACGCGATGGCGCTTTTCCCTGCGACTGGTGATGCAATCGACGGGCTATCAGCAAACTCTTCCATCTCCATTCCATCGGGTGATTCAATAGCGGCATCGTGTAGAGCCGCTGGTCAATGGATCACCGAGAGCTTTCAGTTCAACCTCGTCACGGTTCCAAATGGCGGGACAGGCGTGGCAACGCTCGCATCTAACGGCGTGCTGCTTGGGAGCGGGACATCTGCCGTCGCTGTTACTGCTGCCGGATCTGCGGATCAGGTTCTTCGCGTGCCTGGCGCTGGCGGAGCTCCTGCATTTGGCGCCGTGGATCTCACGAAGTCTGACGCCGTTACGGGGTCGCTCCCTATTGCAAACGGCGGCACGGGAGCAACGGCAGCAAGCACCGCGTTCAACGCGCTCAGCCCAATGACTACGTCGGGCGACATCATATACGGCGGTTCAAGCGGAGCGGGCACTCGACTAGCGAAGGGCACCAACACGCAGGTGTTGACCCTGGCCGCAGGTCTTCCGACTTGGGCTACTCCGTCGGCGGCTTCGGCCCTGCCTACGGTTCAGAAGTTTACCTCTGGGTCTGGAAACTATACAACTCCGGCGTCGACTCGTTACATCCGGGTCCGCATGGTCGGAGCAGGCGGCGGCGGCGGTGGGTGTGGGACCGCATCCTCGGGTAACGGCGCTGCGGGCGGAAACTCGACTTTCGGGACCACTTTGCTCGTAACAAATGGCGGCGGCGGCGGTCCGAACGGGAACAACGGGCCAGCCGGAGGGACTGCGTCTCTCGGATCTGGGCCGGTAGGAATCGCCTTAACGGGTGGCGGTGGCGGTGGGGCGGCGGCAACCACAGGGACCAACTTTGTCACGGTTGGCGGCATCGGCGGATCGTCTGCGTTCGGCGGCGGAGGCTCTAGCGGTTATACCGGCGTGGGTGGCGCTGGCGCGGCTAACTCAGGCGGTGGTGGCGGTGGTGCTGGGAACCAGCACACATCAACTCTAATTTCCGGCGCAGGCGGCGGTGCGGGGGGGTTTGTAGACGCGATCATCGTGCCGACAGCTTCTCAAGTTTTTGCTTACGTAGTCGGCGCGGGCGGAGCAGGAGGGACTGCGGGCACGAACGGATTCGCAGGCGGCGCGGGCGCTGCTGGTCAAATTCTAATCGAAGAATACTATTAAAAATGGCTCTGACTCTTACAGAGAACGCCATCAACGCGACGTCAGCGACGAACATTAAGCCATCGCTGGTGTTGCAGATCGAAGGCGTATCGACTCTCTACGGAGCGGTCACCATCCAGAAGTATATTCACGTCGGTGATGTCGGCCTGCTCGTCGACGGTAGCTGGTTAGTTGGCGGGCTTGGCTCTGTCATTGATCAGGAGGATCTCATCTCTCTTGATGGAACAGGAACGTCAATCACGCAGCAGTTATTACCTGATAAGGGCTCCGTTTCTTCGGCTTCAAGCGTATCGGTCCAACTCATAGATGCAGACAACTTACTCACACAACTAATCAGTCCGTCTATTGTGGTTGAAGACGTGCTAGGTCGAAACGCAAAGCTCTACATGGGCTTTCAAGGGACAGCTTGGCCTGACGACTTCGTGGAGATATTCCGCGGTTACATCGACGACATCATCAGCGGTGCCGGGTTCGTTCGACTGAACATCGTCCACCCTGAGAAGAAGAAGATGCAGGACGTCTTCACCAGGAAGGACGACGTATTATCTGCGGGCATTAACTCTGCCGTCACATCGCTCCCTGTCGTAAATGCGAACACTAAGTTTCTATTCCACTACGTCGGTCCTGATGGGTCGTTCAACTTTGTCGACTGCCAGCACTACGTCAGGATTGATGACGAGATCATCGAATATCTTGGGCTTACTGCCACGAACATAACCGGCGCTGTTCGTGGTTCTCTGGGCACCACTGCTGCGGCTCACAGCTCTGGCGCTAAGGTCACGTCATTCTATGCGTTCGAGGAAGACGTAGTGAACTTGGCGCTGAAGCTCATGCTCTCCGGGCCTGCTAACAAGACAGAACTAAACTTCAAGACCGGCGTTGTCATCAAGTCGTTTAACGTCATCGATGCATCGCTGACCGTTTCTAATGCGGTCTTCTTTTTAAACGTCAACATCTCCGAAGAGTACGGACTCACCGAGGGCGACTACATCCAGATTACAGGAGCGACTGACTCTGCGAATAACGACGTGACGCCCGGGTGGGCTGCGATCTCGTCCATCGTGGTTTCAGATACCGGATCTTATGCGGTCGTCTCTGGCGTGACGTTCACGGATGAGACAACGACGTCTGCAGTTGCAGGGTTCCGCAGCCGCTACGACACGTTTCCTGATGGGCTTGGAATGACGCCGGCTGAGGTTGACATCACTGAGCATAACCGCTGGCGCGATCTTCAGTTATCAGCGTTCAGCCTGCGCATCTATGTTCGAGATACCATCAATGGTAAAGAGTTCTTAGACAAGGAAGTCTATTCCCCTTACGGCGCATATTCTATCCCGCGAAAAGGCAAGTCCTCTATGGGCTTCCACATCGGCCCGCTTCCTACTGTAGATATTAAGATACTCGGGCAAGACGAGATCAAGAATGCGTCTAAGCTTCAGCTTCGCAGGACGACATCACGGAACTTCTACAACGCCATCGCATACAAGTTTGACGAGTCTGCGATCGAGGAAGGAAAGTTTCTATCCGGCGTGATCACGGTTGATGCAGACTCGCAGTCTCGCATTCCGGTAGGCAATGCAGTATTTACGATAGAGAGCCGCGGCATTAGGACGAACCTGTCTGGCGTTGCGAATACTGCGCTAGCTGCCGCACGTCGGCTGAACCGTTACAAGTTCGCGGCTGAGTCGATTGATAATGCCGAAGTGTTCTTTGGCGACGGTTTCAACCTCGAACCAGGTGACTTGCTCATCGTCGATTTTGACGGGCTCCAGGTATCTAACAGCTCAGACGGCACGCGTGAGAAGCCTGAAAAGTTCTACGAAGTGACAAATAAGCGTCTCGACCTAAAGACTGGCAACGTGAGCCTGACGCTGCTTGATACGAACTTCACCGCGGGCGAGCGCTATGGCCTGATCTCTCCGAGCTCCGTCGTCGCGACTGGCGGGCTTACGACGTCTGTCATCCTGCAGGATTCCTATGGTGCGATCTTCCCCGGCAACGAGAAAAAGAAGTGGGCTGATTATGTCGGGCTTCCTGTACTAGTTCACTCTGCTAATTTCACATTCTCGGAAGAGGTTACGTTCACTGGCTTTGACGCAGGTAACCCATACAAGATGAACTTCGATGCAGCAACGCCGCTCTCTCTCGCAGCAGTAGCGGGTCAGATCGTAGACATTGCTCCGTATTCAACGAACACAGACCCGTCAGTCAATCGCCTATACAAGTTGATCCACGCGCACCAGAGCCCGCGTGTGGCCGTAGTGTCTGGATCGTCCAGCACTGTCTTTGTCGTAAGCGCAGGGAACGCGGGCAAGTTCATCGTCGGAGCATATGTCCGCGTTCACACGACAACGTTCACTGACTTCTCGCCAGAGGTTAAGGTTTCGATTGTGTCTGGTACGACGATCACAGTTGCCGCGACTCTCGGGTTTACGCCATCGAGCAGCCACTGGGTTTCATTCATCGGCTTCGCAGACAGTGAACAAACTTACAGATTCATCTAGTAGACAAATCGGTCTAAGATCGAATAAGAATTAACAGGGGACACAATGACTGATCTGTCAGACGAGCGGGCGCTAATTCAGACCGAAGAGACTTCCTTTCGTTTCGCCGTCTCAGAGTCGCTCGCGCAGAAGCTTGGCAAGTCAGCCAACTTCATCTTGAATAGAAACTACCAAGAGAAGGCATTCAGGATCAACGGCGGATACAACACGCTCACCCTCCCATTCAATCAGATCGACGGGTACGCATTCTTTCAGTATAACGCACTGATACTGGATGCGTGGTTGTATGTGCAGACGGCCGGCAGCGGCGGGACCACAGAACTTGACATTAAACTAGCGACATCGTCTGGCGGCGCATTCTCTACCATCTTCAGTACAACGCCTAAGATCACTTCGGCGGCAGGTAATAACAAATTTATTCACGTCGGGTCTGTTATCGCTAACACGACAGCGCCAGTGCTCAGTACGACGAACGTCGACGCAGGCAGCGCCATTCGCTGCGACATCATTGCTGCACAAACAGGAACGGTAGACGGCTGCGGATTAGTCATCCATTATCGGCCACGCTGATGCGTCGCGTCACAATAACAGGGAGATCACATGGCATCAGTAGGCAAGTCTTTTAACATCACGGCTGCCGTCGACTTTGGCTCCAACTTGTCCAGCAATGCGAACGCATACACTGCACCCGCCACTGGGTATGCAATCGTTACGCTAGCTGTTGAGGCCGCAGGCGATGCTGTTAGGTTTCAGGTGGGCGGTCGTAGTATGTTTATTACCGCTGCCGGCGGTGCTGGCCTGCAAGCTGCTTATGGGGTCTATGTCGGACCCGGTAAAGCCGTCAGCTTTTCTAACAACACATCTTTGGCATCAGTTTTTGTAGTCGGCGTTGAGTTCACAAACACCTAGCTGTGCTGTGGATCGAGCGGCTACCGTGGGACATCATCAATGCCGCGGCGACATCTCACGGGCTTGACCGTCGCTGGATTGCAGCGATCATCCAGAAGGAATCAGGCGGAGATACGTGGGCAGTTCGCTATGAGCCTAATTGGAAATATGAGTTCCACACGCTCGAGATGGCCAAGAAGTCACGCACGACCGTAGACACACAGCGCCAGCTGCAGAAATTCAGCTATGGACTAATGCAAGTGATGGGTACCGTCGCATACGAGCTCGGCCTTCGCGAAAACCCTATGAAGCTTTGCGCTGACCCAGAACGCGGCGTGCTCTATGGTTGCCTGATACTCGCGCGCCTCAAGAAACGATACCCGCTTTATGAGGATATATTCTCTGCATATAACGCGGGGAGCGCCATCAAGATCAATAACGGCATCAGGATCAATCAACTCACCTATGTGAATCCTGTGCTATCGCTTATCAAAGAACTAGGAGAAGCTGGAAAATAACAATCTAACTCAGGGGGGTTCTATGCTCGATTCTATTCTTAATTTCGTGGCTCCGGCCTTAGCTTTCCTAGCTTCCAAGTACGGGCCTATCGGCGAGGCGTTCGGATACATCGTATTATTTGGCATTCCGCTTGTGTCGATCCTCATTGAGATCGCAGAGACCGCGGCAGCGCTTACGAAGTCGGCGAGCGATGATGCGGCTGTTGCAGACGCTAAGACTAAGTGGGCTAAGGTCGTCAAGACTCTCGAGTTCCTGCCACACGTCAACCTACCGCTCGCGCCGATCTTCCTGAAGATCCTCGCCATTGCCGGCAAGGTCTTGTCTGCGCTGAAGAGCTTGAAAGAGTAAACGCCCGGGCATATGGGAAAGCTAATCGGGGGATGGCTGCGGCTCTTGACCGTCATCCCCTGGTTATTGCCCATAGTGGGATATGCGCTAAGTGGGCTGATGTCGATGTTCAGGCGATGGCGCGATGATCGGCTGAGTCGGCAGCTATCTGCGGCTCTCTTGAAAGCCAAGGCCACGAAGGACACCTCCGATGTTGAGAATCTCTTTCGTTAGCGTCTGCATTTTCTTAACCGGCTGCGCGGTTATGGCACCGCCGAAGTGGCGCGGAGACATCTATGCTGGCGACCATGAGACACTATCCATTCGCAGAGCCCAGGCTAACCAGCGGGTTTCGTGCATAGATCCAGAGTTCAACGACTACATCTGCATGACCGGCGAGTCATTCAGATCGTTTGTGGACACCTACGTAATCGGCTGTGTAAAATGGAAGAAGGGCGGCGAGACAATGACGCTAGCCGAGGCCGAGACACTCTATAAATTATACAGGGTCGTTGAAGATGGGGAGTACATTGTCGAACCAACACAAGATACCCGACTGGATAACAGTGAGCACAGGGATTATTCTGACAAGCGTTAGCGGTGGGACTATCGCGACTGCGTGGGCTTACTCAACGTTCGCTGAAAAGGGATCGGCCGAGGGACACATAGAGCTCATCAAGGGCAGCATCGAGAAGCGACTGGACAGGATCGATGATAAGCTTGATGCGCTTCTAGCTGAGAAGCGCAGCACTAGGCGGTAGGTCATTCCATCCCATACCTAACCAGCCCGCGAGAAGCGCGCCAGAAAATCGTGCTCTCTACTGGCTGCGCTCTGCGTGGCTTGCGTACTGCGTCTGAAATGTACTTGGCTCCCTTGCACGGCTCACACCGGCACCCGTAGTTGTAGCGAGTGGTTGTACCGCACTCAACGCGTGACTGCTTGATCTTTTCTTCATTTGTTTTCTTCATAAAAAACTCATCGTCCATTCAGCGCTTCTGCTGGCACCCGTGTCTTCTGCCCGATGGCAACATCAAACTCTTCGCGGAATAAGAGGCCAGGTATCACGGCGCCTGCTTTGTGCGCTGCGACCGCTGCCTTCTCATTGATGGTGATTATCAAGAACTCTTTCGGCACGAGGTTGATGTCGTCGACATCGCAGATCACCTTCCGCCGTGTATTCTTGATCCGCTGCTGATCGATGTCCCAGCGCGCCTGCTCCTGACTCGCTTTGAGCTGCGCGGCTTCTATGCGCTGGCGCTCTGCGAGCTCGTCCACCGCTGACGGTTGATCGCTTCCGAAAAGATCCGCGGCCTCCACTGCATCCATGGGTTCCATCGCCTGTTCAGCGGCGAGCTTAGTGCGCTCATCCTCTTGCCGGCGACAGAGTTCCGCGGCCTCAGCCCGGCGCTGGACGTCAAGCCGCTGCTGTTCCGCGCGACGGATCATCTCCTGTTCAGTCGCGAAGCGATTCAGTTCTCGTTTGATGTGGGCTTCAGCGTCATCGAGCGGCGCGACAATAAACTTCACATATTCATTGATGCGCTTAACCTCGTCATTTAGCGGCCCTACTAACTCTTTGCGTTTGGCATCAACCATGTTCCATAAAGACTTCAATCGCTTCGCAGTCTCCACTGCGTCGCTGCTTGATTTGAAATCTGTTACGACGAGAGTCTTCACTGGCGAAACAAACTGCGCAATCTCCGCCTTTAGTGGCTCAAATTTAGATAGCTCTGTGCTCATGACTTCACTCCTCTTGTTCGCTTCTGATGTTCTATAACTAGCTGGTCCCGAAGTATTTCCATCTCATCCATCGTCAGCATCTTTTTGTCTTTTCTGAATTCTTCGTGGCACCACTGACCCAGATCTTCATTCGTGATGTTCATGAGCTTCGCGGTCTTCATGATGTCGATGGCCAGCGCGACGCGGGGATCAGACTCTTTTGACGCTGGCTTAATGACCACCGTCGCGGCGAGGCTCGGCTTCTGCGGTATTAGGTTCGGCGCGGACTTCGCCGCGGGGCCGGGCTCACCGCGTTCCGCCTGATCCATCTCATCGCTCGTGTAGAGTCCTGATAGCTCATGCGGGAAGGCCCGGCGCAGAGCCAGAGACTCCGCGCACTTTCCGATCATGAGTTCGGGCATGCGCTCCCAGAGGCCCATAAGATTTCCATCCTGGAATCGCTGCGCGTAGCCATCGAATCTAGCCACTGCCCATAGCGGCTCTTTGAACCCAGCGTGGAGAACGCCGACCTTCGCCGCGCTCGGCGGTTCACGGTCAAGCCAAGCGTCTTTCCATGTGCCATCACCGCCGCACCAGAACGGCCCGAGCTGTCCAGCATAATTCCCTGTTCGTTCGGCGATCAGGCGGAATCCGTCGATCGAGGTCTGCGTCTGGTGGACGTCTCGACCGGCCTTCTTATCGTATCGCGGCACCGAGTAGATCTGGCGATTGAATGGGTCGAGCTTAGTGCGCTGGCACTGCCATAAAAACATTTTCAATTCGTCGTCGGTAGCGCCCTTGCATATCTGGCGTTTGATAATGTCGACCTGCTCAGTGCTGAATTGAATTTCTGACGTCGATGACGCTATTGTCGGCGCGCTGGCTACTGCTGTTTCGTTCGGGTTCGACATCGTTACTCTTTCGTTTCTGCGTAGAAAATTAGGGTCAAGAAATGACTTGCGTCGGTATCGAATAGATATACATTCATGGGCATGAAATCAACTAATAAAAAACAGCTTAAAACGTGCGGCGTTTACCTCCGCTTAACGCCAGTAATGAAGAAGATCATGGTATCGGCATGCAAGGAGCTCGGCTGCTCGTATGGTCAGTTCGTAGCTATTTCGTTGCGCTCATATGCACGCAGAAGGAAGCCTGGGGCGGTGATCTTTGGTGAATGAAAGAATACTTCTCTACTCTCTTTTCCTTGCAACGCTTATCGTGTTTGTATTTGTATTTCGCTAAATGCGGCGAGGACTCATTGACTACAGGAATGTGAAGCGCGTTGAATTAGATGGCCGCTCTTTTCAGAGCAAGGGCGAGGCGCAGGGATATCTCTGGTTGAAGGCTGACGAGCAGGCCGGCAACATCTCCAACATCAGATGCCAGACGCAGGTCGCGCTGCTCGACGGGCCGCAGAATATGCGCGTCATTTACAGGCCCGACTTCGTAGTGTTCGACCACAAGCTGCAATGCGACGTGTGGATAGAAATCAAAGGCTTCGAGACAGACGTATGGAAGATCAAACTCAAGCTCTGGCGGCACTTCGGCCCAGGGCGGCTCAGGATCTATAAAGTCGGGTGGGGTAAACTCGTGTTTGACGAGGAAGTCATTCCTAAGATTTAATCAGAGCATGAATCTTTTCATGCTCTTACTTGTCGTCGTTCCTTCTTTATTCGCCATCTCCTGCGGTAAGCAGCTACACAGCGGGCCTGACGAGCTGACTGCCTATGTTGAGGAATTCCAGGCTGCCGGCGCGTCGGTTAATCGACCCATTCAGGTTGGGCAGATCAAACTTAAGCTCGTCAAGTCTCTCGATCAATATGGGGCTGCTGTTGCAGGGTACTGCGACCGCACGAAGACTCCGCCAGAGGTGCTGATATTAAAAGCTCGCTGGGCTGGCTTCGGCGAAGTCGAGCGCGAAATGCTGATATTCCACGAGCTCGGGCACTGCGTGCTGGGCCGCGAACATCTCGGACTAGTTAACCCGGTGAACCGATTGCCAGTAAGCCTGATGTTCCCGGGCATGATTCCGGCCGCGATTTACTCTGCCGCACGCGGTCATTACATCTACGAGCTGTTCTGGAATAGACCGGCGCTCATGACGCTTGTTCAGTGATCTAGCGCAGCTGCTTCAGCGCCGCTCTCACTGCGCCCTCGGTCACGCCGAGATGGTCGGCTATCTCTCGGAATGTCATCCCATTCTTACGCAGCTTCGCTGCTTTCGCGTAGTCGAATTTTCTCGGCGCGCCTTGGGTCGGCTGGTAGCCGCATTTGGGGCATTTCACTGTATGACCCCCCATCCATAGCCGCCGCCGCTGCCTTCGCCGCTTCCGTCAATTACCCCAGTCATGACTCTGCCAGCTCATCCCGGAACCGTTCACCCCACGAACGACTCGGCGAATCCTTGAGTCTGTCGAGAACTTCAGCGACTGACATCTTAGATGTGAGGGGGATGCGTTGCTGTTTAGCCCACAATGTCGCCCCTGCACGACAAGCTCCCGTGATGATGCTGAAATCTGACAGCGTCACGTTGCCAGATTCCCTGACGCGCGCCAGAGCCTCAGCCCTTCCAGATCCTGGATTCTGTTTTTCCTTGGCCGCCGTGACTGCGTCGCGGAATGATTCGCCGTGAGCGCAATACGGCGTATTTTCAAGTGTGACGAACCACGTTTCGCCGTCTTGTGTTTTAATTACCTCGCACGCATGACCCTCACGCATAAAAACTCGTGGCGGACCGTCTGCTTCAAGCTCTAAGCCGTCCCTGAATATTATCACTGTATGATCTCCCATCCTTCGCCGCTGCCTTCGCCGCTGCCGCTGAAGCTGCCGCTGCCGTAGCCGTAGCCGCTGCCGATGCCGCTGCCGCTGCCGTTGCCGTAGCCGTAGCCGCTGCCGCTTCCGCTTCCGCCGCCGCCGCCGCTGCCGAATCCGCCGCCGCTGCCGTTGCCGTAGCCGTAGCCGCTGCCGCTTCCGCTTCCGCTGCCATAGCCTTCGCCGTTGCCGTCGCCGTAGCCGTTGCCGTCGCCGTAGCCATGGCCGCTGCCTTCGCCGCTTCCGTCAATCATTTTGACTCGTAAGCGAGCACGCTCTTAGCAGCAGCAGCAGTCATCTCAGCAATTTCCAATCCTTGGCGATTGACAATAACCACGCGCGCGAGCATAGCGCCGACTTGATGCTCTTTGCCTGCAATGAGCCCGTTCGCCGCCACGTCGCTGACCGAGCCGGACTTGTCGCGGGTGTATACGCGCCAGAGCCTACGCGCTGACGTTAGCACGACGGTCTGTGTCGCCGCATCGAATGACTCCACGGTGCCGGCGTGTACTCCTGCAATAGATGCGCGGACAATTACAGACGCTCCAATGATGCTTCTCTTTTTCATTTCATTTTCCTTTTTTTGTTGTTGGACCAGGTACAAAGACGCTGACGAGTTCGCGTCACGCTCTGCTGCGCAACCGCTCCGACTGCGGTTCGGCTTATCTGTAGCCATTACACAAGCCTGTGTGGTTCCTGTCCAGGCGCGAGAAGCGTCCCACCCAGGTCGCGATGAATCGCTCCGCACGCCTGTCACTCTATGATCTCCCATCCATAGCCGCTGCCATAGCCTTCGCCGCTGAAGCTTCCGCTGCCGTTGCCGTCGCCGAATCCGCTTCCGATGCCGCTGCCGCCGCCGTAGCTGCTTCTGCTTCCGCTGCCGCTTCCGCTGCCGCTGCCGCCGCCGCTGCCGCATCCGCC
>Ga0163150_10002319_pt1 | contig 29531 bp, 24 predicted proteins | sample OliLakLV19P2IB_FD_148628 | JGI IMG/M metagenome (GOLD analysis project Ga0163150, IMG submission 148628) | Freshwater microbial mat bacterial communities from Lake Vanda, McMurdo Dry Valleys, Antarctica - Oligotrophic Lake LV.19.P2.IB | ecosystem: Environmental > Aquatic > Freshwater > Lake >...
CGGGGACCTCAGGTTGAGGCGAGCAAGTCTGATCATAACTCCGACTCCTGACTCCCGACTCCTTGACTCCTGACCCCTGACCTCAAAAGAACTCAGGCCCCCGATCGCGTAAACAAATCAGGGGCCTGAGCTGGAGGAGAATCAGGTTGTCAGGCCGCGGGTTTTCAGGCGTTCACGCGGCGGGTGCGGCGGGACATCGTGAGACCGGCGACGGCGAGGCCCAGGAGCATCGCGGTGGCGGGCTCGGGGATGGCGGCGAGGGAGGCGTTGCGGACGAGTTGGAGCGCCGCGATGCCATTGTTGTTGTTGATGGAGATGCTCGTGAAGGTGAGGAGGAAGCTCGGATCGTTGAGGCCTTCGATCACCGTGACGTTGCTCGCCGCGGTGGCCGGGCCGAGTCCTTGCACGAGGTAGCCGTTTTCATCGAACCGGGTGCTGGCCGTCGGCCCGGTGATGATGCGGCGGACGATCAGGTCATCGAGGATGCCATCGATGGTGATGTCGGTGGTGTCGGGGCCTTCGTTGTTGTTGTAGTAGATGACCAGCGAGTAGCCGTCGGCGACAAACTCGGCGGGGATCTCGGTCACGTTGAGCGAAGGCTGCTGGTTGAGGAAGCTGTTGTTGAGCTTCTGATCGGGGTTGGCGAGGGCGCTGCCCATGGTCCAACTGTTGCCGCTGGCGGACCAGTTGATATCGAGGGTGGTGGGGTTGCCGTTGTTGTCGCTGAGGTTCGACTTGCCGCCGTTGGCCGCCTGGTTGTTGGGGCCGTCGGGGTTCCAGTTGGCCTGCTGGAAGCCGGTGAGGCCGGCCGTTTCGGTCGTCGCCAGCGCGCCGCTGAAGGATACGAACTGCCAGCCGATGGATTTCGCGGCCGGCGGGGGAGCGATGTCGGTGGTGATCTGAACAGCGGCGATGCCGTTGTTGTTGGGTCCGGACAAGGCCACGGTGAAGTTCGGGTCGTTGAGGCCTTGGAACACCGTGTAATTGGTCGGGCCGGCGAGGGCGCCGGATTCCTTCACGAAGCCGACGGTGCTGTAGCTGGACGACGCGGTGTTGCCCGTGCGAATGGAACGGGAAACGTTGTCGTTGGTGCTGCCGGCGATAGAGAGCGTAGAGGTGCTGGGGCCTTCGTTGTTGGAGTAGTAGACGACAACGGAGTACCCGGCGCCGCCGGTAAACTGCGGGCCGAGGCCGCTGAATGTGATCGAGGGCTCGCGGTCGGCGAAGCTGTCGAGCAGCTTGGCATTGGGGCTGGCGTGATCGTTCAAATGCCAGCTGTTGTTGGAGGTCTGCGTCCAACTCGTGACGGAGACGCCCGAGGCCGCGCCGATGCCATCGACGAGGTTGAACGGCACGGAACCGGGGCCTTGGCCGCTGCCGAGATGGTTGTTCCAGTTCGCTTGTTCCACGCCGGGCGCGCCGGCGATGTCACCGGCGGCAAGGGTGTTCTGGCCACCGCCATCGGTCGCGCCGTTGACGTAATGCCAACCGACGGTGATAGCCTGCGCCGGCGCTGCCGCCGCGACTGCCACAATGCCGGCTCCGAGCAGGGTGCCGATACGGGTTCCAAACACTTTCATCACAATCTCCTTACGAGTTGAACTTGAACGGCGGCCCCGAGAATTCGAGAGCCCGCCACGATGAAACGCTAACTCCAAATTGCAAACGTGCCTGAACACATTTTGTCGCAATAGCGACCATTTTGATTATTGGGGCCCACCACAGGCCGAACTCTTTCCAGACCTCGAAAAAACTACCCACCTTAACGCGTGTTCCCCCAATAAAATCCGCGGTGTACCGCGTGCTCGAACTTGTCGCGCAGGAACCACTGCACCGAGCCATCGATCAAGGCGTTGTTGATGCCTTCGGGCATGACTTCGTTGGATTCGATGGCGCCGTTCTCCGGCGGGGCGGACATGTGGACGACGCCGCCGTAGGTCAGGGCGTAGGGGCCCAGGCCGCCGCTGCGGGCGTGGGCGATCATGCCCCACTGCCCGAGGTTGCCGCGGAGCCAGTCGCCGAAGATCGGGGTGCGGGGGCTGGCGCTGATGCGGCGGGCCGAGGGGAGGCCGGCCACCCAGTTGTAGGCCTTGCCGTTGGCGGCGTTGAGGTAGTGGCCGAAGTACGGGTAGCCCCAGAAATACTCGCCGCCCCACGGCATCGGCGCCGGCCACGCGGTGGCGACCGTCACCTTCGGGGCCATCGACGGGCAGTAAAAAACCTCCGCCGACTTCTCGATCGAGTAGCCGCCGACCCAGCCGAGCCACATGGCTTTCCAGGCGGGGTCGTTGGCGTAGTTGGGGTCCTGCCCCTCGCGCGGCCGGATGCCTTCGCCGGGGAGGAAGGTGCGGTTGGAGGCGGCGTAGGTGATCACGCCGTTGGCGAGCTGCCGTTGATTATTGGCGCAGACGGATCGGCGGGTGTTCTCGCGGGCCTTCCCCAGCGATGGCAACAACATCGAGATGAGCAAAGCGATCAGGGCGACGACGAGCAGCATCTCGACCAGCGAGAAGCCCGCGCCGCGGCGGGTCTTCACCGGCATCGGTGTCTTCGAGTTGGAGCGAAAAGCGGTCATTGAATCAATCGATTTCCCGGAAGCTGGATTTTCAAGCGGGGTGTTACAACGGCTTAGTTCGATCGCAAAAGTCGCGCCGGATGGCGGGGGGCGCTCGATCGACCAAGTTTCACGTCTGGAATTGTCGCACGTCTGGGCCCGGGGACAAGTACCGTTTTGATCAGGTGTTGAACCCTTTTGTTTTGTTCCTCGGACGATAATTAGAGCATTTACTGGCCTTTTCGCTATCATGGGTTCCGGTAGTGCCCGCGACTGGACATTTTTTACAATGGCGTGACGACAAGGCCGGCGGTTTCGGTGGGGGTGCCTCAAAAGATGAAAAAGACAAAATTCGTTGCCGTGTTGATAGGCAGCACCCGGGCCTGGCACCGCCGGGCCATTCTAGGTGTGGTCCGCTTCCGCCGGGTCAGCGGGCAGTGGAAAATCTTCGCCGAGCCGACCATGGTGGGCGATCGACGCATCCCGGCCGAAGCCCTGCGCGCCGATGGAGCAATCGTCGATATCGTCCACCGAGCCGATGCCTTGCCGCTCCTGGAACGCGGCATCCCGATGGTCAACCTCACCACCACCGACGAGTTGCCCGAGGCGCCGCATGTGTCCAATCAGGGCCGGGGCATCGGGCAGATGGCGTTCGACCATTTGCACGAGCGCGGCTTCCGCCACTTCGCGTTCTGCGGCACCGGCGGCTATTCGTATGTCCGCGGCCGGTACTTCACTGCCTCCGCCAAGGCCGCCGGCTACGACTGCGCGGTCTACAACCCGCCCGACGGCGCCGTCGCCGGGCTCGACGCGGACCGAGCGGCGCTGGCGGCGTGGATCAAGTCGCTGCCCAAACCGGTGGGCATCCTCGCGGTCAACGATGTCCGCGGCCGGCACGTCATCGACGCCTGCAACGAGCAGACCATCCACGTACCCGACGAGGTCGGCGTCATGGGCGTCGACGACGAGCTGCCGCACTGCGAGATGTGCGAGCCGCCGCTCTCGAGCGTCCGCACCAACGCCGAGCGCATCGGTTTCGAGGCGGCGTCGCTGCTCGACCGCCTGATCGACGGGGCCGCGCCGCCGGCCGCGCCGCTGCTCATCCCGCCCACCCACATCGTCACCCGCCAATCCACCGACGCCCTGGTCACCAAGGACGAGATGGTCGCCAAGGCCATCCGCTTCATCCGCCAGTACGCCTGCGACGGCATCGATGTCGACGACGTGCTCAACCACATCGATGTGTCGCGCAGCGTGCTCGACCGCCGGATGCAGGAGGCCTTCGGCCGGACGCCGCACGAGGAAATCATCCACGTCCGGCTGGAGCACGCCAAGACGCTGATCACGGAGACCAACCTGACGATGTCCGAGATCGCCGAGCACACCGGCTTCAACTATGCGGAGAACATGGGCCGCGTCTTCCGCAAAAAGCTAGGCCGCAGCCCCGGGAGCTTCCGCGAACAGACGCCGGGGAAGCGGTAAGCCCTGATATCGAACCCAAGCCCGATGATGAGGCTCTGTGAATCGTCGGGGTATGCCTTCTCAACCCAACCCATCACCCCGACGATTCGGCAGACCTCATCATCGGGCTTGCCAATCCCTGAACCCATCCGTCCCATCATGAAACATCCGATCAACCTCGGTCTCGTCACCCTCCTCTTCTCGTCCTCCGCCCTCGCCGTCGACGTCGCCGGCCTCATCGAGAAACCCGACCCCGCGCACGGCAAGGCGCCCAACTACCGCCTCACCGGCGACACCACCTTCGACTGGCGCATGGGCCCCGTCCCCGGGGATATCGACCTCAACGGCCACACGCTTACCATGGAGACCGGCGGCGGGAACATCACTGTCTTCCACGGCGCCATCACCGGCAAGGGCGCGCTCCTCTGGCTGGGCGGCGGGCAGGACCGCTGGCAGACCACGCCCTCCGTCCTCACCGGCGCCAAGCCCAAGGGCGTCGCCGCTTTCGCCGGAGCGCTCCTCGTCCTCGGCGGCGGATCGAACCAGGCCATCGTCCAACTCAACGCCAGCGATCAGATCGACGACGCCTGCCGCGTCCGCATCACCGGCAACCACGAGGGCCGTATCTGGACGCAGGGCCACGGCGAAACCGTCGGCCCGCTCGACCTGCAATCGCACGGCTCGATCGACCTGGGCAACGGCGAGTGCACCCTCACGTTCGCCGACAGCAGCGGCGAAAAATGGAACGCCGCGAAGACGCTCACGATCGACCATTGGACCGAAGGCAAGGACAAAGTGGTATTCAAGGGCGGCAAGGCGGGCCTGACGCCCCAGCAAGTCGCGCGCATCGGCTTCGCCGACCCCTCGGGGCGCGACGCCGGTTTATATCGAGCCGTCCTCAACGCCGACGGGCAGCTTGTTCCTGATCAGCGGGTCGAGGCGGTCAAGCCGCCGTTCGATGTCTCCGATGCGGCGAAGGAAATGCGTCGCGCGATCTATGAAGTGAACGGCCGCGAGAAACTCACCAATGCGAACAACCCGCTGCGCGACGGCACCAGCATCTCCTTCTTCGGCGACTCGCTCACCTGGCAAAATGTATTCATTTTCCGCATCGAACAAGCCATCAAAACCGGTGCGGCCACCAAGGCGCTGAAGGTCGCGCTCCACAACCACGGCATCAACGGCGGCGGCGTCCTCGCTGTCCGCGACGGCGCCGACAAGGCCGCCTACGTCGACGCCCGCAACCAGGACGGCCCGCAGGCGCCCTTCGCCGAGGTCATCAGGAAAGACAAAGCAACCGTCGCCGTCGTGCTCATCGGCATCAACGACGTGTGGTGGCGCAACACGAAGCCCGCCGACTTCGAGGCCGCCCTGCGCGACATCGCCGCCGCCGCGAAGAAGAACAAGACCGCGCTCGTGCTCGCCACGCTGACGACGATCGAAGAGATGCCCGATGGCAGCAACCCGAAGGACAAGGCCTGCGACGCGTTCGCCGAGCTCACCCGCAAGGTCGCGAAGGAAACCGGCACGACGCTCGTCGATCTGCGCGACGTGGTGAAGGCCTACCTGCAAAACCACAACGCAAAGCTGCGCGTCGATGGTTCGCTGGTGATGAGCAAGAGCGGTATCCTGACCTACGACGGCGTCCACCCGAACGACGCGGGCAACGACCTGCTCGCCGACCACCTGACGGCGGGGATCGACCGCGCGCTGCGCGGCGAGCAGACGCCTGGCAAATAGACCTATGGAACCCAACTGAAAACGGCAAGCCCGATGATGAGGCACTGCGAATCGTCGGCGTATGCTGCGAACCGACCCCGACGATTCGTGGACTCATCCCCGGGCTTGCTTTACGTTTTTGTAGTTACTTCAACTTCACCACCCGCATCGCTCCCCCGTCAAACACCGCCGCGCCGCCCGTGCTGCGCAGCTCGGCGACGAGTTCGACCTCGCGCTGCGGCTCGGTGATCTCAAAGATGTGCCCCACGGCCGACCAGCCGGCGGTGCCCACGGCGCGGTTGCTGTTGCCGCGGTCGGCGTGGCCGAGGCGCAGCCCGGCGCCGGCGCCCTTGTTGTCGTTGATGATCTTCACGCTGGTGGTGCGCACTTTTCCTTCGAGCCGGTAGCGCCCTTTTTCGAGCAGCACTTTCGCGCGGTAGGAAGCGACGCAGTTCTTGCTGGGGCCGGTCTCGATCGCCATCATCGTCCGCCCCGCGACCACCTTCGTTTCCAACTTGGCGTCGCCCTCGGGCTTCGCGGCCCAGCCCTCGACGGCCACCCAGTTTTCCTTGCCAAAGGCCAGCGGCATCGCCGGCATCTGGGCGCTGATGGCGGCCTGCCGGCCGTTGAGCCGGCCGCGGAAGTCTCGGATGCGGTCGTCGAGCTGCTTGGCGCGGTCCTCGCTGATCGTCGCGGCCACGATCGGACGGATGCGCTTATGGGCCGCGTCGATGCGGGCGTGCAGCTTGTCCGGCGCGAACATCGGCAGCAGCTCGCGCACCCGCTTCTGATACTTCACTTTCCACTCGGGCACGTTGAGCACCGCGCCGGGCAGGATGGTGCCGGGCACGTTGAACACCGGGAAGTTCGCGTCGCCGAACATCTGGTCCATGCCGTGCGGGATGAACACCGCCTTCTTCGTGGTGACGTGAAAATAGATTCGGTAATTATTCTTGTTATTCGTGTAGCCGTCCCAGTGGCACATCATCAATTCCAGCGCCATGAAGTTGATGAACGCATCAATGTCCAGCCGCTCGGCGAGCAGGGTCGCCCGCTTCGTCACGTCCGGCTCCCGCGCCGCGGCGAGCAGGGCCTTGAGGTCGGCCTTGTCGTCCGCGCCTTCACCTTCGTCGCGCTCGAGGTTGGCGTCGATGTCCTGGAGGAAGCCGCCGTCGTACAGATTGCCCTTCCCCTCGGTGCCGGGGAAGTTCGCCTTGATGAAGTCTTCGTTGAAGCCTTCCTTGAGGCCGTAGAACCCCAGGTCGCGGTCGTTGAGCCAGACCCGCGCATGCGTCGCCCGCGCCGCGGGCAGCCCGGCATCGCGGCAGAGCTGCGAGCAGAGCATCTCGGACATGTACGACTCGTCCTGCACGGAATTGTTGAGGTGAAACTTGTCGAGGCCGTGGAACTCCGGCTTGCCCTTGCCCATGTTGAGCGTGAAGGCCGGGCGGTCGTCGAGATTGCGGAAGCTGCCGGCCGCGCCCTTGAGCTTCACGCGCACGCCTTCGTAGGTCGTCTTGCCGTCCTCGATCAGCGTGCAGAGGACGTAAGCCCGCTGATTGGCGCGGAGCTTTTGCTCCTCTTCTTTGGTCAGGCGGATGCGGAGCTGCGGGATCGGGCCTTTGGCGAAGAACTCGTCGCTGGGGTGGACCTTGGCGGGCACGGCGGGGGTGGCCGGCCCCTTGCCGGGCGCGGTCTTGGGCGGCGTGGCCGGCGTCTTCACGGGCTGCGCCCAAGCGAGCCCGGTGAAGCTCATCGGCCCGGCGAGGGTGAGCGCGAGCATCAGCATGAAGCGTTGAATCGTCACGTACATGATTCGTTTCCCGGACACTTGAGGATACACAGGCAAAATGAATTATTCGGGTGTGCCAAACTGCGCCGTGCAAACCTGCGCGGTGCCACGGGTCGGCTTTGCGACCCGTGTGGCCGTGGCGCACGGGTCGCCGAGCCGACCCGTGGCACCGTCAAGTCGGCAGGTGCGATTGCCTTGCTGCCGGAGGTTTTTGTCATCATGACATCCCCACGCTTACGCGTGGCGGCTCGGATCGGCGCGATCTGAGCCGCAGGGCGTAAGCCCGCGGGCGCCTCGGCGTCGTTGCATCACCAGACCACCCGCACGCTAACGCGTGGCGGCTCGGATCGATCACGGCGTCGGCCCCTGCTGCTCCTTGATCCAAGCGAGGTACTGCGCGATGCGCTGCTCGTGGCCGCGCTGCGTGGGCGTGTAGTAGGTCTTGTCGACGCCGAGGTAATCCTGCGCGACGTAGCCGGTTTCGCAGTCGTGGGCGTACTTGTAATTCGCCGAGTTACCGAGCTTCTTCGCGCCGGCGTAGTGCCCGTCGCGCAGGTGGCGCGGCACGGGGATCGTCCGGCCTTCCTTCGCATCCTTCATCGCAGACCAGATGCCCAGGGCGCTGGCGTTGCTCTTGGGCGCGGTCGCCATGTAAATCACCGCCTGGCCGAGGGTGAGTTGGCACTCGGGCATGCCGATGCGTTCGGTCACCTGGTACGCCGCGGCAGCGAGTTCCAGCGCTCGCGGGTCGGCGTTGCCGATGTCCTCGCTGGCGAGGATGGCGATCCGCCGGGCGATGAAGAGCGGGTCCTCCCCGGCCACGAGCATCTTCGCCAGCCAGTAGAGCGCGGCATCGGGGTCGCTGCCGCGCATCGACTTGATGAGGGCGCTGATCGCGTCGTAATGCTCATCGCCGGTGCCGTCGTACACGATGGCCTTCTGCTGGATGGATTGCTCGGCGGTGGGGAGGTCGATGCGAATGAGTTCCGAGTTCGGAGTTGCGAGTTCCGAGTTGGAAGATTCCGATGCCGCTGACTCGGAACTCGGAACTCGGAACTCGGAACGGCTCGATAAGACGGCGATCTCCAGCGCCGTCAGCGCTCGCCGCGCATCGCCATCGCTCATCACCGCCCAGTGCTTGAGCGCATCGACCGTGACTTGCAGGTTCAGCTCGCCGTAGCCGCGCTCCTTGTCGGCGATGGCGCGGCGAAGCACCGATTTGATGTCCTCCTCGCCGAGCGCCTCGAACTGAAAAATCTGCGACCGGCTGACGAGCGGGGAGTTGACGGAGAAAAAAGGGTTCTCGGTGGTCGCGCCGATCAGCGTGACGATGCCGCGCTCGACGTCGCCGAGCAGCACGTCCTGCTGGTTGCGGGTGAAGCGGTGGATTTCGTCGAGGAAGAAAATCGTGCGCGTGCCGTTATTTTCGAGCCGCTTGCGGGCCTCGTCGAGGACGTGGCGGACTTCCTTGACGCCGGCGGAGGCGGCGTTGGCCTGCTCGAAGTGACGCTGCGTCGAGCGGGCAATGATCTCGGCGAGCGTGGTTTTCCCGGTGCCGGGCGGGCCGTAGAAGATGACGCTGGTGATGCGGTCGGCCTCGAGCATGCGTCGCAGCAGCTTGCCGGGGCCCAGGAAGTGCTGCTGGCCAGCGAACTCATCGAGCGTGCGCGGCCGCATCCGCACCGCCAGCGGCGCGGCCGCCTCACGGCGCGACTGACGCTGCGTTTCCCAGAGGTCGGGCATGCGGGAATGGTATGCGGAAGGGGAACGGGCGAGGAGTGGCGTCGGGAAGGTGGAGTGCTTTTCAGAGCCGGGTTTTGTAAACCCGGTCGGCTCGCGAGGCTCGAAGCCGAGCGAGCCGATTCGTGCGGCGGACGCACAGGCTTTCCGTGTGGTTCCCGCGCGCGGCGGATCGACTCGGCGTCGAGCCTCGTCGATCCGTCCGGACTCACAGAGTCCGGCTCTGAATGGTCCGACCGGACTCGCAGAGTCCGGCTCCGTACAATGTCAACCGTGCCCGGCTGTCCCTCGTGCTCGGGCCGCCGGTTGTCAATCTCATTGTGAGTCGCTTTGCCGCCCCGCCCCGGTTGCCACCTCGCCATGACCGACACGCTCACCACCATCAGCCTGATCGTTCTCACGGTGCTGTCGCTGGCGGCGTGGTTCGTCGCCCTGCGCCGCGCTCGCCGTGTCGCCGCCGGCGGCGATGCCGCGCCGGGCGCGAACCTGCAATCGTTCCTCGTCGGCCTGTGCATCGCGCTGGGCGGCGGCGTGTTCGTCTACCGCGCCTTCGCCGTACACCAGCGCTGGCAGCCGCTCGAGGCCCACGTCGACGGCCTGCTGCTGATCGGCGTGCTGCTGGCGATCACGGTGACCTACCTGGTGAAGCGCGGCCGGATGAAGGGCCTGAGTCTTTTCGCGCTGCCGTTTCTCGCGCTGACGTTCGCGTGGGCGGTGTGCGCGAGCTGGTGGACCTTCCGCGAGTTCAACCAAAGCGAGCTGCACTCCGTCTGGATGACCGTCCACCTCACCAGCGTGTACGGCGGCATGCTCTTCTTCCTCATGGCCGCCATCGCCGGCGGCATGTACCTCTACGTGCAGCGCACGCTGCACCGGAGGCACGACCCGGCAGCGACGCGCCCCTTCGCGAGCCTCGAAGCGATCGAGACGCTCATCGTCCGCACCAGCGCGCTGGGCTTCGCGCTGCTCTCACTCGGGCTGGTCACCGGCCTCGTCATCGTCACCGGCGGCCCGACGCGCCTCGGCCCCGGCTGGTGGTACTCGCCGAAGGTGGTGCTCGCGGGAGCGTCGTGGCTCGTCTACGCCGTGGTGATGAACGTGAGGCACACCACGCACTTCCGCGGCGCGCGGGCCGCCTGGCTGTCGATCGCCGGCCTCGTGCTGCTGCTGGCGACGTTCGGCATCGCGACGGCGCTGCCGGCGATTCCTGCTTCGCAGGGAAAAATTCCAAATTCCAAACCCCAAATCACAAACAAATCTCAAAAGAAAAATGCGAACCAAAGCAAGGCAACGGCGTCCCCACAGCAAGGGCCTTTGTTTGGTTCGATTGGTTTGATTGGAGCTTGTTTGGAAGTTGGTATTTGGAACTTGGAGCTTACCTGCCCGGAGGTCCCATGCGGATCGTGATGCTCAGCATCAGCCACCGCACGGCCTCGGTGGACCTCCGCGAGCGGATCGCCATCGCGGGTGAACGCCTCGCTGCGGCGATCGATGGCCTGCGCAGCGGCAAGCCGCTGGCGGAAGCGGTCGTGCTGTCGACGTGCAATCGCACTGAGCTTTACATTGCCCGGCCTGCGCAGGATGCTTCGCCGCACGATGAGCTCTGCCAGTTCCTCGCGCGGTTCAGTAACGTCAGCATGAAGGACATCGCTTCGGTCGCCGTCATCCGCGAGCAGGAGGAAGCGATCGCCCACCTGTTCCGCGTCGCCACCGGCCTTGAGTCGATGGTGCTCGGCGAGCCGCAGATCCTCGGGCAGGTGAAGCAGGCCTATGAAAAGTCGCAGCAGATGAAGGCGGCCGGGCCCGTGCTGCACCGCGTGTTTCAGCAGGCCATCAGCGTCGCCAAACAGGTGCGCCACGAGTCCGGCATCGGCGAAGGCCGCGTCAGCATCGGTTCCGTTGCTGTCGATTTCGCCTCGCAGATCTTCGAGCGCTTTGACGACAAAGTGATGGTTGCCGTCGGTGCCGGCGAGATGGCGAAGATCACGCTCAAGCATCTCCAGGCGCTCAAGCCCGCGAAGCTCTGGCTCACCAACCGCACCCGCCAGCGCGCCGAAGACCTGGCGGCACGGATGCCTTCGGTGAGCTGCGGCGTGCGCGGATTTGACGAGCTCGACAACCTGCTCGTCGAGGCCGACATCGTGCTCACCTCGACCGGCGCCCAGCAGCCGATCATCACGGAGGCCCGCTTCAAGCCGCTGATCCGCCGGCGACGGTCGCGGCCGATCTTCATCGTCGACATCGCCGTGCCGCGCGACGTCGAGCCGGCCGTCGGCAACCTGAGCAACGTGTATCTCTACAACATCGACGACTTGCAGCGCGTGGTGCTCAAGACGCACGAGACGCGCTCGGCCCAGGTGGATCAGTGCGAGCTGATGGTGCGGGAGGCGGCACGATCCTGTATCGCCGCCGTGCAGCACCGCGACGTCGGTCACCTGATCCGCGCCCTGCGCGAGCGGCTGCACGCTTACGCAAAAGCGGAGCGCGAGCGCACGCTCAAACGCCTCGCCGGCACGCCGATTGACGACCTGCCCGAGGCGTTCGCCGCCGCGATGGACGAGCACGACCACCGGCTGGTGAACAAGATCCTGCACCTGCCGCTGAGCCAGCTCGATCCGAAGGATGCGAATGGCTCCCTCGCGTTTGCGGCCGAGGCGCTGCGGCAGTTGTTTGGTCTGGACGAGAAGGCGGCGGACGCCGACCCGTTGCCCGCCGGCGAGGGCGTCGCTGATGACGAAGGTGACGCACCGGCGCCGGACGCTCCACGCGCCGACAAATCTCCGCTGGGGCGCGAGGTGTAAGCGAGGGCGCGGTGGCGGCGCATCGGGACGATTGAAGCGCCCCCACGCTGAAGCGTGGCGACTCGGACATCGCGGCTCGGTCGGACCGTCTCCGGGCGAAGCCTTATGATTGTCGCATTCCCGTGGAGCGTTCGTCTATGGCCCTTCCCGCGACGCGCAGCATCGGCCGGTTGGCGTCCGCCGCCGGCGCGCTCGCGCTGCTCGTCGGCGGCATGTGGGTCGCGAACCAGGGCGGCATCATCCCCGACAGCGCCGAAGCCGCCGAGAAATTCTTCGGCACCATCTATCAAGGCGTCCGCTCGCTCCCCATTCTTCTTCCGGTCTGGCTCGGCGCGCTGGGCCTGGGGTTGCCTCTTCGCGCCTGGCTCGCCCCCCGCGCCAAGCACCGCATCATCACGCAGCTCGCGCTCGGGCTCGGCGCGATGCTCATGCTCGACTGGCTACTGGCCGCCTGCGGCTGGCTCAACCCGTGGACCGCGTGGGCCGTGTGCGGGCTCGGCACTGCCGTCATCACCTACCACTTCGCCGACCCTGCGACGCGCGAGCGCTGGCACCCCGATCACTGGCCGAGCCCGCCATGGACCGTGCTGCTGGGACTGCCCGCGCTCGGCCTGTTGCTTGTCGCCTGCACCATGCCGCCGGGCACCATGTGGGCGATCGAGGCGTTCGGCTACGACGTGACGAGCTATCACCTCGAGGTGCCGCGCGAGTGGCTCGAGCTCGGGCAGATGCGGTCGCTGACGCACAACGTCTACAGCCACCTGCCGATGCTCGTCGAGGCCGGCTACATGAAGATCGCGATCATGCACGGCTCGGTGTTCGACGCCGTTTACTCGATCCAGTTCTTCCACGCATCGACGGCCGTGCTCGCGGCGGCGGCGGTGTCGCGGCTGGTGGCGGGCATGCTCCTGACGAGCCACGACCGTCAGGGAGTGGGCTCCGCGTCGCCCTCGCACACGACGGACCACTCCCTCGCGGTCGCGGCTCATTACGGCGCAGCAGCCGGCGCGGTGATGCTCGCGACGCCGTGGACGATCATCACCGGTTCGCTGGCGTACAACGAGATGTTCGTGCAGGTATTCGGTGCGGCGGCGCTGGTGGCGATGTTCGACGACGAGAGCGCCACGCCGCGCGGCGCGTTGCTCATTGGGGTGTTCGCGGGGCTGGCGACGATGGCGAAGCTGACGGCGGCGGGCTTCGTCGCGTTGCCGGTGGCGGTGGCGATGATCGTGTGGCGATGGCGAGGTCTCACTCCCCTCCCTCTTAGGGAGGGGCAGGGGGAGGGTCGAGCCGCCCAATCAATGAAAATGCTCGGTGCCGCGGCAGACCAGGCAATGAAGTCTGGCGATCAGCGAGACTGCGAAACATTGCAGTCGGTCGTTGACGCGACCCTCCCCCGGCCCCTCCCTAAGAGGGAGGGGAGTCCGAACCTTCTCATCCTGTTCGCCTGCTTCGTGCTCGGCGCTGTGGTCATCGTCGCGCCGTTCCTCATCCGCAACGCCGTCTGGACCGGCAACCCCGTCTTCCCGTTCGCCACCAACATCTTCGGCAGCGCACATTGGTCGCCGGAGCAGGTCGAGCGATGGAACAAGGCGCACCACAGCGGCGGGCTGGCCGATGGATTGTCGAAGCTGCCCCGGCAGTGGCTGCTCAACGCCGGGTACGGCGCGCTCGGCGGCGGCGAGCGCGACGAACAGCAGGCGACCGACATCGCCCGCTTCGAGCGCGAGAACGGCCTGCCGCTCTTGTGGATCATGGCGGCGGTGAGCACGGGGCTGCTCTTCGCCGCGAAACAGCACCGCCGGGTCACCGCCGCGCTGTGTGCGATGCTCTCCATGCAGTTGATCTTCTGGCTCGTTGCGACGCACCACCAGAGCCGGTTCCTCGTCCCCACGCTCCTGCCCGGCTGCGTTCTAGTCGGCCTAGGCCTCGGCCGCATCGCCGAGCTTGCCCGCGGCCAGCGCGACTGGCTCGCGCCGGCCGGCGCCATCACGCTCACCGCCACCATCACGCTGCTCGGCTTCGGCACGTTCTTCAGCCAGACGCGCCGCTTCACGGATGACTCCGGCGAGACGTTCAGCGCCCCGCCTTACCTGCTCGTTGACAGCCTCGTCGACCCCGTCGATGTCACCTCGAATCAGCCCGGCAAGTTCGCGGGCGCTCATCCGCTTAACCAACTGCCGGCCACCAGCAACGTGTTGCTCGTCGGCGACGCGAATCAGGTGCTCTACATCCACCGCCCGTTCCGCTACTCGACCGCGTTCGACCGCGGCCTGCTGTCCGCGCTGTTGCGCGAGCACAAGGGCAACCCGGTCGCTGTGACCCTCGGCCTCAAGCGCGAGCAGGTCACGCACGTGTGGATCAACTTTGCGGAGTTGGAGCGGTTGCGGGCTTCATACGGTCTCGATGAAGAGATCACGCCGCAGTCGATCGGCGACCTCATCAAGCTGTGGAAGGCGATGCCCGAAGTGGGCGGGCGCAAGGTGCCGCCGGAGGTGGGCCTGTTCGCGTTGCCGGCGGTGCGCATCGTGCAGCCGGCAAGTGGGAAGGGCGGGACCAGCGGATTCGTGGTGCAGGGCGACAATTATGGCGCGGAAAAGAAGGACGACAAACGGGGGACGGAGGGCAAGTGATGATTGATCCGAGCCGCCACGCGTAAGCTTGCGGATGCTGGAACGTATGGAATGGCGTGGCATCCGCTCGCTTACGCGTCGCGGCTCGGATGGAGCGACGGCAGCACCATCGCGGTGTAACCTGCTCGTTCTCACCGTGCCATCCGGGTTATCCGTGGTCAATTCACACGAGAAATCACCATGTTCGGCTCCCACCTCTCCATCTCCGGCGGCCTGCACAACGCGCTGCTCGAGGCCCGCAGGCTCGACATGGACTGCGTGCAGGTCTTCACCAAGAACCAGCGGCAGTGGCAATGCAAGCCGCTGACCAACGGCGAAGTCAACGACTGGATCGCCCATCAGAAGCAGACCAAAATCAAGCACGCCGTCAGCCACGACAGCTACCTGATCAACCTTGCCAGCCCCGATCCCGCGATGCACGGCAAATCTCTCGACCTCTTCCGCGAGGAGCTCGTCCGCTGCGAGGCGCTGGGCATTCCCTCGCTGGTCACGCACCCCGGGGCGCACATGCAGCAGGGCGAAGACGCCGGCCTCGCAAAGGTCGCGGCGTCGCTCGATCAAATCCACGCCGAGCTGCCCGGCTTCAAGACGGTGACGCTGCTGGAGATCACCGCGGGACAGGGCAGCAGCCTTGGGCACCGGTTCGAGCACCTCAAGAAGATCATTGAGAGCGTAAAGGAGCCGGAGCGTTTGGGCGTTTGCCTCGACACGGCGCACCTGATCGAAGCGGGTTACGACCTGACCAGCGCGGCCGGGGCGAAGGCGGTGCTCGAGGAATGCGACGACGTGATCGGCTTGGACCGCGTGCGCTGCATCCACGTCAACGATTCAAAGACCCCGCGCGGCAGCCGGGTCGATCGCCACGCCCACATCGGCCACGGCCACATCCCGCTGGAGGCGTTCGCGATGGTGGTGAAGCACCGCAAGCTCAAGCGCGTGCCGAAGATCCTGGAGACGCCGAAGGAGGAGCACGAGAGCGGCCGGCCGTGGGATACGGTGAACCTGGAAGTGCTGCGCGGGTTGTGAATCACATTCCAAATCTCAAGCTCCAAATTCCAAACAAGCTCCAACCGATCCGAAGCTCAAATTGCGCGCTGCGGGCGCGCGCATGTGGTGCACATGGCTACGGTGCTCTGCGCTTTGCCCTTCGGCTTTTTTTGAAAGTTGGAAATTGAAGGTTGGAGCTTGTTTGGAATTTGGAGCTTGAAGTTTGGAACTTCGCGCCCGATGCGACCGATCTGCTATAATTAATGTCAATATTCTCCGGCGGCCATGACGGCTCGCCGAGCAAGCACCTGCCCACGGAAGGATCAGTCATGGTGTTAGCCAGTCAGATTGCACGTCCCGATGTCCTGCGCCGGTTCGCTACCTCGCGCCGGCGGAAGCACACGCTGCGCAATGTCGGCATCGGTGCGTTGATGCTCGGCGCGGCGGTGTGGGTGATCTGGCCGGGCGACCGGGAGCTGGGACGCGGCGGCAGCGCGGCGGCGGTGCTTCCCGCGACCTCGCCGGCCGCTACACCCAATACCATCGCACCGTCGAATCCTAACACCACCGTCACCACCGCCATCATCGCCGCCGAGCGCGAACGGCTCGCCGCGGCGACCGCCGAGCAGGACGCGTTCATCAAGCGGCTGCGTGCCGGCGACGGTGTGCCCGCCCGGCCGCAGTCGGTCGATGCCGCCAAGCTGTTCGACGTGAAGCCCGAAGCGGCGAAGGCCTCGGCCAAGGCGCAGAAGCCCGCCGCGGCAGCGAGCCTGACGCTCGGTGGCACCAACGCCGTGCCTGCCTTTAGCCCCGGGCTCCGCCCGGGGTCTGCGTCCACTCAACCCGCGGCGAATGAAAGCAAAACAGAGTCAACATCACCGACCGGCCCCAAGCCCGCGCCGTCCGCAAACACCGCCACCGCGACTCCCGCTACCCCTCCGCCCGCCACCCTCGCCCTCGCCCTCGCCCCATCGAATGCAATCCCCGCCATCACCGACATGGTCGGCCGCATCACGCTCACCACCCCCGCGATCGCAGGCACCGCCGGCGCCACGCTCCGCGACGGCATGAGCCAGATTGCCGACGGCAAGCTCGCCCTGGGCCGCACGACGCTCTCGAAAGTGCTCACCAGCGGCGACCCCGCGCTCACCCGCGCAGATGCCCAGGCCATCCGCGACACGCTCGCCAGTGTCAATAAGAGCCTTGTCTTCTCCGACCGCGCCCTCGAAGACGACACCCTCGTCGAGGCCCACACCATCGCCTCCGGCGAGCTGCTCTCGACTGTCGCCCGCAAGTACAAGGTGACCTATCAGTTTCTTGAGCAGGTCAACGGCGTCGACGCCCGCCGCATCCGCGTCGGCCAGAAAATCAAGTCGGTCAAGGGCCCGTTCCATGCCGTCGTCGACAAGTCCGACTTCCGCCTCGATGCGTTCGTGAAGGACACCGATGGCACGATGATCTACATCACCAGCTTCGCCGTCGGCATCGGCAAGGACGACTCGACGCCCGTCGGCAACTTCATCTGCCGGCAGGGCGGCAAGCTCGAGAACCCCGGCTGGACCCACCCGCGCACCGGCAAGCACTACGGCCCCGACGATGCGGAAAACCCCATCGGCGAATACTGGATCGCCCTCCAGGGCACCGATGAGCACACCAAGGGCGTCCGCGGCTACGGCATCCACGGCACCATCGACCCCGACTCCATCGGCAAGCAGGCGTCGCTCGGCTGCGTCCGCATGCTCGCGAAGGACATCGAACAGGTTTATCGATTGCTCGTCGACGGTCACAGCACCGTCGCCATCCAACCGTGATTACAGGTCTGCACTCGCCCGGCTCTTGTCTTCCGCCGGCGTCGTCGGCAGGTGCAGGCCGCATTCCTGCTTCAGGCCCATGAACCGGCCGGCGCGCTCGTGCTGGCCTTCGCCGATGGCGCTGGTCGAGTGCCAGTCGCCGATCGACGTGTAGCCCTTGTCGTGCAGCGGGTGATAGGGCAGGCCGTGCTCCTTCAGGTAGCCGTGTACCTCGCGCGTGGACCACGTGAGGATCGGATAGACCTGCGGCAGGCCGTCGACGATCTCGACGTGGCGCGACTTCGCGCGGTGGTCGGTCTGCTGCCTGCGATTACCCGCGAGGCAGGCGGCGGCGCTGAGTTCCTTCATCGCGCGGCGCTGCGGCTCGACCTTTCGCAGCTGGTTGTAGCGCGTGAGGTTCGCCTCCCGCTCCTCTTCCGTCGCGCCGACCTCCCACAACTTGCCCATCCGCGACTCCATCCACGCCGGGCTGATCGGCGACTGGTACACCTTGAGGTTCAGCCCCAGCCGCTGCGTCAACTCATCGGCGAACTCGTAAGTCTCGCGAAAGTGATAACCCGTGTCGATGAAGATCACGGGAACCTTCGGCACCACGCGCGTGACCAGGTGCAGCATCACCGCCGCCTGGGCACCGAAGCTCGAAGTCATCACGAGGCGGTCAGCGAACGCGTCGGCGGCCCAGCGGATGATGTCGCCGGGCGATCGTCCTTCGAGGGCGGCGTGGGTCGCGCTAAGGTCGAGGGCCGTGCGTGCGGCGGCGGAAGCGGAGACGGGAGAAGCAGACACGGCGACATCCTTCAAAGTAGCGGTGAATAACCCGGGAAGCGATTGTAGGGCAGTCCGTGACGGGACGAAACCGCTTCGTGACTGCTCTCCCGAGCGAGGAGCGACTCAAGTCGCCGTTTGATGCCACTGACAGTCCGCTGCCAGCTTACCGTCGCCAATGTTCGCGTGACCTTGGCACTGGCAGAGGACTGCCAGTGGCATCAGAGACAGGTGTCACTTCGTCACCGTCAGCCACGCCTGCTCGTGCCGGGCGCCGCCGGTGACGCCGAACGTCGCGCGGCGCTTGATGCCCGCCGACTCGGCGACGATGCGAATTGGCCCGGACCACGGCCCCGTCTTCGGCGTGATGATGACCTTCACCGCCTTCGCCGTCGCGTCCTTCGGCTTCGACACCACCGCTTGCGCCTCCGCGCCCTCCGGCAACCCCTCCACCCGCACGGTGATCTCGCCCTCGAACCCGTCGCGCCGATCGATCGTCACCGGAAACTCAATCGCCTTGTTCGCCGCGCCGCTGAACACGTCCTTCTCCAGCGTCACCGCGAATTCCGCCGTCGGCGGCGCAATGGTCAGGCGATAGACGAAGCGGAATCCGCCGCGGCCGGTGAGGTCGCGCACGCAGACGATGTAATCGCCATCGGCCGGCGGGTTGAAGTTGATCATCGGGTCGCGCTGCGCGAGCCCCTTCGCATCATCCGCCTCGCTGATCTGTTTGCCGGCCGCGTCGACGATGCGCACCACCGGATCGACCGCGAACCCCAGCGACGCCGACTCCACGCCCAGCCGCAGCGCCTGTCCCTTCTTTCCCGGGAAGCGGAACGCATGACCTCGCGCCCCATGCTCCGCCGCAATCCGCCCACTGATCACCGCGGGCAAACTCACCGCTTGCGCCTCCGCGCTCCCCGCGCTGTCCCCCGCCACCACCACCGCGCCGGGCATCACACCCACCTCCATCGTGTTCCCCAGCAGCGGATGCCGCACCACCACGCGCTCCGCTCCGACCTCCGGCGACAGCGTAAGCTTCGCCGCCTCGCCCGGCAGATTCCACCCATAAAGCGCCACCTCGCCCGGCTTGCCCGCGCTCATCGCCAGCGGCAGCGCGTGATCCACGAACCCGCCCGTCGTCAGCGTCAGGCGATAGATGTACGCCGGGCCGCCCGCGTAATTGATCGTGCTGTCCGGCTGCGCGGGGAACGCGAAGGTGCGGACGATGAACTCACCGTCGCGCGGGGCGAGGAAGGCGACCTGCGGGTCGAGGCCGTGCGTGTCGTGGTTCTGCATCAGCACGAACCCGCTCGCGTCGCACACCTGAATCACCGCGTCCATCGGCGACGCCAGCACGTGATTCGCCATCATCGACGCGACCAGCGTCTGCCCGCCCTTGAGCCGCACCTTGAACGCATCGACCTCGCCCGACTTCTCCAGCCTGCCGTTGACGACGACCTTCTCCGCGACCTCCTGCGCCTGCGACACCGCGTTGTTGGGCTCCTTCTCCGCAACCTCCGGCAGCGTGCCGACGATCAGCGGCCGCAGCGCCGAGGCGCCCTCGGCGTTGTGGAGACGAACCCAGCGCACGCCCGGCGCCGCATCGGCAGCCGTCGTGACGGTGAACTTGCCCGCGTCCTTGTGGGCCTCGACCGTCACGCCCTGCGGGTCATCGATCCACACCTTCACCGGCCAGCCCGCGCCGTCGCTGGCGGTGATGATTGTCGTCGACGCGAGGCCGACGCCGGAAGGCAGGAGCCAGTCCATCTTCGGTGGCGCGGCGAAGACGGGCGACGTCCAGAGCAGTGCGGCGATGGCGAGTCCGACTCCCCTCCCTCTTAGGGAGGGGCTGGGGGAGGGTCGGACGACCAATCTATGGAGACGCCATTTCATGCTGTACCTGACGTGATAACCCGTCTCGGAGTTTGCTGTGATCCAACGCAGTGGATGTTCGTCGTGATGCGATGATGTGTTGCTGATCGGAGAGTCGAGGCACTAACAGCGGACTGCCAGTGGCATCAGGCGTCGGTTGCCTGCATCGAGCCGTCAACGATCCCGCTGACCCGACCCTCCCCCGGCCCCTCCCTAAGAGGGAGGGGAGTACAAGCCGCCGTCCTTCGCTCACCCCATCAACTCGCTGATCGGCGTCGGATCGGACACCAGGTGCGTGGGCCGGCCCTGCGGGGTGTAGAGCATCTTGTCGGGGTCAATGCCCAGCTTGGTGTAGATGGTGGAGACGAAGTTCTCCGGCGAGAGGATGCGATCCACCGCCGCGTAGCCCTGGCGATCGGTCGCGCCGATCACCTGCCCGCCGGGCGTGCCGCCGCCGGCGAAGAGCACGCTCATGGCATTGCTCCAGTGGTCGCGGCCGCCGTCCTTGTTGATCTGCGGCGTCCGGCCGAACTCGCCGAGCACGATCACCATCGTCTCGTCGAGCATGTTGCGATCGGCGAGGTCCTGGATCAGCGCGGCGACGGTCGCATCGAACGTGGGCAGCCGCTTGTCGAGCGCCTCGAAGATCTTGGTGTGATGGTCCCATCCGCCCTCATCGAGCGTGATAAACGGCACGCCCGCCTCGACGAGCCGCCGCGCGAGCAGCGCCCGCTGGCCGAAGCCGTTGCGGCCGTACTTGGCGCGGGTCTCTTCCGGCTCCGCGTGGATGTCGAACGCCTTCTGGGCTTCCTTCGACGTGATGATCTGGTGACCCTGCTGGTAGAACTTGTCCATCGCCACGACGGGATCGCCGGCCGCCTCGTCGTTGATGCGCTGGAGCTGATCGATCTCGCCGCGGACATCGCGGCGCGACAGGTAGCGCTCGCCGGTGAGCCCGCTGGGCAGCGACACGTCGCGGACCCGGAAGCCGGACGAATTCGGGTCCCCGCCGACGACGAAGGGAGCGTACTGGGCGCCGAGGAAGTTGGGCCCGCCGCTGCGGGTCATCGCGGGCATGGAGAAGTAAGCGGGGATGCCGTGCGGGGCGCCGACCTCTTTAGCGGTGACGGAGCCGAGGCTCGGGTGGAAGCTGACGAAGGCGCCGCAGCCGACGGGGATGCGCGGCGGGGCGCCGGTCATCATGTAGTGATTGCCCGCGCCGTGGTTGCCCTGGTTGTGCTGGATCGAGCGGATGACCGCGAGCTTGTCGGCGATCGCGGCCGTCTTCACCATGTGCTGCGAGAAGTATTCGCCCTTGATCTTCGTCGGGATCGCGTCGTACTTGCCGCGGATCTCCAGCGGTGCGTCCGGCTTGGGGTCGAAGGTCTCGTAGTGCGACGGCCCGCCGTCGAGCCAGATGAGGATGCAGGCTTTGGCCTTGCGCTTCGGCGCGGCCGCTTCAGCGGCCAGCGCCTGCGACCGCAGCGCCCCGACCAACCCGCCCGCGACGAGCGTGTGCAGCCCGAGCTTCAGGCAGTCGCGGCGGGAGGAGCCTTCGCAGTTGCGGTGCATCGGCATATTCATTTTCCCAGTTCTGAACTCGATTCATTCTCTCAGCCATACTTTTCGTACCAGAACCCAATAACTATGAGCACTAGACCACCAATCAAGGCGCCGCGCCCCCCACCGATCTCCATCGCCTGAGAAAAGGGTAGCCCTTTTAAAAGCCACATAACCACAAATCCGGGAATCCCCCCCAAAATCGCGCCAAAAACAAAGAACAGAAAACAGCTTTTAATTGGACCCTGATACTCAGTATTTGACGGCGGGTCATCACTAATTCGCCCAATGTACTTGTCGTCTCCGTCGTAAAGATGCTTGTCGCCCATTGGACACCTTTCTCGAATACGCGGCTTACATTCCCTGATCAGTCCCCAAACAGGAACTCTGCAGTATTTAGCATTGACCACAATAAGTCCTCGGTAACGATCCTCCAAATCGCCCCCTTCTCCTCATACATGCCGGTGGCGAACCGCTTCTCGCGCTCGGTCGGGAACCGGCTGTAGACCGCCAGGTAAAGCTGCTCGACGATCTCGCCCGGGGTCATCTTGCTGGCCGCCAGCTTCGATGCCCAGCCCGCGTCGCTGGTCACCTTGCCGTGCAGTTGCGGCGAGAGCATCAGGTGCAGGGCCTGCGTCACCGTCGGGTTCTCCTGCCGTTCGCAGGGCGGGTCCTGGTTCGGGTCGGGCCGACCGAAGGTGTCGAGCGTCAGCGAATTGATGCGCGTGGTCCAAATCTGCATCGAACGCGAGCCCGGCGGCATCGCGCTGAAGTCCTCGCGCACTTGCGTGATGTCGCTGGCCGCGTCGAGCACCACCTCGGCGCGGAGGCGCGTGCGATAGTGCCGCGAATGGTAGCGCGTGTCCTTCACATTGCGGCCGCCGGGCTCGGGGATCGAGCTCAAGGCGTAAACCTGCGACAGCACGATCGCGCGGATGAGCTTCTTCTGATCGAACTTCTGCTCGCGGTAGTACGCGCCGAGCGCGCGGAGCAGCGGCTCGTTGGTCGGCGGGTTGGTGATGCGCAGGTCATCAACGGGATCGACGAGCGGCCGGCCCATCAGGTCGGCCCACACGCGGTTGGCGGCGACCATCGCGAAGAAGTCGTTTTCCTTTGAGGTCATCCAGGCGGCGAGGGCTTCGCGCGGGTCGTCTCCGGTCCCTCCCCCTTGAAGGGGGACGTTAGGTGGGGGATTGCCGGTCGGGCTTGCGCTTACGATTTCAGTTGATGCCTGACGATCCTTAATCCCTCCCCCAGCCCCTCCCTTCGAGGGAGGGGGGACGGAAAACAGCGGGCGCGGCTCGAGCACCTTGTTCGTGATCGGGTGGCGCACCTCGCCCTTGTCGCCGATGTAGACCACCTCTTCGCCGCCGGAGATCGGCGGGGAGACGCCCTCGCCCTTGTGCTTCACCTTCGCAAAGTAGGCGGCGAAGCTGTAGAAATCCTCCTGGCTCCACTTCTCAAACGGGTGCTGGTGGCACTTGGCGCACTCGAGGCGGATGCCCAGGAAAAGCTGGCTCACCAGCGTGGTGATTTCATCGGGGCTGCGGCGGTCGCGGAAGAGCACCGTCGCGCCGTGGTCCCAACTGCTGCCTTTGGCGGTGACCAGCTCGCGCACGAACTGGTCGTACGGCTTGTTCTCGCGGAAACTCTGCCTGATCCAGCCGTCGTAATTGAAGACCGCCTTGATGCCCACGCGGTACGGGTTGGGCCGCAGCAGGTCCGCCCACTTGTTCGCCCAGAAGTCGCCGTATTCGGGCCGATTGAGCAGGTCATCGACGAGCGCTTCGCGCTTGCTCTTACTCCCCTCCCTCTTAGGGAGGGGCGGGGGGAGGGTCGCATCAACTGAGTCCTTGTGGCCCCGCTGCTGCGGTTGATCTTTCGCTGCGGCTCCCGTTTCCGTTGGCGGTGAGTCCGACCCTCCCCCCACCCCCCCCCGGGAGGGAGGGGAGTTCAGAAACGCTTGCGCCTCCGCAATCGATGGCAGTCTCCCAATGATGTCCAGATACGCCCGCCTTAAAAACTTCGCGTCATCAATCCCGCCCGACGGCACGATCTTCAGCGCCTTGAGCTTCGCCCACACCAGATCATCGATGAAGTTGCTGCGCGGTAGCTTCGCGTACACCTCATCGGGCACCTCACCCGGCCCCCCGGTTTGCGGCGCGGTGGCGGTGAAGGTGTCGAGGCGGTGCATGTAGCGAGCCATGACGACCGCTTCGCCGGGGATGGTGCCGACCTTGACGAGGCCGGTCTTGTCGACGCCGGCGACGGGGGCCTCGCTCGATTGATAAGCGGCGAGGCGCGTGACATCGCGGATGGAGCCATCGGAGTAATGCGCGGTGACTTTCAGGTGCTGCGTTTCATTCGGCGACATCGAGCGCTGCCTCGGCGCGACGTCGATGCGGGCGATGGCCGGTTCGTTTTCGATGCGGCGCGGCGCCCCGGCGGCGATCCAGTCGCGCAGCGTTTTATATTCGGGGTCGTCGACCGTCATGCGCTGCCCGCCGCCGTGCGGGAGCTGCGCGGTGGCCTTGAGGAGGAGCAGGCTGTTGGACGGGCTGGCGGGGAAGAGCCGCCGGCCGCGCGAGTCCTTGGCGAGGGCGTTGTGATCGAAGTCGGGATCGTAGGCGAGCAGCGAAAGGGCGAAGCCATTTTGGCCGCGGGCCTTGCCGTGGCAGGCACCCGCGTTGCAGCCGAGGGCGGTGAGGATGGGTTGGACGTCGAGCTCGAAGCTGACGCCTGGAGGTGGAACGGGGGCCGCCGCCGCAGCGGCCGCGCCAGAGGTGAGGAGCAGGAGGAGCAGGATGAATCGATGCAGGGGCATTCCGTTTATCTTATCGGCTTCGGCAGGAATCTCGTGGGGGAAAAGGGGCGGGTTTTCGAGGATCGGTTTTAACGCAAAGGGGCAAAGGGCGCAAAGGCGCAAAGGGGGAAGGGGATTTTGAGAGCGAACCAAGGCAGTCGTAGCGGTGCCACGGGTCGGCTCGGCGACCCGTGCCGCGCGAAGAACCACACGGGTCGCCGAGCCGACCCGTGGCACCCTCGACCCTTTCGACAATGATGGTGACGCAAAACTTTCCAGCTACCAATCTCTCCTCCCCCTTTGCGTCTTTGCGCCCTTTGCGACCTTTGCGTTCATCTCGAACAGCCCCAGATCACCTGCGTCTATATTGATGTCGCGTCCGCACCCCCATGAAAGAGTTCTTCGCCTCTCCCGGGTTCTACTTTGCTTGCGCCGGCGTCGTCGGCGCGGCCGGGCTGTGGCTGCTTCACTGCGGGCTGCTGGGCGACCGGTCGCGCGGCAAGCCGCGCTGCCCGAAGTGCTGGTACGACCTTAGCGGCGGGGCGCCGCGCGAGGGGGTGGCGATCCCGGCGGTCGTGCAGGTCGCCGCCTGCCCCGAGTGCGGCAAAAAGATCACCAAGCCGCGGCAGCTTTACAGGACTCGGCGGCATCTCTGGACGGTGGCGCTCGGGCTGCTGCTGGTGAGCCTCGCGCTCTACAGCTACGAGGTCCGGCACCGTGCCCTGCGCGGCGGCGAGCGACTGCGCACCGCGGTCATCCCTTCGACCGGCTACATCGTCGCGCTGCCGTGGCTTGGCAAGGAGAACTTTGACATCGTCAAAGCCCGCTTTGACAACCGCCTGCTGCTCAACAGCGACAAGCCGCAAGGCGCGGAGTTCTGGGGCTGGCAGCAGTGGATGTATCAACGCTCGTTGTCGGCGCTGGTCACCGGCGACGATGTGAACCTCCGAGCCGATGCGCTGCTCCTGCTGCAAGCGATGGCCATGACGGATGATGATGCACTCGATCTGTTCATCTCGCACCTGGATCACGATGATTCGGCGATGCGGCAGCGGGCGATGCAGTGGGCCGAGTCGCTCGACAAGCGGATGTTGCGCGGGCGTGATGCGGTGATTGCGAGGCTGGAGGACGAGAACAAAACCACGCGGCAGGCGGCGGTGTTCGTGCTGGAGCGGATCGGGCCGCAGCAGTGTGAGGGGATGTCGGATGAGGAGTTGTGCAGGGTGGCGGGGCTTTTGTTCAGCGGCAAGACGGGCGGCGGGATGGAGGCGCAGCCGCGCGAGTTTTACCTGAAGGCGATGGTGAAGCGCGGCGGCCCGGTGGTGACGAAGTGGTTGCGCGAGCGGGTGGCTTCGCCGCCGGTGTCGCGCTGGGGGGACGATGTGCCGGAGAACCTCGCGCTGCTGACGGCACTGCGGGGGGGTCGAAGGGCGCGGTGACCCGCTGACGATCCACATCGAGCCGTCGGAGCTGCGGGCGAAGGGCGGGAATCTGCCGGTGGTGAAGGCGACGATCCGCAATGTGGATGCGGGCGGCGTGGCGGTGGGGTTTCAGTCCCACGGCGACAACCGCGGGCCCCGGCCGATGCGCTGGCGGTTCGAGGTGCGAAGCAGTGACGGTGCGGTGATGCCGATCCTTCTCGACGCCCCGAATTTCGGCGGCATGTCGAGCTACGGCCTGCTGCAGCACGGCAAGACGTTCGAGATCACGCTCGACATGAACGAGTTCGTTCACCGGCTGCCGGCGGGGGAGTACCGGGTGGTGGTGAAGTACCACGATTCCTCGCAGATTTCGAGGATGACCGAGGTGGAGCACCTGATCGTCGCGCGGTCGAAGCCGGTGAAGCTGGTGGTGGAGAAGTAGGGGAGGGTGGGGGAGCGCGAAGCCGCGAGCGACTTGGGCAGGGAAAAAATCGAAGACGGGTCTTGACTGTTGAGCGGAGGGCATCCACAATGATGCAACGGTATGGCTACCGATTCCCAAAGGAGGTGCCCCGGCATGTCGTAACAAACCACAATCAGGACGAGAAGTGAAGAGCTGGGCCGAGCGAAAGGCCGAAGATACGGACGATATTTTTCATTCCATTCTTCTTTCGCTCGGCCATTTTTCTGCGCATGGCCCGCGGCGGGAAAATCCAAATCTCAAGTTCCAAATTCCAAACAAGCTCCAATCGATCTGAAACGGCATGAACGTCTGATGCCATCGGGTGACCGCTGAATGCTTCAAAGGAACGCAAAGGCGCAGAGAGCGCAAAGGTCGCAAAGGGAGTACACGTTTAATACCGTTTTCCTCTCTGCGTTCTTTGCGTCCTTTGCGCCTTTGCGTTCAGTTTGAAGTTGCTCCCAAGCCTCTTTTGAAATTTGGATGTTGGAGCTTGTTTGGAATTTGATTTTTGGAGCTTGGATTTTCTGGCTACAAACCTCCACATCATCTCGCACCCTTTAGTCGCCCACATGCTCGCCGAGGCCCGCGCGGTCGACACGCCGGCCGCGTCGTTCCGGTCGCTGCTGCACCGCATCGGGGCGATGCTGGCGTACGAGGCGCTGCGCGATGCGCCGCAGCACGATGGCGCGGTGGTCACGCCGCTGGAGTCGATGCCGGTGAAACGGCTGACGCTGCCGATCACCATCGTGCCGATCCTGCGGGCCGGGCTCGGGCTGGCGCAGGGGATGTTTGATTTGCTGCCGGAGGCGCGGATGGGGCACATCGGGCTGTTCCGCAACGAGCAGACGCTGATGCCGGTGACGTATTACGAGAACCTGCCGCGCAGCATCGCGGCCGGGCCGGTGCTGCTGGTGGACCCGATGCTGGCCACCGGCGGCAGCGCGTGCGAGGCGCTGCGGCGGCTGCGCGTACACGGGTGCAAGGACGTGCGCTTCATCTGCCTCGTCGCCGCACCGGAAGGCGTCGCCAAGCTGCACGAGTACGACGCGGCCGTGCCGATTTACACGGCGGCGCTGGACCGCGAGCTCAACGAGCACGGGTACATCCTGCCGGGGCTGGGAGACGCGGGGGATCGGTTGTATGGGACGGGGTGAGGGGAGGAGAAGAGAAGGGTTTAGGGTGTAGGGTGTAGGGTGTAGGGTTTGGGGTTTAGGGTCGGAAAGAGCGCAACGCGGTCGGTGGCTCCGTTCTGAACCCTAAACCCTACACCCTACACCCTACACCCTACACCCTAAACCCTTCTTCTCTCCTCCTCACAGACATCGCTTGATGAGGTGATGCAGCCCCTTCTCCGGCTCGATGTTCGTCACGTCGAACACATGATCCGCCACCTCCAGATAAACCGGCTCTCGCAGCTTGAGCATTTCTTCGATCTCGGCGAGGCCGCCGCCGTGGGCGGTCAAGGCGGGGCGGGTGGCGGCGCTTTGGCTGTCGGCGCTGATCCGGCGGAAGAGTTCCTGCGGCTCGCACTTCAAGTAGATGCGCACGGTGTTGGGCGCGTCCTTCACCGCCTGCTTGGCGGCCGGCTGCATCAGCGTGCCGCCGCCGAGGCCGATGATCATGCCCTTCTTCGTGCAGAGGTCCCGGGTGACCTCGACCTCTTCCTTGCGCCACGCGGGCTCGCCGAACTCCTGCCAGATGGCGGCGATGGTCTTGCCGCCGAACCGCTTGCAGGTCTGGTCATCGACATCGACGAATTTCTTCCAGAGCTGATCGGCGAGCAGCTTGCCGATGGTCGTCTTCCCGCTGCCGCGGTAGCCGATGAGGATGATGTTGGGCGAGTCGGTCATGGGGGGAGTGAGGAGTGAGGAGGCAGGAGGCAGGAGGCAGGAGGCAGGCAATGAGGAATGATGCGGTGACGGTAGACGCGCATGATTGATCACTTTAGCGTCCCTTGTCAGACGGTGTCGCGTGATGCATTCGAACGAGCTGTGTTGTTTGATGCTGTCGGGCCTGCTTCCTGCCGCCTGCCGTCTGCCGTCTGCCTCCTCCGCCCTCACTCCTTCCCTTACAATCCCCCCATGCCTCCGCCCAAGCCGCCCGCCGATGCTTATCTCGATCGCCTGCGCTCCTGGCGGAACCGCAAGGAGTTTGATCACTCGATGTCGTTCCTCGCGGGTCAGTTCAAGCGCGAGGTGGAGAAGCCGTACAAGCAACTGGCGGCGATGGCGGAGCTGTGGGCGACGCTGCTGCCGGCGGCGCTGTTGGCGCGGACGAAGCTGGAGGCGATCCACCGCGGGGTGCTGAAGGTGACGGTCGATTCCAGCGGGGCGCTGTACGAGCTCGACCGCCTGCTGCGCGGGGGGCTGGAGGGCGAGCTGATCACGCGGCACAAGGGGCCGTCGGTGCGCAAGATCCAGCTGCGCGTGGGGCCGGTGGAGCCGGAGAAGGACCCGCGGCGCGGAGCGAGAGAATGACGCGGCCTGCGGACACATTGTTGTGCGTTTTCTGCTTGGGAAGCACGGCGATTTCTTCGTTGCTCGGCTGTGCTTCAGATTCCCCGACTGCCACTGCCACTGCTACTGCTACTGCCACATCCCCCGACCGCCGCACGCGCTCGCTCGACCTCATCGTGCCCGAGTCGACGAGCGATCCCGCATCACTGGACGATGGTGCGCTGGCGGCCGCGATCGACGCGGGCAACCGCCGGGTCAACGAACTCACCGGCCGGTCGCTGCGCCACGCCGCCGAGCACACCGGCAACGACCTCGCCGGCGACCCGGTGTACCGCAAGCTGCTGCACGACATGAAGGCGGCGGAGACGGAATTGGGGCGGCTGGAGATGGAGCGCGACGTGAGGGCGCGCAAGCAGTGATGTGCCTTCTCATTGAGCCGCACCGTCCGCGGTGCGCGTGCCTTGACACCGCGAAGTCTACGAAAAGGCACGCGCAGCGAGGACGCTGCGGCTCAAGGCGAAAGGCACGCGCAGCGAGGACGCTGCGGCTCAGAAGACGCATGGTGCGACTATCCTTTTCGTATGCACAGCACACATGCCCACACTTTCGCGGCGATCTCTGTTTTCCTGACGTTGATCGGCGGATGCTGCGCGCCGGCCCCCGCGCCTGCCCCGCCGCCCCCATCAACGG
>Ga0163150_10002320_pt1 | contig 29520 bp, 31 predicted proteins | sample OliLakLV19P2IB_FD_148628 | JGI IMG/M metagenome (GOLD analysis project Ga0163150, IMG submission 148628) | Freshwater microbial mat bacterial communities from Lake Vanda, McMurdo Dry Valleys, Antarctica - Oligotrophic Lake LV.19.P2.IB | ecosystem: Environmental > Aquatic > Freshwater > Lake >...
TAATACTACTACTTACTATTAGGGGTGTGTATATGTGGATGAGTACTTACTAATTACTGATGGTATGGGCTTAAATGACGAAAGCGTTCTGTGTATATCTAGTGGATACTATCTGACAAGCTGGGGAAGGTTATACATATACCCGCAAAGAACTATACCTCCACCATACCTCTCCACAGTCCATTCTGTCACTCTTGAACACGTTATCCAGACTAATGCTCGAACGAATCATAAATTCTCTGGCGAATCATAGTAATCTCGTTTTTCAATGGTTCATCAATACTTTCTTCTCGGCGTATCTTTTCGCACGCATGGATAACTGTAGAGTGGTCACGGCCTCCTAGTTTTTGTCCGATTTCAGGGAAAGATAGTTTTATTTCTTCTCGTAATAAATACATAGCAATCTGACGTGGTTTTACAACTTCTTTCTTACGACTTCGTTTGGTGAGATCGGCAGTCGGAATATTAAAGAAGTCAGCTACTGTCTTAAGAATAACCTGCGGGGATGTTTTTCGATACGGGACCGCAAGATATGCATTCAGGATATTCTTCACCTCTTTCGTGTCAGGGATTCGGTTATAGATTTGTGAGATAGCGATAACTCGATTGAGTGCACCTTCTAATTCACGAACATTCTTTTGTATATGAGTTGCAATATACGAAAGCACCTCATCTCCTAGCACACATCCCTTCTCCTGGCTCTTTGTTTTAAGAATAGCTAAGCGGGTCTCATAATCAGGCATATTAATTTCTGCGAGCATTCCCCCCTCTAAACGGGACTGAAGACGCTCTTCAATTGCAGGGATTGCTTTTGGTGGACGATCCGATGTGCACACTACTTGTTTATTTCGATTGTGAAGTTCATTGAAGATAGTAAATACAATCTCTTGCGTCTTGTCTTTTCCGGCGATGTATTGAATATCATCAATGATAAGGAGGTCGAGTTTTGAATACTGGGTCTTAATGTCTTCAATAGTTCTATTGCGAATAGATTCAACAATGGTTGCTGTGAGTTTTTCGCCAGTTGTGTACAGTACTTTTTTATCCGTCCATTGTTGGAGCACCTGATTTCCAATAGATTGAATGAGGTGTGTTTTCCCCAACCCTACCCCGCCGTACACGAAAAGAGGGTTGTAGTTTTTCCCAGGGTTTGCAGCGACCGCTTGAGAGCATGCAAAGGTAAACTCATTTGAACCTCCAACAACAAAGGAATCAAAAGAATATTTTTTATTGAGGTGGGTAATCTTATCAACATTCTGACTCTGATCATATGATACTTGCTCTTGAAATTCTTTTTCGCTGATGATTTTCGAGATGTCTTGACGTATTGGTTCAGGTTTTGGTTGGCCTACAATATATTTTACCTCTCGAATCTCATTTGAAAGTTTTCGAATTGAGGTGAGGATTTGTCTATTATATTTATTTTCGAGCCACTCTTTTACAAATCCATTCGGAACACTTACTGTAACTGAGTTCTGATCGCGAGTGACGACATTGGTATTCTTAAACCACGTCGTAAAGTGTGCACGAGAAAGTGAAAGTTCCATTTCTCCCAAAACTGTTTTCCAAATATCGTCTGGTGTAATGGAAGTCATTTTATATTTTCAGATCACAACACATACTTTCTCGCTTTCACCGTGTCGCTAGTATACAGTCCTACGAAACTCTCTCAAGTGATAACCAAACCTGAATACGTTGATAGAGTGTTTATAACAGGTGGAAAAGTGCGGGTAAATATTGACTTGCATCATCAAACATAGTAGACTGCTTACTGTAACGCACCACACGGAGCACACACAAACGAAGCTATGAAAATTACACGATTTAGACCTAAGAAGGTAAAGCGGAGCCGTAAACATGGGTTTCTCTCTCGCATGCAAACAAAGTCGGGACGAAAAGTTGTAGCTCGACGTAGATCAAAAGGACGAAAACGTCTTTCTATATAGTCAACACCGCCCCGAAACGGGCGGTGTTCTGTATCGCACACACTTTCACTATGGCACTCCCAAAAAAACTTCGATTAACATCAGCAAAGAGTATTTCGAAAGTATTTTCCGAATCTCGCCCAATCCATGAGGCGGGTATTTCGCTTCGGGTTGCTATAGGAGAAAAAGACAAAAGTGTTGTTGCGGTGTTGGTTCCTGCGAGCGCTGTACCGCGTGCAGTACAGCGCAATACGCTCAAGCGCCGCGTCACCGAGGCTCTTCGTCATCTTATTGCGAGCGGACGCATAGCTTCCGGTAAAAGAATAGTTGTTACCGTGCGGAGTCTTCCCCGTGATGCAAAAACCCTCGAAGAGATCCTCGTGTTGCTGTTGAGGAAATCTGCTATTCTACAGAAATGAAGTATCTCATTCTCAAGGTGATACGAGCATATCAAGTGATAACTCGCAGTGGTGTTGCTACCCCTTTCTTTTTCGGTGGTTATTCCGGGTGTCGCTCATGGCCGACCTGTTCGGAGTTCGCGTATAGCGCTATTGCAGAGGAGGGCATTTTACATGGAAGCTTGCGTGCGACAAAGCGTCTATTGAAGTGCCACTCATTTTCTGGAATAGCCCCTCACCACCAATGATTTCACTATTCTCACTGCTTATCTATAAGCCAATTCTCAACCTCACGGTGGCGTTGTATTCATCAATTGGATTTCAGGATTTGGGAATCGCAATTATTGCCATGACACTTGTGGTTCGCGCCGCGCTTCTCCCTCTTTCGATGAAGACCGCACGTTCGCAAAAAGCGATGGCAGAACTTGCTCCTCAAATAGAAAAAATAAAAGAAATGCACAAAGGAAAGACTACAGCGCAATCAGAGGCAGTCATGGCGCTGTATAAAGAGAAAGGCGTGAGCCCGCTTGCTGGTTGCCTGCCGCTCCTTATTCAACTCCCTATTTTGATTGGTGTATATCAAGTTTTTCTAAAAATATTCGAACCCGACACACTCAATCTCCTTTATAGTTTTGTTGCTCACCCAGGAACTATTGCACACATCTCGCTTGGATTTCTTGATATCAGTGCGAAAAATCCACTCTTGGCAATTCTTGCAGGTGTGACCCAGTTTTTTCAGGCACGCTCTGCAATGGCAAATCAATCTGCTTCACCACAGGCAGCCGCAATCGGTAAACAGATGATGTATATGCTCCCCATTATGATTATTGTTATTAGCTGGAATCTTCCTGCTGGATTGGCACTTTATTGGATTGTGACATCACTATGGTCAATTGGTGAGCAGTTGTATTTGCACCGCGCTTCAGGCATACTGGCAAAATGAATCAGGTTGAAAAACAAACGATAGAAGAATTTATTCGTCGCACTACGGAATATATGCAAATTCCCTGCGAGGTGGCGGTTTCAACTGAAGCGGGCGGGACTGTTCGTGTTTCGCTCCAGACCGCAGAAGATGGAAGACTCCTGATTGGGAAAAACGGCCAAAACCTCAATGCGTTTGAGCATATTGTTCGCATGGTTTCTCTTCGGATTAATCCAGACCAGCGCGGTGTGGTTGTAGACGTGAATAATTATCGCGCCGAACAGACCCAACAGCTCGTTGAAGTTGTTCGAGCTACCGCAGAGCGTGTCAGACAAACAAGAAATTCCGAAGCCCTCGAACCCATGACTTCGTATCAGCGCCGTGTAGTGCACACCGAGCTTGCTACCTACAGCGACCTATCAACAGAAAGTGTTGGCCAAGATCCGCATCGCCGCGTGGTGATTAAACTACTTTAAAAAAATCGCCCTCGGGTGATTTTTTATTGGAAAGGTAATGAGTAGAGTCGCGAATCAAACATATTGATAAACACAAAGTATTTTCCAGACGATGATATAAGTGGTTTTGTCACACCAAGTAGTGTTGAGCTTGAGCCGCTATACATGAGACGAAGCGTGTTATTATCGAAGTCGTACGTATACACATCGTCGATTGTTGCAGTTCGACTTGAGGATATATCTCGTGTAAGAGATTTCTTTGAAGGAACACCGCATGTTATTGAAAGCCCATACGAGCTCCAGGAGCATTTCTCCGCGCTCGTGTATACTCCCAGAGGAACCTTTGTTCCTGAAGTAAGCGCCAGGAGATGGAGCGAAACGCCATCAGTGGTATCGAAGAATGAGTAGAGCAAATAATTTCCATCGGGAGACCATGCCGTTTCAAGGTTTTCTTTGTTTGAAAGAATTGTTGAAAGCGAGCCGTTCTCTCGTAAGAGCGCGAGATCGTATCCCGCACGGTCAGGACGGCGCGATTTTAAAACGAGGTCCTTGTTTGTACGCCAGAACAACGTTAACTCTTCTGTTCGCGTGGTTAGTCTCGAGATTTGATTTGATCCATCTGGAGACGCAACCACTACCACGGTAGCATCATCGGAATTTTTCTTTAAAAACGCGATACTATTGCCATCAGGAGAAATACTGACTTTTTTTATATTAGTTCCAAGCGATACACTTTGTTGAGTTGCAAGGTCGACATAGGAATATTCGACGCCTGTTGGCTTTTGCGATGCGATAATAACTCGTTGCGAACGAGGGAAATAGTTTACTGAAAGAACACCAGAATGAGGGGTATTTGATTGAATTGATGTTCGTTGAGTAGCAAGCGTGAGCAAGAAAGATTTCCCCGTTTCCTGTTCCATATACGATATGACATCAGACCCTGAAGAAACGCCAAGTGCAATAACTGGATTCTCACTCACTGCTTTTGGCTTTGCCACTCCCGTTGGTATTGGAAGTTGCGAGAATGAAGCCGAGGCAAGCGTGTCCGCAATGGAAGCAGTGCCCCCGTTTCCTCCAAAGAGGAGCGTAGAACTCATAGCAACAGCACTTATTACAGCGACCAATGTTCCTGCCTGGAGGAGGCGGAGATTTTTTGAGTGAGATATAAAATTAAGATTTCGACGATACATAGTATTAATTCACGACAGCAACGCTAGGGGGTTGGATGCTTGTAGTTTGCGGTTGAGATACACGTTGCGCTGTTTCATTTGTTTCTTGAGTAGTTTCATTAAACATATCACCAACGACAGCAAGGCGCGCTTGGTACATGGAGTCGGTCATATCGAGCACCGCAGTCTTGCCAGTGTTGTAGCCAGATAGAATATCTTGAGCCTCCCGCCAGTCCGCTCGGTGTGAAACATACGTAGCAAATGCTCCTATGGTCCACCAGGGCAAGACATTCCACAAAGGGATTGCCTCGCTCATTCGGGTGAACCACGGATTTTTTGTGATTCGTGTAATCCATCCAACTGCTTTTCCTGAATATTTAACAACACCTGTCTTACGAGCGAGCGCCCCAGTTTTTGTTGCCAGCGCGCTTCCTCGTGCGGCGAATTGTGGGAATTCTTTGCCGACCCTACCTGCCCAAGCTAAAAAACCTCGATATTCTTGTTGTACTAATTGGACATCTCGCGAGAGTTTTTTTGATTGCTCCTGCAGTTCTTCTTTGTGCTTCTTAGCGCGCTTCGCTTGTTTTCCAAGGAACACGAGGCCAGCAATCCACATCAAGAACATAACAAATAGCGTAGCTGCAGAACCGAGAATAATACCAGCGCCATAAAACGCAGTAGCTGCCCACCCCGCCGTTATCAATGTAGCACCCGCGGTGTCGGCGAGACCACTTATAATGATATAGAAGTAATAGCGAATCTTCGATGGTTTTTTTATTTTTCTTGCTACTTCTATATTTAGTTCGTTTAACTCTCGAGTATGTCCCCCGCGAACTTGATTATAGGTCGTAGCGACTGTCTGGTGTGTCCTCCGTAGAGAATCGCGAAGCGCCAGAGCTTGTTGATATCCGTCGGGAAGCAACCGCGAAGTCGATAATCTTTGAGTTACTGCAGGAGTAACGACATCAGCAAATCTTTTCCCTTGTATTTTTGAATCTTCGATATCCCTTCTTATTTTTTCGTGACGCAAGGAGAGCGTATTTTCAGAGTCACCAAAATGAGCCGGTTGAACATCGGTTATTATCTGAAAATCGCTTGTTGATTGCGCAGATGGTTCAGCCATTTTTATTTTCCGATTTTAGCCCATTCTTGTTTTGCCTTTTCAATCTCTAGTAATTGCTTTGGGTCAGAGGTGATGATTTGGTCCTCTGCGTACGCCGCCATCACCCGAAGTCCGACATGATTGGAACCCAAGAAAAATAATCCGAACCCTACGCGCGCCTCAAGGAGGTAGTATTTTTCAGAATCGGTGAGATTAAATGTTTGCTGGATGATATCAATCGCCGCTGGAGACTGCTTCATGAGCATTTGCATCGATGAATTTGTCACAATTGCCTTTCCTTGTGAGCTGGACATAAAATCCGGGATGTCTTGGCTAATAGTCGAGAGCCCGCAGTAGTATTTGCGCCCTCGTTTGGCGATGTTAAACAAGAATTCAGCTCCCGCAGGATATTTCATAAGCACCCACGCCTCATCTACCACCAGAAGGCGCTTCTTACGCTGGCGCCGTATTTGCGCCCAGATACTATTGAGCACCGAGTACATTGCGATGGGACGAAGTTCGTCTTCGAGGTCACGAAGACCGAATACAATGAGGGTATTATCAAGTGGCACATTGGTGGGATGGTTCAAAAACCCAGCAAACGTTCCCGTGGTGAATTTTTCGAGACGAATTGCCATACGCTCTGCCCCAGTGATACCCGAGAGCACATTTTGAAGATCAGATAGCACTGGAGGCGGAAGTTTTGAGAAATCAGTATCAGGAACGATATCTTTAATGGCGTAGGTCTGAATGAGCCCCTGATCGAGAAGCGACTCTTCTTCAGGCGTGAGCCCCCCACCCATAATGAGCTTGATGAGTCCTGCGAGGTTGAGCACGTGGGAATTAAATGCGTCGCTCCACGATTCTTCATCGAGTGGCGTGGGGAGGTCGAATGGATTGATATGTTGGTCGGAATTAATCGATATTTTTATATTTGTTCCCCCGACGGTGTCTGAAAGAAATTGGTACTCGTTTTCAGGATCGATGGCTAGTACTTGGGTGCCCAGATAGAGGTAGCGTAACAACTCAAGCTTCACGGTGTAGCTTTTTCCGGCACCGGATTTGGCGAACATCACGGAGTTGGCGTTTTCGAGGGAGAAGCGGTCAAAGATGACCATACTGTTGTTGGTGGTGTTGATGCCGTAGAGCACGCCCGAGTCAGACGTCAGGTCGCTGGAAACAAACGGGAACATCGACGCGATGGGCTCGGTGTTGAGTGGGGTGAGCGCCTGAATACGGTCGTCGGCAAGCGGCGAGGTGGTCAGATACCCTTCTAGCATACGAAATGATGTTTGCTTGGGGATGACCAAAAGTCCATCGAGCATGCTTTTTATTTTCCCTTCTGTTTCGTCTAAATCATGTTGGGAATTTTCGTAGATGGTAATGTACAGTCCCACCTGAAAGAATCGCTCGGTTCCCTGCTGGAGCTGGTCGCGCAGGACTTCTAAGTCACCGGCAGCAGTTTGGAGTACGGGGTTTCGTACCTTCCCCGACGCTTCTTCCTCCATGATTTGCGCCTGAACGCGTGTGAGTTGGTCGCGCAACTGTTTGAGTACGGTTGATGTTTGTTGGGGGGTAACAAAGATTGCAATATCGAACACCTTATCGAGGTTCACAATAGGAGAGAGCCAATTTGCATTCAGAAATCGAGGATAGGTAGCGATAAAAATCGTACGCGCGAATTTATCCCCCACCTGAATGTAGTTCGAGGAGATTTTTATTGCTGATGGGGCGACGGTTGTTGAGTTGGTTGGGAGCGGTGTTTCCATAGAAGTCAGGTGTTAGGTTGTGTTGGTGCTGGTACGACGGGGTTGTAGACATCGTTAAACAGGGCAACAAGCTCGTCTTGCCCGAGCATGGACCCGCGAAGACCCATTCCCGAAAGACCCCCAATAATCAGGTCTGCGCGTTGCTGGAGTTGCGCCTTGTATCCAGCCAATTGTTGAGAAGTGAATCCCTGCGCTGTTGGGCTTTTCTTAAACATATCTTTAAATCCGTCAAAGAACCCCTTACTTTGCGTGGTTGGAATTATCGTAAGCGGGAGCACTACATAAAAATTCTTTTGCATAATGTTGGCCAGGTCGGACAGTTCCCCTACAAATCGTATGTACTCCGTTGCCTGAACTTTTAGCAATTCGTTGGTGAGCTGTTCGGATGCTGTTTGCACCGAAGCCAGATACGTAGAAATATCGTAGCGACGCGAATGGGCAATCATTTGAATGGGAAAATCTATCGAATTTAAGAACGAACCAAACTGCTGGAGTATGCCATGCTGTTCGTCCGATGAGCGCAACTCAAAGTTGATGGCGGAAACTTTCACCACTGCCCGAAGCGAACCATCTTTAAGGACGAGCACACCATCGCGCAGTTCTCGAATCTGAATCAAATCCGCCGTAGAGGGTTCATGTGCCATTGGGTGGTGGGGTAAATTGGTTAGTTTCTTTCGGAATTTTATATACGGCTTGTTTTGTTCCTAATACGTAGGAAAGCATGTAGGCAAGGTAGTTGAGCATGGGCTGGTCATCAATCTTCACAAATGCGAGCGAGCCAAAGAAGCTCAAGATCACAATCGCAATAACTGCAAAAAGAATTCCATTAAAAAGTATCCATGCAACAGCGGTCATACTCACTCCGCCAGCAACAAACAAAAACTGCCTCAACGTGAGTGGCCCAACGATTTTTGTTTCCGTCTGAATAAATTGTGGTACTTGAAATTTCATGCGGAGGGTTTTGTACTGCGTAGGTCTATTGTATTACGAGTAGGCGCTTGATTACTAGAGGGCGATGGAGTAGGCACACCAATATGCTGGGTGAGAGGCGGCAGTTCATGTATTTCCAGAATCGGAGAAGTTCCAGAGATCCTCACATGGAGAGGTTTCATAATCTGTATCAATGTCGTAGTTGCTTTTTCGGAATCTTCCGAGGAAAGACCAAGTTTTTGCAATATTTGAGAGATTTTGCCGGTTTGCAAGTCACCCATAGCGATAAAAGAAATTATTTTTGCAAAGGCAGTGCCATAAGCCACTGGCACAGCGCCAGACGCAACTGCTTCTTTTACATCAGAAAAAGTTTCCATAGAAGTCATAAACTCCCGTACTTCTATGGGTTGCGCAGCAAATCGTTCAAAATACTTTACTAAATGCTCTCCAGTTAGACCCACTTTGGCCGCAATGTATGGGCTTAATGTAGCTTCGTCAGTTATGATATCTTCATTTTCTGGCATGTCGAGTAATTATGGGCGCGCCCTAATACCATTGCTTACCATAGCTGCCGTTATGTAAGCTTGCTGTGTGGCTGAAGCAGATGACATTAAGCCTAAGTGATCAGCGAGTTTACGGTTTTTCCCTGCGACAAGCTTTTCAAAGTCAGGATCAACACCCCACGGTCCCCCGGGTCCAAGTTTGTCGATGATCTTGAGTACATCCTTATTCTCAAGTACGGCAAAATTGCCCTTGACGATATCTTGGGGGGTTCGACCGGGGTATAAGCCTCCTGTAGCTAAATCAGCGGCGATAAGAGGCTGGTTTTTTTCGATAGATTTTAATATATCATCTCGCATTTTTGTTTTCGCTGCAGCGACTGCGGGAGTGTCCGTAGGATCTGGAGCATATATTGCAAGAGCAGCAATTGCTTCAGCACCGGTTTTGTATTTCTTATCCTTTGCTTTCTCTACTACCTTACGATCTATTTGATCTTTAACTATCCTCCCATACAGGGGGCTTATTCCCTGAGCCGCCGCTTGATATTTAACAATTTCAAGCGGGTCAAGTTCATGTGAATCAAGTAGTTGGTTAGCCGCTGCTAGATATTGAGGGCCAGATCCTTTAGTGAGGTCAGCTTTAAGATCGGCGGTAAGTTTCCCAGATTCCTTATTAGACTTAATGGCCTCGTCAATTCGTTTACGCTGTAGCGATTCTTGAGCCTTTCCACCCTGGAAACGGGCTTTTACTTCTTCTTCAAATCGCTCTTGCGGTTTCACAAATCTCGACTCGTACCCCTCCTTTACCCGCGCTGCCGTTCCTTGGTATGCCGCCGTTGCTCCAGTTCGTTTTGCCACCAATCCAAATCCGAAATTATCCTTTGCACCGACACCAAATGTGTCAGCCCACCCACCCGCATAGGTTTGGAGCGACGAACTTAGCGAGAATGCGTATTTCCACGCCGCCGCCGCCCCGATAATAAAGATAAAACCTGAAATGAGATAGAAGAGACCAATGCCAAAAATACTAGCAAAAGCTCCGACATCTTTGAGGCCACTTAAGAGCGCCCCCTGTTGACCCAGTACAAACATACCGATGTAAATGACAAAGAGATACAATGGTGCAAAAATACTCCACCCAATTATATTTCCGAACCACTCTTTTGGGGTTTTTGAGCCAGGAATTCCAATAGTGAAAAATGCGAGAGCGGATACTGAAAGATAAAACCATGTCGCAGGTATTCGCAGGAGTAAAAATGCGACGACCACCAGAAAATCAAGCGCCAGAATGCCGAGAAAGAGATTGTTGATAAGAAGACTTAGAAAACTTAGCGCTGATTCTGAAGTGGTTGGCTCGGTGGGCTCAGCGGGTGTTGGACCGTATACTATATCTTTCGTAGCTCTCATAAATCCCGATATCCCGGCGCCACTCACTAGTCCAATTGGATCGATAATATTCAAAGGGTTAACGAGAGCTACCGCTCCGTCGAGAGTTCCTCCCGCAATATTCCTAAAAAATCCAAAAGCACGCTGAAGTGGGGTTAGTAGTGTAGGCGTCTTACTTGCGTTCCCAATCTCTTTGTCTAACGCCACGGATGTTTGCAGTGCATGCGCTCGCGCCCCCAGCTCGCTACATTCTGCGATTTGGTCTGGTCTAGATTTGAGGCAATTTTCCAAAACAACTTTTGCGTTTCCTGTATAGTTATTCTTTACAATGATTTGCGTGGCATCGAGCTGGCTATCGGGGATGCTCTCAAACGGTGCAGACGATAGCGAGAGACCATTTACGCCAGCACTAACCTTGAGTACGGAGCTTTGCACAAATACAGTTTCAGCAATATTTACTTTCGGCATGAGGCCAGCAACTATCGATGCCGCTCGATTTCCAGCCCACACAATAGTTTGCCCGATAGGCAAGCTGAAGTTAATGAGGAGTGCCGCAAGAATCACTCCTTGGAGAGCCGAGCTCCAGTAATAAGGCTTTAAGCTCGGTATGACCGAGTTGAAGATGGTGCTAAAGGCGATAACAATAAAAAATACGATAAAGAGAGAGTTGCAAATATCGCGGAAAATTTTCCATACATTATAGACCGTCGCGCCCCCATAATTAGCCTCCAAACGAATAACCCAATTGAGAACGCCTCCCAACCATACAATCATCTGTACAATGATTTTGTGGATCGCCTCCATGAGTCCCACGAGCATTTGTAGGATTTGACCCCCAGGATTCAGCAAGAAGTCGACCGTACTAGGAACGGCATATGCTGGCGTCGGGAAAAGTATCACGACCGTTGTGATGATGAGCACCAAAATTAAAAGTGGTCGGTATTTTTTCATCATTGGACTCCTTCAGAGCAAGCGGCTACAGGCGAGCCACCATCAGTGCGAATATAGCCGTCGCCAGTGATGATATCAAATGATGTAGAAATTCCTTCGCTTACCATCACAAGTTCATCATCTTGATTTGGATGTGGATGGCACACTGCAGAATTTATGGTAGTGCATACCGTTTGCAGAATGCTTCGATAATCAACGCCTGGCGCAATTTGACTGGTACCGTTTATAAAGAATGATGGATTATTTTGCATAACATCTGCGATGGCTGGTGCGAGTGCAGATGACGCGAATGTTCGAGCATCAACGTTATCTTTCACACAGGTGCACAGTGGGTTACCTCCGGTGCACGCTGGGTCATTTGGATCGATTTCTCCAGGAGCAGGTGTTGGGGTTGGCTCGGGAGTAAAGTTGGCGGGATTGTGTTCTGGGCCAAGTTCAAATTTTAGCGCGAGAGGCCTATTGGCAATATCAAGAAGTCGAGTTTGTAGGCGCGCCGCAATATCGCTCATAACCCCCCTGGTTCCCGAGAGAGCAGCATAGTAGCTACCAATGTCCAATTGATATATATCGCGCACCGCACCTGGGACCTGTTTCTGGGACCCATCATCATAGCTAAATCCATCAGGGTCTTTAGCCGGTTCTCCATAGGTGCCAGTAAACCCACCGCCGGCGATGTAACCAGCTCCGGCATCTTTGATGCGTACGGCTTTGAGTGTTTCAAACTCCGCAATCGCCATGCGCTTGAAGTCGCGGAGATTATTTTGGGGCTCCTCTATGAGCGCAAGAAACTGATAGCCACTGTTTTTTGTAGCGTTTTCTCCACTGACATCAGTGACATCAAAATTTTCTGGGATGGTACAGCTTGCTCGTAGCTGAAATGGTGCACGCTCATCAGTGCGAAAACCTCGAACGCTCATTGCTGGCGGATTGTCGCGGTAGGATTTTGGCACGCCTAAATCATCAAGTGCCTTATCTTTAAACCACGGACAGATATTTGTATTTACTAACATGACCCACCACTGGCGTTGCGCTATTTCTGCGGGGCGTATGTTCATGAAATACAACGGATCAGTTGCCGCCGCGAATGCGCCATCAAGCCCTTGGGTCTGAAGCATATCAGTGACCGTGTTGGTAACAATATTTTGCATGGACTCCGTAGTACATTGGACGAGGAAGTTTGATTTGAGCCGTTGTTTGAGCTGTGCCTTGAGCTCTGCTTTGGCATCAGAAACAAGTACTTTTGTGCACTTAGGAGGGTCCACAAACCCACCAGTAGCCCCTCTTACCCAATTACCCAGCGAACACAGGGCGGTGTGAATTGCCATGTCTCTGGAAGAGTTAATAAATTCATTGACCGTATCGAGCGCTAGGTTTTTGAGCTGTTGTCCGAGTTGGCCATTAAACAGTGTGAATAAATCGCCGGTACACTGTGCGTATTTTGAGCCGTTGATTCCCTGTTCTTCTGATATGAATTGCACATCAAGACTCTGTGGGCGTGAGATGCCAAGCTCATTAAGACTGATGGCGCGACTGATGGTTCCTGCGAACAAAAGCCCCGTGAACACGAATTCGAGAACCAGAAGCCCCGTTGTGATGCGTGAACGAATCATTTGCTATTAATAGCCGCCGCCGCTTGGTTTTGAAACGAAATTACCAGATCCAGCGGAGTCGCAGTAGTAAGTGTATTGAGCACTTGGAGCGAAATCATCGCAAGGAGTGGGTCTTTGCTCAGTGTCTTAAGCGAGCTATAGCGTTGTTGCGTGCCACGCAGATAGAGCAACAGCGATTTGTGAAACGGGACCATTTGCGTGGGAACGCGAAGAGCTTTGACGGCTTGAATTCGAGCCACGAACGCACTGACTTCAGCATCTGCTGCCTGCACGAATGCAGCGTAGAGTACGGGCTCTTTTTTGTTCAGTGTGGCTAGGTCGGATAACGCAACACCTGGTACTGTTTTGAGAAGCCCCTGATGATTGGCAGAAATTTCCGCAAACATCGGTGAAAGCATTTGCGCAATCTTGAAGCTATACGCAACAATATTCTCCTTGCTACTTGAGGCGACCGCGATAGAGTCAAGCTCACTGGCGACATTGGTATCGTACTGAATGAAGATTTCATCAACGAGTGCGTCTACAGATGCTCGGTAGTTTGCGGAGTTGGGGTCTAAATCCCCTGTGGCAATTCCGCCCAGCAAAAGCGTTCCTGCGCGTTCAGTGAGATTTCGTTTGTCGTTGAGAAAATCATCAGGCCCTGCTTTTGCGGGATTATGTCCAGAGAGCACCTCTTCCCCGTCTTTAAATCCATCACCATCAGTGTCGGGATTCTTAAAATCGGTGCCCCAATAGGTTTCATCATAATCACACAGGCCATCGCTGTCTTGATCGCTACACGATGGCTTGGAAGCAACCGCGTTGAGTGTATTTGCCGTGGCTTTTGAGTCTCCCGACCCCGAAAGTGCGAAGTTTGTAGCGTACCAGAAAGACAGGCCGGCTCCCACGGCTAAAATGGCGAGCAGAAATTTCAGTCTTCCACTCATATAGCTCTTATTCTAGCACGTTGAATCCGCAAAAAATCTACACTTCGTGTGTATATCTAATGGAGGCCTCGTTCGAGCCGTGTCCAGTCTTCAACCGAGAGCTCTTGGGGTCTGGATGTCGGGCTAACGCCTATCTGGCTAAGTGCTATCTCGCTCATGCCTATCTCACTCATACGCGACTTGATTTGTTTGCGCTTTTGAACAAAGACAGTCTTTGCAAGTGCCATAATCCGCGCAAATACTGCGCGTTGGCTCTCGGAGTGCTCGGGAATGTCTAGTTTAATCACTGCGGAGTCGACAGTTGGTGTGGGTCGGAAACTGCCTCGCGATACGCGCATCACGATGGATGGTTTGGCGTAGAGTTGCACCGAAAGTGCCAAAAGATTCATGTGAGGCGGTTTTTCGAGCATTCGTTTTGCCACTTCTTCCTGCACCATCAACACCGCACACGATGGTGATGGCCATGATTCAAGCAGTAGTCGTATGAGATGCGAGGTCAGATAGTAGGGAATGTTGGCGACAATCTTAAAATCAGAAATTTTTAAGTTTAAATTTTTAATTTCTAAACGAAGAATATCGGCCTCGATGATTTCAAGATTTTGAGAAGTTGAGAATTTTTCGCGGAGCGGCGCGATAAGCCGGGAATCTTTTTCAATGGCGATGACCCTTGCGCCCGTGGCGACAAGGCGTGAGGTGAGATTGCCGGTACCGGGGCCGATTTCCACGATGGTGTCGGTGGGTACAATCTGTGCGGTTGCAACAATACGATCAAGGACGCCTTCATTGACGAGGAAGTTTTGGCCGAGCGACTTCTTTGGGGAAATTTTCAATTTCAAATTTTTAATTTTTAGGTTTTACAGAAGTCCCATTGAAAATTACTTTCTTTAGTCGTCATAGAGAATACGTTCTTCGCGGTCGGGCATATCATCGAGTTCCAGTTTTTGCCACGACAAAAGTCGCGCTGGAATTTCGTCGAGGAATCGCGAGGGAATATTTGCATGTCGTGACCCATAAATCGTACGCCACTTTGCCAGACTCACAAAGAGCTTCTCTTTTGCGCGTGTGACTGCCACATAACACAGGCGTCGCTCTTCTTCGAGTTCGTGTGGTGAATAGATGGTGCGACTGTGGGGGAACAACCCCTCTTCCATGCCAGCAATAAACACCACGGGAAATTCGAGGCCTTTTGCCGCATGCATGGTCATGAGGGTGACCGCCTTATCCCCTATAGCGAGCGTGTCGGTGTCTTGCAGGAGCGCCACCTCTTCAAGAAGCTGTCCAAGGCCTGCAGGACCGGCCGAGTCATATTTTTTTGCGACCGTGAGCAACTCGCGAACGTTTTCAATACGTTCTTCCACATTTTCGGCGTCGCCACTTTTTGGTGCACGCAGGTAGTCTTCATACTTTGTTTGCTTCATCACTTCCTTGAGAAGTTCACTGGGCTTTTTTTCTTGGGCCATGCGCTGGAGGCCTGCGAGCATGGCGTGCAGTTCCACGAGTGCTTTGTGAGCGCGACTCGTAGGTGGATACTCATGCGCAAGAATACCGATAGCAGAGATGCGATCGGGTGCGTCAATGCTCGCCAGGCGATTGATGGTCGCCTTTCCTACCCCGCGTGTGGGTACATTTGCGATACGCTCCAGACTCACCACGTCGGCGCCGTTGTTGAGCAGACGCGCATAGGCGAGTAAATCTTTCACTTCGCGACGTTCGTAGAAGCGAATACCACCCACAATGCGATAGGGCACTCCTTCGCGAACGAGTTGTTCTTCGAGCGCGCGACTTTGCGCGTGGGTGCGATACAGCACTGCAACATCGGAGAGCGTATAGCGTTGCTTTTGGAGTTTTCGGATTGTTTCAATGAGATGTTGTGCTTCGTGACGCTCATTGATGGTCTCGGTGACGACAACTCTGTCCCCTTCCACGTTGTGCGTCCAGAGGTCTTTTGGAATTTGCGCCTTGTTGTTTGAAATCACTGCCTGTGCTGCCGCGAGAATGGTCTTTGTTGAGCGATAGTTTTGCTCAAGCAAAATTATTTTCCCTTGTGGCCAATCACGTTGAAAGTTTAAAATATTGCGAATGTCAGCTTGGCGGAATAGATATATCGATTGCGCATCGTCCCCAATGCAAAAGAGATTGCCATGTTGCGCCGCTAGCATCCCAATGAGCGTGTACTGGTCGTGACTGGTGTCTTGATATTCATCCACCAGCAAATATTTCCACTGGTTTTGATACGCAGTGAGCACTTCAGGATGCTCGCGGAAGAGTCGCACTGGTAACATAATGAGATCACCAAAATCAACCGAGTTCATAGATTCGAGTCGCGACTGATAGGCGCGATAGATGCGCGAGACTATTTTTTCTGTATACCCCGTCCCAGAGTAGTCACCGTAGCGGATGAGTTCGGTCTTGAGTTTCTGCACTTTGCTTAACATACCACCGGGCGTGTGACGCTTGGGGTCCAGTTCGAGTTCTGTCAAAATGCGTCGCATGAGTGCAACCTGATCGCCCGAATCAAGAATGGTAAAGTTTGTTCCGTATCCTAATTTTTCTGCGTGGCGTCGCAAGATGCGCAATCCCACCGAGTGAAACGTTCCAAGTGTTGGCATGGTCCCAGGAATTTTCAATTTTGAATTTTCAATGTTCAAAAGTGTTGAGACCCGCTGTTTGATTTCTGCCGCCGCTTTATTGGTGAAGGTTACGGCGAGAATAGCCGATGCAGGGATACCCGATGTAATCAGGTGCGCGATGCGATGTGTGAGCGCGCGCGTTTTTCCCGAGCCGGGCCCAGAAATAACCAGCACCGGCCCATTGGTTGTGGTAACCGCCTCAATTTGCTTGTCGTTGAGACCTTCAAGTATGGAATTCACAAGTTTTACTCTTCTTAACAATGGTGGAGAAACAAATTAACACTACCCTTTGGAGCTCGATTCTGCTCCAGGAGTTAGAGGTAAGATAGCCGAGCCCGACCCGAGCACTTCAGTATTTCGAATCAAGATAGTCTTGTCTGTTGTAGCGGTTAGTCCCTTGTTTGGCTGATCTTCGAATCCTAGATATACGCACTTAATGCCCCGCTTTCTGGTCTCATGGACTGCTGGTTGCAAGTCGGAGTCAGAACTGCCAAGTATTATAGTTTCTGCGATTTTATCGCATCCCGCAACTACCATGTCGACAGCAATACGAACATCAACACCCTTTTCTTTGAATACAAGGCGCGACCCACCCTTTAGCCAAGATGTGGCAACCATCTGACCCCGAACCATGCCCGCAAGGACAACTTCAAAACCCTGTCTTTCGAGACTGGTTTTTAAGAGGCGTTGCTCCTCAACTAACTTTCGAGATTTTTCTTCAGTTGAGGGATGGATTTTTAGTCTCGCGAAATAGAATATTTTTCGGTCAATTATAATTCCCGAAAGCGCTTTATCGAGTAAGCCACGAAAGTCATATTCATGCCACTGGGGAGAATCTTTTTTTGAAGAGAAAAAGACAGCCGATAGAGACTTGCGGAAATTCTCACCATCAATGAGCAGAAACGTTATCATCAATGCCTAGACTGCCATAAAAGGCTTGAAAATACAAGAAAATAGCCAAAATAACCGAAAACCCCACCGGACCTTTCGGCTGGGCGGGGCGTTTATGAGTTAAGAATACACGAAAGATAATAAAATACAAGCGAGAGAGACGCTGTGGATAAACAGGGGCCTATTTTGCTCTACTTCCCTCGGTGTATTTCGTGAATACGGGATCATATTCTAGAAGGCGCTCTACGGCATCACGGAGACCTAAATTACGAATTACAAAATTAAGAGGACGATGCCAATGGCGTACTCGCTCAATGACTGGGTTTAATATATATGACATACACATACGATGGCAGGTGGTTCTAAGGTATTGAACCATTACGAAGGCATTCTTTAAGCTTGCATAAAAGTGCACAGCACTGCGTAGCTCCTTTAGAGCGAAGCAGTGGACCCAAGGAGAATCGAACTCCTGACCTCGTCAATGCGAATGACGCGCTCTACCAGCTGAGCTATGGGCCCGTAAACCTACGGAAAATAGCATAAAACGGCCTGTTTTGCCAGTCTTGTAAGGATTTACTTGCTGGTACGTCTTACTATATGTAACAAGTTCATATATACTCATTTCTATGAATAAACATCTTGTAGCAATACTAACTCTCGGTGCGGTGTTGGGCAGTTCGGTAGTTTCTGCGCGTGCCGTTGAAGGATCTAGAGATCCGGCTGTGCGCGAGCGAGCACAATTGGAACGTCAGGAAGCTCGCGACACAAAAATACAGGAACGTGACGCACTCCGCTTGAGGCTCGAAGAAAAACGTAACAGTGAACGTAAGGAGCGGCTTATCAAATTTTGGAATAGAACCATTGAACGCCTCCAGAAGTTAATTGATCGTCAAACAAGAATGTCGACGAAGATTGCCGAAAGACTTGCAAAGTATAAAGCGGCCGGGAAAGATGTAACCAGACAAGAAGCATTGCTGGTAACCGCAAACACTGCAATTGCAACAGCGCAAACTTCTATGACCAATGCCGAAGCAGCGCTTCAAGTAATGATGACCGAAAATAAGCCCGTTAGTGAAATAATCGCAAAAGCTCGTGAGTTACATAAGGAGGTCATCGGGAAGATTCGACTTGCACATAGAGCGCTTGTTGATGTGATTGTTGCAACGCGTGGCATGTCTGGTGCACAAACCCCAACCCCATCAGTATCCCCGACTGCTACGCCCACTCCGTAAGCACCATATGACGCAGACGATGGAAGATCGATTTCTAGAAGCCTATGACCACCATGGTGATGCCATCTTCCGCTTTTGCTACGCACAAACCGGACAACGTGAGCTTGCGCTCGATGTAATGCAAGACACGTTCGCCCGCGTTTGGCGACACTTAGCCAGCAGACGCTCCATTAAAGATATCCGTCCGTTTCTGTACACGACAGCCCGTCACGCAATCATTGATCACTCGCGTCGCGCGTCTGCTCAATCACTGGACGTGCTTCGCGAAGAAGGATTCGACATCGCGGATGATCGCGCAGTCGATCCCCTTCTTGCAGCAACCCATGCGCACACGATTGGTATGCTCGCAAAACTCGAACAACCCTATCGCGAAGCAGTGGCGATGCGCTACATTGATGACCTCATGCCTCGTGAAATAGCACAGCTCACGGGTGAAAAAGAAAATACCATCTCGGTTCGCATCACCCGCGGACTCCAACAGCTCAAAGACCTTCTCCATATATGACTACTCCCGAACACTTTATTTCAGAACTCAAACGTATTATACTCACCAGTGATGAGCGAAGCGCGATGCGTGAAAAACTTCACACATATTCTAGCTCTCATATTCCTATGCAAGGACTTTTTACCCAAACAGTTCAGTGGTTTGCTCGACATAGCATAGTTGCACTTGCTAGTGCAGTCATACTCGTTGGCGGCGTAGCGAGCGTATCAGCAAATTTTGCGCAGCCCGGCGATGCTCTCTACGGATTTCGTACCGAGGTAAATGATCGCGTACGAGTTGCACTCGCATTTGATGACGATGCAAAGCTTGATATCGAAATACAGCAGATGCAACGCATGATTGAAGATGAAGACTCCTATCGCGACGAAGGGTTGAGTATCCAAGTCAAGCAATCTCAAGAGAGCGAAGCTCGTGACAATGAATCCGAGAGTAAGAACGACTCGTTATCTGATGAAAACAAACTTCAAGATGATGACTTCAATCAAGAACTCATTAGCATCGAGCGTGAGCTTAAATCCGAAGACAGCGCTCGAATCGAGTTGGAGCTTTAAGAGCCTAACGAAATGGGGCCCACAGGCCCAGACCAGGATAGAGCCAATGCATAATCATTTCCTGCCAAATTTTTGGTAGACCAATGACGAGCAAAATCACCGCAAGGCGTTTGGGGGTGAGTTGGAAGCGTGAAAACCACTTGAGGGTGATAGTCCAGAAGAGGTAAAAAAATTCGAATATGTTGGGTGCCAGAACCAAGAGCCAGCGCACGTGAGTTATTTCAAATATTGCAAAACCCACAAAGCGCCACAGGAAAAGAATTTTTCCTGTGCGACGAGCCAGAGCATCAGACCAACGATGGACGATGATAAAGGCAAAAAACAGATACCAAAGATCGAGGAGTTTATCGAGTTGTTGGTAGTGACCGTTTCCAAACAAACCAAAACCAAATAGTTCAAACAGTTTCCAATCGAGCCCGTCCGCAATCATGCACAGCACCACCCCACCCAATGGCCAGCGCAGTATGGTAAACGGTAAAACCGTTCGCACCGTGATTACTAGTATTGATATGGCTAGCTCGTTCATTCGTGTCGGGCTGCCCAGAATCGGACTGGGTCTTCATGAACCCGAATCATGCGTACGACCGGTATACTACAGCCCGCCTCCGCTAACGCTTCGGCGGGCAGGCCCGTAGCTTGGGAAGACTCGTAAACTTTACTGCAAAAATGCCATATTGCCAATACTATACGTAGTATTTTTTCATGCGCTCTTGCTCATCGGCGTCGAGTGCTTTTTTGATGCGCTCGAGCGAATTGGTGAGCTGTTCGTGTGTTTTCTTGTCGAGCTTCTTTGCGTGCTCAATTAGTTTTTCTTTTTCGTTGAGTGCGGGGTCGTCGAGTACTCCCGCCAGGAGTGAATTGAGAATAAGTCCGAGCTTTGGTCCCGGTTCCATTGAGAGTGCTGTCATAATTTCTTTGCCGTCGACTTCGAGCATTTTTACCGAGATAGCATCGTGGCTGACCTTATCAATCATGTATTTAAGATGACGGAGTTTGTACGGCACCGCTTTAGGCGTACCCGAACCGATGCGGTCCCCTTCTCGTAGGCGCAATAGGTCTTCGATGTTTTCGAGTCCCACATTTGCGATGAGGCGTCGTACCGAAGACTCGGTCACCTCCCCTACACTGTAGTAGAACATGTGATAGCGCACTAAGAGAGTCACTTTTTCGCTCAACTCTTTGGGAAATTTTAAGCGCTCCATAATCTTTGCCGTCATCGTGCCACCAACGCCGTCGTGCGAATAGAAGGTACAGTGACGCCCCTCACCTCGCTTGGTTCTTGGCTTGCCCACGTCATGCAAGAGTGATGCCATGCGCACGGCAAACGAATATTTTTTGTCTGCCGCATATTTCATGGTACGCAAATTGTGCTCCCAGACCGTGTAGATGTGGTGGAGATTTTGCTCTACCCCGAGCCCTTCGCGAAGCTCGGGCAGAATGTGCTTGAGCAACCCCACATCCTCGAGGAGTTGAATGCCGTTGAGCGCGTGTGGAGTGTCGATGATTTTGATGAGTTCGTCGCGTACACGCTCAACTGATATTGCTTTGAGCGTGTCGGCATGCGCAATAATTGCCTTGAGCGTCGCGTCTTCAATGGCAAAATCTAGCGATGTCGCAAAGCGCACCGCACGCATCATGCGTAGTGCATCTTCTCCAAATCGCGCCGATGGCTCTCCAACCGCGCGAATGATCTTGTCGGCAATATCTTTTTGTCCATTGTACGGATCCACAATATCGCCGTTGAGTCGTGCTGCGATGGCATTGACGGTAAAGTCACGGCGCGAGAGATCCTCTTGGACTGTATCGGCGAATGCTATGGAATCGGGATGACGCTTATCCGAATATGCGCCTTCGGTACGAAATGGCGTTACCTGCACAGTTCGCACGATGGGGTCTTCGTCACGCGTCTTAATCGTGACAGTACCAAAAGCATTATCATAAAAATGGTCAGGGAAAAGCTCCTGAATTTTTTCAGGATGAGCACTCGTGGTGATGTCCCAGTCGGTGGGGCGACGTCCCATTAGCAAGTCGCGCACACATCCCCCAACTATAAACGCTTGATGTCCGCTTTCCTCAAGCGTTTTTAAAATCTCTTGTACTTTCGGATGAATTTCAATCATGTTTGAGTTCCTTATTGGTGCCCTTGGAGGGAATCGGACCCCCATGAACGACTTAGGACGTCGCTGCTCTATCCGTTGAGCTACAAGGGCTTTATATTTCGGATTATTGCATGAATAACCTTAAGCGTGTAGCTACCCTTCCTAATGTTAATTCGACAGATACCAAAAGGAGATCTTCCTCGACTTCCGCCATCATTATAGTACATGTTTATCCTCTTTTCTGAAATTCCAGTGGTAATAGACCAGTGCGCACGGCAGATATCTGGATTCATTCCGGTGAAGTATCTGACTATCACGCCAATAGCAGTTTCGTGGACGCTGAAGGTTTTTTTCGCAATATCAAGAAACAACCTTATCATCACTGCATCAGTATTGGTGAATGTGAAACTCGCTTTATTGCCTTCAGCCCAATATAACATTGCCAATAAGGATGCGGGGTAACGACTTTGTCCCGCGAGTAGAGAGCGAGCTTCCGCTTCCGCTTTTATAAGAGCTTTTTGTTTTCTCACTTTACTTCCCCCTATTTTACTACGCCACACTAATTCGTACTTCGGTGGAATTTTAACACTCTTCACATGATGCCAGATCGTTGTTTTTGGTAGGTGAAGACGCATCATTAACTCTGGAATGCTATATCCGCGTCGGCGGAGACGAAGGAGGCGCCGTATAGTCTCTTGCGAGTGTCTCATGAAACTCATCGTATCATTATTGAAACTCTAAATCAACTCGTGTTATAGAACCGAGGTTCTAAATTAAACCCCGGATTTCTTGCATTATTGTATGAATTTGCTATAATTAAAGACATTTCGGGCCTATAGTGAAGCGGTATCACGGGACCATGGCATGGTTCAAGTCGGAGTTCGACTCTCCGTAGGTCCACTGCTTCGCTCTAAAGGAGCTACGCAGTGCACAGCACTGCAAACTCTAAAGGAGCTACGCAGTGCACAGCACTGCAAACTCTAAAGGAGCTACGCAGTGCACAGCACTGCAAACTCTAAAGGAGCTACGCAGTGCACAGCACTGCAAATAAGATAAGGCGAAACAGTGCGCGCACTTTTATGCGAGCACAAAGAACGCATTGATAACAAAAACTCCTCAAAAGGAGTTTTTGTTGCGAAGTAGTGTCCTGCGTAGCTTTACGCGAAACAGGACATCTGATAATTTACGGATTATGTATTACGTCTATATGCTTCAAAGTAGGTTCGTCCAATGTTCAGAATAGCCACACAAGCAGGCGCAGGACTACATTAAGTATCTTTGCCCACACGTCATTTCCCGCAGATGCGGTATACTTTGGGTATGGACGAAGAGAGAAAAGGTTCAATGAATTTGCCGGCGTCCAAACTTCCCATTCAAGAGGAGCTGAAGGATATGCCGTTGGATTTCCGTTCCAGTTTTCACTGGCGCGTCTTTCGTATTATGGCGGAGTTCGTTGATGGCTGGCAGTTTATCACTGACTACAAAAATACCATCTCGATTCTTGGCTCTGCGCGTTTTTCAGAAGATAATAAGTGGTATCAGGTTGCTCGTGAGCTCGGTGGGATACTTGCGAAAAATAAAATCGGTGTTGTTACCGGTGCAGGCCCGGGTATTATGGAAGGTGGCAATCGTGGCGCATATGAAGCAGGCGGTGAGAGTATTGGTATTTCCATCCGCCTCCCCTTCGAGCAACGCAACAACCCGTTTATCACGAGGAGCCAGTCCTTCTACTACTTCTTCGTGCGCAAGGTGATGCTCTTTTACACCGCGCAAGCGTATGTCTTTTTCCCCGGTGGATTTGGCACACTCGATGAGTTTTTTGAAATGGTGACACTGGTGCAAACACACAAAATTGATCGTGATTCGGTGCCACTCATTCTTATCGGCAAAGACTTCTGGTCGCCACTGGTCGCCTATATCAATGATACGGTGCTCGAAAAATACAAAGCAATTGATAAAGAAGATATGCAACTCTACCATCTCGTTGATACCGCGCAGGAGGCGTTTGATATTATTCAGAAGTACCCCCCGCGCAAGGAAATCTACTACTAGTAAAGAAAACAGGAGCCCCAAGCGGCTCCCTTATTCATTGATGCGGAAGGGGTGGGATTCGAACCCACGGGCCCCTTGCGGGGCAAACCGCTTTCGAGGCGGTCCCGTTATGACCTCTTCGGTACCCTTCCAAATTTTGTAAACTATATCATTTTATGCAATTTTTTTCCAGAATTGTACAGAATAATGGCCTAGTGGTATACTGGAGTGGTGCCTGAGAAATATATAAGGAAGCCAAACGTTTCCTGCTTAATGTGTGGCAAGACGGTATATCGAAGACGAATGACGCTTGAGCGCAACTCCGGAAACGTCTTCTGTAGTATGGTATGCTATGGAATCTCTTGCCGAAAAGAATTGCCCTGTGCTATGTGCGGAAAGCCTATGTTAGCTGGACTCAACAAGAAGACTTGTAGCAAGGCCTGCGCCAATACCCAGCGGACAGGAATTAAATACAAGATTGGGAAACCACGAGACAGGGTATCTTCACAGCGTGCGTTGAAGATCCGATTACTTGGAATACGAGAATCACACTGCGAGCGTTGTAGCTACAACAAGCCAGAAATCCTCCACGTTCATCACAAGGATAGAAACAGAGAAAATAATGACCTTGGTAATCTAGAGCTTATTTGTCCAAACTGTCATTATGAGGAGCACTATCTAAAGAGAAGTTGGCTTAAGGGATTTGTTAAATAACGGAGGGGTCGGATAGTGGTTTATTCCATCGCACTTGAAATGCGACGTCCCGCAAGGGGCTCGTGAGTTCGAATCTCACCCCCTCCGCCATATCAAAACAGAATGCTATGTGGTACTCTGTTTTGATATGGAAAACTATATTTTTTGAAACAGAAATTTTATGAATAAAGAACGTAATAATGTATTTTGGTACACACTAAAAGAACCGGCTCAAGGGGAAAAATTTTCTGGAGACATTTCTGCCGATGTAGTTGTGGTAGGTGGTGGAATGGCTGGTTTATCATGTGCGCAAAAACTTCGGGAAGCAGGATTGAGTGTTGTTTTGGTTGAAAAGGATTTTTGTGGTGCTGGCGCCAGTGGAAAGACATCAGGATTTATCACACCAGATTCCGAAATAGAGTTGAGTTCCCTTCTCGCAAACTATGGGCCAGAAAAAGCAAAACATATTTGGGAGTTTGTGCTTTCAGGTGTGGAATCAATCCGCAGAAATATTAAACAAAATAATATTCAGTGTGACTACCAAGTACAAGACTCGCTTTTTATTGCAAATACTCCTGCTAGGACGAAATACGTTGAGGAAGAATATAAGGCTCGCCAAACTCTCGGATACACAAGCAAACTATATGGTGTGAGAGAATTAAGACACATAGTCGGAACTACACACTACAGCGGCGCGGTCAGATACCCCGATACATTCGGAATGAATTCTTATCTCTATTGCCAAGCACTACGCGATATTATTCTAAAAGCGGGAGTAAAAATATATGAGGGCACACCCGTTACGCGTGTTCATGCTCAAGGAACGGATACTCTTATGGGTTCGGTGACCGCACAACATATTGTTGTTTGTGGAGATCGTTTTATTCCAGATTTAGGAGTTTTACAGAAAGAAATTTATCATGTGCAAACATTTTTAGGTATATCAAAACCATTGAGTGATGCCGAAATTAATACTCTTTTCCCGGAGAACCGAATGATGGTCTGGGATACCGACTTGGTTTACAATTATTTTCGAGTAACGGGTGACAATAGAATTCTTCTCGGTGGAGGCGATGTTCTGTATACGTACGCACACAATCCATCAAACAATACCGCGCGGTTCAAGCGTCGGTTGACCGCTTACTTCAAAAAGAAATTTCCTGATATTCAGGTCGAATTAGACTATATGTGGCCCGGAATGCTTGGTGTCAGTAAGGATTTGTTGCCGATCATGGGAGCCGATGAAAAAATGAAAAATGTTTGGTATGTTGGTGCGGCGACAGGCTTGCCGTGGGCAAACGCACTGGGTACCTATGCCGCTGAAAGAATCATACACGGAAGAAATGAGTTTGATGATATTTTTTCATGGCGGAGAAAATTCATTATTGGTCCTCGTATGCAAGCACTTTTAACAACACCCGTAACCTATGCCATTTCGCACGGTATAGCAAAATACATTAAATAGGGTACATTACACATATGAATAAAAAAATCATCCTTAGTGTTATTGGAGTGCTAGTTATTGGTGTTGGATATTTTCTCCTTTCGCCACTCTGGCGCAATATAACACTCGATGAAGCGTTACCCCAAGCACAAGTTGTGAAAGACAATTTGGACACTATGAATCCCGCGACCAAAGAACAGTTTTTAAAAGAGGTTGAGGCGATGGAAGATACAGTCATGGTGAAAACGGATAGCATGCCTTCTAACGCCACAACCATACTTAAAGAAGCTCCATTAGTGGCACGTGCACATGACGTAGAGGGTAAGGCCCTTCTCGTTCAAGTTGGAGATCAGAAAATTATTCGGTTTGAAGACTTGAAGACGATTAACGGCCCAGATTTGCGAATTTATCTTTCAACAGGACTTAATGCTGATGACATTGTAGACCTCGGTGCTATTCGAGCAACCGAGGGAAATGTGAACTATACCGTCCCATCCGGTACTGATACAACAAAATACCGCAATGTACTTATCTGGTGTCGCGCATTCGGTGTTTTGTTTAGTTACGCTCAATTCTAGTCTCTCTTTGTTTTGGTATGGAGAACTGCATTTTTTGCAACATAGTCCGCAACGAAAGTCCCAGTTACAAGTTCTACGAAGACGAACAGTATATTGGCATTCTTTCTATTTTCCCACTCAATAAGGGCCACGCGTTAGTACTTCCTAAACAGCACCTGCGCTGGGTGTGGGACAGCGAAGATATCGGCGGTTACTTCGAGGTGGTTCAGAAAATAGTACGCGCTATGAAGAAAGCATTTGCAACCGATTTTGTTGTGGGCGCGCAGGTCGGCGAAGAGGTTCACCACGCGCATGTGGCGCTGGTCCCCCGCTTTGCCAGTGATGGCCACGGTGATTTTTTGGATTCCAAAATCAAACGAGATTTTTCTGCAGATGAAATGAATCAGATTGCCACCACGATTCGGGAGAGTTTCTAGAATTGGTGTATACTTCTTTCTATGAGCAATGTGCTCGATTTAAAGGACTTTGAGCCCGGTACCGTACCCTCGCAATCCTCGATTGCCGAGGATGTTTCTGTTGCGCCCGTGATAGCTCAAGAAAATCAGGATGAACCAACTCCCGAGGCGACTTTGGCCGGACTGGATTTCCCCACAACCGTTGAATGGACCGCACACCATCCCCTCGAAGGTCCAGCACGCAATCGCCATGCTTTTGTCTCCGCAGGTATCGTTCTGATGGGCGCGCTCGTTTCAATCTGGCAGAGAAGCCCTGTCGCGTTCATCGTACTTCTCATTGGCGCGGGGGTGCTTGAGCTTCGCGAGCATATGAAAAAACCAACGACCGTCGCGGTGGATCAGCGAGGCATCAAGATTGATGACCAGAGCTATGAGCACGCTTCGTTTACGTCATTTCATATTCATCGCATGCCCGACGAAACACTCGAATTGAGTTTGCGTTCCGAAAAACGGTTCCTTCCCCATTTTCGCTTACCGCTCGGACAGCAAGACCCGCACAAGCTCCACGCGGTGCTGGCGCAGTATATCCCCGAAGGCGAACACAAAATTCCGCTGATTGATTATTTTATTCGTAAGCCGAGGTAGTGTTCGATAGCGGTATATCGTGTTGTAATTATAAGCAGAATCAGCTATACTGTCTCCCCGACTATCAATGCTCTTGTCGTTCAATGGATAGGACGCTAGCTTGCGGAGCTAGCAATGTAGGTTCGATTCCTACCGAGAGCACATTCAGGGCACCCGAATACTTTTATGTATTCGGGTGCCCTGCCATATATGGTTTCGGTAGGAATCGAAGCCCGGAGCGATGCGCCACCAGAAGGGAGCGCCGAACCCATCCAAAATCTTGACTTAAAACAAATAGTGATGTAATATAGCAGTTCAGTTTTCCGAAACATCTTTCACAACACACAAGGAGAAGTTCATGAATCGTTTTTTTGTCGCACTTGGTCTCGTTTGCATGCTGTCTGCCGCCTCGGCATCGGCACAAACGAGGGTGTATCCCAACACGTTTGACACGCTGTCTGCGTGCAAAACGGCCATGGAAACGGGAAATTTCCGCTTCTATGAGCCCCGTTATTTCGGTCTGAACACGAAAAATCCCACCAATGGGACCAGTCGCATCGCCGTTCAACTTGAATCGCCCACATGCTTGGAAATGCTGGTTGTCGGCGGATGGAAGTTCGTCGCCCAGCGAGAAGGAACCTGGTTTCGAGCCAACAATCTCGAGGATGGTTCGCTTGAGCTGTACGCTCGCGATGACTGTGGCAACCACGTGTACGGGGTCACCATAGCCCCGCGCAGGTCACCCATTGTAGTCCGTGAACCGGTGTATCGAAGTCAGCCCCCCGTTGTTTACCGGGAGCCAATCCGTGAAATTGCACCTCCCCCGCCTCCGGTTATCGACTCGCCTTACTACGAAACCGTTTCTGCCTGGGGCGTGACTGCAAGCGCCATGATTGGCGAGTTTAACTCGATTCCCATCGGTAGCGCGATTAGTAGTCTCACTGGCCGTACCGTCTGTTCGACGAAGGGTCGAACCTTTGATATCGGTGTTGCGCACGGCGGGCCCGAGTCGTCACTGTGGCGATTGACGGTCATGAGCAAGGCGTTCAAAGAGGGTTCGTTTACGCAGTACACCTGTGCCAACTGCAGTCAAGATATACGAACGACTGCAAACGCCGGGGTGCATGCGTGGGGTGTAAACCTCGAGCGAGTATTCAGGATTTCCGTCCACGAAGGTCGAGCGATACAACCGATGGTTTCGGTAAATGGAGGCGTTGGACGTATCAGTGGTACGGCGCGTCAGCAGACAATCCGCGATTCGGTTGTCACCTCGACGCGCGCTGTGGAGGCCAGTGAGCTGTTTAGCTCAAAGTGGCTTCCCAACGCTGGCGTTGGCGTCGGTTTCATGGGTGACTTGGGCGAGCATGTTACCTACGCGGTGATTGTTGCTGGAGTCGAGTATCCCGGTTTGTATTATGGGAAAATCGGCCTCACTTTCTGGTTCTAGTTCTTGCAGGTTCCCCGCTACGGCGGGGACCTTTTTTTGGACAAAAAAAGGGAGGGTCACCACGCGGTGAACCCTCCCAGACCGAAACTTACGGACGCGCAGACTGAACGATGGTGACGGTTTTGCCCGCAACACTGATGGTGCCGGTACGCGATGGACCGCCATTGCCGGCGACGATATACGTCACACTTCCGCGGTCAGTTCCCGAAAATCCGCTGTTGATGCCCACCCAGCCGACGTTGGACATGGCTGTCCATGTGCAGGACGGTAGATTCGTATTTACCGAGAAGCCGCCGTTGCCACCTTGGTAGGTGAAGCTTTGCGGAGACTCCTGTACTGCGTAGATACACGCAGGTG
>Ga0163150_10002322_pt1 | contig 29503 bp, 37 predicted proteins | sample OliLakLV19P2IB_FD_148628 | JGI IMG/M metagenome (GOLD analysis project Ga0163150, IMG submission 148628) | Freshwater microbial mat bacterial communities from Lake Vanda, McMurdo Dry Valleys, Antarctica - Oligotrophic Lake LV.19.P2.IB | ecosystem: Environmental > Aquatic > Freshwater > Lake >...
CCCAATTCAACTGGTCTCTGGGGGTCAGGGGGCGGTGCGCGATGCCCACGACCCCGCTGCCCTTCCTCCGCACGGAAAAACGCCCGCGACAAAACCGCAGCGGATCGTGAATAATACCGGATAAATGAGATTAATTCTCAAGTAGATGCTTTGACTAGGTTTCCATCGATACCCAACAGCATAAAACACGGCCAGTCCCTGCGCAGTCTCGCAACAATGATACTCTCTTAAATACATCAAATAAATCAACTTATGATTATCTAATCGATCCAAATTGTACGGTGCCCATTGACGCCGTTACGAAATACTGTAACCTAGCCACAAATTGAGATTGCGTCTCAATAAAAGCAGCCAGCTAGCCTCTCCGCTCGCCCGCCACTTTCTGCCGACTCTTCGGCCTTGGCGAACGCGAATCTATTTCCCGCGGAGGTGTGGCCATGACCTGATCCTGCTTGCCGTGCCGTTTCGTCCCTGAAGTGTTTTTCACCTTTTTGATTTTGGAGCTAATGAGATGAATTTATTTGCACGTTTTCTTGCCAACGCATTTCGCGCTGCCGTCGTCACGTCGGCGTTGTTGCTCGTCACATCCGACTCGAGAGCCGAGTTCCTGGTTCCCGATAGCTCGACATTGCCGTTCCAGGATTGGACGCGGGCAACTCCCAATTCGGTATACGCCCAATGGGAGCAGTTCACCGTCCCATTCGGTGGCGCCGGGAACGCTCCGGACGTGGGCAGCTACCCGACGAGCGGCAGTCCGTCGGGTTCGGCGGCACTCATCTACGGCAACGAGAGCTCCGCGTTTCTGACCGGCGGCGGCAACATCTACTCGTTTGCCGCGGCCACTGATTTCACGGCGATCGTTCCCAGCTATGGAAACGGCGCGGGGTGGAACACGCGTTTCGTTGCGCAGCTTCGCACGCTGGGCAACCTGCTAGACCTCGACTCGGTGCAGCTCACGTACAGCGACGGGACCGACAATCACACCGTCGCTCCAATCTATTACGACGAGTTGTACACCGAAGCGCAGGGTGGCTTTGGCGGAGCATTGGTCGATCACCTGTTCGTGTTCGATATCAACGGCTACGACCCTAGCTCTGCTTTTCTCGACTTCAATGCCACGTCGAGCTCGATGAGCTTGGACCGCGTGGCGATCGACACGTTCACGTCGACTTCGGCGCTAACGCCAGTTCCGGAACCGGCCGCTGCGGTGCTGCTGGCGTTGGGACTGGGCGCCTTTGGACTGTGGCGCTGGAGACTCGCTCGCAAGAGCAGCGTTTAGGGCGGCAATCCGCGCACCAGAGCAAGGAGGCTCGCTGAATTGCCTATCGAAGTAAGCACGGAAGCATGAAGCCGCCTTGGCCATGCGACCTGGCTGGTCCGATCCGCGACCAGCCAGGTTCGCTGGCATTTTGGCGATTGCATTTACAGCAACCGATCGACCGACGGTGTGGCGAGTGCGCAGTCCGTACGTTTGGCAGAGTCCGATTTCCATTTCCTTTCGTGGCCTCATTGGGAGTCTAATCATGTCCATCGCTCTATCCAACGTTGGCAGCGTGGAGTCGCTTTACCAGCAAGGAAACTACGCGGAAGCGGCCGCCACGGCGCGTGCTTTATTGTCCGTGAATTCCGGTGATTGTCGCCTCTGGACGTTGTGCGGTCTTTCCTCATATCATTTGCGAGATTTCTTTCTCGCAAAGCTGGCGCTGGAGCGCGCCGGACACCTCCTCCCACTCGCGGCCGATGAGCAATGTGCGTTGGCCGAATGCTACGCGCGCACAGGCCAGGTCGAACGCGCTCGCGGCCTGTATTTGGCTCTCGCGGATGACCCCGATTGCCCGACACGATCACTGCCGACCATCTCAGCCGGCTTGGGCCGCCTGCACGATCATGAAGCGGCCCTGAATGTTTGTCGGCTGGCGTCGGAGCGCGAGCCCAACAGCCCCGAACCGCTGTTTGGCATGACGTTCTATCTGCGTCGGCTCGGCTATCCCGCCAGCGTGGCGATTCCCGTCATGAATAAGGCCCTCGATTTGGCCAATGGGCAACTGTTGTATCGCGTCGTGTTGGCGTTTCTGCTGGCCGAGGACCATCGCAATGAAGAGGCATACGAGCTGATTTGCGACGTCCGAACCGCGGAGATAGCCTGCCCATGCTTGCTCCGTCGGATGATGGCTGTTTTTCAAGCCGTTGGAGACCATTCGCGATGGCGCCGGTGCGGCATGCAACTCGGACGACTACGAGAATGCAAAAGCTCGTTGTCGAACTCTATAGACCATTGACTCACACCGGCCCACGCAACTTGCCTGGCGGGTCGACCCGGACCAGCTTGGGCGTGGGGTAGCGGGTTCCGTACACGGGACCGTGTCGCTCGACAAGCTGGCGGAAGTCGTGGCGGAGGAAGGCATAGGTTTCTTCGGGAGGAGAAAGCGCCAGCCACCGCTCGACCAGTGGCGCCATTTCGGCATGGAAGGCTTGCTGATTCGACCCGTGCGCGTAGCAGCGGCCAGGCAGGCGGCGCAGGTCGCCGTCGAACAACGGGCTGATGTGCCAGAGCTCGTGGAATACCGTGCTGAGCTTGTCGTGCAGCGATCGATCCAAGAATCGCGGCAAATAGAAGCTCAGCAGATAGAGCATCTCCTGGCCCGAAGCGTCGAGGACGCGCTGAATAGTCCAGGTCTGGCCGCGGCGAACCGTCGTTCGCTCACCGTGCGCGAAACGCAGCGGCGTGAGCGAGGCTTGCGTTCCGTACGATACGCCCTTGCGAACCTGGCAGAAGCGCACGGCCACTTTGCGCATGTCGACGTGGTTCAGATCCGGCAGACGGGCCGCGATGTCGGCGCACAGCCGGCCCACGTGATGCGTGAAATCGAATCCACCGGTCGCGTGGCTGGGCGACATGCAAACCGCGGCGAAACGAAGGGCGATGAATGATCGCGGAATGAGAAGAAACAATTCTTCCCTACTCCGCACTTCCTTCCGCGCCTGCGGTCTCGAACTTCGGCGCGGTCGAGCGTTGCGTGACGCGGTCGCGGACGCCGACGAACTCGAGAATGGCGCGCGTGCCGGCGTCGCCCAAGCGGGGCTTGGCCAGGCGGACGATGCGCGTGTAACCGCCCGGCCGATCGGCAAAGCGAGGGCCGATATCGCTGAAGAGGATGCGGACGGCGGCCTTGTCTCCCAATAGCACCAGGGCACGGCGACGCGCGGCCACGACCGGCGCAATCGCCTTGTTCCATTGCTTCCAACGGTCGCCCGTGCGCCAGGCGCGCCACTCGGCGCTATTGCGTTCGGCCGTGGTGGCGAATTCGGCGGCGGCGGCGCCCGCGGGCAATGCACGGCGAGCGATCGTCACGCACTTCTCGACCAAAGGGCGAACTTCCTTGGCCTTCTCGAGCGTGGTGATGATGCGGCCTTTCACCTTGGGCTCGTTCTCGTCCAGATCGGCGTCCGGGCGCTCGGTGAGCAACAGCGCGCTGGCCAAATTCCTCAGCAGCGCGCGCTGATGGCTGGGCGAACGGCCGAGCACTCGTCCTTTTCTGCGGTGTCGCATGGCGGATCACGTGGTTAAGTGGTTTATGAATCGAATTTGAGGCGGCTCTGGCAGGCCGGGCGGCAATTAACATCGACGGCTTAAATACACAACGCTTAAAGTGACGGCCATTATATTGACGGCGCCGTGGGCAAACGCATGCCCAAACGCAGCCCCAGCTCGGTCAGTTTTTCGCGAACCTCGTTGAGTGTCGTCTCGCCGAAATTGCGGACGTCGAGCAACTGGTCTTCCGTCTTAACGACCAAGTCGCGGACGGTGTTGATATTCTCGGACTCCAGGCAGTTGGTCGCGCGGACGGAAAGGTTCATCTCGACCAGGCTCATACCCAGCTTCGACTCGATGGCCCCATCGCCGCCGCCCAAAGCACCGCTGCGGAGCTCGGCATGTACGTGCGAACCCAAGTCGCTGTACTGCATGAACGGGTTCAAGTGCTTGCGGAGAATCTTGGCCGCTTCGACCAGAGCCATTTGTGGGCTGGACGAGCCGTTGGTCCAGATCTCCATCGTCAGCTTGTCGTAGTTGGTCTTCTGTCCGACGCGGGTTTCCTCAATCTCGTAGCGGACGCGGAGCACGGGGCTGAAGACGGCGTCGACCGGGATGATGCCGATCTCTTGCACCTGCTGCGTGTGCTCGTTGGCCGGCACGTAGCCGCGGCCGTTCTCGACGACCATTTCCAGGACGAACGGCACGTCGGCCGTCAGCGTGGCAATGACCAGATCCTTATTGAGGACCTCGATCGCGTCGTCGGTTTGGATGTCGCGGGCGGTGACCACGCCCTTGGTCGATTTCTCGATGCGAATGACGCGCGTCGAATCGCTGTGGTTCTTCACCACCAGCGACTTGACGTTGAGCACGACGTCGGTCATGTCCTCGACGACGCCCGGCAACGGGGTGAACTCGTGCTGGGCGCGAGCGATCTTGATCTGAGTGACGGCGCTGCCTTCGAGGCTCGACAGCAGGATGCGGCGGAGGCTGTTGCCGATCGTCACGCCGAAACCGCGCTCGAACGGCTCGGCCACGAACTTGCCGTAAGTGGGCGTTAGCGAGGCGTGATCGCAGGTAACAAGACTGGGCAATTCAAGCCCGCGCCAGCGAATTCTCATGGCGAGTCTCCGTGGAAAGCAGCGACTGTGGAAAAGTGTCCCGGGGACCTATAGGGAGACCGGGTTGGTGGATTAACGCAGGAGGCCAAGGCGGCTCGAAAAAATCGTAGCGTGCCGACGGCCGCGGGCAGGCTCTACTTCGAGCAAAGCTCGACGATCAATTGGGTCTGAACGGGGATGGAAACGTCGGTCACCTCGGGTACCCGCACGAAGCGGCCTTCGGGCAGAGGACCTTCCATCCGGGACAGAAAATCGGGGACCTCGCGGCCGCTTTCGGCCAGGTTGGCTTGTACGGCTTGCAGGCTCTTGGTGCGGTTCTTGACGCGGATTACGTCGCCGGCCTTGAGCAAATAGCTGGGGACGTCGACACGCCGCCCGTTGACGGTGATATGTCCGTGGGCGACAAGTTGGCGGGCCTGGGCGCGGCTTTGGCCGAAGCCCAACCGATGCACCACATTGTCCAAGCGCCGCTCGAGCAAGCTCATCAGCGAAGCGCCGGTATTGCCCTTGGAGCGCTCGGCCTGGCGGAAGTAGGTGCGAAACTGTCGCTCTAGGACGCCGTAATAGTGCTTGACCTTCTGCTTCTCGCGAAGGTGGATGCCGTAGTCGGTGAGCTTGGTGCGGCGCGATTGCTGCATGCCCGGCGGCGTATCGCGGCGCTCGATCGCGCACTTGGGCGTGTCGCAGCGCGTGCCCTTGAGAAACAACTTGAGGCCCTCGCGGCGGCAAAGGCGACAGACGGGTCCGGTATAACGAGCCATATTCGATTAGTCGTAGCTTGAAAGGTTGCAGCTTAAAAAACTAACTAGTGTCAGCCCGAGTCCCCAATCCCCAACCCCACTCCCGATTCCCGCTCTTTTTAGACGCGGCGCTTCTTGCGGGGGCGGCAGCCGTTGTGCGGCAGTGGAGTGACGTCTTCGATCGACTTGACGTTCAAGCCGGCCGATTGCAGGGCAGTCACGGCGCTTTCGCGTCCGCTGCCGGGGCCATTCACCTTGACTTCCACTTCCTTGACGCCGAACTTCGAGGCTTTCTCGGCGCATTGCTGGGCGGCGCACTGCCCGGCGAAGGGGGTGCTCTTGCGGCTTCCCTTGAAGCCGCTGGTGCCGGCACTCGACCAGCAGAGCGTGTCGCCCTTGGTGTCGGTGATCGTCACGGTGGTGTTGTTGAAAGTCGCGCGAACGTGGGCGATGCCCAACGTGACGTTGCGGCGAACCTTGCGACGCTTGCTCTTACCCATAAATCCTCAAACCCAGATCCGCGATGAATGTTTTGTTGGCTTGGAGCATCGACTAACCACGCCCTTCGGTTTCAGGGCGTGCCCCCTTGCTGCCTCGCAGGGGCTTACTTCATGTCCTTCACGCCCTTCTTACCGGCGACCGTCTTCTTCGGACCCTTGCGCGTGCGAGCGTTGGTTCGCGTCCGTTGACCGCGCACCGGCAGTCCACGGCGATGGCGGATGCCGCGATAGCAACTGATGTCTTTGAGCCGCGAAATATTCTGCGCGATTTGTCGCCGCAGCTGCCCTTCGACGACGTAGTCTTTGTCCAGCAGCGCCGCGATCCGAGCCACTTCGTCCTCGGCCAGCTCGCGAGCGCGGGCCAGTGGGTTCACGCCGGCCTTGTGACACAACTCGCGCGCCGTCTTGGGGCCAACGCCGTACAAGTACGTCAGCGACACGACGGTCGGGCGGTCGTTCGGAATGTCAACGCCTAGAACACGCGGCATAAAGTAAGCTCTCCCTTAGGGTTCACCCAAGGACTAAAGTCAAAAAGGCAATCAATACAGTAAATCAGCCCTGGCGCTGCTTGTGCCTGGGATTATTGCAGACCACAAACACGACGCCGCGCCGGCGGACGATCTTGCAGTGCTCGCAAATTCTCTTGATGCTTGCGCGGATCTTCATGGGACGCGGATCTTTAAGGGACACCGATGGTTAGGGAATACGCACATTTCAAGCCGAACCGAAGCGACTGAGTATAGGCGTGCAGGGCTAATTCGTTCAAGCCCCTTGGGGGCATGATTTTGAGGATTCGGTATTGGTCGCTTGGTCGTACTGGTCATTCGACCGTTCTAGCCGCTATTTACTGGAATTTCACGTCGTCACGGGCCGGGCTAGCTGCCGGCTTCAGGACCGGCCGTGAGGGCCAGCGGCCCCTCGGCGGTCATCGCAATCGTGTGCTCGAAGTGGGCACTAGGCTGGCCGTCCTGCGTGACTTGCGTCCAGTGGTCGGGCATGCCCTTGACCCGTTTTACGCCCATGTTGACCATCGGCTCGACGGCAATCACCAGCCCGGGGCGGAGCTCGAAATCCCCATTGCGGCGCAACTGCTTGCTGACGAAGTTCGGCACCTGGGGATCCTCGTGCATCTCGCGGCCGATGCCGTGGCCGACAAAGTTCTCGACGACCGAAAAACCCGCGTCGCGGACGTAGGTTTCCATCTCGCCGGCCACTTCGCTCCAGAGATTCTTCTTGCCCATCAGCTCGATGGCCAGCCCGAGAACGCCCTTGGTGACGTCGAGCAGTTTCTGGACTTTGGGCTCGACCACTCCGACCGGGTGAGTAACGGCCGAATCGGCGCACCAGCCTCCCAGCTTGCAGCCCGTGTCGACGCTGACGATATCGCCCGAGACCAAAACGCGTGGCCCGGGAATGCCATGCACGACTTCCTCGTTGACCGAGATGCAGGTTGTGGCCGGAAAGGGAACGACGCCCGGCACGCCTTTGAACAGCGGGATTGCTCCCTGAGCGGCGAAATAACCGTCGATGGCGGCGTCGATCTCGGCAGTTGTCACCCCAGGCCGAACCAATTCGGCGGCCAGTTGATGGGCTTGCCACACTAGAAGGCCGGCCTTGCGCATCAGGCCGATTTCTCGGGGCGAGCGTAAGTTCACCACGCGTTGTTTGCTCCTATGGCCCCGGCCGCCCCGAAGGCCCGGGCTGCCCCGAAGGCCCAGGCTGGTGGTTGCGACGTTTGTTCACGGCGGTTTGAATCCTGGCAAATACTTCTTCCGGCGTGCCGGCGCCGTCCACTCGCTCCAAAATACCGCGGTGGTGATAGTAGTCCAACAGCGGACGAGTTTGGTACCAATACCCACGAAGCCGCCGAGCGATGACTTCGGCCCGGTCGTCGTCTCGACCACGGGCCGAGAGCCGCCGTGAGATTTCGTCGTCGGCGACTTGCAACTCCAAAGCGACTTCCAAGGGCGTGTTCCGTTCGGCCAATGTGCGATCGAGAGTTTCCGCTTGCCGTACGGTGCGCGGAAAGCCGTCGAACAAAACTCCCTCGACGTATTCGGGCCGTTCGAGGCGCTCACCGACAAGTTGCAGGACGATCGGATCGGGCACCAATTGGCCACTCGACATATACTCGTCGGCCAAGAGCGCCAGTGGATTGTTCTCCTCGCGACCTTGCCTGAGCATATCGCCGGTGGACAAGTGGGGTATCTTCAAGTATGCGACGAGGCGCTCGCACTGGGTTCCCTTGCCGGCGCCGGGGGGGCCGATGAAGACTACTCTCATCGCAAGGTTGGCCTCCCGGGCCAGATCACAGCTAAGCGGACCCCTTCCGCGGCGCTGCAGGGCAGTCCTTTCAAAAAGGGCAGCCGCCTTGCGATACCCCTGTTCTTGCGACACGTGGCAAGACTCGCTCGGAGCCAGTCCCCCTCCTAATGCGCGCGGGCTAGGGCTTACTTTTCCAACAGTCCTCGATAGTTGCGCATCACCAAGTGGCTGTCAATCTTTTGCACCAGGTCGAAAGCCACGCTGACGGCAATCAGTAGGCCCGTCCCGCCGTAAAAGCTGGCGATATCGTAGTTGATGTTCACGCTGTTTGCGACAATTGTCGGCAAAATTGCCACGATGGCCAAAAAGCCGGCCCCCACGTACGTGATTCGCACCATCACCTTTTCCAGGTAGTCGGCCGTGCGTTTACCGGGCCGATACCCGGGAATGAACGTGCCGTGTCCCTTAAGATTATCGGACACGTCCTTGGGATTGAACGAGATGGCCGTCCAAAAATAGCAGAAGAAGAAGATCATCCCGACGTACATCACGTTGTAGAGATACGAAGCGTGGTCGGTGAAGGCCTTCTGAATCTCCGTGATGATGCCCGGCCCGGTCAAACTACCGATCCAGGTAAAGAGGATTCCGGGAAACATCAACAAGCTGCTGGCGAAAATGATCGGCATCACGCCGGCCTGGTTGACGCGCAGCGGCAGGTATTGCCGCGTTCCTCCGTAGATTCGGCGACCGCGGACGTGTTTGGCGCTTTGCGTGGGAATGCGACGTTGACCCTGCGTGATAAACACCACGCCGCAAACCACCCCCACGAACAGCGCCACCAACACGATCAGCTTCTCGACGCCCATCTGGCCGTGCCCGCCGCCCAGCGTCAGTCCGTCTTGCAATAGCGGTTTTAGCAAGTCGACGCCAGCCGCGGGCATGCGGGCCAGAATTCCGGCCATGATGAGCAAACTAATGCCGTTGCCGATGCCGAATTCGTCGATCTGCTCTCCCAACCACATGAGAAACACCGTGCCGGCCGTCATCGTGAGAATGGAAACGACCCACCACGACATCGATAAACCGCCTCCGAGCATGAACTCGGGCCGAATCAGATCGTTGGAAACGAGAAATCGCACGTACACCCAACTTTGGCCCAAGCACAAAATGACCGTGGCGTAGCGGGTGTACTCGTTGATCTTCTTCTGGCCGCTTTCCCCCTCCTTCTTCAGTTCTTCCAGGGGCTTCCAAACGCTGGAAAGAAGCTGAAAGATAATCGAAGCGGAGATGTAGGGCATGATGCCCAATCCGAAGATCGTGGCCTGCTGCAATGGCGCGGCGCTGAAGGTGGCCACCTGCTCGAGAATCTGGCCCAGGCCCTGGCCGCTTTGCCGGGCGAAGAACTGCTTCATGGCCTCGGGGCTGACCACCGGCAGTGGAATCCACCAGCCGATGCGATAGATGGCTAGAAACAGGAGCGTCAGCAGAATCTTCTGCCGCAACTCAGGAATCGTGAAGATGACGCGAATTTTTTCCCACATGGCAGACTCCCTCGGGTCGAGGAATTCCTAGTGCTCGCGTCAGTTACGCCTTGGCGGCGACTCGCTTCTTGACGTTCTTCACGACTGGCGCCTTAGGCGGCAGGACAATGGTTTGACCGCCGGCCTTTTCGATTTTTTCCAACGCCGACTTACTGAAGCGATGGGCCGTGATTGTCAACTTTTTCGTCAGCTCGCCCTCGCCCAGGATCTTAAGGACGTCGTACCGCCCTTTGGCGAAATGATGCTTGCGAAGCGACTCGGGCGTAACCTGCGCGCCGTTTTCAAACGCCGCGTCGATCTGGCCCAAATTGATCGCCTTGACCAACAGGGCGAAACGATTGTTGAACCCCCGCTTGGCCACGCGGCGCGAGAGGGGCATTTGCCCGCCTTCAAACGCCGGGTGCGAAGTCCAGCCTGCCAACTGGCCCTGGCCCTTGTGGCCGCGCCCGCTTGTCTTGCCGTGGCCCGAGCCGGGTCCGCGACCGACGCGCGTGCGTTTTTTGTTCTTCTTGATGCCGCGGTTGATGTCGTGCAGGTTCATGTGAGCGAAACTCCGCGCAGCCGCTCGACTTCATGTCGCGAACGGAGGCTTTCCAGGGCTTTGATCGTGGCTTTGACCAGGTTGGCCGGGTTGGGAGAGCCGAAGCTCTTGGTAAGGATATCGCGGATGCCCACCGCTTCGCAAACCGCCCGCACGGCGCTGCCGGCGATCACGCCGGTTCCGGGCCTGGCCGGCACGAGGATCACGTGCGAAGCGCCGAAGCGGCCTTCGATGGTATGCGGGATCGAGCCCTCGCTGAGCGAGATTGCGATCAACTTACGAGAGCCATCTTTATTGGCCTTTTCGACGCTGGGGGGGACTTCGTTCGCCTTGCCGTAACCCCAGCCGACGCGCCCACGTCCGTCGCCGATGACGACAATGGCCGAGAAGCTGAAGCGACGGCCTCCCTTGACGACCGCGGCGCAACGCCGGATCTGCACGACCTTTTCGATGAATTCGCCGCGATTACCGGATGTGGACACGATCGATGTACTCCCAACGAACGGTTATCGACTCTCGCTTGTAACTGCTTATTGCTAGCCGCATGCCGACTTACAGGTTCAACCCTGCCTTGCGTGCGGCGTCGGTGAGCGCCGCGATACGACCATGATATTGATATTCCCGGCGATCCAGTGCGGCGTCTTTGATGCCGGCGGCCAGGGCCCGTTCGGCGAGCGCTTTGCCGACGGCTTCGGCCGCGGCCTTGTTGCCGCCGTAGGCGATCTGACCGCGCACATCCTTATCGACGGTGCTGGCCGCCACCAGCGTGCGGTTGGTGTCGTCGTCGATGAGTTGCGCGTAGACGTGCTTATGGCTGCGGAAGACGCACAGCCGGGCGCGCCGCGAGTCGCTCTTGACGCGATTTCGCACCCGAAAGCGGCGGCGCAAACGTTGCTTGGCGATGGTCTTTTCGTGATTCACGGTCGTGGACCTTATCTACTATTTCCGCAAAATGCGGCTTCTTACTTGTGTGCCTACTTACTTCGTAACAGCCTTGCCAGCCTTGCGGCGGACGACTTCGCCGTCGTAGCGAATGCCCTTGCCCTTGTACGGTTCGGGCTTGCGCACCGCCCGGACTTCGGCCGCAAACTGACCGACTAATTGCTTGTCGCTTCCCTTGACCACGACGTGCGTCTGATCGGGACAGGTGACTTTCAATCCGGCCGGAATTGGCTTTTGCACTTCGTTGGCATAGCCCACGCGCAATTGCAGGACGTTGCCTTGGACGGCAGCCAGGTAGCCGACACCGACGATCTCGAGCTTCTTCTCATAACCCTGCGTTACGCCGACGACCATGTTTTGAATGACGGCTCGCGTCAGCCCGTGCAGGGCGCGGCCCTGGCGAGTCTCGGCATCGCGGGTGACGACGACCTGGCGGCTGGGCTCATCGAACGCGACGGCCACGCCTGACGGGGGCGTCCAGTCGAGCTTGCCCAGGGGCCCTTCGACCGTAACGCGGCCGGCGTCAAGGTTGACCTTGAGGCCGGCTGGAACATTGACAGGTTTCTTTCCAATCCGCGACATCGCAGTGTCCGTTTTTCGTAAGGCCGTTGGACCACAACTAGGTCATTCGCCGCACAATTAAGCCGATTCGCCGCGTCCCCACGCCCTTCGTTCCTTAGGACGTGTCACCCCGTTTACTACCACAGTTCGCACAACACTTCGCCGCCGAGGTTCCGCTGCCGCGCCTCGCGATCACTGATCACTCCGCGACTGGTGCTGATGATCGAGATGCCCAGCCCATTGAGGATGGGTCGCAGGCGGTCGGCGCCCGAATAGATGCGCCGCCCCGGCTTGCTCACCCGCTTGATGTGCCGGATGACCAGCTCGCCATTGGGGCCGTACTTCAGGTGCAGTCGCAGTTGCCGCACGGGCTCGGCGTCGACTTCCTCCCAGTCCCAGATATAGCCCTCGCGCTTGAGCACTTCCGCGAGCCCGCGCTTAACCTTCGAGAGGGGCATATCGACTTGAGGCCGTTCGACGCGGACCGCGTTGCGGATGCGCGTGAGCATGTCGGCGATAGGGTCAGTCATCATAGTGTTTGGGGTCCCTTTACCAGCTCGCCTTCTTCAGTCCGGGAATCAGTCCCTGGTCCGCCAATTTGCGGACGCAGATACGGCAGATGCCGAACTTGCGGTATACGGCGCGCGGCCGGCCACAAAGCTTGCAGCGCGACTCACGGCGGGAAGTGAACTTCGGCGTTCGTTTGGCCTTGGCGATCTTGGATTTGCTGGCCATGCGGTTTCCTATCAGGAAGGTCGTCGGCTCGTCGTGTCGATTGTGTTGCGCGGTGTCGTTCGAATCAAAATAGCTTGAATTACAGTCGCTGAATGTCGGTATGCTGCTGGTCGCCGTTACACCGGGGCCTTGGCGGGTGCTTTGGATGGCGGTGAACTATTTGCCGGCGCGCTATTTGCCGGAGCGCTGTTTCCAGCCGGATTGCCACGGCCCGACTTGTCGCCCGGCACTTCTTCGGCCTTGAAGGGCATGCCCAGGGCCTTGAGCAGCTCGCGGCTTTCGTCGTCGCTATCGGTCGAGACGACGAACGTCACGTTCATGCCCTGGACGCGGGTGTATTTGTCGGGATTGAGCTCGGGAAACACCAACTGTTCCGATAACCCCAGGCTGTAGTTGCCGTGCTTATCGAAGGCGTTGCGGTTGAGTCCGCGAAAATCGCGTACGCGGGGCAACGCCAGCGAGATCAACCGATCCAGGAATTCCCACATCCGCAAGCCCCGGAGCGTGACCTTGCAGCCGATCTCCATGCCTTCGCGAAGCCGGAAGTTGGCGATCGACTTGCGGCTGCGGGTGATCAGGGGCTTCTGCCCGGTGATCTGCGTCAGCGCGCCGACCGCCTCTTCCATGTGTTTCTTTTCCGAGATGGCGGCGCCCACGCCCATGTTCACGACGATCTTCTGCAGGCGCGGCAGCGACAGGCGGTTTTCGCGGCCAAGCGATTTGGCCAGCGCCGGCAGCACTTCCTCTTCGTAGCGCTGCTTGAGGCGCGGCGTGGCGGGCCGCTCGGCAACGGCGGTCGCGGCTTCGTCGGGTTTTTTCTTTGCTGCGGTCATGCTCTACTTTTCCCCCGCGGGCTTAGCGCTGCGCGGTCTTTTCCTTGGGCGGGGCGATCACGCCGACCGCCGCGCTGCATTTGCGGCAGAAACGTTCCTTGCCGCCATCACGCGATTTCCGAGCGCCCGTCCGCACCGCGCTGCCACAGGCCGGACAGACCAGCAACACGTTGGAGAGCTGAATCGGCATCTCTTTCGACAGTCGCCCGCCCTGCGGGTTCTTTTGACTGCGGCGCATGTGCTTGTAAACGCGGTTGATCCCTTCGACGATCGCCTTGCCGGCGGAATGGTCGACGACGAGCACCTTGGCCTGCGTGCCGCGGCCATCGCCCGTTATCACCCGCACCATGTCTCCTACTCGGATGTGCATCACACCACCTCGGCGGCCAGGCTGACGATCTTCATGAAATTGCGTTCTCGCAACTCGCGAGCCACGGCGCCAAAAATGCGCGTGCCTCGCGGGTTCTTGTCGTTGTCGATAAGGACCAGGGCATTATGGTCGAAGCGGACATAGCTGCCGTCGGCGCGCCGCGTGGGCTGCCGACACCGCACAATCACGCCGCGGACCACGGAACCCTTCTTCACCTCGCTGCCGGCGATCACACTTTTGACGCTACAGACGACGACGTCGCCCAGCCCGGCAGTGCGCCGATGCGTTCCGCCCAACACCTTGATGCACTGCACTTCCTTGGCCCCGGTGTTGTCGGCCACGGTCAGTCGGGTTTGCATCTGGATCATCGTGTACACACCTAAGCTGGCTGATATCGTTGTTCGATTGAATGGTCTGTTGATGCTCCACGCCCGTCGTTCCCCAGGGCGTGCCAGCAGACGCTACGGCAACTGCTTCTTGGCTTCGAGATCTTCGGTTTCGGCCAACTTTGCCGCGGCCCGCATGGCGGCCAGATCGACGGCCTGGCTCTTGGCAACAACCCGCACCAATTGCCAGCGCTTGGTCCGCGACATGGGCCGGCATTCGACGATTTCAACCATGTCGCCCAAGTGGGAAACTTCGTCTTCATCATGCACGTGGCACACCGTGCGACGGCGCAGGTACTTGCCGTAGCGGGCATGCTTCACCAGGCGCGGGATCTCCACGCGACGGCTCTTGAGCATCTTGTCGCTGGTCACGGTTCCGACGGCAACTTTCTTGGGCATCGATCAATTTCCTTCGCGGAAACGTTCACATTGTCTTTTCGAGATGAGCCGCCCGGGTTCCCGGCAGCTCATGTACTTTACTTGGTCTTTCCGGCCGCTTGTGCGGCGCGAACTCGCTCGCCCTGAATCGTCTTCAGTCGGGCGATCAGTCGGCGGTGCCTGCGCAGCTCAGTGGGGGCGTCGAGCCGTTCGGTCTGCGACTTGATGCGCAAATGGAACAGACTCTCGGTCGACTCCTTGAGCGTCAACACAATCTGATCGTCCGGCATCTCGCGAAGTTCCGCTGCTTTCGTCATTTTTCCGCGCCTTGCTGCTTTCGCCCGCTCACATTACATCGCTTTACGTTTAATCAACCGCGTCCGCACGGGCATCTTGTGGGCCAGCCGACGGAAACACAGCCGCGCGCCATCCTCGGTCACGCCCGAAATCTCGAACAAGATCGTTCCCGGCTTCACCACCGCAGCCCAGTACTCCGGCTCACCCTTGCCTTTACCCATGCGGGTTTCCAAGGGGATCGACGTAATGGGTTTGTGCGGGAAGACGCGGATAAATAGGCGGCCCTCGGCGCGCATGTACTGCTGCGCGGCGATACGCCCGGCTTCGATCGTCGCCGCGGGAATCCAGCCGCCTTGCGTGCATTGCAGGCCGTACTCGCCGAAGACGACGCGATTGCCGCGCGTGGCCTTACCTTTTATACGTCCTCTTTGGCTTTTTCGGTGCTTGACCCTCTTGGGCATCAGCGCCATGACTATCGTCCTCTTGATACATGCCTTGGTGGACCCACACCTGGACCCCGATGTGCCCCTGGGCGGTCTTGGCTTCCGTGAAGCCGTAATCGATCTTGGCCCGCAATGTCGACAGTGGAATGGACCCGGAGCTTTGCTTCTCGCGGCGGGCCATTTCCGAACCGCCCAACCTTCCGGCCAACTGAATCTTGATTCCCTTGGCGCCGGCGTCCATGGTTTGCTCCATCGCACGCTTCATGGTGCGGCGGAAGCTGGCCCTCTTGGCGAGCTGTTCGGCGATGTCTTCGGCCACAAGCTGGGCTTGAATCTCGGGCCGGGCGACTTCTTCAATCTTGATGTTGATGCGGCGGCCCACGAGCTCTTGCAGCTCGGTCTGCAGCCGTTCGACCTCTTGACCCTTGCGGCCGATGATAATGCCGGGGCGGGCCGCGAAGAGAATAACTTTGACTTCGTCGCGGGTCCGCTCGATCTCGATCTTGGGAATGCCGGCGTAACGATACTTATCCTTGACGAACGCGCGGATCTTGTGGTCTTCGATCAGCAGCTCGGCGAATTCTCGCTTGGGGGCATACCAACGGCTCTTCCAGCCGATCATGATCCCGGTGCGGAAGCCGACTGGATTGACTTTTTGACCCATAGCAACGTCCTCGAAATTCTCAATACGGAACGATGGCGTGACGGAAATAAGCGAAAGGCTGGCGACCGAATTTCGACTCCCCATTTACGTTGGGGCCAATTCGGTCTTACGCATCACGCATCAGGTCTCGACCCTCGAACCCTCATCCAAATGACCCACCGCGACGCGAATGTGCGCCATTCGCCGCTTGACCGTGAAGGCCATGCCGCGAGCGCGGGGACGAACCCGTTTGAACATCGGCCCGCCGTCGATGCGGGCGTCGACAACCACCAGGTGCTGTATGTCCTGCGCTCGGCGATCTTCGGCATTGCCCAAGGCGCTCTTGAGCACTTTTTCGAGCAGCCGTGCGCCTCGATGCGGCATATAGCGCAGGATGTCCATTGCTTCGTCGGCGTACTTACCGCGGATCAAGTCCGCCAGCGGGCGCACCTTGCGGGCGCTAATGCGGGCGAAACGGTGCGTTGCCTCGTAAGCCATGATCGTGATCCTCGAATCGTCTCACCGGCCAACCGACCGGCCAATTGTCTGCAATTTCTGATGTCGTCGAATTACGAAGGCTTGCCACGACCACCGTGGCCGCGGAAGGTGCGCGTGGGAGAGAACTCACCCAGCTTGTGTCCAACCATGTCTTCGGTGACAAAAACCTTCATGTGCAATTTGCCGTTGTGAACCATGAAGGTATGCCCAACGAACTCGGGCACGATCGTGCAAGCCCGCGCCCAGGTCTTGATCGGCGACTTGGAGCCTCCGGCATCGAGCCGTTCGACCTTGCCGAACAGCTTGGCGTTGACGAACGGGCCCTTCTTGAGCGATCTACCCATGATTTAAGACTCGGTATCTAAAAGTTCGGGATCGTTGATGTTGGTGTCGAGTCGGCGTGGAATACTAAGGACCGCTAAGCGGCCAAAAACCGCTGCCGAGCGCTTCCCTGCGCTGGCGCGATTCGCATGTAAATCTTCGTATGGTTAGTGAATCTTGAGTTGTCCGTAGCGGCGCGAGCGACGACGACGCACGATGGCCGAGTTCGATGGCTTGCGCGGCTTGCGGGTATGCCCGCCCTTAGCCAGCTTGCCCTCGGGACTGACCGGATGCCGGCCGCCCTTGGTGCGTCCCTCACCACCACCGTGCGGATGGTCGATCGGGTTCATGGCGGTGCCACGGACGTGGGGGCGACGGCCCATCCATCGCTTGCGGCCCGCTTTACCCAGCACAACATTCATATGGTCGGGATTGCCCGTGACGCCGATCGTGGCCCGACATTCGGCCGGGATACGTCGGATTTCGCCGCTGGGCAGCGTGATCTGCACCCAACTCGCATCGCGAGCGGCCAGCGTGGCACTGGTGCCTGCCGCGCGACACAACGCACCGCCACGACCGGGCTGCAACTCGATATTGTGAATGCTCATACCCAGCGGAATGTTCTTCATGGGCAGGCAATTACCCACGGCGGGCGGGGCATCGGCGCCGCTTTGCACGCGATCGCCCTGCTTGAGTCCGTGGGGGGCGATGATGTACCGCTTCTCGCCGTCAACATAGTGCAACAAAGCGATCCGCGCGCTGCGATTGGGGTCGTACTGAACCGAGTCGACGCGAGCTGGCACGCCGTCTTTGTTGCGGCGGAAATCGATTAGCCGGTACTGCCGCTTGTGGCCGCCGCCGCGGTGCCGGGCGGTGATCTTGCCCTGGTTATTGCGGCCGCTGGAGCGGACCTTGGGGCGCAAGAGCGACTTCTCGGGACTTGCGCCCACGGTCAGCTCGACAAAGTCGCTGACACTCGCGCCGCGTCGGCCGGCAGTCGTCGGTTTGTAGCGTCGGATACCCATGATTTATTGCGTATGATTCACTGCGTGCGGATTAGTCTTGGTCGACTTAGAAGAAGTCAATGCGGTGTTCGGGGTCCAGCTTAACGATGGCCTTCTTCCAATTTTTGGTGTAACCGTTGCGAAAACGCGTGCGGCGTGGCTTTCCCTTGCGATTCTGCGTGTGGACGCGAACCACCTTGACGTCGAACAAGTCCTCAATGGCGCGGCGCACGTCGGCCTTAGTGGCCATCGTGTTCACTTCGAACGCGTAGGCGTTGTAGCGCGTCGAGCGGTGCATGCCCTTTTCGGTCACCAGCGGCCGCACAATGATCTGGTGCGGCTCGAGGCGAATTGTCTTCGATAGCGGAGAAACGGCTGGCATGACGGCAAGTCCTTAACTGGCGGTCTTCGTGGGCTTGGTGGCGGCGAGAGTCGCCCGATCGTCGCGAGCGCCCTTCTCAGCACGCTTCTTGATCGTGTCCAAAGCCGACTTCGTGACCAACATCTTGCGCGGCGTGAGTATCGCATGGGCGTTCAGGCCATCCACGGGCGATACGCTAACGCCCGCAATGTTGCGGGCACTCTTGTAAACATTGTTGTCGTGAACGACGGTCGTCACCAGCAAGCTCGTGCCGTGGCAGCCCAGCGCCTTGAGAATGACGGCCATGTCCTTGGTCTTGGGCGCGGGCAGCGACAGGTCGTCGATCACCAACAGCTGGTTGTCGCGAAGCTTCGAAGCCACGGCCATGCGGGTGGCCAACTGCACGGCCTTGCGCGGCAGACGATACGAGAAATCGCGCGGCCGCTTGGCGAAGATGTGACCGCCGCCCCGGCGAACACCGCTCCGTCGCGATCCGGCGCGGGCGTTTCCCGTGCCTTTTTGGCGATACATCTTTTTGGTGCTGCCGGCGACTTCGCCACGACTCTTGGTCTTGAACGTTCCCTGGCGCAGATTGGCCTGGTACATGACCACGACGTCGTGCAGCAACTGCTTGTTGATGCGCGGCGCCAGATCCGTCGGCTCGATGTCGTAGCCGCCGACTTCCTTACCGGTTCGATCGTAGACGGGCAGGCGTGCCATGGGTCGTAAAACTTATTCTTGGTTGGCTGCTTGAAGACGGATGCGGTTGCGGACCAGTTCCCGCGGAAAAACCTGGTCGCTTTACATGATGTTGGTCTGGCGGATGATCACGTAACCGCCATTTGGGCCCGGCACTGCGCCACGCACCAAGAGCAGGTTATGGTCGCTATCCACGCGCACGACGCGAAGGTTACGGGCCGTGGTTTGCTCGTTCCCCATGCGACCCGCCATACGGCGGCCCTTGAACGTGCGGGCCGGGAAAGTATTGCAGCCGGTCGAGCCGGCATGGCGATGGACCTTCTTGACGCCGTGCGTGGCCCGCTGGCCGGAGAAGCCGTGGCGTTTCATAACGCCGGCCGTGCCGCGGCCCTTGGACGTGCCAGTGACATCGACGGCCTTGGTTTCGGCGAAGAGCTCGACCCGGAGCTCCTGCCCGACGGCCAACTCGCCCGCTGCGCCGCGGAGCTCACGGATGAATTTTTGGGGTTCGCAATTGGGCTTGGCCAAAAGCTCGACGCCGGCGGCGGAGCGGGCCTTAGAACGCTTGCTTTCGAGTTTAGCGACGTGACCGCGTTGGCTGCGACTGGCCAGTCGGCGTGGCTTGTTCCCGTAACCCAATTGCACGGCCTCGTACCCGTCGCGGTCGCTGGTGCGCACCTGCAGAACATGGCACGGCCCGGCCTCGATTACGGTGACCGGGATTACTTTCCCAGCCTCGTCAAATACCTGTGTCATCCCGACCTTGCGGCCGAGTAATCCGATGGCCATCGCTATCGCCTTGTGGTACGTCGCCGGCAGGAACGAGCGGCTAATCGCCGAAGTTTACCCACCCAGCATCCAATGCATATCGCTTGGAATTCGCCCTTGTTAATAAGCCCCAACAGCTCTCACGCCCACTTCCGAACCCGCCGATAGGACCCCCCCCGATTCCAAACCCACTGCTCCAAACCCACTGCCTCTCGCCAGCAGGCTAGTGCTTGCTTGAGGCCTTAATCTTGATATCCACGCCGGCCGGCAGACTCAGCTTGTTCAATGCCTCAATTGTCTTGGCAGTCGACTGCACGATGTCGATTAGCCGCTTGTGCGTACGAATTTCAAACTGCTGCCGGGCTTTCTTGTCGATGTGTGGGCCAGACAGCACCGTATAACGCTCGATGCGTGTCGGCAGCGGGATCGGGCCATGCACCTCCGAACCGGTCCGCTTGGCGGTATCGACGATTTCAGCAGCACTTTGATCCAGGACCGAGTGGTCGTAGGCTTCCATGCGAATCCGAATCGTCTCGTTAGAATGACCAGCCACAAACCGCTCCTAGGAAGACCTCGACACCGTTTTTCCAGGCACTACTCCGGCAAGTACAGACACGACTCAGGCAATCGCTGCTGTTTTGCCAAACACACGCCTCGGACCGCAGCCACAAATGGCTACGACCCGGGCAGGGGCGAACTAGGGATCGTAAGGCTTTCCCAAGAGCCTGTCAACGCCCCATATTCTGGAAAATGGCGAGTAGGGATCGTGGCATCCGAGGCGAGGTCGACTCGCCCCCCCAGTTCTCCTGGCCAGCCAGCCCGTCGAGCCAAGCCACGGTTGTACCTCACGGTTTCGTGCAGTACCTTTAAAAGGATGGGTTGCCGAACTGATGCTCCAGGTCGGGATGGGAATTAGCCGATATTGTGCTTTGCTCGATGGCGTTTGCCCGAACCGATGTACGATCCGTTGCGTAAGTGACTTGATATGCCGGCATTCTTTAGCACTTACCAGGGGCTGCGTTCTCTGCGCCGCATCTTGCGCGGCGAATGGCGCAATCTGGTGTCGTACACGTTGCCGTCGTTATTGTGCGCGGTGTGCTTCTTTGTGACGCTCAACGGCGTACCCGTCGGTATGCTCCTGCAGTCACAAGCGGAAGCTGAGGAAGCCACTGGGGAGCCCTACGGCGAGGAATTGGGAGCTTCAGTCGAACTGTTTGGACGGCCGCGCCGATGCCAATCGCTCGACATCGTGGCGCCTCACTCTTCGGCACTTCCGGGGGTACTTCCTGGCACACGACCCTGTACTGACCATCGCGTCCGCGACGGCCATCGCCCCTCGTTGCCCCTGGCTCTGAACGGCTGCGGTGCCATCCTGCGCTGCTAGAGCGCGGCTTCTTTCGGCGCCGTTCAAATCTCCTTCCACGTGCTGTGGTTTCGTCTGGCTGACGAATTGGCCAGGCGAAGCTCCGCAGCCATCGTCACCGGTACACCGCTGCGCGAGCAGTCGGTTCGCCGAGGGCGATCGACACAGGAACCGCCAGGTGCGTTATGCAGAAGCTCGTCGACGGATTGCATCATTTCCAGAACCACGTATTCAGCTCGCAGCGCGAATTCTTCGAGCGGCTCGCACGGGGGCAACACCCCATGGCCTGCTTCATTACCTGTTCCGACTCGCGGATCGACCCGAATCTGATTACCAATACCGAACCGGGCGAGCTGTTCATCGTCCGCAATGTCGGCAACATCGTGCCGCCCCATGGCACCGTCAACAATGGCGAGGCGGCGGCCATCGAATTCGCCGTCGTCGCCCTGGGCATTAAGGACATCATCGTCTGCGGTCATACGGGCTGTGGCGCGATGGGCGGCCTCTTGCAACCCGAGGGACTGTCCAAAATGCCTGGCGTCCGCGAATGGCTTCGCCATGCCGACGCGACACAACAGATTATCCGAGAAAACTACGAGCACTTGCACGGCGATGCCCTATTCACTGCGGCCGCGGAAGAGAACGTGCTGGTGCAGGTCGAACACTTGCGCACGCTGCCGGCCGTCGCGGCACGCCTGGCGCGCGGCAGCGTGGTGCTGCACGCCTGGATGTACAAGATCGAGACGGGCGAGACGTTCGAGTTCGACGCAGCGTCGCGGCAGTTCGTGCCCTTCGTCGCTCAACAGCCCGTGCCGCAGGCTTGAAGCAACCGTCCAGGGCGCCACTTACCGTTCGCCAAACGCATATTTCGATTGGAAAACGCCTTGAAGAATCAAACGGCTGCCTCACGATCCCGGCCAGGAATTCGCGACACGTTGCCGCACGATCTGCTGGCTTCGGTCGTGGTGTTTCTGGTGGCGTTTCCCTTGAGTATGGGCATTGCCATTGCCTCGGGTATACCGATCGAAAGCGCTGCGGCCATCGGCGTGATGACCGGCATTGTCGGCGGCCTGGTTAATGGATTGCTTTCCGGTTGCCCCTTGCAGGTGAGCGGACCGGCCGCCGGTCTGGCGGTCATCGTGGCCCAATTGATCGGCCAACACGGCATGGAAATGCTGGGGCCGATCGTGCTGCTGGCCGGCGCGATTCAGGTTGTCGCCGGACTGTTGCACGCGGGTCAATGGTTCCGCGCCGTGTCGCCTGCCTTGATCCATGGCATGCTGTCGGGAATCGGCCTGGTGATTCTGGCGGCCCAGTTTCATATGATGGTCGACGATACGCCGCCCGGCACGGGGCACGAGTTTGGCGGTCTTATCAATCTGGCCGCGATACCCCGAGCGATTTGGAAAGGACTGACTGAAGAAAATCATCGGCCCGCGGCCGCACTTGGCGTGCTGACGATCGTGGTGATTGTCGCCTGGACGGCTCTTGTGCCCAGGTCGTCTCGCTTGATCCCCGGACCATTGTTGCGGATGATTGCGGCACGGCGCTGGGCGACGATCGCGCTGCGGATTGTCTGCTTTATTCCCGGTCCGCTACTGGGGGTGATGGTGGCCACGGCCATCGCCGCAGCTTGGCAACTGAATTTAAACCTCATCAAGGTTCCAGAAAACCTCACCGACGCGTTGAGCTGGCCAACGCCGGCCGACATGCGGCGATTGTGGGATATTCAGGTCATCATGACTGCCTTGGCGATGGCGTTTATCGCCAGCGCCGAGTCGTTGCTCACGGCCACGGCGGTCGACGCGATGCAAGGGCACGCGCCGCGCACCAAGTACGACCGCGAGTTGGCGGCACAGGGCATCGGCAACATGCTCTGTGGCATGCTGGGGTTGCTGCCCATGACGGGCGTGACGGTCCGCAGCTCGACGAACGTTCTGGCCGGCGCGCGGACGCGGGCTTCCTCCATGCTGCACGGCGTGTGGATCCTGTTGTTCGTGGCCTTCCTGCCGGGGGTCATGCGGATGATTCCGGTTTCCTGCCTGGCCGCGGTTTTGGTCTATACCGGTTACAAGTTGATGAACCTCAAGGTCATCAAGGAACTAAGGGGCTATGGCCACGGCGAAGTGGCCGTGTACCTGGTTACGCTCGCAACCGTGGTATGCGTCGACCTACTCGCCGGAGTTCTCGTGGGCATTGCTTTGGCATTGGCTCGCCTCTTGTACATCTTCTCGCGGCTGGACGTGCGGATGGACGAGGATCCGGCGACGGGGCGGACTACGATTCACTTGGTCGGCGCCGCGTCATTCATCCGCTTGCCAAAGCTTGCGGCGGCGCTCGAACAAATCGACCCCACCGCCGACGTTCGCATCGATTGCCGAGGATTGAGCTTCATCGATCACGCCTGCCTGGAGCTATTAGCCGATTGGGAACGGCAGCGCACGGCCGCCGGCGGCGAGCTAGTGATCGACTGGGATGCGCTGAATGACCGACTCCGCGCGCCGCGCACGGGCAATCTGCACGACGTTCCGAACGGCCTCGGCAGCCGCGAAAACCGAACGACGCAGCGAGAAAAAGCCCTGTCGAATCGGTGATCGACCGACGTATTGTTTGGGCCAGAAGGCTTCGCCTCGAACTCCTGGCAGTCCTGCTGCCGCGTAGGACGCATTTGCTGAACTGCTCGCCGATGAAGGGCTCAGGCTCCTTCGAGGCAGTCGCGGAAACAGGACGATTCGGCCACTTTCAGGGCGTGCCCTAACGCGATAAGATTATCTCCGGGCGATTAGGCCAAATCTTGCCCATTGCCAACCCACGTTGGGGGCATGCCTTAGTCCCCGTAGCTCAATTGGATAGAGCGTCGGCCTCCGAAGCCGAAGGTTAGTGGTTCGAATCCACTCGGGGATATTTTTCATGCTCCTCTTGCCATCAGTGCAGACTGGCGCCGATTGCGCACTTAGGTCGCAAATCGGCCCTATCTCTAGCACGTGTCGCCGCTTCGGGCAACGCCCTCCGGCTCGTAGGCCGAGGGTCCCTCAACGGCTGGAATGCAAACTCAATTGGGAGTCTTTGAAACCGAGGGTTGCGGGTTCAAATCCTGCCGGGCGTAATTTTTCTCTCAGTGGCGAGAATTTGGCGTTGTCGATGCGATCAACGCGTCTCGACGCCTACCGCGAGGAAACTCCAAATCGCGTTTGCCGCTTGCTGGCGGCAACTCGTATTCACCGCCTCGGCCGAGTACGGGTTTTACCAGCGGCGAATACGCGAAAGAGCGACTGATCTCAATTAAAACGAACGCCAGCTTTGGCTTCGGCATTTCTCGCTGCCCGTCTGCCGCGTCGCGATAACAGAGCCAGCGCCGACAATCCTACGGCTGCGAGCACACCGGTCGACGGCTCGGGAATCGGATTCGTCAAGTTGACGCCAGATCTGTCGATGTAAAGATCGTCGACAAACGCAGGTCCGACATGCTCGGTGGGGCGTGGCGGTTGATTCGACGTATTACGTCCCGTTGCGATGAAGAATGTTAGCAGGTCATTGCTCTGCGGTCCGATACCGGAATTTCGAAAACGAAACTTGTCCTGTGCACCGGCCGTTAACAGCGTTTGCGTCGCGAATGCGCCCCCTTGCATGTACACCTGCGTTGTGTCGGACAAATTGTCGATTACCATCCACACGTTGTACCAAGTGTCCTTGGAGATCTGAGTCGTCAATTCCCTCGCAGTTCCGGCGTCGGAGATATCGAGACCATCGGCGCCTGGCGTGAACGAGAATCCAATTTGGCTCTCGAACTGCGAGAAGCTGTTGAAAATGGTATCGCTGATGGGGTTCGCAACGTCCGTCATGCCCACCGAAAAGTCCATTTGCTGCGCGCCATACTTGGTGCGAAAGAACAGCGTGGCCACGGCGCCATTGGGGATGACGAGATTTGAATTCGTGTTCGTTGTTTCGCGGTGCCCAAGACGCCCTCCGGAGTAGTTGCCCTGTCCGATTCGCAGAACATTGTTGGACGCATCGGCCGGATCGAGCGAGACTCCAGCCGGTTCAAATTGATTGACTAATTCGCTATGCCAATCTCCCTGGCCATTGACCGGCTGACCAGGAACGAGCGATTCGAGATCGTCGATCTTCGTGAATGCCCCGTTTCCGGGCGTGGCCAGCAGCAACACAACGAATACGGGACTCAACGTTCGCGCGATGCCGATCGACGTGCTGAGATGGGAGTGTCGCATGGAAACGCTTCACGTAATAAAGTAGGTGACGTTTGAGTGAACCGCCGGACACCGAACAATCGAATGCAACGACCAGCGACGTATTGTTTCGAGTTGCGCACGCGCTGAAGTCACTCGATGCTAACCAGAAACTCGATCGCATCGGAGATGAATTCCGGGAAAGTGCGATTTTAGGAGACGACTCCTGCGTCGAAAGAACGGCTCGATTCCACGATATTGCTTGACACTGATTGCAACCCTCGGTGCCGTGAACCGAGGTACTAAATCTTGGCACGGAATCCGGCACGGAATTGCTGGTAAAGGCTGCGAAAGCCTGTAAAATATGGACAGCTTGAGCATGCCAAAGAGGTGACTGCTCTCGCTGCAATTACCTTCTCGCAAAGCACTTACTAGCAGAGCACGCACGCCGGCAAATCATCGCTGGGCGAGCCTTCGGAACCGAGGGTTGCAGGTTTGAATTCCTGCCGGGCGTACTGGATGTTTTTCGCGTGAGTTGACGTTGCAAGCCGATGCAGGCTGGCGCGAATTGGCGCACAACTCGCCACCCGTCGCGGGCTTGGGGCAACCCGTAGCCGGCCTCTCCTTTAGAACACGACTCGCAGGTCATTCCCGCGCAGGCGGGAATCTAGAGACTCGGGGCAGCGCGGTGGCGAAAGAGACTCATTCGCGGCCATCAAAACTTGACATTGAGCGTCAGATTCAGCGACTGTGCCCAAAGACGCATTTCCTCGCGGTAATGAATGCCGGTGACGTACGTCAGGCCATTCGATTCGCTCGTGACGGGCTTATACCAATCGAACTTGTTAATGCCCGTCACCATGAAGTCGTAGCTGACGTCCAGGAAGCACGATTGCCCCAGGTAGTGAACAAGGCCAATTTGGAACGCGCCACCCCACATCCATTTGGAACTGGCCAGATTCAGGGGCCGGCCGCCAACATTCGTGTGTACGCCGTTGATGTCCGCATAAGACGACAGCCCGTACAGTTTCGCCTTCGTGTCGAACACGACCGGCCCGCCGCCGATATAGACGCGGCCATGTTTGAATTCGTGTCCCAGAAACGGCAGCAGGGCAAGCTCGTTGTCGACAATTGTCTGCGCGGAGTTGGTCGTCGCGTTTCCGGTCAGCGTGTTGGTGCTCGGCGGGTTAAACTCCTCGTACACGCCCTCTTGCGGAGCATCGATACCATTTTCCGAAAGCGTGATTCCCAAATACTTGTACGAAAACTTGGTGCCCCACAGAAAATCGCTGTTTCCGAAGTTCTGAAAATACCCAACTTGCAAAACGGGTGCGAACGTGGTGTCCGTTTCGCGAATCGGCGCCGCCGGTCCGCCCGCGAATCCGACGGCGACCAGCGTGGAACCGCTGTAAATGTCCGTTACTCCAGAGCCTGAAACAACGGAATCGACCCGGACGGAGTTGTAGCTGCCGCCAATGCCGACGAACCAGCCGGGCGCGAAACAACACGTCTGGCAATCGACGCAGTGGGAAACCGCGCAAGGTTCCAGCGTAGTTTCAGGCGATTGCTTCAACATCTCCGACGTCAAGGACGTCGTGTCTTGCGCAACGGCCGAATTGGCGACCTGCCATAAACTCAGCGACAAGCACACGCAAAATATGCAAAATCGACTCATCGGCGCCATAACCCCCTCAGAGAATTGCAATTGCGGATCGACGACTTCGTATGATCATTCGAGCGTCCGTAATGTTCGACTTTAACAATTGCGACGCAATTCCGGGTTGTATCGAATTTAACGAGCGATTGCCTCAAGACAGCGGTGCCAGCATGAGCAAACCAAAAAGCCAGGGCCATGTCGCCGACCGGCGAGGCGTCAAGCACTTCTTCCCGCGAATCTGGCTCAGGCGCGCATCTGGCTCAGGATTGCCGCCAGCCGATCGCGCGATTGGCTAGGGAAAGGACGCGGTGTCTTCGCCTACGAAGGATCGATGGTATCGATGCCTGATACGCGAGAGAACCAACAGGCATATCCCCAACCAATCATGACATCGATCCTCACAAAAAACGGCTCGCAGCGAATTATTGCGACGAACCGTTTTCGCTCGAACGTCGGGGCAGCCGGATTTGAACCGGCCAGAGTAGCCTGTCCTTGTATCAGCCAAACTTCGACGTTTCTCTGATCCTTGCTAGTCGCGGCGGCGCAGGCAACATCGCGATCGCGGACGTTTGGTCGCCTTGACCGATGGGCGTATCAACATTCATCGTGAGGCGAATGGCACAACGCCACGCTGGCGTTTGGGCGGACTTAAAGCAACGTCCGCTCGATCACAAGAACCGTGCTATCGCGTCAGGCTCATGCCCACGCCGCCCCACGGATTCACGTAGAAAGTGTTGCGACGCATGAAGCCGGGTTCGTATTGTCTGGGCGAGAAGTCGCTTTGGGGCGGATTGAAGCGGGCCGCGGCGCTCGGGTTGCCGGTGGATTGACCCGTCGCGCTGGGCGTCGCGCGCTGCTGACGCACGTTTTGCACGCGCTGATTCCGGGCTTGTTCCATCGCGGCCTGGCCTTGCTGTCGAGACGCTCTCCGAGTCTGAATTTGCGTCAACTCTTGTTGGAGTTGCGCGGCAGTCAAGTTGCGTACGTCGGGCAAGCCGGCCTTGAACTGTGCGCGCGGTCTGGCCGCCAGCACCGAGAGGTACTGGGCGACCCAGGCGCGGGCATCTTGGGCGTCGTCGCTCAAGAGCACGGCCAGGCGGGCTTCCATCTGGGCCAGCGCTTGCTCCAACTCGGGGTACGACATTTGATCGATGCGGGTCGCCAGGTCGCGCCGCATCTCGGCGACTTGCTGCTCGTCGTACAAGGTTTGCACGCTCAACCAGTTGTGGAACTCGCGCACGGCCTGTTGCCAACGCGGGCTCTGCATCAGGGCGTCCTTCTTCTGCTGCTGGTCCGTCGCGCTCGTGGTCGACTCGCCATCGACGGGCGCGACTTTGGCAGGCGCCGCCGCCGTGGCCGGTTTCGTGGCAGCTTGTTTCGCGGGCTCTTGCTTCCCAGCAGCGGACTTCTGTTGGGCGTGTGCCTGCGGCGACAGCGTGGCCAGGCTTAGCAATGCAATCGAGCCCCAGCCCGCGCATGACCAGTGCCTCCGTGCGCAGTGCCCGCATGCCGAAATCCGTTGACGAGTCATGATTTTCCTCCGACCCATTACATGATTGCCGAGTGCCCGTCGCGGAATGCGAATTGCTGAATTACTGTTAGCTACTCGCCCGCCGGTTCTCGCGAGAAGCGAACGCTGCGCTCCTTGCCGGTCGCCGCATCCGTCGATTTCCACTGGAACGCATCGTCGCCGTCGCGCGCGTAGGAGATGACCGACGTGGTCTTCGTGCCGTCTGGCGACGTTTGCGTCGAGCGGGCCGTCCATTGCTTGCCGTCGCTCGTCCAGTCGGCCTCGCCGAAACTGCCGTCGGAATCGAAGAACCAACTCTTCAACTGCCGGCTGGACGGATCCCATCCGATCCGCTGGCTGGCCGTGACCGCCACCCCGTCGGGCGTCTGCAGGCTGAAACGCCCCAACAGAAATCGCCGGTTGTCGCTCCACGCGAACGAGGCGTGCGTCGTCACTCCGTCATTCCGCGAAACCCAATTGCCCACGAACCAATCGAGACCCGCGAGCGCGGCGTCGCCGCTGGCGGCGGGGGTGGCCGCCTCGCGCAGGCTGTCGAGTCGCCAGCGACCGTCGCGTTTGACCCAGATCGCCGTGAAATAGCCGCGGCGTTGCCGATCGCCCGAGACCTCGAAATTGCCGTCCTCGACCGCGACATCGGCGGAGACAAAGCGAATCGTCGTCGGGCCGCCGCCCTTGGCTTCGGTTGAAACCGCGGTCGAGCCCTTGGATTTCCCGGTGTCGGCATCGGCCGCTTCCGCTCGCTTGGCGAACAAGTCGCGGGCCTTGACCTTCTCTCCCATCGCGTCGACATACTCGCCGTCGGCGGTCCAACACTCGTGCAAGACCTTGACGTCGCCCTGGCGCAGCGCGGCCAGATACGCCTTGCCTGCTTCTCGAATCGCGCGTTCATCGGCGGCCCGCGTCGCCGTGTCCTGGGCCAGCGCAGGGCGCAGGCCGACGAGGCTCGACACTACCAAGAGAAACGCCAAGAATCTGGGCTCAAGTCGCATGACGAACTCCCAAGTGCGCAAACATCACGGCGCCGCTCTTTAAAGTGCCACTGCTAAGTTTTATCAACGGTCAATTACGCGTGCGTTAGTTCAAGTTTCGCACTTTTTGCTAGCACGATTCATGCATTGATAGCGTTGACTGCTGGCCGGTTTTTCGCGGACGGCGCTAAAGCGCCGAAATTTCGGCGCTTGGTTTTTGCATCTCGTAGACAAGCGGGCACACGCAAGAAACTGCTCTGAAGTAGGTATTTCCCGAGGAAAACCGGAATTCGCGTCCAAAAAAGTGCGAAACTTGAA
>Ga0163150_10002324_pt1 | contig 29455 bp, 25 predicted proteins | sample OliLakLV19P2IB_FD_148628 | JGI IMG/M metagenome (GOLD analysis project Ga0163150, IMG submission 148628) | Freshwater microbial mat bacterial communities from Lake Vanda, McMurdo Dry Valleys, Antarctica - Oligotrophic Lake LV.19.P2.IB | ecosystem: Environmental > Aquatic > Freshwater > Lake >...
CACCTACCCACAGGCATCATCGTGCAATGCCAGAACGAGCGTTCGCAGCATAAGAACCGCTCCACTGCCATGAAGATGCTGCGTTCCCGTTTGTACGAATTGGAACTGGAGAAAAAGCGGGCCGAGAGCAGAGCCATCGAAGACGCCAAGATGGATATTGCCTGGGGAAGCCAGATTCGTTCCTACGTGCTGCATCCCTACCGGCTGGCCAAAGACCATCGCACCAAACTTGAAGTGGGCGATGTTGATCGAGTTTTGAACGGTGATCTCGATCCCTTCATCAAGGCTTTCCTGGTGTCGCGACGCGATGCCGGCAAGGCCGTGTCGGTGAAACCTGCCTGAGGGAGCCTGGGAGCGCGGACGTCCCGTCCGCATAGGCGCCGCGTCCGGCGGAATGGCTCGCAGGACACCCCTCGGACGAGACGTCCGCGCTCCCAGGGTGGCAGTACCCAATCAATCGCAGCATTCGACGCTTTCCCCCTTCATCTCCATGGAGCTGAAAACGCCGGTCCAGTACATCAAGGGCATCGGACCCAAGCGGTCTGAGGACCTCTCCTCCCGAAACATTTTCACTGTCGAGGATCTTCTCTACAACCTGCCGTATCGCTACGAGGACCGCTCGCGCTTCAAGCAGGTCAAAGAGCTGCAGCCCGGCGAACGCACGTCGATCCTGGTTGAAGTCCTGACTTCGGGCCTGGTCATCACTCGGAAAACCCGTCTCCGCATTTTCGATATGGCCGCTCGCGACACCAGCGGTGTGGTGCGCTGCAAATGGTTTCATTCCGAGTACCTGGACAAGAAGAAGATCTTCCATCCCGGTCAGAAGGTTATCTTCTACGGGAAATTCGAGGTGGATCCTTATGGAACCGGCAATCTCCAGGTCATCAATCCGGAGTATGAAATCCTGGATGAAGAAAGCCTGGAGCGCGGCTCTCTGGAAATGGGGCGCATTGTCCCGGTTTATGAAGCCATCAAAGGTTGCAGCTCGCGGGTGCTTCGCCGCATTCTGCACAACCTCCTACAGGAGCTTCCTTCGCTGCCCGAGCCCTTGCCGGAGGAAATGGTTCTCCGGTTGAACCTGCTCGATCCGCGTACAGCCGTCCAGGAGGCGCACTTTCCTCCGGCCTCAGTTTCCATGGAGGAGCTGGCCGGTGCCCGATCGCCCGCTCTGCTTCGCTTGATCTACGAGGAGCTGTTCTTTCTCGAAGTGGGAATGGCGCTCAAGCGGCGCAAACTGCGCTCGGCACCGGGCATTCCGTTTCAAACTGGCCCAAACGTTCGAGAAGCGCTGAAGAAGATTCTCCCATTTCATCCGACCGGAGCGCAGAAGCGGGCGCTGAAAGAGATTGTTGACGACCTGTGCCGGCCGGCGCCGATGAACCGGCTGTTGCAAGGGGATGTTGGCTGCGGCAAGACCATCGTCGCTCTGGAAGCCGCCGCCATAGCTATTGAAAACGGGTGCCAGGCCGGATTCATGGCACCGACGGAGATCCTGGCCGAGCAGCATTTCTTCAATACTCAGCGCATTTACGCTCGCAGCGGCTATAAGGTGGGATTGCTTAAGAGCGGATTGAAGAAGGCCGAGCGGCAAGCCTTGCTCGGCCAGCTTGCCGGGGGAGGCATCCATTTACTCATCGGAACCCACGCCGTGCTGGAAGCGGACGTCGAGTTCCGACGGCTGGGGCTGGTCATCATTGACGAGCAGCATCGCTTTGGTGTGATGCAGCGATTGAACATGATGAGGAAGGGCGCCTGGCCGCACACGCTGGTGATGACGGCCACGCCCATTCCGCGAACGCTGGCCATGACGCTTTACGGCGACCTGGATGTGTCGGTCATCGATGAACTGCCGCCCAATCGGGTTCCAATCACTACCCGCAGGATGTCTGAGGCCGAGCGGGCTTCGGCGTACCAGTTCATTCGTGGCGAGGTGCAGCAGCGCCGGCAGGTCTATGTGGTGTGTCCGCTGGTGGAAGAGTCGGAGAAGATGGATCTAAGAGCAGCGCAAGAAACCTACGAGCATTTGTCGCAAAAAATCTTTCCAGGCTTGCAGGTGGGCTTGCTGCATGGCCGCCTGAAGACTGCGGAAAAGGAAGAGGTGATGGCGCGGTTTGCGTCCGGCGAGACGCACATCCTGGTGGCCACGACGGTGATTGAAGTGGGTGTCGATGTGCCGAACGCCAGTGTGATGATGGTTGAGCACGCGGAACGATTTGGGCTGGCCCAACTCCACCAATTGCGCGGACGTATAGGCCGGGGCAGCAATCGATCGACCTGCCTGCTGATGCACGGCAAGAAGCTGAATGAGGAGGCCGAAGCAAGGCTGCAGTGCATGCTCGAAACGACGAACGGGTTCAAGATCGCTGAGAAGGATTTGGAGATTCGCGGTCCCGGCGAGTTCTTCGGAACCAAGCAAGCGGGCTTGCCGGCACTGCGTGCGGCCAATCTCATTCGCGACCGCGAGCTTCTGGAACTGGCCCGGGGGGAGGCGTTAAGCTATGTGGAGCATCCACCCTCAGAGGCGAAGTTCCAGCGATTGCTGGAGCACTTGAAGTCGAACTGGCAGCGCCGCTACGGGCTGGCCGCGGTTGGTTGAGCCGAGGTTTGCGGATCGTCAGGCTCGTCGTCCGTCGCGACCTTGCTGCTCGATGTGATTCCCCCTTAGAAAAGGGGGACAGGGGGTTGTCTCGAGACTAATGGCAACCTGCCCGGACAACCCCCTTACCCCCTTTTCTAAGGGGGAATTTCTCGCAACCGCGGGCTCCAGTCATTTTTTCACAGCTCCCCTTTTGTTCAGGGGACTCACTCACCATGGTTCGCGTCATTGCCGGAGAATTCAAGAGTCGGAAGTTGAAAACCCTTGATGGCCAAGCCACGCGCCCGACTTCAGACCGGCTGAAAGAAACGCTGTTTAACCTGGTTCAGAGTCGTATTAACGCTGCTGCTTTCCTGGATTGCTTTGCCGGTAGCGGCAGCGTTGGCATCGAAGCGCTCAGCCGGGGCGCCGCATTCGTAGCCTTTCTCGAGATGTCACCGGGTGCCGTGCAGGTGATTCGGCAGAACCTGGCATTGCTGGGCGAAGCCGGTTCGGCGCGATGCCAGATCCTGAGCCAGAAAGCAGAGGCGGGGTTGAAGAGCCTGGCGCGGACTGGATGGAAGTTTGATATAGTTTTTCTCGATCCCCCGTATGCAGATGCAGAGCAGTATCCCAGGGTATTCGAACAGCTTCAAAACTGTGAGTTGTTGAAGGACGGGGCACTGGTGGTTGCCGAGCATTCAAAGTTTCTCGCTTTGCCTGCGCAGGTGATGCAACTGGAACGCCGCCGTGAAGTCCGCCAGGGCGACTCCGTGCTGAGCCTCTTCCATTTCCAAGCCTGAAAACCTATGCGAAAAACAGTGGCGATTTATCCGGGGTCGTTTGATCCCATGACGAATGGGCATCTGGACATCATCCAGCGCGGCGCAAAACTGTTTGATGAAGTGATCGTGGCCGTCCTGGTGAATTCCGAGAAGGCGCCGTTGTTTACTTCTGGAGAGCGGGTGGAGATGATCCGCGCGATTCTTAAGGAGCATGGCCTGGCCGTGCGGGTCGATACCTTCGGCGGGCTGCTCGTGACTTACGCGCAGGAGCAGAAGGCGCAAGTGATTGTGCGCGGCATCCGGGCCGTTTCAGATTACGAGTATGAATTGCAGATGGCCCTGATGAACCGCCGCCTGGAACCGCGTATCGAGACCGTCTTCATGATGCCTTCGGAGGCCTACAGCTATCTGAGTTCGCGGCTGGTGCGGGAGGTGTTTAAGCTCGGTGGGTCCGTTGAGGGCCTGGTGCCGCCGCTGGTGGAGACAATGTTGCGGTCCAAAATCAAGGTGTAGGACTTCCTGTCACTGGTCAAGACAGGACGGGTGCGGTCTGAACCGACTTCGTGTGTAGTCCCGGCTTCAGCCGGAGAAACGGCGTTAGCCGGCTGAGAACCGCTGGCGTGGCTGACACTCTTGGCGGCCAGTGGATCTTTCCTGCGGCAATCACCCGTTGTGAACCGATGACAGTGATGGAGCGGAACCCTTAGTGGACCAAGCCACCCACAACAAGATCGTCTCGTTCATCTGGGGCATCGCCGACGACGTCCTGCGCGACCTCTTCAAGCGCGGCAAGTATCCGGATGTGATCCTTCCGATGTGCGTCATCCGGCGCATGGACGCGGTGCTCGAGCCGACCAAGCGGAAGGTGCTCGACACCAAGAAGATGCTCGACGAGGCGCGAATCACCGAGCAACGCGCTGCGCTCTGCGATGCCGCGGCCCAGGCCTTTTACAACACCTCGAAGTTCACGCTGCGCGATCTCAAGTCGCGCGGCAGCCAGCAGCAACTGCTCGCCGATTTCGAGGACTACCTCAACGGCTTCTCGCCCAATGTTCAGGACATCCTCGAAAACTTCAAGTTCCGCAATCAACTGCAAACGCTGTCCAAGGCCGACGCGATCGGCACGCTGATCAACAAGTTCCTCGACCCCGACATCGACCTCTCGCCGGCCGGCATCGACAACCACTCGATGGGCACGGTCTTCGAGGAGCTGGTCCGCAAGTTCAACGAAGAGAACAACGAAGAGGCGGGCGAGCACTGGACGCCGCGCGACGCCGTGCGCCTGATGGCGAACCTCGTGTTCCTGCCCATCGAGGCCGCGATCAAGTCCGGCACCTACCTGCTCTACGACTGTGCTTGCGGCACGGGCGGCATGCTCACCGTGGGGGAGGAGACGCTCACAGCAATCGGCGCGAAGCGCGGCCAGCAGGTCAAGTGCCTGCTCTACGGCCAGGAGATCAACCCCGAGACCTACGCCGTCTGTAAGGCGGACATGCTGCTCAAGGGCGAGGGCGAAAGCGCCGACCACGTCGTCGGCGGCGCGGAATGGTCCACTCTGTCGCACGACGCCTTCCCGGCCCAAGAGTTCGACTTCATGCTCGCCAATCCTCCCTACGGCAAGAGCTGGAAGAAGGACCTCGAAGCGATGGGCGGCAAGGACGGGATGCGCGACCCGCGCTTCAAGGTGATGCACAAGGGCGAGGAGTTGTCGCTCGTCACCCGCTCGAGCGACGGACAAATGCTCTTCCTCGCGAACATGGCGTCGAAGATGAACGCCAAGTCCGCCCTCGGCAGCCGCATCGCCGAGGTCCACAACGGTAGCTCGCTCTTTACTGGCGACGCAGGGCAGGGCGAGAGCAACATCCGCCGCTGGCTGATCGAGAACGACTGGCTCGAAGCCATCGTCGCGCTGCCTCTCAACCTCTTCTACAACACTGGCATCGCCACCTACATCTGGGTGCTGTCCAACAAGAAGCCCGCGCACCGCAAAGGCCAGGTGCAGCTCATCGACGCGACCCAGTGGTTCAAGCCGCTTCGCAAGAACCTCGGCAAGAAGAACTGCGAACTCTCGCCCGAGGACATCGAGCGCATCAGCCGCACGTTTTTTGAGTTCAAGGAAACGCCCGAGTCGAAGATCTTCCCCAACGCCGCCTTCGGCTACTGGAAGGTCACGGTCGAGCGGCCGCTGCGCCTGCACAGCCAGCTCACCCTCAAGGCCATCGAGACGCTGCGCTTCACTTCCGGCGACGAAGAGCTGCGCGCCGCGCTTTACGACGAATTCGGCGACGACCTGTTCACCAAGTTCGTCAAGGTGTCCGCCGCGTTGGAGCAGCGCCTGGCCGATTGGGGCAGCGACGAGGACGAAGGAGACGAAGAAGAAGGCGGCAGCACGAAGAAGGGCCTGCCCGAGAAGAAGAAAAAGAAACTGCTCGATTCCAAGACCTGGGAGCGTGACGGCCGCCTTGTCGAAACGGCAACTGCCTTACGCGAAGCGCTGGGTGACAAGCTCTACGAGGATCACAACATCTTCCGCGACCGTGTAGATGATGCGCTGAAGAAGCTCGTACTCAAACTTTCCGCCGCCGACCTCAATCTCATCCTCCGGGCCGTGAGCTGGCGGGTCGAGACCGCGCCGCCCGTCATCGCCAAGGTCCACAAACTCGGGAAAGCGGCCGTTGATCCCCTGCACGGCCGTTACGCATCGCCCGTCGGCGATAAGAAACTCGTGCTGGAATACGAACCCGACTCTGACCTGCGCGATACCGAGCAGGTGCCGCTGTTGGAAGAAGGCGGCATCGAAGCCTTCATCCGGCGCGAGGTGCTGCCCTACACGCCCAATGCATGGATTAAGGAGGGCGCCACCAAGATCGGCTACGAGGTCAGCTTCACGCGCCACTTCTACAAGCCGCAGCCGCTGCGCACGCTCGATGAGATCAGTGCCGACATCCTCGCCATCGAGAAAGAGGCCGAGGGGCTGCTGGATGATTTGCTGAAGGGAGGAACACATTCGTGAAGAAAGCGAATAAGCGGTCCGGCCGCAGCTCTGCCAAGTCGACGAAACTTCTGTCCGTAGCGAAGGCAGCCGCTCTCATCGACGAAGCGACCCTCCTCTCGGACTTGCGCAGCCTCATCCAGTCCGCCCGCCAGCGGATTGCCACGGTGGCCCATTCCACCCAAGCCTTGCTCTGTTGGCACCTGGGACGACGCCTGTTGAATGAGGATCTCCAAGGGGGCAGGGCCGCGTATGGAAAACAGATTCTCGTGACGGTGTCACGAGAATTGACGGCGGAGTTCGGCCAGGCGTTCACCCTCCGCGCGCTATATCCCGCCATTCAGTTCTGCCAATGTTTCTCCGATCAAGAAATTGTGTCGACACTGTCGACACAATTGAGCTGGAGCCACTTCGTCGAGCTGCTCCCGATCAAGGACCCGCTGGCCCGTGATTTCTACGCCGAAATGTGCCGCATCGAACGCTGGGATGTGCGCACACTCGAAGATATCAGCGCCGACATTCTCGCCGTCGAGAAAGAGGCCGAAGAGCTGCTCGATGAAATCTTGAGGGGGAGCCGGCCATGAGCGAGCGCATTTTCATCAGCAGTGTCCAGAAAGAACTCGCCGCTGAACGCCGGGCGATCCGGGACTTTGTTCGCGGCGACCCGTTGTTTCGCCGTTTTTTCGATGTGTTCCTCTTTGAAGACATACCAGCTTCGGATCGGCGGGCCGATGACGTGTATCTTGACGAGGTCGGGAGCTGCGCCCTCTATGTCGGACTGTTCGGCCAGGAGTACGGCAACGAGGATTCCGCCGGTGTCTCGCCCACCGAACGGGAGTTTGCCCAGGCCACCGCGCTGGGCAAGACCCGCCTGATTTTTGTCAAGAGTACAGACGATGCCGGACGCATCCTAAAATGGGCGGCATTATCCGCAAGGCCGGCAGCCAGCTCATTCGCCGCCGGTTCAACGGCATCTCCGATCTCAACGCCGCGCTCTACGCCAGCCTGGTGGAACATCTGGAGCGTACCGGACGGCTCCGTACCAAGCCATTCGACGCCGCCGCCTGTCCGGACGCCACGCTGGCCGATCTCTCGCGCGAGAAGGTCGCCGAGTTCCTGGCCGCCGCCAAGGCCGAGCGGGGTTACGCGATTGGACCGCGAACCTCGACCCCCAAAACGTTGGCCCATCTAAATCTGCTGGACGCCGGCAAACCCAGCCACGCCGCCGTGCTGTTGTTCGGCAAGAAGGCCCAGCGTTTTCTCATTACCTCGGAAGTCAAGTGTATGCACTTTCACGGCACCCAGGTGGAGAAACCTATTCCCTCCTACCACATCTATAAGGGCACGGTTTTCGAACTGGTTGATCAGGCGGTGGATTTCGTCATGGCCAAGATCGACCGTGCCGTCATCCCCCAAGACAACGCTGTCGCCAGTCAGGTGAAATACGAACTGCCGTACAAGGCGGTGCGCGAAGCCATTGTCAACGCCGTGACGCACCGCGACTACACCAGCAACGCCAGCGTGCAGGCCATGCTCTTCGCCGACCGGCTCGAAGTGTGGAATCCCGGCGAACTGCCGCCGACGCTAACCATCGCCGGGTTGCGTGTGCCGCATGCCTCCATCCCGCACAACCCCCTCATCGCTGAGCCCATGTTTCTGGCGACGTATGCCGAAAAAGCTGGCAGTGGCATCCTCGACATGATCAAACTCTGTCGAGCGGCCGGTGTTCGCGCCCCGGAGTTCCGGCAGGATGGTGGCCAGTTCGTGCAGACACTCTGGCGACCCAAAACGACCGTCTCCCCACAGGGCGACCAACCCTGTCAGACGACCCAGTCAGACGACGACCAGCACAAGGCCCATGAGGCCCATGACGAGGCCCATGATCCAGTCAGTTGGTCGGAGCGCCGGATCATGGCCGCTTGCCTTGCGGCGCCGCGGAGCACACCGGAACTCTTGACGACCTTGGGCTACACCGTGCGTACCGGCAACTTCAAGCGCGGCCTGAAAAACCTGATTGCCCTGAATTTGCTGGAAATGAGCATGCCGGACAGCCCTCGAAGCAAGAACCAGATGTACCGCCTTACGGACAAAGGCCGCGCATGGCTTGCCACCCAAGGGGGCCAGCCGTGATCGCCGACCTCAAGCCGTATCCGGAATACCGTCCCGCCGAAGGTGGATGGCTCGGTGAGATCCCGTCGCAGTGGACGGTCCGTCGCATGAAGTACGTCGTGCGGGAGACCGACTCGCGCTCTACAACCGGCAAGGAGCAGTTGCTTCGTATTTCACAATACACCGGTGTCACGCAGCGCCGTCGAACGGATGGTATCGACGAGCCAGATACGCGCGCCGACTCGTTGGTCGGTTACAAACGTGTTGAGCCAAATGACTTGGTGATCAATATCATGCTTGCGTGGAACGGAAGCATGGGCGTTTCACAGTACTCAGGAATTGCGAGCCCGGCGTATTGCGTCTACCGCTTCGGGCGTGATGTTCATCCGTGGTACTTTCACAATCTGTTGCGCTCGCCAGCCTACAAGGCTCGGATTAAGGCCTCATCGACTGGCGTCGTAGAGAGTCGGCTTCGGCTTTACTCCGACGACCTCGGTCGCATCGAGGCGATCCTCCCCCAGCCCGCAGAGCAGGCGGCGATTGTGCGGTTTCTGGACTGGACGAACGGGCGGCTGGAGCAGGCGATCCGGGCGAAGCGGAAGGTGATCGCGCTGCTCAACGAGCAGAAGCAGGCCATCATCCATCTTGCCGTGACCGGCAAGATGGGAAGTGTGAAGGGAGAAGTGGGAAGTGTGAAGGACTCAGCCTCACCTTTCACTCTTCAAACTTCACCCTTCAAAATGAAACCCTCCGGCATCCCCTGGCTCGGCGACATTCCGCAGCATTGGGAGGCTTGGCGCATCAGCCGATGCGCCCGAGTTGGAAACGGTTCCACTCCATCTCGTGGAAAACCGGCCTATTGGAAGAATGGAACCTATCCCTGGCTCAACAGCTCGCAAGTGAATCGCTGGTTTATCGACAGCGCTGACCAGTTCGTCACTACAACGGCCTTGCGAGAGTGTCATCTGCCGCGTGTTCCGGCAGGAAGCGTGCTTGTCGCCATTACAGGCCAAGGGAAGACCCGAGGTACAGCGGCGGTACTTGGCGTTGAAGCCACAATCAACCAGCACATCGCCTTCATTACTCCTCGAACGAAGGTGGTTTCCCCGGAGTTCCTTCATCTTGCACTTGTTGCCGCCTATCAAACACTGCGGGCGTTGAGCGAAGATTCCGGCAGCACAAAAGGGGCGCTCACCTGCGAAGACCTGAAGCGATTCAAGGTTGCGCTGCCGGCTCTTCCAGAGCAGACGGTGTTAGTCGAACACGTACGTGCTGAAACTCATACGCTGACCACCGCCATCTCCCGCCTCGAACGCGAGATCGAGCTCCTCCGCGAATACCGCACCCGCCTCGTCGCCGATGTGGTGACCGGCAAGCTCGATGTGCGCGAGGCGGCGGCGCGGCTGCCCGAAGAAGCCGCACCCGACACCGTCGAGGACGACACCGACCCGAGCCTAGATCCCGAATCCGCTGACGAGGACGCCATCGCGTGAGCACCGATCGCAACACTGAGTACCTCGTCGGCTTGGTGCAAGAGCTGTGCAAGCTGCCGCGCGAAACCGAGTGGGTAGAGTTCAAAGAGAATAATGGGGACCCGCAGGAGATCGGCGAGTATCTATCAGCCCTGGCGAACGCGGCTGCAGTTAATGGCAAGGCTAACGCGTACGTGGTCTGGGGCGTCGAAGATCACAGCCATCGTATCGTCGGCACCACCTTCTCTGCCGCCGGCGCCAAGAAGGGCAATGAACCGCTCGAAACGTGGTTGCTGCGCTTGCTCACGCCGAAGCTGCACTTTCGCTTCCAGGAGTTTGCCGTGGACGGCTTGCCGGTTGTGCTGCTGGAAATCGGCCGCGCCTTTCGCCATCCGGTGCGCTTCCAAGGGGATGAGTTCATCCGCATCGGAGCGGTGAAGAAGCCGCTGAAGGATGCACCCGACCGCGAGCAGGCGCTGTGGCGAATCTTCGATCAGACGCCGTTCGAGGATCTCATCGCCGCCGAGCGCGTAGAGGCGGACGAGGTGTTGCGCCGGCTGGATTATCCAGCCTACTTCGAGCTGATCGAGCAGCCTCTACCGGCCAATCGCGAGGGCATCGTCAAGGCGTTGAGCGATGATGGCCTGATCCAGCGGTGCGAGGCAGGCGGTTGGAACATCACCAACCTGGGTGCCATCCTCTTCGCCAAGCGTCTGGGCGCGTTCCGCACGCTGCGCCGCAAGGCCGTGCGTGTCATCCAGTACCGCGGCCCGGATCGAACCGAGACGCTGCGGGAGCAGGAAGGCGGCAAGGGCTACGCCAGCGGCTTTGCCGGGTTGATCAGCTACATCAACGGCCTGCTGCCCACGAACGAAGTCATCGGACAGGCGCTGCGAAAGACCGTGCCGATGTATCCAGAGCTGGCGGTTCGCGAGCTGGTTGCGAACGCCCTCATCCATCAGGATTTGTTCGTCACCGGCGCCGGGCCGATGGTGGAAATCTTTTCGGACCGCATCGAGATCACCAATCCAGGCGAACCACTCGTGGACACTCGCCGCTTTGTGGATACCCCGCCGAAGTCGCGCAACGACGCGCTCGCTTCGCTGATGCGGCGGTTTCGCATTTGCGAGGAGCGTGGGAGCGGAATCGACAAGGTCGTTTTCCAGGTCGAGTTGTTCCAACTACCCGCTCCGTTGTTCGAGTCTCCGGTCGGCTTCACGCGGGCGGTGCTGTTCGCGTACAAGGACCTCAATGACATGGAGAAGTCGGACCGCGTTCGGGCCTGCTACCTGCACGCCTGCCTGCGCTATGTCATGCGGCAACCGGTGACAAACGCCTCGCTTCGAACGCGCTTCGGCATTGAAGAGAAGAACGCCGCCGTGGCCTCGCGGCTGCTCAACGAGGCGGTCGAGGACGGGGCGATCGTTGTCCGCGACCCGAGCGTCGGGACCAAGAGCAGGAGCTATCTGCCCTACTGGGCGGCGCCCAGCCCGGACGGCCCGGCGGCGGTTGCTTGATGGCCAACCTGCTTACGGTCGATGGGCGACTTCGCCCGGCACGAAAGGTCATGTCTATTCAATGTGTTGCGGCGCTCCGATTTGCTTGATGGTTGCTTGATGGCTGCTTGAGACGACGGCCGGCGCCCCGGCCAGGAGGGGGTACAGATGACGACCGACACCAGCGAGAAGGGCCTCGAAACGCTCATCATGCGGCACATGACCGGAACGGATGGTCTCGCCGTCGCGCCGAACCTGGTCGCCGAACGACCGCCACCCTACGGCGGCACCGGCTACTCCGCAGGCAGCGCGAAGGACTACGACCGCGCCCACGCGCTCGATGTGCCGCAGCTTTTCGCCTTCCTGCGCGCCACCCAGCCCGAGGCGTTCAAGAAGCTGGCGCTGGCCGACACGAGCGACCCCAAAGACATCAATCGCCTCAAGTTCCTCGCCCGTCTCTCCGCCGAGATCGGCAAACGCGGTGTGATCGACGTGCTGCGTAAGGGCGTGGCGCACGGGCCAGTGCACCTCGATCTGTTCTACGGCACGCCGTCGCCGAGCAACGCCAAGGCCGCGGCGCTGCACTCGCAGAACCGTTTTTCGATCACGCGCCAGCTCCTCTACAGCATGGACGAGATGCGCCGCGCGCTCGACCTGGGCCTGTTCATCAACGGCCTGCCCATCACCACCTTCGAGCTAAAGAACAGCCTCACCAAGCAGACCGTCGAGGACGCCATCGAACAGTACAAGCGCGACCGCGACCCGCGCGAGCGGCTGTTCGAGTTCGGCCGCTGCGTGGTGCACTTCGCGGTGGACGACAGCGAGGTGCAGATGTGCACCGAGCTGGCGGGCAAGCGTTCGTGGTTCCTGCCTTTCAACAAGGGCACCAACGACGGCGCGGGCAACCCGCCCAACCCGCATGGCCTCAAGCCCGACTACCTCTGGAAAGAAGTGCTCACCCCGGCGGGGTTGACCAACATCCTCGAGAACTACGCGCAGATTGTTGAGGAGAAAGATCCGCGCACCGGCAAGAAGAAGCGCAAGCAGGTGTGGCCGCGCTACCACCAGCTCGGTGTGGTGCGGCAGGCGCTGGCCGACGTGCGCGCCCACGGCGCGGGCAAGCGCTACCTGATCCAGCACTCGGCGGGCAGCGGCAAGTCGAACTCCATCGCCTGGCTGGCGCACCAGCTCATTGGAAGTGTGAAGGGTGAAGAGAGAAGTGTGAACGATCAGAAAACCTCACCCTTCGCATCTCACCCGTCACCCTTCATTTTCGACTCGGTCATCGTGGTCACCGACCGGCGCCTGCTCGACCAGCAGATCCAGACGACCATCAAGCAGTTCATGCAGGTGGGCGCGACGGTGGGTCACGCCGAGCGTTCGGGCGACCTGCGCAAGTTCATCGAGGAGGGGAAGAAGATCATCGTCTCGACGGTGCAGAAGTTTCCCTTCATCCTAGATGAGATCGCCACCGAAGGCGGCAAGACCTTCGCCATCGTCATCGATGAGGCGCACTCGAGCCAAGGCGGCAAGACTTCGGCGGCGATGAGCCAGGCGCTCGGCGACCCGGCGGAGGACGAAGACACGGGGCCCGACCCCGAAGACACGATTAACGCAGCCCTCGAAAAGCGCATGGCGGCGCGCAAGATGCTGACCAACGCCAGCTACTTCGCCTTTACCGCCACGCCCAAGAACAAGACGCTGGAGATGTTCGGCGAGGCGCTGCCGCCCGACGCCGAGGGCAAGGTCAAGCACCGGCCCTTCCACAGCTACACCATGAAGCAGGCGGTGGAGGAAGGCTTCATCCTCGATGTGCTCAAGACCTACACGCCGGTGGACAGCTACTACAAGCTGGTCAAGAAGATAGAGGACGACCCGGAGTTCGACACCAAGAAGGCGCAGAAGAAGTTGCGCCGCTACGTGGAGAGCCACGACCACGCGATTCGGCTCAAGGCCGAGATCATGGTGGACCACTTCCACGAGCAGGTGATGGCCGCAGGAAAGATCGGCGGACAGGCGCGGGCGATGGTGGTCACGAGTGGCATCGAGCGGGCCATCCAGTACTACCACGCTTTCAAGACGTATCTCGTGGAGCGCAAGAGCCCGTATCAGGCGATCGTCGCCTTCTCCGGGGAGCACGACTACGGCGGCGCGAGGGTCAGCGAGGTATCTCTCAACGGTTTTCCAAGCAGAGAGATCGCCGCCAAGATCCAGACCGACCCGTACCGTTTCCTGATCTGCGCCGACAAGTTCCAGACCGGCTACGACGAGCCGCTCTTGCACACGATGTATGTGGACAAGCCGCTCTCGGGCATCAAGGCCGTGCAGACCTTGTCGCGGCTCAACCGCGCGCACCCGCAGAAGCACGACTGCTTTGTGCTCGACTTCCAGAACAACAGCGAGGCGATCACCTTCGCCTTCCAGGACTACTACCGCACCACGCTACTCGCTGAGGAGACCGACCCGAACAAGCTGCATGACTTGAAGGCGGCGCTGGATGCTGCCCAGGTGTATTCACCGGAGCAGGTGCAGCAGGTGGTAGGGTTGTTCCTCGGCGGCGCCGACCGCGACCAGCTCGACCCGATCCTCGATGCCTGCGTGGCGATCTATGTGAACAGGCTCGACGAGGACGGCCAGGTGGACTTCAAGGGCAAGGCCAAGGTGTTCTGCCGCACCTACGACTTCCTCTCGTCGGTGATTCCCTACAGCAACGCCGAGTGGGAGAAGCTATCGATTCTGCTGAACTTGCTGACACCCAAGTTGCCGGCGCCGCAGGAGGAAGACCTCGCCAAGGGCATCCTCGAAGCCATCGATATGGACAGCTACCGCGTTGAGAAGCAGACGGTGCTGAAGATCGCCCTGGCGGACGATGACGCCGAGATTGAGCCCGTCCCAACGGATGCGGGCGGCCGCAAGAGCGAGCCCGAGCTCGACCGCTTGAGTAACATCCTCAAGACGTTCAACGAGCAGTTCGGCACGCTGTTCACCGACACCGACCGTGTCGCGAAACGCATCCGAGAGGATATCGCGCCGCAGGTCGCGGCCGACGCGGCCTACCAGAACGCCAAGGCGAACACCCCGCACACCGCTCGCATGGCCCACGACCAGGCACTGGGCAAGGTGATGCAGCACCTCTTGAAGGACGACACGCAGGTCTACAAGCAGTTCGTCGAGAATGAGTCGTTCAAGCGCTTCGTCGGCGACATGGTGTATGCGATCACGAGTCAGGGATGAATTGGCGTCGACGCGGGCTGACAACAGTCAGGAGATTCGACATTTCTAGGAGCAGCGAAGCCGCCCTGGGTCAGCGTTCCGACCAATTCTTCTCCTCTCCCCCCGAATCACCCGCTTTTGGGTGATTCGGGGGGAGAGGTCGGGAGAAGGGGCCATTTGTTACCTAGTGGCGAGTCTCGCGTTTCGTTGTTCTCCAAACATTTCTCAGCACGCAGCGTGATTCTCGCAAATGACGGGGGTCTTAGGCCTCACCCTAGCCCTCTCCCCCAACACAAAAAACGGGGACGGCGGTCCCGAGTTGGGGGAGAGGGAACAAATTGTGGGAACACTGACCCAGGGCTTTACCAGCGGCTCCTGCCGCTGGTGCCGCCCTGGGCTACCGTCCTGACGCCCCGCTGGGGCTCAATAGGGAAGAAGCGGCCTCCTGCCGCTTCACAAATGTCCAATCTCCAGCCCCGCCTAAAGGCGGGACTACAAACGACGAGGCGCAACTTCTGAGTTGAAAGATTGACTTATGAATACCAAACTGCGGATTGCCTTGTTTCTTGCCTTTGCCTCGTTGATCGCCGGAACGGTTATGGTCTTCCTCGTCCTCGATCGACACTCTCACTCCGCGAGCGACACCCTGCGTCCGTTTGTGATCACGATGCTGCCCGTCTGGGCAATTGCCGTTGCCGGCGCCAAGGCAGTGCTTGGGTGCCAGAGTGGCAGTTAGTTAGCTTCTGTCGCGAAACTCGGAAAGTCATGCGGAGTGGGGCTTTGAGCCGACCTCTCTAACAATGTCGGCTCCCCTCGCCCCAACGAGGGAGAGGATGAAGCCTTGAGAAGGCTTCATGGGGGTGAGGGGGATTACCACGCTGTGGACTTGCCCCCAAAAGTGAGACAAACGGTTAAGATGCAGAATTCAGCGAATGGAGGAATGCATCATGGGTTTGTCTCGGAGGCAGTTTAGCAGAGAGTTCAAGCTGGCGGCTTTGCAGAGATTGGAGCGAGGGGCGTCGGTTGGGGAGGTGGCGCGGGCGTTTGAGATTAATCCGAATATGCTGCATCGTTGGCGGCAGGAGTTTCGGCAAGGTCCGGGCAACGCGTTTTCAGGGGCAGGTCAGCGGCGGTGGGAAGAAGGGCGTGTGGCTGAACTGGAGCGCAAGATTGGACAGCAGGCCCTGGAGATTGATTTTTTGAAGCGGTGCTTGCAGCGGATCGAGGAACAGCGGCAGCTGCAGGCCGTGACTGGAAAGCCGTTGTCGGGGAGCAAATCCGGAAAGAAATCGAACGGGGCAGTGCGATGACGGTGGAGCGGATGTGCCAGTTGGGAGGGATCAGCCGGTCGGGATTCTACCGGATAGAGTGCAGGTCAGAAGGTGTGGATCGGGATGTGGAGCTGCGGGATGCGATTCAGCGGATCGCCGTGGAGTTTCCCAGTTATGGCCGGCCTCGAATCACGGCGGAGCTGAGGCGACGGGGTTGGCGGGTAAATTCGAAGCGGGTGTATCGGATTCTGCGCGAGGATAACCTGCTGTGTCTGCGGAAGCGAAAGTTCGTGGTCACGACCGATTCTGGACACCGGTTGACGATTTACCCGAACCTAGCCAGGGGGCTGGTGCTGAGCGCCATCGATCAGCTCTGGGTAGCGGACATCACCTACATTCGGTTGGAACTGGAGTTTATCTATCTGGCGGTGGTTCTGGATGCCTTCTCGCGGAGGGTGATTGGCTGGGCACTGGATCGGACGCTGGAGGACGCCTTGACCCTTTCGGCCCTCGGCATGGCATTGAAGCAACGGCAGCCCAAGCCAGGATTGGTCCATCACTCCGACCGGGGCGTGCAATACGCTTCGACAGATTATACGGGGCTGCTCAACCAACACGGGATCGGGATCAGCATGAGCCGGACGGGTAACCCTTACGACAATGCCAAGGCCGAGTCGTTTATCAAGACGTTAAAATACGAGGAAGTCTACCGGCAAGAATATCGCGACCTGGCCGAAGCCCGGGCTTCCATTGGGTGCTTCCTGGAAAAAACCTACAACCGGAAGCGACTTCATTCGGCGTTGGGTTACCAGCCACCGGAGGAGTTTGAGATTTCCTTGCCAGAACTCACGGCAAGGGTCAGGGCATCAGCATGAGTTTTGGAAGGCATGGGGAAATCTTTTCCGATGGGCGCCAGATCGAAGGACCGAAAGCGACCCGAAAGCCGCTCCCGGCCCAACGTCGGAATGAGTTTCCGGTTGGCTATTCCTTGGCCGGTTGCTCTCCAGCAGAGCCGACCTCCGCTTCGCCAACTGCGTGCCAGTGTCAATCAGAGGTCTTTGGGAGTCGAGAAATTCTCAGTCAACGGTACACTGTCTCTTATCTGTTTGTCTCACCTCAGGGGGCAAGCCCACGGCTCTCCCTACCCCTATCCTATAGAGCCCCAGCGGGGCGTCAGACTGTAGCCCGGGGCGGCAGGAGCTCGGGACCGCCGTCCCCGCTGGTGCCGCCATGGGTCAGCGTTTTTACGATTTGTTCCCCCTCCCCCAACACGTATTTTGTGTTGGGGGAGAGGGCTGGGGTAAGGGGGAAGACCCGTCTGACTTGCAACGATTACGCTTCGTGCCAAGAGACCTTTGAGCACAACGAAACGCGAGACTCGCTACCCGGTAACAAATGGCCCCCCTCTCCCGACCTCTCCCCCCGAATCACCCAAGAGCGGGTGATTCGGGGGGAGAGGAGAAGAATGGGTCGGAACGCTGTCCCAGGGCGGCGCGAGAGGCTCCTGCCCTCGCTTGCCCTGGGCTAATTTCCGACGCCCTTACCGGGCTCTCAAGATGAAGCAGCGGCTCCTTGCCGCTGCACTTCTCAAGAAATGTCTCCAGATTCCCGCGAATGCGGGAATGACAAACCGAGAAGTTCCACTCTTTTCTCAGATTGCATCCAGTCAAGCCGCGCCAATCCTAAGGGCAATCGCTTCACTTCCAGCACCCCGCCTCCTGCCTTCTCGACTTCCCGCTGTCTAGAATACGAAGGTCACTCGACTGAGGATGGCGTCGCGATTCGAAGAGCGCCAACAACCGGACAGCGAACGCGCGGGTCTAGCGGGAGCCCGCAGCCTGCTCCCACGAGCCGCCTGCTGTAAATCCTCCATCCACTGCGATGACCTGTCCGGTCACGTACGAGGACGCCGGCGACGCCAGCCAGACCACGATGCCAGCGAGATCCTCCGGCAAGCCTGCGCGCCGCGCAGGGATACGCTCATACATCCAACGGCTGCGGTGCGGATCTTTCCAGTAATACTCTTCGGTCAACGGAGTCAGCATGAAACCGGGTGCCACGCAGTTGACTTGAATGTTGTCCGCCGCCCACTCAATCGCCATAGTCTTGGTTGCCTGTGCCAGTGCCGATTTCGTCATACCATAAACCGACAAATTGGCAAAGCCAAGTGTGGAAGTCATCGACCCGATGTTGATGATCTTGCCACCGCCCTGCTGGCGCATCATCGGATGCACAGCCTGGCTCAGGAAGAAGGCGCTGCGTAGATTCACGCCGATGATCCAGTCAAACTCCTCCTGAGTTACTGTGTCAATCAGCTTTCGCCGGCTGGTGCCGGCGCAGTTCAAGAGAATGTCGATGCGGCCCAGGGCAGACATCGCATCGGCCGCCAGCTTCTGGCACTGAGCCGCATCCCCAAGTAAGGCGGAGAGAACAACGCCATCTCCTCCCACTTGCTCGACAGCCTGCCGGGTTTCCTCGAGTTTGCCGGCCTTGGTGCCGTGAATGCCGACGCGGGCTCCCGCGCCAGCCAGCGCAACCGCCATGGCCCGGCCCAGTCCCCCGCTGGCACCGGTAACGAGAGCTGTCTTGTCTTTGAGGGAAAACAATCGCTGCAAGAATGAATCGATTGGCATAGAAGTTGGTGAAGCAGAATCGGATCTCGGGAGCTAGAAACGCCGCCCAAAGATAGATTCGCGTTCCGCAGAATAGAGTCTAGTCTAGGGGGGCCTGCAAAAACGATCCGTGACTATAGCACTAAACTTTCTGAAGGTTGCAGCATTCACAACTTTGATCAACCAGGTTGGCTTGTGTATATCGCGAGCTGTATCTGATCGGGCAATCCGTTGCTGCAGGGTACTCCAAAGGTTGAACGACGATCGGACGATTTTCGAAGGCTTCCATGCATGTGTCTGCAGTGGGCCGCACAGGCCGTAGCGGCGTATCCAACCTCAGACAGACCCCGGAGGCCGCACCTCCAAGAGCTTTTTCTCTGCAAGCGGCACCACTTCCTTTTGGAGCTTCTCGATCAAGTCGTCGAGATTGCGATAACGCACAGTGGGCTTTACCACGTTCGCGAAGCGCAGCAAACTGGAGAGTGTCGCATACTCCTTGCCGGTTCGGTTGATCACCGGCACCACAGGCACCGACTGAAAGTAGCGCACGATGGGCTCCAACTCCGACTGGACACTCTTCGGCTCACTCAAATCAGCAATGACAAAGCGCGATATTGCCGCGAATCCAATGATTGCTTCGATGAGATCGCGCGAGTCGGGTTTGCGAAACGTGAACAGCTCAGGAATGTAGCGGTTGGAATGTTTTTCCAGGTAAGCCTTGATGCCTTTTAACACTTCGAGCCGGCGTCCCGTAAACCGTCCAAGAATAAGCACCCGGCGTTTCGAAAGCTCGGACATGATTTCACCGAAGTTCATGCCGTCAATTTCCCTGGCCAGTCGCAGAGTGCTGTCAATCGTAACCGCGTGTTCTTTTCGGATCGACTTCTGATGGGTCGAGACAGCACGTGTCGCAGCGCGCGGGAACAGCGTCGCCTGCGGTGAAGGCATGTGCACCATGAACAACCCCCAATCGAACAGTTCGAGAGGCCGCCCCCACTCCATCACATGCATCCGCGCCCGCCCAACGGCCTCGTCGAGCGTCAGGCCAACCGAAAGCGATTCGTAGAGCTTCTTGCAGAACTCGATGGTGCTCACCGAGGCCACCCCCCCGTTCACACCAATCACCGCTGGCACCCCGGCATCAAGCCGCGGCTTGACTGCGGCCCAATGCCCGCTGTTGCAGGCGCTCATCACAGCCAGGCGGGTGCCACTTTTGCCCAAGATCGGCGCGAGTGCGTCCAGATAGAGAGTATCTTCGGGCAGCAACTTCCGTGAAGTTGGCAGTTCGCGCAGCAAGAACGCCCGCCCATCGGCATCGAAATCACAATGACCCGCGTAATGAAATATCGCAGCTTGGCCGGCGTACCCGCCCGCGAGGGTCTTGGCGTGGCTCGCCACGGCGAATTCCGGCTGGATGTAGCGTGCAACCGGTTTTAACGCCTCTCGCAACAGGTCAAACTCTTTCCACACGTCCCAGCCGTCCTTGTTCCCCTCCCACAGCGTGCCCGCAAAAGCGAGCCGCTGACGGCCTTCGATCGGCTGAATCCGAATGCGCTCGTCGGCCGCGTGGCGCACCATGGAGATCGATGGATCAAGCAGGAGAAACCCCGAGATGCCGTGTCCAAGCCGGTCTGGGCGATAAACGTATTCCCAAGGCAGATCGAAAAGGGATGCGTCCATCGCGAGGCGGATTCGCAGTCCACGGTTCGGCCGGGCCACGACGGCTGCGACACTCTCCGCAAACAGCTGGAAGGCTTTGCCTGGGAACAGCACTTGCGCCAGCCGCTTTCCGATCGTGGTCGCATCATCCGGAGTCAGCAGCATGCGTCCGCTCTGCACCTTCGGGCCTGCAAAGCTCGCCAGAAAGCTTGTTCGCAACTGTGCTGCTTCCTTCTGCGGGAACGAGACCGTTTGCGGTTTCGCCATGCGCCCCGCCGGGGATGCGTCCACACTCACGCTCACCGTGCGTGCATCCTTCCGTCGAGCCCGAATCACGAAATCATCATAGTCGGTCGCAGCCGAGGCCGACGAAACGCTACACCGTGGCGAATTACTTACAGCTTTAACTCGCTTCATCTGTGCGCTCCTTTGTGAACACGAATATCGATCCAACCCGGACACTTAGCGGTTCATTCAACCTCCGGCAGAAGCAAAAGGCTGCACCTCACCTGCCGAATTTCTGCGCCGTGCGCGCCTTCGATTTCGCGGCCTCTTCCTGCCGATTCTTCGGCGCTGCAGTCGAATCTAGCGAAACGAGCAGCTGCTTCGAGATCCTTGCAATCTCCAAGACGGCTGACAAGAACGCGGCCTCGTTTGCCTTCGATGGTCTGCTGAAGCCGCTGATCTTCCTGACGAATTGCAGCGACGCCGCGCGAACTTCTTCCTCGGTAACCGGTGGTTCAAAGTTAAACAGCGTCTTGATGTTTCTGCACATGCGGCTTTACCTCGACTAGTTGGCAGCCATAAGCGCCGTCAGGCTCAGGCGCTCGCTGCTTGCGATTGCGTGTCTTCCGCAACGAGAATCAAGTTCCCGCTCGGGTCTGTTAACTGGAATGCGCGTGCGCCCCAACTCTCTTGCCTAATCCCTCTCCTAACTGTCACACCCCTGGCTTGTACCTGTTGGTACACTGCATCGACTTCCCGGACAATGAGGAAGAGATAACCTGTGCCGACAGTCGCACATGGATGGTCGCGGGAAGGCTCGTCAAGGATCAGATGCACTTCGGCGCCATCGCGTCGCAAGATCGCGTAATTCCCATCCGGATCCTCAACGGGATCGTCATGCAGATAGACCATTTCGAAATCGAGCGTGCTTGCGAACCAGGCTCGCGCTTGTTTCATGTCGCCAACGGGAAGCACCAGGACTGCCCGGACGAAATTCGACTCATTCACGGGTCCCTCCCAACGACGCACGAACCTCACCGAGTCGGGCACCGCATCTCGCCATTTGAGCATTGCAAATCAAAGTGACACGCGTGGGTGTTTTGTTCTGATGTGGTCACGGCTGCTAGAATCGGCTCCCCTCGCCTAGCGAGGAAGAGGGGTTGAAGGGGATACCTGTGCACTGATTCAACGCCCGAAACTAAGCTCTGGACGGCGGTTTCGGAACACTCGCGAGAATCGGCTCAATGCAATGGCAGGCCAACCAGATCAATGCCATATTGATGCGCAGCCGCTGCCAGTGCTTCGATGGCTTCAGGAGGTGGCATAACCCTTGGCAGCAGTTCGATACGTTCGGACCGCGGCCCAGGGTACGCACGAAACGCTCAAAGTCCCCGTGCGTGGTCACAGTAAACCAGCGCCCTCCTGCAGGGGATTCAACCCGATTGGTGTGAGCGACCCCGTTCGGCGCCAAGAATGTGGTTCCCGGCCCCCACCGCTGTTCCTCGCCGGCAATCTGGAAACGGAATTCGCCTTCCAGGAAATGAAACACTTCGTCCTCGGTCCGATGAATATGAAGCGGCGGTAAATCCCCAAACAGCGCGCGGTGTTCCAGAACGGACAGTCCGTCTTTCCCGTCGGTGCAAGCAACTTTAACCTGCACCAAGGTATTTAAAAGCCAAGAGTATTGTTGATATTCCTCCGATTGAGAACTACAGAATCCTGTGACGATAGTTTTCGTTTCTCGGAAGACTCGCTAGACTTCGGTTCCCCTCTCCCCAACGAGGGAGAGGGGCCGGGGGTAAGGGGGATACCTCTCTGCTGAATCAATTCCAGAAACCCAGCTCTGGATGAGGATCTCAGGATGCTTGCGAGAACTCCAGCTGTGTCCGCGCCGTGTGCGCGCCCCCTCACCCCTAACCCTCCGCGTTGGGGCGAGGGGGACCGAGTCCCATCGAGTGTTTCGAGAGACAGCGAGTGTCCTGACCCTATTCTGTAATTCTTGACAGGGGCGAATCGAGCCTTGAATCCACTTTCTTGCCCGCAGAATGGGCTGTTAGGAAGACGAATCCGGCATGGCCAGAACGGACCGGCATTATCTGCCTGGACAAATTTGGCGCTTGACGCGTCGTTCTCACTGGTGGCAGTTTCTGTTGAATTTGCTCGCGACCGTCAGGCTTGGATCGATTGGCTGTTTGAGAGGAGAAAATGATTTGGCCTCGTGCGCTGGATTACGCGGGCACCTCGAATCGCCTCCATCTCCGCGTTCATAACCGGGAAAGACCCGACCTTGAAAGGAAACCCTATGACATCGCTCACCACCCATCGCCGATCGTTCATCAAATGGCTTGCGGCCGCTCCTGTTCTTGCCACCATCGCCGGACGTGAATTATCGAACAAGTTATCGGCGGCTGTCGGCAAGGCATCCGGCGCCAGCGTCTATGAACGGATCGGGGTGCGACCCTTCATCAACGCGCGCGGAACTTGGACGTATCTGAGCGGCTCTTTGGAGCTGCCCGAAGTCCGCACAGCCATGGAGGCGGCCTCGCAGCAATTCGTGGATATGTTCGAGCTCCAGCGCGCAGCTGGCAAGCGGCTGGCTGAGATCTCCGGAGCCGAGTCAGGGATGGTGACTTCGGGCGCGGCGGGGGCTATGGCGGCTGCGACGGCCGCTTGTATCGCCGGGAAAGATCAGGCCAGGATCTGGCAGTTGCCCGACACCACGGGTCTCAAGAACGAAGTCGTCATGCTGGGTGGCCGGAGCGCTTTTGACAGCGCCATTCGCCTTGTCGGTGCAAAATTGGTGATGGCCTATTCGCAAGAGAATTTGCAAGCAGCCATCACAGACAACACCGCTATGGTCTATACGACCTGGAGAGATGAGCGTTTGGGAAAGGCTCTTGCCATTACCAAGAAGAAGGGTGTTCCGCTTTTGTTGGATGATGCCGCCGGGATCCCGCCCATCGCGAATCTTTCCCGCTACGCCAAAGCAGGGGTGGAGCTCTATTGTTTCAGCGGCGGCAAGGGGTTGCGCGGCCCCCAATGCTCCGGCCTGCTGCTCGGACGCAAAGACTTGATCGACGCAGCGCTGGCCAACTGCAGCCCTTGGGAAGGCGCAGTTTGCCGCGCCATGAAGGTTGGCAAGGAAGAGATCATCGGCTTGTTGGCCGCTGTCGAAGCGTGGTCGCGAATCGACCTGAAGAAGCTCAACGACGAGTGGGCGAAGCGAGTGGGGAGAATCGCAAAGCTGGTGGAAATTGTTCCGGGAGTTACCAGCGATGTTCATATACCAACTGACGGCAACAGCTACCCAACGCTCACCGTCCATTGGGACGAGAAACAGTTCGGGATCACGGTAGAGGAGTGTGATCGAGAGCTCCGAGCCAGCAATCCTCGCATCGAAGTATTGACCTCCAGCAACCCCAGCTTGCTATCAGTCATCCACGAAGGCGGTCCAAAGGAACAAGCGCTGGCCCGCGAACCGAACCAGCTCCAAATCGTGTCAATGACGCTGCAGGAAGGCGAGGATCTAATGGTCGGCCAGAGACTTCGTGACATCCTGCGGAATGCCAGCAAGAACGCGAGGCGTTAAGCCATGAGACAATCGCCAGACCGGATTAACAGGAGGCCGAGTACTTTGCCCGCTTTTGACTGGAAATCGTCGAACCCCGCCGGCGATCAAAAGAAACCAGATGGTTCTCGCTCCACACCTGACGCTGCCCTTGGGTTTGTCGCTCATGACGATCTCCTTCTACGGGCTGACGACGACGGCTTTGCCTAACGGGTGTTCGATCCCGTCAACCACGTTCCCGCTCCCTGCGGATTTCCACGAAATAAGCGATCAAATGCGCGATTCCCATCCCGACAGGAATCACGCCCACGTACTGTATGCCTTGCGGAAGCTCTTCCGTGAACTTGTTCGGAGGGAAGCTCAACATGATACTGAGAACAATGAAGGCCCCAATCCCGACAGCGATATCCAAACAACCAAACCAGAGAAGGAAGCGCTGCACATTCCAACGGGAGCGTTGGACCTCTTGCTCCAGAGGGGGAAGTTCAATCCCTTTCTCAATTGCTGCTAGCCGTTCCCGGTGAATCATGATCCGGCGGTCATGCTGCATCCACTGCCGGAAAGCCACGTAACAGGCCAAGACACCTACAAACGCCACGAATTCCATAGAATATTCTCCTTTCCCCTGTTTATACTCGCGGGCAAAGCCGCCGGTTGCAACACACGCAGAACTTTTGTTGCAACCCAGTGTGGTGCTCAGGAGTATTAAGAGACCGTATGGACCAGGACATACGGGAACTGCTCTCTCAACGTCAGAAAGATCGGGCTTTCGAAGTCCTGCTGCAGCGTTATCAGTCCAAGGTTTTCCGGCTGGTCTTTTCGATCGTTGGCAATTCCTCGCGCGCGGAAGAAGTCACCCAAGACTCATTTCTCAAGATCTGGCAGGCCCTGTCGGGCTACGACGGGCGCGCGTCGTTGTCGACCTGGATCTACACCATCGCTAGAAACACCAGCATCTCTCACCTGCGGGCGGAATTCTATCGGAAGACATTGAGCCTGGAAGAGGCGCCTGAGCCTTTCGCCAACGTTGAGCCAGTGCTCGGCAGGATCGAGATTGAACGACTATTGACGAGCCTTCCCGATGAGCAGCGGGAGGTGATCGTGTTATTTTATCTGCAGGAGCGATCGATTGAAGAGGTTGCCGCGATGCTCGACTTGCCGGAAGGAACGGTGAAAAGCCACCTACATCGCGCCCGAAAGGCCATGGCAACCAAGCTGGAGGTGAGACGATGACGTGCCAGGCAGCTCAAGAGCTGATCCTTGACAGTTTGGATTGCCGGATCGATGAGGAACAACAGATCCGCCTCGAGTCACACATCGCGCAATGCGAAATGTGCCGGAGCTTTCGGGAAGCTCAGCGGGTTCTCGACGCTGCGCTGGCCGCACATTGTGTCGCGCCCCAGCTCAGCCCCGCGTTCAGGTCGAAGCTTGCCAACAAAATCAGGGGTGAGAAGAGGCAGGCACTGCAGGAATGGCTCCCAGACCTGCTCCATCTTGGCGGCGGGATTGTGGCCACGACTGCCTGTTTCCTGTGGCTGCCGGTTTCACCAGCCGTGGTCTTTACCGTCGGCATCGCACTGACGTTTGTCAGCTATGTCCTGCAGACGATGTTTCGGTTCTGGCTGGAAGACTTGGAAGGGTTGTAGACGTCACCCGAATTCGCACTCAAAAGCTTCCCGTGGAACACGACCACCCTGGGAACGCGGGCGTCTCGCCCGCCCCTGAGCGGCCGGAGGCTGCTCCGGTGGCCTTCGGCCACGATTGCGGGCGAGACGCCCGCGCTCCCAGGGTTGCTTCGCCGGTTCGACCGAAGATCGTGGCTTCAAGCTCCGCTAATTCAGCTTCGCATCCATCGTAATGGTGGCTTTGAGCAGCCTGGAAATGGGACACCCTTCCTTGGCGCGATTGGCTGCGCCTTCAAACGCAGCGGCATCGGCACCGGGAATTTTCGCGTGGACGTCCAGATGCACCTTCGTAACCGTGAAACCAACGTCCAGCTTTTCCATCGTGACAGTGGCCGTTGTGTCGATGCTCTCGGCGGTCATTCCTGCGCCTCCAAGTTGACCTGACAATGCCATTGAGAAGCAGCCCGCGTGCGCCGCTGCAATCAACTCCTCGGGATTTGTCCCGACCCCATTCTCAAACCGGGTGCTAAATGAGTATTGGGTCTTGGACAAGACTCCGCTGTCAGTTGAAATATTGCCCTTCCCTGTTTTCAAGTCGCCTTGCCATTGCGCTGAAGCTTTGCGTTGCATGATGGTCTCCTTGATTCAAGTGTGGTTTTACCAACTGCCGATTGAGATCCTTAGTATAAATTATTCATGAATGGGGGAATCCTGATGCATCACAGTTCTCAATACCCAGCCGAAAACGCACGCAGATCGCGCGTTCTTCTGCAGGCTGGAAGCCTGCACCTGGAAATTGGACATTTTGGAGTGCGGCGACGTGTCGCCGCTTTCCCAAGCGCGACGCGTCGCGCCTGACAAAGCGCCGTCGTGCCAGTCGTGCCGGCGCACACCAAGGGGCCAAGCCTTGGGCTTGGCGTGGCCAGACCAAAGGTCTGGCCAAAACGCGCGCGGAGCGCGCGTTCCACCTGGGTGGAACGGGCGCTCCTGCGCACGCTTCCCTGCCCGCGGCCTTTATTCTGAGCGGTCACCACCGAGTTCATGAATAATTCGGGTCAGTGCGCCGAACTCTTCAACCGCAGGGCTGCAAGAGCTTCATACTGGTCCGTGGCGATAAAATCAACGCCGGCTTCAATCGCTGCCTGCCAGCGCAAGCGGACTTGCGCGAGCGAGCCAAAATTATAACTCTTGGTCCAGCCGAGCGAGTTTGATTCCGCATGTCCATTTAGCGTGTAGAAACGAATCCAAAGACCTTTTGCGTGAGCCGCCCTCACGAGGGACTGCAGGCGGGCGGCATCGGCCGGCGTCCAGTCGCCGGCATTCCGCTGGCCGCCTTCCTCTACTACAGACCAGGGATTGTTCCACCAACGACGATAGTTGGTAGCTGTCGGAATCAACGGATCGAAGGATGTTTTTGAATTGGTCGCGACCTGAGCCGCGCCAAACAAGCGGAGGCGACCTTCTATCGGTACCGCGTCATGAAAAACCTTCTGCTGTGCGTCCGAGCTACCTGTCAGCACCAGCACCGGCCGCAACTCCAGCGCTCCGGGGATCTCGGGATCGGCTGTGCGCACTGAAGTACACAGCCAGCGCTCATACTCTCCGAGCAGCTTCCAGATGAATTCCAGGTGTTCCGGCTCCTCGCTCTTGAAATCCAAGTTCAGTGTAATCAGCGGCCAATCTTTGTGGTTTCGGTCCTGCAAGGCGCGCTCAACCATCGGGCGAATCTGTTCAAAGAAATGCTTCCGCAGCGTTGGCTCGCTGCCGGAAGGTGGCAGGTGGTGAACAACGACGGACCAAGATCTGCCGCTCGCTTTGTCCGTGTGCCAGGCGAGATCCTGTTCGATGCCAAGCGGAAGTCCAGTCTTTAGTGCGCGCTCCAGACGATCACGCCATTGTCCGCTCTCCGGATAACAGTTATGGGCATCAAGCAGAGCCCGAGCGCCTGGAAGAAAACCCTCGCGGCGGCACGATGCACCCTCATCGGCACCCGAATGCTTAGCGCCCCAGAATGAAACCACTATCAATGCGACAAGCAGCAGTCTCTTCATCACTCAGTAATCTACTCCGGCCATTCCGCCATGAAAGCCGACAATGCTTGCTGGATGCCGAAAGGCAAGCAGCCGATTAAATCGTGGCAATTTCCCGCACCCCCAGCTCCCCTCTCCCAGGAGCTGTGAAAAAATTGAGATCTAGCATGTGGGGCAGGCTTTCGAGCCTGCCAGTTCAGCGGCCTTTCCAGCCCGCAACTCTGTGACTGACAAGCATCTTAGCCACATCCGCGAGGCGACTGGAAAGTCGCCTCAACTGGCAGGCTAGAAAGCCTGCCCCACATTTTTTCACCCCTCTGCCACGTTGGGGCGAGAGGAGCCAACATTCTTGTTGAAGTTCTGTTCTTTCACTACTCCGCTCTTTGGCGGGCGAATGTTCCGAGCCCCAAACTGAAACCACTATCAATGCAACCAGCAGAGTCGTCTTTATCACTCGTCACTCAGCACTCATCACTCAGTACTCATGTCGAGCCTACTCTGGCCACTCCGTCTTTGGCCGGAAATTGTAGCGCAGAAAGTGCTGGTTAATCGTGGCACTGTTCCAACGGCTGACGCGAATCATCTGCTTCGAGGATAGCAACTCGGCCGGATCGATGAGGACCGAAAAGTCTATGAAGTCCTGCCAGCTTCCCACAAATTTCTCAGGCCAGCCCCGGCCAAGCGGATGTTCCGGCAACCGTCGCCCCTCTTTCGAGAGCTTCTTGTAGGTTCCCCGGTTGTAGTCCAGCAAAGTGATTGGGCGGCCCAGCGGATAGAACTTCTTTTCGGCGTCGTCTTCATCTGCCACGATGGGCAGCTTCTCCCAACCCAGAAGCAGAGATCCATGTTTGCCCCACTGGATGTTAATGCGGGACCTTCCTGCGTGGGCCTTTGCCTCCTGAATCGCCTCGGAGTCTCCTCGTAAAATGCGGCCGTGAAAGTAGGTGCTGATCCCCGTGAGGGTCTTGTGATCTTCCGCATACTCGACCCATAGGACCTCGTGGTCACAGGGATCGTTGTCTTCTGGAAAGTCGATATCGTCCTCCCAGAACAGGTGATACGCCACCAGTCGGCGGCTGGGATGAAGGATGACAGCGAAGTCCTGCAGGCGGAAGGGTTCAGAAGGAGTGGTGAAGAGCCTCGGGAGAAAACGCCGAGCGAGGGCGGTCTGCTCACCCGTGGCCTCTGTCGGCGGATCGAGCTTCAAGACCGCGGCGTACTCCTGGCTGGCCTCGTCCAGGCAGCGCTTGACGTGAAATTCAACGCCACGCTGGTGGTGCCGCTGGGCGGCGTCTTGAGCCGGACCGCTGGCCGGGGCTCGGTATTGTGAGAGACCCATCGCAAGCACAGCCAGAGCAACTGTCATCCAGATCCAGCCCTTCTTCATGATCTCTCACCCTCATCGGAACACACACACCGCTCGGCGCGGTGTGATGTCGGTTAGAAAACCGCGCCGAATCCCCTCGGGAGTGGAAAGGGCCGCCAGGCCTTGGCGTGGGTTGTGACCCCGACCACCCACCCCGTCTGGCGCCGCGACCGCTGTCGCTTCGCGCCACCCCTCCCGGGAGGGGATTTTCTCAGGAGCTGCCACACCGCTGGAGTGCGCGGTGTGATGTGCGAAAGAAAATGGCGTTGAATCCCCTCCTGGGAGGGGCAAGGGCCGTTAGGCCCTAGGGTGGGCTGTGGAGGGCTGCGACGGACCCACCCCGGCGCTGCGCGACCGCTGTCGCTGCGCGCCGCCCCTCCCGAGAAAGGATTTTCTTAGGATACGCTCCCATGAAATCAAAGAACTTGCGCGCCATTTTCTTAAGAGATCAAGATAC